>Ga0256830_1002636_pt1 | contig 11661 bp, 9 predicted proteins | sample 128326metaG_FD_190537 | JGI IMG/M metagenome (GOLD analysis project Ga0256830, IMG submission 190537) | Hydrothermal vent microbial communities from Lau Basin, Pacific Ocean - 128-326 | ecosystem: Environmental > Aquatic > Marine > Hydrothermal vents | place: Pacific Ocean: Lau Basin | collected...
GCCGCCTCCACCTCCTACACCTGCACCGCCACCGCCGTCACCGCCGACTTCACCAACACCGCCACCGCCACCGCCACCGACCCCCTCGGCAACACCGTCACCGACACCGACACCGCCGACGTCACCGTCCTCGTCCCCGCCGTCGACATCCAAAAGACCCCAGACACCCAGACCGTCATCGAAGGCGACCCGGTCGTCTTCACGATCACCGTCATCAACGCCGGCGCCACCGACCTCACCGACGTCACCGTCACCGACCCGGCCACACCGGCGTGTGGCGGAACGATCGGCCTGCTGACGGCCGGATCCGCCCCGGTGAGTTGGACCTGCACGACCACCGCCGTCGGCTCGTTCGTGAACACCGCCACCGTGTCTGCCACCGACCCGCTGGGACGGGATCTGTCCGACGCCGACGACGCCGCCGTCACGGTGCTGGTCCGGGGTTCGGTCGGCGGCTCGGTGGTCCACGACGTCGCCGGTGACGGGGTGATCGACCCCGCCGACCCGGGTCTGTCCGGCATCGACGTCACCGCCACCTGGGCGGGCCTGGACGGCGTCTTCGGCACCGCCGACGATCAGACCTTCGCGACGGTGACCGGCTTCGGCGGCGCCTACGACTTCGCCGACGTGCCGCCGGGCGAGTACCGGATCGAACTGGACACCTCCGACCTCCCCGGTGGACTCACCACCGGCACCGTCGACCCCGACGGGACCTTCGACGCCACCACCGGCCTGACCCTCCCGTCGGGTGCCGCCGTCGACGGGATCGACTTCGCCTTCACCGGCACCGGCTCCATCGGCGATCTGGTGTTCCTCGACCTCGACGGTGACGACATCCAGGGACCCGGAGAGCCGGGGCTGGCCGGGATCGACGTGACGGCGACCTGGGTCGGACCCGACGGGACGCCCGGCACCTCCGACGACGTCACCTACCAGACCGCCACCGCCGTCGACGGTCGCTACAGCGTCGGGTTCCTCCCCGCCGGTGTCTACACGGTCTCGGTCGACCCCCTCGACCTGCCCGCCGGAGTCGGCGGCACCCTCGACCTGACCCCGACCCTCGCCGCCGGTGAGATCCGGACCGACGTCGACTTCCCGTTGGTCGGATCGTCGGTGGTGGGAGACCGGGTGTTCCGTGACCTCGACGGAGACCTGCTCGACGGTCCCGCCGATCCCGGTGTCGACGGGGTGACCGTCCTCGCCACCTGGGCCGGACCCGACGGTGTCTTGGACACCGGCGACGACGTGACGTTGGCGGCGGTGACGGCCGGAGGAGGCGCCTACCTGTTCACCGGTCTCCCCGCCGGTCTGTGGCGGCTGATGATCGACCCGGTGACGGTCCCCGGCACCCTCGGCTCGGCGCCGCCGATCGAACGGTTCGTCGCCGCCGACACCACCGACCTGACCTTCGACTTCCCCCTCGTCGGGAACCGTCCCCCGGTCGCCGACGACGAATCCGTCGTCACCGACGAGGACGTGGCGGTCACCGTCGACGTGCTCGCCGGCGACGTCGACCCCGACGGCCACCCCCTGACGCTGTCGTCGACGACGGCACCGTCCGCCGGCGTCGTGACGATCGACGCCGCCGGCACCCTCACCTACACGCCCGACCCCGACTTCTCCGGTGTCGACACCTTCACCTACACCGTCTGCGAACAGTCCGGGGTGGTCGTCGACGGCGTCCCCGCCACCGGGCTGTGCGACACCGCCACCGTGACGGTGACGGTGAACCCGGTGAACGACCCGCCGGAGGCCACCGACAGCTTCCAGACGGTGGTGGTGGGCGACACCCCGGTGCCCGTCCCCGCCGCCGACCCCGAAGACGACGACCTCGTCTACACCGTCGTCGGCGGCACCCTGCCGCCCGGGGTCACCTTCGCCGCCGACGGGACCTTCTCCGGGCAGACCACCGAAGTCGGCGTGTACGTGTTGAGTGTCCGGATCTGCGATTCGGGGACACCACAGGCCTGTGTCGACGTCACCCACACCGTCGCCGTCGTCCCGGCGGCCCTACCCGGCCCCGCCGACGACCCGGCCCCGCCCACCGCCGGCGACCCCGGCGACCCCGGCGGTGACACCGGGGGCCGACAGATCCCCGAAACCCTGCCGTTCACCGGGGCCGCCCTCGACGGCCTCCTCCGAATCGCCCTCCTGCTGCTCGGCGCCGGCAACGTCCTGCTGGCCGGTTCTCGGAGACGGCGCCGGTAGGCCCGTTCCACCCTCGCGGCGGCGCCCCGCCCGCCGGTACGCAACTCCGCCCGTCCCGGGCCGACAGGCTCAGCGATCGGCCATGGAAGGCGGAGCATGGAAGTATTCCTCGCGCTCTTGACGGCATTGACGCTGACGGCGCAGGGGCCGCTTCTCTCCGTCGCAGCCGTGGACACGTCAGGGGGATCGGGCCAGGAGGCACAGGTCGTGTCGGACACGGTCGCGATCTGGGAGGCGAACCTGGGCGCACGACGAGCCTGCTCGGCAGGCGTGACCGTCGTGTTCGAAGATCTCTCCAGCCGACGCGGCGAATACCGGCCCGGGTCCCGTACGGTGGCGATCGACGTCGGCCGCCCCCTCTCTGTGCTCCCGGCGACCGTCGGCCACGAACTGGCCCACCACACGTTCCTCGCCTGCGGGGCCTTCGCGGACGCCTCCCTCACCGAAGCCTTCTACGCCGCCCAGGGCCTTCCCCTCTCCCGCGGCTGGTTCGACTACGGGGACGGGTGGGCGGCGACACCTGCCGAACATTTCGCCGAGACGATGGCGGTCGTGACGACAGGACGTTCCGAAGGCGGGATCCGGGTGACGGCCGCGGCGAGGGCCGTCGTCGCCGCCTGGCTGGCCGGAGCGGCGCTCCCCGCCGTCTCACCGCCGCCGGCGGCCCCGCTCCCCGACCGGACCGCCGAAGCTCCCGCCCGCGACGAACCAGCCCGCGAAGAACCGGAAATGCACCGAGCCGGACCGCCCGCCACGCCTCCCCGGGCCCCGATCCTCACCCTCGACGACGTCGGCACGAGGCTCGTCTCCACCTACTACGTGGACTGACGTCCCTGCCGATCGACGACGGCGTCGACGAGGCGGGGCAGCACCTCTCCGGCGCTCCCCTCGACCCGGACGGTGGCGAGGCGGTCCCCTTCGGTCGGCCCCAGGTTGACGATCACCATCGGCCCTCCCCGCCGCACCACGTCCAGAGGGATCTGAGCAGCCGGATACACCGACAGGGTGGATCCGACCACCAGCACACCGCCGGCCTCGGCGGCGAACCGCTCCGCCCGTTGGATCTGGTCGAGCGGCAGGTATTCGCCGAACATGACCGTGGTGGTCTTCACCAGGCCGCCACAGTGGGGACAGGTGGGGTCTTCGTCGCCGGCGTCCACCCAACGGAGCACCTCTTCGGTCTCCCACCGGGCTTCGCAGGAGAGGCAATGGACCTTCCGGACGTTGCCGTGCAGCTCCGCCACCTGGTCGTCGGGCAGACCGGCCGCCTGATGCAGACCGTCGATGTTCTGGGTGACACAACCCGACATCCTCCCTGCCCGCCACAACGCCACGACGGCCTCGTGGGCCCGGTTGGGCCGCACCGACGACCGGGCACCCCAGAGCGCACCCTCCTGATGCATCTTCCATCCCGCCACCCGCACCTCACGGCTGGTGCGGTACCGCTGGATGGTGAAGTCGTCGGGGTCCACCTTGGTCCACAGTCCGTCGGGTCCACGGAAGTCGGGGATCCCCGATTCGGTAGAGATGCCCGCGCCGGTGAACACCATGATCCGGTCGACGTCGGCGAGGACGTCGACGGCGCGTTCGAAGGGGTCGGTCATGACCTGGACGGTACCGTCTCGGTCAGGCGACCCGGACGCGCGACGCCTCCTCCAGTTCCTCTTCGAGTCGCCGGATGATGGAGCGACAGTCGAGGGCGAAGTCCACCAGATGGTCGGGCAGGTAAGGCCCGTGGGCGGCGAGGAACTCGTCGATGAACTCGATGCCGTCGGTGATCGTCTCGGTGAGGGTGTCGGTCTTCATCGTGTCGTCGCTCCTTTCCGAACGTGTCCGGAGCGGTACGTCCGGTACAACGCCGCACCGACGTCACGATGTTCCCCCGGTGGCGGGTCGCTCCCCTACCTGGTCGGCTCGTCTCCGCCGAGGTTGAGGTCAGCGACCCAGATTCGGGTCTTCCTGCACGGCCCGGGTCCGGACCGTGTAGACCGAATCCCCCGACAGGATCCCTCCCCGTCCGAACAGGCGCCCGAACTGCCAGTTCGACAGCCCCAGTTCGGGCTTGCCGAGGGCGTACTGGCCGTCGACCCAGCGGGTGAATCCGTTCCCCACGAAGGGCGAGTCGACCGTCTCGAAGAAACGCCGGTGCGCTTCGGGGTCGTCGGAGACGAGGCTGGCCACGAACCGTGGACTGTGGACGTTGAACAGCTCCACCGCGGTGGCGACGTCGGGCACCACCGCCAGCGTCACCTCGGGCGAATCCTCCCATTCCCATTCCACTCCGAGCCGGTCGACGGTGATCGTCTCCGTCTTCGGTTCGACCACTTCACCTTCTGTCCGGGCGATCGGTACCTGCTCGTACCAGTCGGAGGGGATGTGGGCCTGTGAGCCTTCGACCACATGCAGTTTGGGGTTGGTTCCCCGACGGCGAGCTGCCCGCTCGAGGGCGTCCAAGAAGACCGGCACCAGGTCGGCGGCTCGGTCCGCCACGATGCAGCAGGTGTTGAGCGTGTTGCACACCTTGCGGTCGAGGGAGTGGTAGACGGCGGCGGCGAAGGCGTCGGCGTCGGCGGCGGTGTCGGCGACGATCCAGGCCCCGCCGGTGCCGTGGAGACTGACCGGGATCCCCGCCTGGCGGGCCACCGCCCCGAGCTGGCTGACCGCTCGACCCGACCCTCGGGCCACGGCCAGGCCGAGCCGCGGGTCGCTGAACATCGCCCATCCTGCGGCCCGGGACGGGCTGTCGACCAGGCTGGCGGCCCCGTCGGGGAGCCCCGCCTCGGCGAGGGCGGGGGCGAGGGCGTGGGTGACGATCGCCCGGGCCGTCCCCAACGCGTCCGAGCCGATCCTGAACACGACCGTGTTGCCGGAGCGGAGCACCCCGGTGGCGTCGGCGAAGACGTTGGGACGGCCTTCGAACACGAACCCGACGACACCCAGTCCCGCCCGGACCAGCTCGACCCGCCAGCCGGTGTGGACGACCGTCTCCACCACTTCGCCTCGGCCCCCTTCGGCGTCCCGCCAGGCCCGCAACCCCTCCACCATCCCCGCCCGCATCTTCTCGTCCAAGACGAGGCGGGTGACCGACCGGCCCCTCGCCTTCGCCTGTTCGACGTCGGCGGCGTTCGCTTCGGCGATCGGCGCGAAGGCGGCATCGTCGGCGAGGCGGACGGCGAAGGCTTCGTAGAAGTCGCTGATCGCCTCGTCGGGGACCGACCCCATCTTCGCAAACGCGGCGTACGCCCGGCCGACCGCCGATGCGGCGACATCCCATTCGGCGGCGGGGATGTGCAACAGGTCACCCGTCTCCTGGACCACCACCAGCCGGTCGCCTGGCCGGAAGGCGTCGGCGAGTTCGGCGGTGACGTAGGTCACCCGGTCGCCGCCGTAGATGACCGGCATCCCGGCGGTCAGTTCACGTAGTGGTTCTCCCATCACCTCGAGACTAGAGGTCCGTCTGCCCTCCACGGTAGAGGAGCCCGACCGCCACCGCCGCGGCGACGTGCCAGACCGCATGGCCCTGCAGGAGGGAATCCGGGTCGCACCAGGGGCCGCCGGTGCGGCTCGACGCCCAGACGACGAGGCCGCCGCCGAACACCGAACCGGCGAGGAGCGGCACCCGGCGGCTCTGGAGGAGACGCCACACCCGGACCGCCGCCACCGCCACCAGGGCGTACAGGGTGACGTCGTGCAGCCACGACGACACGGTCCCCGGCGACCCGTGGAACATCACCGACCCGACGCCGACGGCGCCCGACAGGACCGCCGGGACACGTGCCCCCTGCCGCCACAGGACGGCTCCGACGACGACGAACGCCAGCGCCGAGACGGTGTTGACCGGCTGGACCGGCCAGCCGGCTCGAAGGAGCTCACAGTCGAAGGGCTGCACCGGCCCGATCATCTCACCTGCCCGACCGTCGCGGCGGACATGTCCGGAACGGCCGGAGGGTGGGCCCCGTGGGACTCGAACCCACAACCAACGGGTTAAAAGCCCGCTGCTCTGCCAATTGAGCTAGGGGCCCGACCCAACGGTAGTCGGCGCATCGGCCCTCCGGCTCCGACGAGCCTCCTCCGCCACGTCGGCCAGACGTCATGGAGAACTGCCCCGTCCTCCACCGGAGCGGTCCCGGCCGTTCGGCGACCCGTCCGAGGAGGCGACCCCGAAACGAGCAGACCTTCGACGATCGGGAAGCCGCCTCGGGGCTCCGCCGACGCGCAGGGTCGGCCCGTCCGATAGGCTCCAGTCCCATGGATCTCTACGCCCGAGTCAACATCCAGGACGGTGCCTCGGTCCGTCTTCCCCACGGCGACGTGACCGAACCCATCCACCTCGACAACGACCCGATCGGTCGTGCCCGCCACTGGGCCGAGCTCGGCGCCGACATCATCCACGTCGTGGACCTCAACGCCGCCGCCTTCGGCGACTACGTCAACCGGCCCCTCATCGACCGGATGATCGAACAGGTGCCGGTCCCGGTGCAGGTGGCGGGCGGGGTCCGCAGCCACGTGGAGGCGAAACGGCTCATCGACGTCGGCGCCTACCGGGTGGTGATGGGAACCGCCGCCATCGAAGACCAGAACATGGTGTGGGAGCTGTGCCGGGAGCATCCCGGCAAGATCGTCGTCTCGCTCGACGTCCGACCCGACGAAGAGCTGGCGATCCGCGGGTGGACCGAGAATTCGGGACGCTACCTGGAGGAGGTCCTCCTGGAGATGTCGTCGGCCGGTGTGGCCGCCTTCCTCGTCGCCGAGGCGGGACGGGACGCCCTCACCGAACCCCCCGACTTCCGGATCCTCCTGGAGGCGCTCGGGGTGGTGACCGAACCGGTGATCGCCGCCGGAGGTGTCCGCCATCTGGATGATCTCCGCGGGCTCCTCGCCCTGGAAGCGGAAGGGCGCCGCCTCGCCGGGGTCATCGTCGGCCGGGAGGTCACCCACGGCAGGTTCACCCTCGAACAGGCGAAAGAGGTGATCGCCGCCGGCCCGCCGCCACCCGAAGAGGTCCGCAAACCGGTGATCGAGCTTCCCCGGGAGTCGCTGCGGACCGCCGAGCTGTACCGGGAGATCGCCGACCTGTGCGACCGGGCAGCCGCCCAGGCGCGGATCGCCTCACAGCATCATCTGGACGGCGACACCTACCACGACCCCGACCAGGGTCCTTCCCTCGCAGGGCATCTGGCACGCATCCAGGAGCTCCTCACCGAGATCGACCGGCTCCAGAACCGCCCGCCGGAGGCGTGAACCTTCAGGCCGCCTCCATCATCTCGGCGACGAACTCGTTCCATCCGGCACCGTCGGTCACCCGGTCGACGGCCAGGTTGGCCCCCGCCCGTAGCGCCGCCCCGGCGATGCCGGGCCGGTTGACCGCAACGACCAGACGGCGGAGCCCGGTCGCCGCCAGGTAGGACCCGGCGAGGGCCGTCGCCTCGTACACCCGGGGCCCGCCGATGTCGGGGAGCCGTCCCATGGGCCCTTCCTCGACCAGGTCGACGAGGCGGCGGGCCACCGCATCCGGGTCGATCGGCTGGTGACGCATCCCGGCGGGTACCACCATCACCGGCCATCGGGCACGGCGGGCCATCGACTCCCACAGCGTCTGGTGGAACTCGGTCGAACGCAGGATCGACCAGGCCAGACCGGACCGCGTCACGGTCTCCTCCGCCGCCTTCCTCGACCGGAAGTAGGGGTCGGGAACGAGGTCGGCGCCGACGAGGCCCGCATACACGACGTGGGGTCGCCCCACCTGGGCGGCGGCCTCCACCAGGTTCTCGGTCCCTGCCCGGTCGACCCGACGGTGGCGGCGGGGGTCGGTGGCGCAGTGGACGACGACGTCGACCCCGTCGACGGCGTCGGCGACCCCCCGTCCGGTCTCCAGGTCACAGGTGACCGTCGTGACCGCTGCCGGAACGGCGGTGTCGGGGGGGCACGCCGCCCGAACCGTGTGGGAACGCTCGGCGAGCCGGACACAGACCCGGGAGCCGAGGACACCGTCGGCGCCGGTGACGAGGACGATCACTCGCCGACGACCGTCCGGCTCTGCTCCCGCAGGTACTGGCGCAGATACCAGGGGCCGCCGCCGCCCGCCCCCGACGTGCCCGACCCTTTCCAGCCGCCGAAGGACTGGATGTTCGGCCAGGCGCCGGTGGTGGCGCCGGCCCGACGGTTCACGTAGGTGACCCCCGCTTCGATCCGCTCGAAGAACCGGTCGATCTCGGCTTCGGTGCCGGCGAACAGCCCGGCGGTCAGCCCGAACGGGGTGTCGTTGGCTTTGGCGATCGCCTCGTCGAGGGTGTCGACGGCGGCGACGACGACGAAGGGGACGAACAGCTCCCGTTTCCACACCCAGGAGTCCTCGGTGACGGTGGCCACGGTCGGTTCGACGTAGTGCCCTTTGGCGTATTCGCCGTCGGTGAGGACGTGGCCCCCCACGAGGATCCGTCCGCCACGGCTCTCCACTTCGGCGACCGCCTCCCGGAAGCGCTGCACCGCCGCCTCGTCGATGACCGGCCCCATGAACACGTCCCGTTCCAGCGGATTGCCGACCGTGATCCGTTCGGTCTTGTCCACGAGGGCGTCCAGGAACGCCTCGTAGACGGGTCGTTCGACGTACACCCGGGAACAGGCCGAGCATTTCTGACCCGAATAGCCGAAGGCGGCACGAAGCACCCCGTCGGTGGCGACGTCGAGGTCGGCGGTGGCGGTGACGATCGCCGGGTTCTTTCCACCCATCTCACAGATGACCGGTTTGGGCCGGTCGGTGGCGAACCGGGTGTAGATGCCCATGCCCACCTCGTAGGATCCGGTGAAGGTCATGCCGTCGACGTCCCGGTTGCGGACGAGGGCCGCTCCGGTCTCGTCTCCTCCGGTGACGACGTGCAGAGCTCCGGCGGGGAGCCCGACGTCACGCATCAGCTCGTAGAACTTCAACGCGGCGAACGCCCCCGTGTTGGAGGGTTTCAGCACCACGGTGTTGCCGGTGAGGAGCGCCGCGATCGAAGGTCCGGCGGCGAGGGCCATCGGGAAGTTGAAGGGGGAGATCACCCCCCACACGCCGTAGGGCCGAAGCACCGACACGTTCTCCTCTGCGTCGGACAGCTTCCCGAGTTCGATGACGAAACCGTCGTGTCGTTCCATCTGGGAGGCGTAGTAGCGGAAGAACTCGACGGTCTCGGCGACGTCGCCGAGGGCCTCCAGCCGGGATTTGCCCACTTCGATCGCCACCAGGGCCGCCAGCTCCGGTGTCCGCTCCTCCATCAGGTCGCCGGCCCGCCGCATGAGGGCGACCCGTTCCTTCCACGGGGTGGCGGCCCAGGTGGGGAAGTACGCCTGGGCGGCGGCGACGGCGTCGGCCACGTCCTGTTCGGATCCTTGCGAGTACCGGCCGACGACGATGTCGACGTCGATGGGGGACCGTTCTTCGAACCGCTCGTCGGTCCACCGCCGGTCGCCGTCGATGAACAGCGGATGGTCCTGGCCCAGCCAGGAGCGGGCGGTCTCCAGGCCACGTTCGTAGGCCGCGTGCAGCTCCTCGTTGTCGGCTGACATCGTGGCGTAGGTGATCTTCATGCGAACATCGTCCTCCTGGGCCTCTGCCGCCAACACTACCGACGACGAAGGGATCCGCCCCATGCAGTTCCAGACGTTGCGAATCGACACCGAAGGCCCGGTCGGCCGGATCGTGCTGACCCGACCCGACCGGATGAACGCCCTCGACGCCGTGGCGCTGGCCGAGCTGGCCGACGCCGCCGAGATCCTCGACGGCCACGACGAGGTGCGGGCGGTGGTCGTCACCGGGGAAGGACGTTCGTTCTGTGCCGGTTTCGACCTCTCGACGTGGCCCGACGAACCGGACCGTGCCGAAGCGTCCCGGCTCGGGGACCTGGGCGCGGCCATGTCCGAGGCGATCACCCGGATGCGGGCGGTGACCGTCGCCGCCCTCCACGGCTGGGTGGTGGGCGGAGGGGTGGTGCTGGCCCTCGCCTGTGACCTGCGGGTCGCCGCCGACGGGACCCGCTTCTCGATCCCGGAGGTGGATCTCGGGATCCCCCTCGCCTGGTTCGGGGTGCCGCTGCTGGTCCGCGAGGTGGGTCCGGCGGTCGCCAAGGAACTGGTGATCACCTGCCGTCCCTTCGACGCGTCGGAGGCGTTGCGTCTCGGCATGCTCAACCGGGTGGTCCCCCCCGACGTCCTCCTGCAGACGGTCGAAGAGCTGGCCCAGGTCGTGGCGGGAAAGCCCCGGGTCGCGGTCGAGGTGACGAAACGTCACGTCAACCGGGCCACCTTCACCGACCACGACCCCGGCAGCGACGGCCTGGTCGCAGCGCTCTCCGATCCGGAGGCCCTCGCCGCCGCCCGCCGCTACCTCGAACGCATGAATCCTTCGCCCTCTTGAGGGGGAAGTACCCCACGCCGAAGGCGTGGGGGGAAGGGGGGTGTCCACTGCTCGACGCCGCCGCATCGCGGCGCACGTTCTTCCCCCTCGCTGAGGGGGAAGTGGCCGCCGACGAAGTCGGCGGTCGAAGGGGGTTGCCACAACGGCCCCGGTCCCACCGAACCCGGGTACGCTGCGGTGCATGACCACCACCGCCTACCGGACCTGTCCCCTGTGTGAAGCCTGCTGCGGGCTGGAGATCACCCTGGAAGGCGGACGTGTCAAGGTCATCCGGGGTGACCGGGCCGACCCGTTCTCCCGGGGATACCTCTGCCCGAAAGGGACGACCCTCGGTCGGCTCCACGACGACCCGGACCGCCTCCGCCGGCCCCTCGTGAGACGCGACGGGACCCACGTGGAGGTGTCCTGGGAGGAGGCATTCGCCGAAGTCGCCCGCCGCCTCACCCCCCTCCTCGCCGAGGACCGTGACTCGGTGGCCATCTACCTGGGGAACCCCAACGTCCACAACATCCACGCCGCGTTCGCCGTCCGTCCCCTGGTGCAGGCGTTGGGCACCCGCAACGTGTATTCGGCCTCCACCGTCGACCAGATGCCGAAACACGTCTCCGCCGGGTACATGTTCGGTCATCCCTTGACGATCCCCGTCCCCGACCTGGACCGCACCGACCACCTGCTGATCCTCGGCGCGAACCCGGTCGTCTCCAACGGCAGTCTCGCCACCGCCCCGGACTGGCCGGGGCGCCTCGACGCGCTGCAGGCACGAGGCGGACGTCTCGTCGTGGTGGATCCCCGCAGGACCGAGACGGCCGACCGGGCCGACCGCTGGGTGCCGCTCCGGCCCGGCAGCGATCCCGCCCTGCTCCTCGCCATGGTCAACGTGGTGTTCGCCGACGGGCTGGTCGATCTGGGCGACGCCGCCCCCCACGTCGTCGGGGTCGACGACGTCGCCGCGGCGGTCGAGCCCTTCACCCCCGAAGCCGTCGCCCGGTTCACCGGCGTCGACCCCGAGACGGTCCGCATGCTGGCTCGGGAGTTCGCCACCGCGGAACGGGCGGTCGCCT
>Ga0256830_1002637_pt1 | contig 11653 bp, 11 predicted proteins | sample 128326metaG_FD_190537 | JGI IMG/M metagenome (GOLD analysis project Ga0256830, IMG submission 190537) | Hydrothermal vent microbial communities from Lau Basin, Pacific Ocean - 128-326 | ecosystem: Environmental > Aquatic > Marine > Hydrothermal vents | place: Pacific Ocean: Lau Basin | collected...
ATGCACATCTATCTCGATCTCTATCACGGAAAAGCAAGGGATGGATTTGTTGTTGGCGATCCGTCAGAGGTAAAGCCGGCGTTTGAATTCAGAGGAAAGTACTCCAAGTGGATAAAACTGATTGAGGGAGAAATAGATCCAATTAAAGGTCTTATTACAGGAAAATTCAGATTGAAAGGAAACATGGCGAAGGTAATGAGGTATGCGAGGGCAGCGAAGGTTCTGGTTGAGGTCGCACAGAAGGTTGAGACCGAGTTCCCAGAGCAGTGATTGAGATGTGGAAGTTTACATCTCCTCGAATTATTTTTGGCAGGGACTCTGTTGAACATGTGGAATTATTCAGAGACAAAAAATGCCTGATAGTGACAGATGATGTGATAAAAAATCTGGGTTTTGTTGATGCCGTATCCAAATATCTTGGGAGCCATGAAACGGTAACAATAAGGGCTGAGGAGCCGGGCATTGATGATGCCATGGAACTTGCTGATGAGATGAGAAGCCTTCAGCCTGAAGTAATCGTTGCTCTTGGGGGTGGAAGTGTAATTGATGCGGCAAAGGCTGGAAGAATTCTCATGGAAACAGATATCGAGCCGGAGGAGATAACTCCATTCACAGATCTCAGCGAGTACGGATTTGAAGGAAGAAGCACTCTTGTTGCCATACCCACAACAAGCGGAACTGGAAGTGAGGCAACATGGGCGATAGTGCTGAAAAACAGGAAAGAGAGAAGAAAAGCGATCATGGCAAATGAGAAAGCAATGCCCGAAATTGCAGTGGTTGACCCTGTATTTGTTTACTCAATGCCGGAAAATCTTGTGATCTACAGCGGATTCGACGCTCTGGCTCATGCCATCGAAGCCTTTCTGTCTTCTTTCAGCAATCCATTCAGCGATGCCCTTGCTTTGAGCTCTGCAAGAACGATTCTCGATAACTTTCACAGATCCTATCAGGGAGATAGGGATTCGAGGGAAAAAATGCACATCTCCGCAACAATGGCCGGGGTTGCCTTCAGCAACTCTCAGGTGGGCACTGTTCACGCTCTGGCTCATGCTACAGGGGCATCTTTAAACATTCCACACGGATTGGCTGTTGCGATCTTCCTTTTACCAGTTCTTGAGTTTTACAGAGAACAGAGAGTTGAAAGGCTGAATGAGCTGAGTTTGAAGGTGGGATGTGATGTTCTCAGAGAGGTTGAGAAGCTCGAGTCCATGTTTGAGATATGGAAGAGCATTTCCGGTTCTGAAATCAAAAGGCATGAAGGTGAGGTGGTTAAAAAAGCGATGGAGGATAGCTGTGTTGTTACCGCTCCATTTGTGCCTGAAGAAAAAGATCTTGAAGAAATAATCGAAAGGGTGATGGAGAGATGTATGCGGGAAGAATACTGAGGGTGGATCTCTTCGAAGGTGATGTGAGGGAATACAAACCAGACGGGAAAGTTTACAGAGAGCTGATTGGTGGAAGTGGAGTTGCTGTTAAGATCCATCTGGACCTCGAATCTCATTCAAAAGACCCATACAGTCCCGAAAATCCGATTGTAATCATGAATGGTCCCTTAACAGCCTCTGCTCCATCATGCTCAAAGATACAGTTTACCGCAAGATCCCCGCTCACAATGGGGTGGGGTGAGAGCAATGCTGGAGGAAAGCTTGCAACCTACCTCAAAAAAGCTGGATGGGACGGAATCATCATAGAGGGAAAAAGCAAGAAACCAGTTTACCTCCATATTGACTCAAATGGTGCTGAAATCAAAAAAGCAGATCATCTTTGGGGAAAAACAACATATGAGACGATCGAGGAGATAGGGGAAGATGAGGGGGGTGTATCTGTCGCTTGCATAGGTCCGGCTGGAGAGAATCTGGTGAGATATGCCTGCATAATTGCTGACAACTCAAGGGCTGCTGGAAGAACCGGCATGGGGGCTGTTTTTGGAAGCAAGATGCTGAAAGCCATAGCAGTTTCAAAGGACTTTGCATTCAATCCAGAAATAGCAGATGGGGAAAAATTCAGAGAGGCTGTGATAGAGCTCTCGACACGCATCAGAGACAACTTTACAGCAAACATGTTTAAGGAGGTCGGGACTGGCGGTTATGTTGAATCTGCTGAAATGTTTGGGGATCTGCCTGTGAAATACTTCACAGAAGGTGAATTTGGTAAAGCAGACAGAATCTCGAGCAATTATCTGATCGAGAGGTATTTCAGAAGGCATGACGGATGCATGGGGTGCTCAATAAAATGCGGGAAGGTTCTTGAATACAGTGGAAACGAGTATCATCTGCCGGAGTATGAAACCCTTGCCTCCTTTGGCTCACTGCTTTTAATCGATTCTGGAGAAAGCCTGATTGAGATAAATCATCTCGCAAACTCTCTTGGCCTGGATACAATATCATGCGGTGTGACCATTGGAATGGCGATGTATCTCACTGAGAAAAATCTGGCGGATTTCGGCATAAAATTTGGAGATGCTGAGAAGGTGAAGGAGTATCTGAAACTGATCGCATACAGACAGGGCCATGGAGATCTGCTTGCTGAAGGGACAATGAGGATTGAGAGGAAGCTTGGTATGAATGGGATTGCAGCACATGTAAGAGGGCTTGAGATTCCGATGCATGATCCAAGGGCATTTTTCAGCCTTGCTGTTGCTTATGCAACAAACAACAGGGGAGCATGTCATTTACCACATCAGATGTACAATGTTGAGATGGGTCTGAAGATTAAAGAGTATGGCATAGCAAGCACCGGAAGATTTGAGAATAGCGGAAAAGGTGAAATCACTGCAAAAATGCAGAATTTTGCTGAAATTTTCAACTGCCTTGTCATGTGCGTCTTTGTTCCTGCAAAGCCCACACACATCTCATCTCTCCTGACATTTGGCACTGGACTCAATTACTCTCCTGAGAAGATCTACAGCATCGGGGAGAGAATTTTCAATCTCAAAAGAGAATACAACGAGCTTGCCGGGAGCGGGAAGGAGTATGACAGGCTGCCTGAAATAGTGCTGCAACCTGTATCGGGGGGAACTGAGGGAAATGTCCCAGATCTTGAAAAACAGCTTCAGGATTACTACACCTTCAGAGGGTGGTAGCTGAGCCTTTCAAAAATTTTTTTGCAGTGACCGGGAGTGAGACCATAAGGGAGAAGAGGATGTAAACGTAATCAAATCCAATATAACCGCTAACCAGTCCTGCAATTAATGGACCGGCAGTCAGTCCTGCAGTTATTGATGAGGAAAGCAGCCCCATTGACATCGCGTATCCAAGATTGCTCTTCTCTGCAACGTAAACGGCTGAAGAAGTGTAGACCATGGCAACAATAAGACCCTGAATGAATCTGACAAGCAGAAAAGCGAAAAAGCTTTCAATCAGGAAAAACAATCCGGTGATTGATAGAAGAACAGATGAGATTGCATAAACTCTCCAGCCTCCAAACCTGTCTGTCAGGATTCCTGCAGGCGTGTTTGAGAGGGTTCTGATCAGGAGGTAGAGGGTGAATGATATCCCAAATTCCAGCGGGGTTATGTTCAGCCTCGTGAGGAATGAATTTTCAAGAGGAACTATTGAAGACATCATTGCAACCGCAAAGCTCAGAGATATGAAAACAGGGATTGCCTCTCTGTTAAGGTTTCGCAAACTCGACCTCTTCTTGCTCTTTTCTCTTATCTCAATGTCCTCAACAAACAGCAGTATTCCAATGGATGAGACAAGAACGAGAATTGCCGAAAAATAGAAAACCGTGTTGATTCCATAGAAAATCATAAATCCGGCAGCTGTCGGTGAAATTGAAAATCCGAGGTCAGTGAAGGTGTTGTAGATACCAAACCCTTCCCCCTTCTTTTTTCCTGAAATGTAAAGAATTATTGTGAGGCCTGAAACGAGCATGAAGCTCTCAACAATTCCAAGAAAAGCTCTCAGCAGGACAAGTTCCGATATGCTTTCAACTCTGGAATAGAGAAAGATGAGAAGAGATGTCAGTATCAGGGATCCAGCCAGATACTTTTTTGGTTTTCCTGATTTTTCTATTAATCTGCCTGCAAATGGTTGCGAGAGAGTTGCAAACATTCCCCACAGGGATATGACAATTCCGGATGCCGTATCAACCGGAATGCCATTGATTGACAGGGATTTTATGAGTATTGGCAGGACAAAATACGCCATACCACCTCCAAAAGAATCAGAAAACCTTGCAATCGAGATGCTCAGAAGTTTCCGCTCCACAGATGTCCGTGAGAGATTCGGAATAAAAACCAACCGTGAAATTAATTAACACATCAAAATTTGACCTCATGTGAAGCTTTCTGAAGGTGTTTACTTCATTGAGGGAAAGAAAAAGGGAAATTTCCCCTACTGCAACTCACTGATTGCTGGGAATGCCATAATAGATCCAAACTGCGGAGTTGAGATACTGAACGGGTTTATTGGAGAAATTGAAACTGCTGTCCTCTCCCACAATCATCCAGATCATTCTGCTTTGGCATGGTATTTCAACAGACTGAACAGGGAAGTTTATGCTCCGCATCCCTTCACAAATGTCAGGGAGCTTGCAGAGAGATTTGCCAGGGGGATTGAGGAGAGGTGGATTGAATTTGCAACAGAGTTTGTCGGTTTTAGAGATTTTAAGGCTCAGCTTTACGATTCGAGTTCTGAATTTGACTGGAATGGCCATGAGATCGAGATGATTGAAACATCCGGACATACCGATGATATGCATCTCTTTCTGATTGACGGCAAAATTCTGTACTCTGCTGACATTGATCTTACCGATTTTGGACCCTGGTATGGTAACCCGGAGAGCGACCCGTACGAATTCAAAAGGAGCATAGAATCTCTCTTTAACTACGATTTTGAGGTGATCGTTCCCTCTCACTCCAGACCTGTCTCTGGCAGAGAGGAGATTGAATCAAGGCTGAACAGCTACATTGAGCACTTTGACAGGCGGGAAGAAATCATAAGGGAGCTTTATGAGAGAGGGCTGAGCATTGATGAGATTGTTGAACTCTCTCCGATTTACAGAAAAAAGAGGCCATCGCTGAAAGAGATAATGGACTACTTTGAGAGAAACATGATAGAAAAGCATTTGGAAAAAATTAGAAAGCATCACTGACTTTTGCTGGATATCCAGCTCTCCATGGCTGTAAGGGCGAAATCAACCTCATCACTGCTTATTGTCAGTGGGGGAATAATTCTTATGTCTTTCTCCGATGTTGCGTTCACAAGGACACCATTCTTCATCAAATGCTCATGAAATGCTTTTGCATCTCCAACCCCAACTCCAATCATCAGTCCGTAACCCCTTATGTCCTCCACAAAATCGAGCCTTTCAAGGCCCCTTCTGAATCTCTCCCCCATTTCTCTGGAGTTTTCAACAAGATCATTTTCCTCAATGTACTCTATTGTTGCCAGAGATGCCGTGCATGCTAAAGGATTTCCACCAAATGTTGATCCGTGGTCTCCCTTCTCTATTCCGCCATGAACCTCCTCGCTTATCCCGATTGCTCCAACAGGGAATCCATTGCCCATGGACTTTGCAAGGGTAATTATGTCTGGCTGAAATCCATAGATATTCTTGGCAAACCACTCTCCAGTTCTTCCGAAGCCTGTCTGGACTTCATCGAAAATAACGAGGAATTCAAACTCTTCTTTCAGCTCAAATATCCTCCTTACAAAATCCTTCTTTGCTGGAAAAACTCCAGCCTCCCCCTGAATTAGCTCAACAATCACGGCAGATGTTTCTTTGTCAACAGCTCTCTCAAGGCTATCAATGGAGTTGAATTCTGCAAACTCAACGGGTTTTATTAATGGCTCAAATGGCTCTCTGAACTTCTCCTTCCATGTAACGGATAAAGCTCCCATTGTTCTTCCATGAAAGTCGTTGACGAATGATACAAACTTCTTCTTTCCTGTGAATCTTCTTGCAATTTTCAATGCACCTTCAACGCTCTCGGTCCCTGAATTCGTGAAAAAGAATCTGTCAAGTCCAGTTATCTCTTTAAGCTTCTCTGCAAGCTCTATCTGGGGCTTCGTGTAGAAGAGATTTGACACATGGACAAGCCTGTCAAGCTGTTCCCTGATTTTTGCATTCAGGTACTCATTTCCATGCCCCACTGAAACGCATGCAATCCCGGCAATCAGATCCAGATACCTTTTGCCCTCTGAGTCATAAAGCCAGCATCCCTCACCCCGTTCAATTAACAGAGGGTATCTGCTGAAAAACTGGATGAACACCTTTTTTTCTCTCTCAAACCACTCATTCATACTCGATCGTTGCTGGAGGTTTTGGAGTTATGTCGTAAACAACCCTCACAACCTCAGGTATTTCCCCTGTTATTCTCAGAGCTATCCTTCTAAGCTTATTGTAATCAAGCCTTAAAGGATCTGCAGTCATCCCGTCTCTGCTCTCAACAGCCCTGACTGAAATTATGTATCCATAAACCCTTATGTCTCCCTTAACTCCTGTTGCTTTGCCTATGAGCGATGCAAATGCCTGCCATTTGTCAACGTCTTTGAGCTCTTCCTCAACAATTTTCGTGGCTTTTCTGACAACCTCAACCTTCTCAGGTGTGACCTCTCCAACTATTCTCACAGCCAATCCTGGCCCCGGAAAAGGCATCCTTTCTGATATCTCATCTGGAAGGCCGAGATATCTCGCAACCTCCCTCACCTCATCCTTGTAAAGCTCTCTCAGTGGCTCTATAATCCCCTTAAAGCTGTAATGGGTTGGAAAGCCACCAACATTGTGATGACTCTTTATCCCTCCCTGACTCTCTATTATGTCAGGATATATTGTTCCCTGAATGAGGTAATCAGCCTTTACATCCTCAGCAACCCTCTCAAATACCCTGACAAAAAGCTCTCCTATGACCTTCCTCTTCTCCTCGGGATCTGCAATCCCCTTCAGAGCCTCAAAGAACTCCTCCCTTCCATCAATGAATTTGAGATTCATCTCACCAAATATCTCTCTCACCTTCTCAGGCTCTCCAGCCCTCATCAGTCCTGTATCAACAAATACAGGGTAGAGTCTATCGCCAATCGCCCTGTAAGCAAGAACTGTGCAGACAGAACTGTCAACTCCACCTGACAGTGCAATTATCGCCCTTCTGTCTCCAACCTTCTCTTTTATTTCTCTGATCGCATCCTCAACAAATCTTTCAGGATTCACCATTCACCTCCCTCCTGAACTCAATTGCTGATCTGACAAAACCCATGAAAGGCGGTGAAGGGGAGAATGGCTTTGCCTTGAATTCAGGGTGGAACTGAGTCGCAAGGAAAAATCTGTGGCTTGGGATCTCAAGAATCTCCATCCTTCTACCACCATCCGAATGTCCTGAAAAAATTAAACCTGCTTTTTCAAGCTTCGCTATATATTCCGGATTCACCTCAAATCTGTGCCTGTGCCTTTCAAATATCTTTTCTTTCTGATAGAGTGAATATGCAATCGTGTTTTTCTTCAAAGTGATTTCAATATCGCCCAGCCTCATCGTTCCACCAAGTCTGTCAATTTCTTTCTGTTCGGGCAGAAGATCAATAACAGGATGCTCGGTCTCACCAAACTCAGTGCTGTTGGCATTGCTGTACCCGAGTACATCCCTTGCAAACTCAATAACAGAAAGCTGGAATCCGAGGCATATCCCGAGGAATGGTATGTTGTTTTCTCTCGCATACCTTATTGCCATCATCTTCCCCTCGACACCTCTCTGGCCAAAACCTCCTGGAACGAGAATTCCATCAGCCTCAATTTCAATCTCGCTGAATTCCTCAAAATCCTCACTATCTACCCATATGACAGAGACCTTGGCAGAATTGTGTATCCCCGCTATTTTTAACGCCTCTCTTATGCTGATGTAGGAATCCCTCACGTCTATGTACTTTCCAACAACAGCGATTGTAACCTCTTCGCTTGCATTCCACATCTTTTCAACAAAGCTTTCCCAGGCACCATTGCTCTCAATTTTTCCAAGCCTGAGCTTTCCTGCTATATATCTATCAAGCCCTTCTTTCTTGAATATTAGGGGGACCTCGTATATGTCATCCGCATCCTTTGCGCTTATCACGGCTTCAGATGGCACATCACAGAAAAGAGAGATTTTCTTCTTCGTCGACTCTTCAAGCTCCCTCTTGCATCTGCCAACAATAACATCAGGATGTAAACCAAGACTTCTTAATTCTTTAACGCTGTGCTGGGTTGGCTTTGTCTTCTGCTCCCCCCCGCTGTCCAAGGGCACAAGAGTCACATGAACGAGCAGGAAATCCTCCTCTCTCTCCTCGTTATGCATCTGCCTTATTGCCTCGAGAAATGGCATGCTCTCTATATCTCCCACAGTTCCGCCAACCTCAACAAGGCAGATGTCTGCATTTTTGCTTTCTGCAACATCCCTCATCCATCTCTTTATCTCATCTGTTATGTGGGGAATAATCTGAACTGTCTGTCCAAGATACTCCCCTTTTCTTTCCTTCTCTATGACTCTGCTGTAAATCTTTCCGGTTGTGATGTTGTGCTCCCCTGTGAGCTCGGTTCCAATGAATCTCTCATAATGACCGAGATCAAGATCAACCTCTGTGCCATCCTTCAAAACGTAAACCTCACCGTGCTGAAATGGATTCATCGTGCCCGCGTCAATGTTGATGTAGGGGTCAATTTTTATCGGGACAACATTGTAGCCCATGTCAACAAGGATTCTGCCAATGCTCGCTGCTGTAATCCCTTTTCCAAGACCGCTCATCACACCTCCGGTCACAACTATGAACTTCATACCTTTTCCCTCAGTTCTGGAGGAAGCATGTTGGGTATGCCCTCTTCAACTGGATACCTCTCCCCGCATTTTTTGCAGATAAGCTCTCCAGAGATTATCTCATCCTGATCTTCCTCGGTAACCTCAACATCAAGGTCACCTTTGCAGACGGGACATGCAAGTATGTCGAGAAGTGACTTCCTCATAACAGATTAGTGCATAATGTTCACCTATTAAAGTTTTTGATTGCAATTTTGGAATTGTGCAGGGCTGTGGAATGTTTTTATATTTGGTGTTTCAGAGTTGTTCCAATGAGAGTGGCTGTGCTGTTAGTCCTGATTGCTGCAATCTTGATTGCCGGATGTTCCGGAAGTCAGAGTGAAAAGAAAACACCTACTCCAACTCCAGTAGCAACTCCAACACCCACACCTACCCCAACTCCGACCGAGACTGCAACACCCACGCCAGCTCCGACCGAAACTCAAAAACAGGAATTGCATGGAGTGGGTACATGTGACACCTGCCACGACGCACCCACTGTAAAAGACATGGCAAATGGTATCCATAAAAACGCTTTCGAAAAACAACCAGATATTCACAAAACGCTGTGTAAAAAATGCCATGATGTTAAAACATTCTGCGGACAGTGCCATGAGGTGCCAGCGATAGTTGAGAGTTAGAACCCCTTCAACCATTTCTTTTTTTGATAAAAAGGATGGAAAACAGGAAAGTTATATAACATCGCCTGATATAATGTTCTTTGAGGTGATCTGATGGTAAGCGAGGAACTCAAGGATATGCTGAACATGGCCATAGCAAGAGAGATTCAGGTTTCGATTCAGTACATGTGGCAGCACATTCTTGCAAAGGGATTTGAGGGCGAGATTGTAAAGCCAGAACTCAGGAGAATCGCAATAGTTGAGATGACACATGCTGAAATGATTGCGGAAAGACTTGCGTATCTTGGTGGAGAGCCAACAACCGAGCCAGCACCGATCAATGTTGGTGAAAGTGTCAGGGAAATGGTGGAGATGGACGTCAGGGCTGAAGAGGGAGCAATTGAGCTTTACAGGAAAGTAATAAAGAAAGCCATTGAAGAGGAGGATTATACCACTGCAAAGTTATTTGAACAGATTCTTGGAGATGAAGAAGCTCATCACGACTATTTCAAATCTGTTCTCGAAAAATAGATGTTTTATTTTTGGTTTTGCTATATTTTTTCATCTCTCAGGTCTATAATCTGTTCCAAAGATGGACCGGTTGATATGAGAGTTACGGGAACGCCTGTGTCATCTTCAACCTTCTCAACGAATTCCCTTGCCTTTCTGCTAAGCTTGTTCCATTCCGTGATTCCATAGCATTCTCTGTCAAGCTTGTCTATTCCTGTCAGGGCTATCTGGGTTGCTCCATTTACCATTGCAGAGTATTTTGCAAGTTCGCCATCCCAGTATCCAATTCTCCTCCTTCTTCCAGTGACTGTTCCATATTCAATTATTCCAAGGCTTTCAGCCTCTTCCTGGCTCATCTCGGTTGGAAATGGGCCCGCACCAACTCTTGTCGGGAATGTTTTGAAAACAACCACAACATCCTCAATTTTTGTTGGGCCAACGCCGACGTCTGCTGCCATCTGGGAGGCTGAAGTATCCTTTGATGTCACATAGGGGTATGTGCCGTAATAAAGACTCAGAGCAAATCCCTGAGTTCCTTCAATAAGCACAAACTCACCTTCATCAATTGCCGTGTTCACATCCAAAGGAACATCTGTGAGAAAGGGTTGAAGCTCAACCACATCCCCTGCAAGTCTTGCAATCCTCATCACCCTGTCTGCATTTGCAGGTCCGCATCCCGTTCCTGTTGACCCGATTTTACCTGAGAGGTGCTTTGAACTTCTGTCAGCGTTGATGTGCTTTTCCTCAATAACCGCACACCTGAAATCCAGCCTTGCCCTGTCTTCGGCTCTGAGAGTTCTGACCTCATTCAGAAACACTTCAGGATTTACAAGGACGCCGGCTCCAATCAGAAGTTTTGCATCTCTGTAAACAAAGCCTGAAGGCAACATCCTCACACCGAATTTTTTTCCTCCAAATTCAACTGTGTGCCCTGCATTGGGCCCAACTCCTCCTCTGACAATTATTTTTGGCCTGTCGCTGTATGCGAGGTGAGATATTATCTTCCCTTTACCCTCATCACCCCAGAATCCTCCGACAACAATAGCTGCTGACATGGTAATTCCTCCCATCTGGCTAATGAATTCATAATTTATAAGCTTTCACATTCTCATTATAAGAAGAGATTCCTAAAAAGAAGCCTTTAAAAACTGAAAACATCATGGCTCAACAATGAAACTCAAGGGAAAGGCATGGAAGTTTGGCGACGACATCTCAACTGACCACATCACACCCGGAAGATACTACCATCTGCGAAGCAACATGCCTGAGCTGGCAAAACATGTTATGGAGGATGCAGATCCTGAATTTCCCAAGAAAATGGAAACAGGGGATTTCATTGTTGCTGGAAAGAACTTCGGGATGGGCAGCAGCAGAGAGCATGCACCGCTTGCCATAAAAATTGCAGGGGTTTCTGCAGTTATCGCAAAATCATTTGCGAGGATTTTTTACAGGAATGCAATAAATGTTGGACTGCCTGTTCTGATAGCGGACACAGACAGAATAGATACCGGAGATGAGCTTGAGGTTGATCTTTCAGCAGGGTTAATCAAAAACATAACAAAGGGGGTTGAGATTGCATCAACTCCACTGCCTGAAGTCATGATAAGCATACTGAATGAGGGAGGGCTTGTGGAGTATGTCAGGGAAAGAGGTGACCTCGTTCTATGATGTACGGAAATCTCAGATGCCACGTCTGCAACAACACCGCACATTTTTTAACCACATCAGAGGGTATAATCTGTGCCTTGTGCAATACTAAGAT
>Ga0256830_1002638_pt1 | contig 11653 bp, 6 predicted proteins | sample 128326metaG_FD_190537 | JGI IMG/M metagenome (GOLD analysis project Ga0256830, IMG submission 190537) | Hydrothermal vent microbial communities from Lau Basin, Pacific Ocean - 128-326 | ecosystem: Environmental > Aquatic > Marine > Hydrothermal vents | place: Pacific Ocean: Lau Basin | collected...
AGCCCAATTTCCTTCTGTGGCTAGTTGTTTCGCCAGAGATAAATGGATATAGGTATCGTCCAGGGGATAGATAAATTGCTGCCCATTGTTTTGCCATGAGCGGTAAAGTAGTACTCCCACCAAAACCAGTAAGAGAAGATAAGGAAATAGGCCTGTGAGCTTTTTGAACTTTTGCACACAACAAATCTATTAAATAATTAGTTTGCGAGCATTTTCGATCATCAAAATCAGGAAAAGATCCATATTATGTCGCAATTACATATCATCGTAGCCTCACAAAATCCAGTAAAAATCAGTGCCGTGGAAAAAGCTTTTGAAGTGGCTTTCCCCTCTGTCAGCTTAAAAGTAGAAGGAAAAAAGATCCCTTCGGAGGTCTCTGATCAACCTTATGGTGATGAAGAAACTTATGAGGGAGCATTTAATCGAGCATCAGGGGCAAAAAAACGTGTACCCGAGGCTGATTTTTGGGTGGGAGTAGAAGGGGGAATTGGCAGAAATCAGGATCAAATTGAAGCTTTTGCGTGGATGGTCATCATTGGGTCTCATGGCCAGAAAGGTCAGGCACGCACTGCCTCCTTCCAATTGCCGCCCGCAGTTATAGAGCTGTTAACTCAGGGCTATGAATTGGGAGATGCAAATGATCGGGTTTTTGGTCAGCTACACTCTAAGCAAAAAGGAGGAGCAGTAGGTTTACTCACTGAAGGCCGGATTGACAGAGCTTCCTTATATGCGCATGCTTTGCTGCTGGCTTTGATTCCTTTTATGCAACCCTCGTTGTTTGAAAAATAATTCCCAGTGCATATATGGCAGCTCACAAGTTGTTTCGACTTTAAAACCTTTCCAGTTTCGTTTTTTTGCCAAAAAACCTTACACCTACATTTGGGGGAGGGATTTTCCAACAAATTGTGCCATTACTCATTCATTTGCTTGATTATGAGCACCTATCATAATATAAAACCTCAATAGAAGGAGATCATTTGGTGCATTTATGTATACGATCAGCCTCTCTTTCTTTCAGGAGTTGTTAAGAAAAGGTGAAAATAGGATTACGATATTGTAAAGAGCTTTCGTTTCTTTACATATATTAGAAAACCAAAGCCATGTATTATATCCGAAAGTCAGCCCAAAACTGGGCAGTGCATAATAATGTCACAGGAAAACGTCGTGAATTAACAGATGCGGAAGTACATAACCTGTTTCAGGAATTTCCCAACTTGAAATTCAACTCATTTTTGAGTCGTACAGTTACCTACTTCCGTATCCGTATCAGGTCTATTCCCGATCTTCCTTAGCAACATAGCTATTATTTATAGCATTTTTGAGCATTATATAGGTTATTTTACGCCTAATAGCCATGTTTTTTGCTATTATCCGCTATAAAAAGTGGATAATTGCCTAAATAGAATTATATTTAAGCTCAAGAATATATAACAACACAAATTTTTACATGAGTAGCTATATCAAACAGCCAGTAGCTCTAAATGAAATAGGAAGCAGGAACAATAACGAAGACTACATTTATCCTGTATTAGGTTCAGCCAATCAGTCAAATCGCTTATTTATTGTATGTGATGGAATGGGGGGACCCAAGAAAGGAGAGGTAGCTGCCAGATTAGTGGCAGAAAACTTTGTGAAGTATATTGAATCCTTTCCTCCTGATGGGGAGCTGTATAAAGGCTATCTGGACCAAGCACTTATCTCTACAGAGGAGACCCTTTCAGCCTATATGAAGGCATATCCTGAAAGTGTAGGAATGGGAACGACCATGGCAATGGCTTACCTAAATGGTCGACAAGCAATTCTCGCTTGGGTGGGAAATAGCAGGGTTTTTCATTATCAACGTTCAAGTGGAAAATTAGAAGTAACAGAGGCTACAGAGATAGAAAGTAGTCAGGATTCCCTCATGTGGAATCCGATTCCTCAAGTTATTCATGGCACAGAGACACCTACACAACTGCAATTGAGAACGATAGACCTCGCTCATGGAGATTATTTATTTTTGTGTACAGATGGAATTTTAGAGCAGGTAGATGAAAGTGTTTTGAACACCTTGTTCAGCACAGGAGCTCCTCCAGAACAATTAATCGAGGAAATAAAAACCCTGAGTGAAGGTAGCACCCAAGACAATTATTCTTGTTATATGATGCAAATGGATTTGGAGGATGAGCCCATTCCAATAACTCCTCTTAAAGTAGCAGCCCCAGTACAAGAAACAGAAGTTGCTGAGAAGGTAGCAGATGCCTCCACTTCTGTGGATAGTAAACACAACACAACAAGTCAGGAAAAAATAGAATCATCAAACGATAAACAAGAAGAAGAAGTGGATAAACGTAAAGTAGACATCGGCTTTGTTCTGCTTATGGCAGCTGGTTTGATCGCTCTGGGACTTGTTGCCTGGAATCAGTTTTCACCCAAAAAACCTTTTGATAACCATCTTGCAAAAGGACAACAATTGGAGGAAAAGCTCGAATATGAACAAGCCATAAACATCTATGATAGTGCTTTTTTGACAGCCGAAAGCGCAGATGAACGAACGATGGCCAGAGAATACAAGCAAAAGGCAACCGAAGCGATGAATAAGCTGAAGCCAACATCGGCTCAGTTGACTTCCAGAGGAAACGCGGCTTTTGTCCAAGCAGACTATGCCGCTGCTGTTGAAAATTATGAAGCTGCATTAGCTGCTTACAGCCAAGAAGGAGCCACCCCTGCTGACTTTCCGCATGATCAATTGGCTGAAAGTTATGTCCTATTGGCGGATGAACTATATGCCAGAACGGATAGAAGTAAAAACGATGAAGAACAAGTCTTAAATTGGTACGATAAGGCATCCAATATTTATGAAAACCCAGCACTCAAGGTCACAAACGATGAGTTGATGAAACGCTCACTTGATCGAGCCGCAGATTTGGAGAAGAAACTAAGCGAAGGTTTAGTAGCAGAGGTATCTAATAGAGGATTGATACAAAAAGATAATCGCCCTACTGCTTCACCAGAAACAAAAAACGCTAATACAGCCAAAAAAAATATAGCTACTAAGCCTAAAAAGACTTTGACAAAACCTAAAACCAAGAAAACAAGTAGTCCTCAAGCGAGAAAAAATACGACAGCAGCCCGCTCTGTGAGACCTGCTATAAAAGTAGCATCTACCCCCGAATTACAGCATCTGGCAGATGGAAAAGCCTTGTATAATAAAGCAAAAACGAATACCGCTAGCTCTTCTTACCAATATCGGATGGCTGCCGAACACTTGCTTTCAGCAGGTACTCAAATTGATGGTATGGGAGCCTATCTGCTCGCATATATGTATCTCCAGGGGTTGGGCGTAGATCAAAACACTGAAAATGCCCTCAAGCATGCTCAAAAGTCTGCAAATCTGGGCTGGCCCGGAGGTTCCTATTTATATGGCTACTGTCTATTGAAGAGAAATAACAAAGTGGATTCTGCCAATGCCAAAAAATCATTGGAGAAAGCAGCCGCTAAAAAATATCAACCTGCAATTGATTTGTTGAAAAAGTTGTAAATGTGCAATGTTTTTTTGGGGCCTGAGCTTACAACATCTTCCCCTCCTTACCATACTCTCGCTTAATGGCATAGACAATGTCATCCATACTAATCGCCTGACCTCCTTGATCTAAGGAGCATAGACAGCAATACTGGACGATATTCATGATGCTGGCAGCCGTGAGTTCATATTTTTTGGCTAATAAAGGCAGGTTTACACTAGCCGATAGCTGCGCCGCTTGAGGGAAAGCTTGCTGCCATAAAATAAGGCGTTCCTTTGTTTTTGGAATGGGAAAGTATATGATCGATTGAAAACGTCTTACAAAAGCATCGTCTATATTGCTCTTAAAATTAGAAGCCAGTATGACTAAGCCATTATAGTTTTCGACTCTTTGGAGTAAATAAGAGACTTCCTGATTGGCATATTTGTCATGCGCATCTCGCACATTAGTACGCTTGCCAAAGAGCGCATCTGCTTCATCGAAAAAGAGGATCCAATCTTTGTTTTCTGCTTGAGCAAATAACTTAGAGAGATTTTTTTCCGTTTCTCCGATAAATTTGGAAACGACCATCGAAAGGTCGATCTTATACACATCTCGGCCAGTATATTTTCCCAGTAAACTAGCTGTGAGAGTCTTGCCAGTCCCGGGAGGTCCGTGAAAAAGCGCTCTATATCCCTGCTTCAACTTTCGCCCCATGCCCCAATCATTCATCAACTCGTTTCCGTGTTTGATCCACCTTTCCAATTCTCCTATTTGATTGCGCGTTTGCTGATTTAAGACCAAATCTTCCCATTCCAGTTGTGTTTCTATATATTGAGCGGGAAAATCCATGCTGAACTTAGGGCGATGTACTTTGCCTGTCGTAAAGCGATCTATATACGCTTGTGAAAGCATGATACGCCCACACATCTGAGGTTCGCGATCAGGAGGAGTTTCCAGATAGAGGATATTTTTTTTGGCGAAAAAATGATCGGCTTCAAACAACTCTTCGATTTCGAGGCGTTTGTTCATATCATTACCCCCTAATAAAAATAAAGCCGTCTCTCCTGTAGGCAAAAACCCCCGAAATTGTTTTCCCCTTGTTCCACCAATTTGAGGGAAATCTCCAGGCTCTGGCAAATACCTCTCAATGATAGAATCAAAAAAATGTGGCTTCAGATGAGGGAGTAAAGCGATCAGTAATAGTACACATTCATCATGACTCAGAAGATGTGTATGCATAAATTCTTTAAGCGGGTGAGCGGCTTCCATACGATCCAGCCATTCATAACCTTCTACATTTGGTAGCTCTGCTTTGGCTTCAAAGTGCTGTTGCAGGCGCAACCTCAAGAGGTGTTGGAGATACTCAAAAGCTTCAGTCAAGGGATGAGTCTGTATATAAGTTGTTGTCTGCATATTTGTTTTGAAATATTTTATTTTTTTAGCCACTGAGGCACGAAGCACACCAAGGTTTCACTAAAAAAGAGGAGCCTTGAGCTATTTACCTTTTAACAACCAATCATTCACAATTTATAATTCGTAATTCACAATTCATACTTCCCCTGAGCAAACCAATCATATAAGAGTTTTGAGGTGCTTTTTAAGTCCTTGGGTTTAACCAACCAAAAAGAATAGGCCTCCGCATAAAACTCTTCTGGCTTATGTGGCCAATTTTCCTGAGCATAAGGAGTAATAGGAGCTATTTTCTTTTTACTTACAAAAGCTACAAACTTTTGTACCCGCTTGTGTCTGTCTTTGGCATAAGCATGCACTTTGGCAGCTTCGTACCAGGCATCTTGGGCGGCTTCAAGTCCGGCAAGTTTAGCCAGGGCAGGATTATTTTTATTGGCTATATTGAGTGCTTGACGTTCCTGATTACGCTGGGCCATTGCTGTATCTACCGTACTTTCTTCAGCTTCTATTTCACTTTCTGTTTTATCTTGAGCAACTGTATTCGTTGCAAAGCTTTCAATAGCTGTACCTGTTGCTTTTACGGCTTGCTGAAAGGCACTACTTTCTGTATCATCTTCTTTAAGTCCTTTCCAGGCGGATTTGTTTACCTTATCAAAGGCCTTCTTCTTCTTCTTTACCTTTTCCTTGATCGCTTTTAATTGCTTTTTTGAAATAAGGGTACCTTTGACTAGCTTTTCTTTTGACTTAGCTGTTTTCTCAGCAGCTTTAGAAGCCTTCTTTTTCTGCTTATAATCTTGCTCAAGTGCCATCACTTTTTTCCTTTCTACCTCATAAACTTTTTTCTTAGCATCAAAGTCTTGTTGGGCTGTGGTAATTCTCGTTTTATCTTTAGACCTTCTAGCAGCATTTAATTCCTTCACGGCTGCATTATAGTCAGCTAGCGGCCCGCTATTAAAAGCATTAGAAGCAGGATTTAGTGTATCAGAAGCCGCATTTGAAATGCCCACAAGTTTATTGGCAGTTGCTCTGGCTTCATTAGCCATATTTGTTTTTTCGCGCGTAACTTGACTAGCCACGGCATGCCCAACCTCATGAACGACCAAGCGTACACTTTCATCTCTATCTCCACCAAAGGCGTTATTTGCAATTTTGATGCTAGCCTCATTGCTTACCGTTGTATCATTTACACTTTGGCTGGATTCAAATTGTCCTGCTATATTTCCTCCCAAAGCACTTACTCTCATGAGTTTTACCCCTTTGATGGCTGCTTGATCAGCTGTAGGCAGTTTTGCTAAGGCATCCTTGGCGATTTTCAATTCGTCTTCTGTCCAGCTGGCACTGCCATCTTCCACACTCGCTAAACTGTATGTACTCACTAGCTCCTTTTTGAGTTTGTCCACAGGATCAACTTCGGTAGGGGTCGTAGTTGGATCATCTTTTTGGATACTAGGTTTAGAAACGCCTTGCTGTACTGTATGCGTCAATTCATGGGCTAGAAGATGTTTCCCTCTATTGCTTTGGGGATTGTATGTTCCTTGCTTGAAGTAGATGTGGTTTTTGTGCGTAAATGCCTGGGCTCCAATCTGCTTGCTCATACTTGAAGCTTCTCTACCCTTGTGAATCCGCACCCTGCTAAAATCGGTACCAAATGCCCCTTCCATCTCCTTGCGTGTGTCTTTGGGGAGTGGACGACCTCCGCTCTGACTGCGCTGAAGTTGTTGGACAAATTCAGGCTTCGGCTCTGACTGCCTTGCATCTTCTTTGCGTTGAATCCTAGCTTCTTTTTCATCCTCGGGAAGTTCCGCACTTTCGATTTCTCCCGCATAAGATTCTCTAGGAGATTGATAAGCGACCTCTTGTTCCTCCTCTTCAGGGTAGCGTTGAACTACTTGATCAGCCATCGCATCTGCCTCCTGTTCATATTTATCCTCAGCTTCGTTGATGTTTAGCTTAGCTTGAATATCAGTTTTAGGAAAAAAAGGCTTTGATTCCCCCCCGACTTTAAAGAAGCTTCGCCTCACCGCTTTTTGCAAGGAACTTTGTTGTTCTTTAGTATGTTTTATTTCTGTTTTCATAGTTTGGTAGTCGGGTGATGATTCGAAATCCTTTTGATTACCCATATCTATTCCATCTTGAGAAATATCCAAGTTCTATTGCCCCCGGTTTCAACAGGGGGATTTCAAAGGGGTTTTTATCAGGGCTTTAGCCCTACACACTTTGAGTGTAAGGCTAAAGCCCAATCAAGATTAGCACCTTTCACCGGGATAAATCCCGGCGCAATAAAACGAATACAGCATGTTATTGCAGTGATAATCACTCGGCCAGGGTGTATACAGATGAATGTTTTATACGCTGAAATACTTATGGGTAATCGATAGGGTTCGAAATCACCACTTCACTAATATCTCATCATTTCCTCATTCTCTCATTTCCTCATCCCCTCAAACCCATTCCACCAGCATCCGCTTGTCCATCCAGGGAAGTTTCACCACCGAATAGCTCCAGGGAATTTTATCCAGCAATAAATCATAATCTTTTTGGGCGACAATAAGTGTCCAGTTTTCTGCTTCCTCAATCAGTTTCCCCTCCCGCCTCAGAAAGGCTTCTCGCAAGCCATCAGGCGAACTGCTTTTGAGGGCACCCCAATGCTCAATGAGAGAAGTCAACAAATCTACCACTTCATAAGCTTCTTGTTCATTGGGCACAAAATCACCTTCCGGACTTTCTTCTATCGGAAATCCACATAATACCTTGTTCAATATCAAGTCATATTCGGGCATTTCCTCCGCGCCATTTAGTAGATATTGTAGTAAATAAATGGCACGATCCGGCTTGTGCAGTTCTCCATGTTTAGCTAAACCGAGATTCTCAAACAAGCGAGGGATGAAAGGACTGATTAATACAAGACCCGCATTCTCAACATATATGCCTTCGCGAATCAGCACTTCATTTTTTCTGATGTCCGAATTTGATTTTTTCACATTTTCACTACTCAATGTAGAGCTTGGAGTCAGTTGCGCGCTAAGTTCCTGATTGAGAAGTTGCAATTTGCTTTGAACAATTGTTAGCACTTCAAGCGATGCCTTTTCCGCACTTTTCTTCAAAGAGATGAATGCAGAGGTGATTTGTTCATCTGTTACGAGAGATTTTTGCACATAAATTTCAATAGCCGTTTGAATAATGTGCTTCGAATCAGCACGCGTTTCTCTAAGCTGCACTTCCCACAGAGGTTGTAAAGACCAGGATTGTTCATGTATCCATTGACGAAATAGCCTGATGCGATCATCCGTCTCGGGTTTTAGCCATTCAAGCAGTTTTTTTTGACATGAAACAGAAAACTGCCTGAACAATCTTTGCCTACAGTTTTCCTGCCTCAATAAGCTTAATAGTTGAGGGAGAACTTTCTTGCTGCTGGCTTTTTCTAAACTTTCAACAATTTGAGCTTCCCACATACTAAAGGAAGCCGGCCGGACTTGAGCGGGTAGATAAGCATGCTCGATAAAATGAGCAAGTTGCTCAAGGGTATGTACCTCTTTACTTTGTGTATGGAAGGACTTATCAGCCTCTTTTGAGGTGCTTTTTTGTTGCTCCTGTAGCCATTGCTCAACTTGCTGGGCAATTTTGAGGGGCAACTCTTGCTCCCAATTGTCCAGATGAACCGTTCCTATATCTAGCTCTAACTGCTCAATGCTGATCCATCGATCATCAGGAGCCAAACGATCAAATACTAAGGCTAGCTGAGGCAACACCTTTTGTTGAAAGATATCACTGGCTTCCCGTTGCAGGTCAAAAGCCTGCCGCTGTTCAGGAATGACTAATTCCAGTATTTGTCGTTGGATCAGATGATTCATATTACAATACTTCTTGTATTCGTTTTGCTTGCTCAGCCATCAAAGGCTGAGTATCTGCTGAGATAACCGCATCAAAGAAGCTACTAATTTCTCCATCGGGATCAGGATCGATGCCATTGTTTTTGATTTTGCTAAAATTGTCTGTTATTTGGTTTCTCAATAGCCTAACAATAGGGTCATTTCCCCTAAGCTGATTATTTTGGATCATACTTAGGTTAAATAACTGTTTAACCTGAATGAGAAATAGACCCAAAACGATCGTTTTGCTTTGAAGAGGGGTGTTCCTCGGTAGAGATAAGAGTCGGTCAACTGTGATTTGGCTTTGTCCATCTGTTCCCTCTGCTATACGAGCATTTGCGTTTCCTTCTAAATAGTCTTTTTGTATGCTTCTATCTGAAAGATCATTGGCAAATGACTGAAACAGACCTACTGTACCTGCATAAACAGCATCAGTTGGAGAAAGTACCCGTGAGAAAAATGGATCATCGGGTAATACTTCAAGCTCAGCCAGGTCTTTATTTAGATCTCCAATAACTTCTTCTAAGGTGAAACCTCTTCCCCCTCCTTGCAATTCTTCTAAATTGACTAAAGCCTCTTCCGAATTTGCACATTCATTGTCGTTGAGGGTAGTCGTTATGCGATGGATAAATGTGAGTTCATTGGTTTGGAACTCAAGAAAGAAGCTGGCTGGAAGACTGACTTTTTCACTCCTATCTCCAAATGATTGCAGATTTCCATCAAATGGATTGATGAACTGCCAGTTATGGATGCTGCCGCCATTTTGATTGGCCGTGAATACGAGTGTTTCATTATTATTGGCATCCGTTTCCAAAATGACTACAAAACTGGCATCCGGCTGTACGACCTCCAGACTGAGTATGGCTGTATCTCCTTCTGCAGTTGTATAGGTAAGCACATGCGTACCGGCACCCACATTTGCAGGAATGAATTGTGGACCTGCGGTCGGATGGTTGAAAATCAAGTTTTCAGGACTTATCGTACCTCCTGCAGGCGAAACACTAAGACCGTATTGATTTTGATCATCAAAACAAAAAGTGAATACTTCTTCTTTGACGGTAAATACGATCTCTTCTGGCGGTAAGGCCTCTATGGTTTGCGTCTGCGAATCAGAGCAGTTGCCATTAAAAGCGGTCAGCACGACGGAGTAGGGGGCTTCGGGCAATCCAGAAGGATATTCATGCACAATGCGCTCAAAATTTTCGTCTTCTGTAGTTAAAACAACCACATCACTTCCATCTCCAAAGTCCCAGGAGACACGTATGGCATTTTCAGATTCATTGGTAAATCCAAAAAGTACAGCGGCATGGGTAACAGGTGGTGGAAGTTCTCTGATTGAAAAGGCAGCTGTGGGAGCAGGCACAACTTCAATGAGAAGTTCCGCTGTTTCTCCATCGAGTTCGTAGGTAAATATTACCTCGCCTATTTCAACTTCCTCTGCATTTGGATCAAAAAAGAATTGTCCTTCATTATTCACAACCCCTGGTCCAGAAACCGTACCTCCTGCCGGGCTTACTGCAAATTGTGGGAGGTTTTCCGATGTATCAGGTTTACAATAGCTAGCATTTGGCAAGCTGATGGTCGGCAAAGGTCTTGGAAATACATAACTGATGGGTGGGCAATCGGAGCAGCAGACATAAGGTAAGTAAAAATCTGCAATCACTGCTTTATCAGTGATACTTACGCCCTCTTCTCCAACGGTTAGCAAAGCTGCATTCAGCAATTCTGTCAAGGCATTCGTATTTACGCTAAGGCCCTGATTAACCAGCATATTTTGAATGCTCGTAATCGTATTTTGGACAGAAAAAGTAGCCGTAAAGGGATTACTACTAAGTACATTATTTCTAGCTGGAGTAACAATTGCTCTTCCAGGAGCTTCTTGTTCCTCCTGGAGCTCACGATAATAAACCAATACAAGCGTACCTCCTTTGGGAACACCCGCTTTATGTTCGATGCCTGGATGTTGTTCAATAAAATTACTGAAAAGATTTTGTTCCAACACATCTGTGCGCCGCGCTTCATAAGAGGTGTTTAATGCTTGAAGTTCAGCAAGGGAACAATCACAGATGAGTTTGTCAAAAAATGGAACCAACTCATTGATAAAACTTCTATTGCCTGAGATGATATCAAGGTCGCTTGTTTGTAAAAACTCGCTGATTACTTTTACGATGGCCTGCATCTGCTCAAACTCTTCCGTAAATTTCTCCAGATCCAGCGCTCTAAAAGTCTCAGACTGAATGGCAGCCACGACTTCGTCAATTTCATTCATGATGAAGGTCACATACATCAGCACCAGGCGGCGACTATCATTCGAATTGCCAAAAAAACTGGTCAGTGCGGTGTTGAAAGGTACATTATCAAAGGCCGGATCATTGATGATCGCGTTGTAGGCAGCGCCTAGGGTATTGTCTGCTACTTCACATACTTCATTGAGGAAGTCTCCTTTTTGGTATTGGGCGATCAGCGTTCTGGCTGCAACTCGTAGATCTAATCTGGCTGCTATATTATCTGAGAGCTGGCTAAAGGCAGATTCATTTGATCGTGCAGAAACAAAAGAGGCTAAATTCCCTAAAACCAGCCCACCTGGTGTTTCGGGAATATCAAAGGGAATTTCTGAAAACTCACATAAGACCAATTCGAGATTGCAGAACAAATCGGCGCGAATCTGCTGATACAGTGCTTCTAGGTCTTCAAAATGGCAACTATAATCGATATCTGTATCGCTGGCTTCATCACCGAGTTTAAGGGCGATTATATCAAAAGGCAACCTATACCGGCGTTTTGTCTCTTCCAGGTTTTTTAATACGCTATCATAAGGCCTACCTATATGTCCTTCTACGCGGAAGAAATCATAAGACTCTATGTCGTAGTTTAAGGGCTGTAGGATCG
>Ga0256830_1002639_pt1 | contig 11651 bp, 8 predicted proteins | sample 128326metaG_FD_190537 | JGI IMG/M metagenome (GOLD analysis project Ga0256830, IMG submission 190537) | Hydrothermal vent microbial communities from Lau Basin, Pacific Ocean - 128-326 | ecosystem: Environmental > Aquatic > Marine > Hydrothermal vents | place: Pacific Ocean: Lau Basin | collected...
CAATGGGATTTAAATAAAAAAAGACGGAGTCTTTTAAGACTTAAGTGGGTAGACAAGGGTCTTGATGTAAGACACCTGAGGTATTGCTACATGGCATTCTTCACCACCTCTGGGCCTATAGGGTTTGTTTCTTTTTGTCTTGGAGAGGCATGTCCTATGGAAAATAGTTCCAGTGAGCGGTGGATGAGTTTATGGGTAGATGAGTGGATGGGTAATGAGTAGATGGGTGGATGGGAGGATGGGTAAATGAGTAAATGAGTAGATGGGTAAATGAGTGGATGAGTAGATGAGTGAATGGGTGGATGGGTTTATGAGTCAGGTATGTGTAATTCAAAAGCAGACTCTGTCATTAGCTGTTCCTGACAAATTGGATTACCCGGTCAAGCCGGGTAATGACAAGAAAAGGAAGAACAAGTGGATTACCCAATCAAGCATGCCCTCCGGCTTGACCAGGGGGCTGGAGAATGACAGGAAAAGTGAGTGCCATCGCCGTGCTTGACACGGCGATCCACAAACACGCTTGTCACTATCGGGCTACGACCCGATAGTCCACTTTCAAAGAACAAATTGGATTACCCGGTCAAGCCGGGTAATGACAATGGGAAGGTCTGGTTTACCGGTCAGGCCTGCCCCCGGTTGGATAAAAAACAAAATTGCTGGTTTCATGGTTATATTATAATATTGTTTCTAAACTGATTTGACAATTGATATGTAGATTGTTGTAGAATAACTCATGGAAAACAATAATAAACGAATCTTTGAGATGCAGGCCGAGGTCTGCAAGACCCTCACGAACCCAAAGAGGCTGGAGATCATCCATGCGCTCAAGGACGGAGAGAAGAACGTGACAGAGCTTGTTGAGATACTGGGAATTCCCAAGGCAAATGTCTCGCAGCATCTTTCAGTCATGAAGAACCGGGGTATACTCAAGTCAAGGAGAGAGGGTGTGAATATCTACTACAGCATCTCAAATCCCAAGGTAATAGAGGCCTGCAATCTCATGCGCGAGGTCTTGACTGAACAGCTGAAGGAGAGGGAAAGCATCCTATCCACACACTAAAAGGCGTTCCTTCAATCTTTTGATCTTGTCGCGAAGAAGGGCGGCCCTTTCAAAGTCAAGCTCTTTTGCGGCCTCCTTCATCTCTCTTTCAAGCCTTTCTATCTCCTTCTCATCAGCCCTGTAGGTCTCTTCAGGCTCCTCAACAGCAGGTACTGTCCAGTAATCAGCCTCGTATATTGAACTGAGTATATCCTTTATATTGCTCTTTACCGTCTCAGGTGTAATCCCCATCCTTCTGTTGTATTCCATCTGGATCCTTCTTCTGCGCTCCGTCTCCTCAATTGCCCTTTTCATGGAGCCGGTGATTCTGTCAGCATAGAGGATCACCTTTCCATTTACATTCCGTGCAGCACGGCCTGCGGTCTGTATGAGGGATCGTTCTGAACGGAGGAACCCCTCCTTGTCAGCATCAAAAACCGCTACGAGGGACACCTCCGGGATGTCAAGCCCCTCCCTGAGGAGATTCACACCTATAAGCACATCAAACCTGCCGAGCCTCAGATCCCTTATGATCTCCACACGTTCAAGTGTATCAATATCAGAGTGCAGATACCTTGCCCTGATGCCAAGCTCTGTATAATAATCTGTAAGGTCCTCTGCCATCTTTTTCGTCAGAGTTGTGACCAGTACACGTTCTCCCCGGGATACCCTCTCCTGTATCTCCTTCAGCAGGTCATCCACCTGACCGCTGACAGGTCTGACCTCTATCTCGGGGTCTACAAGCCCTGTGGGACGGATTATCTGCTCCACCACCCTGCCTCCTGATTTCTTCAACTCGTAAGGCCCGGGTGTGGCAGATACATAGATGGCCTGGTTCACCCTGTGTTCAAACTCCTTGAATGTGAGGGGTCTGTTGTCAAGTGCAGAGGGAAGCCTGAACCCGTACTCAACGAGGGTCAGCTTTCTTGACCTGTCACCCTCGTACATGCCACCTATCTGAGGCACTGTTACATGGGATTCGTCTATTATAAGAAGATAGTCGTCAGGGAAATAGTCAATCAATGTATAGGGTGGCTCACCCGGTGCACGACCGCTGAGGTGTCTGGAGTAGTTTTCAATGCCATGACAATAGCCGAACTCCCTGAGCATCTCCATATCAAACCTCGTTCGTTGCTCAATACGTTGAGCCTCAACCGTCCTGCCCTGTCTGAGAAAATACTCAATCCGTTCCTCCAGCTCCTTTTCAATGCTCTTCAATGCCTCCTCAAGCCTGTCACGAGGGGTAATCCAGTGGCTGTTTGGATAGATGGCTATCTTTTCAAGCCTCCGGAGACGCTCTCCCGTGAGGGGATCAAACTCCACAATACAGTCAACCTCGTCTCCAAAGAACTCTATCCTTATGCCCTTGTCAAGGGAAAAAGAGGGGTACACCTCAACCACATCCCCCCTTACACGGATGTTTCCCCTTTTGAATTCCCTCTCTGATCTTTCATAAAGCATATCCACAAGTCGTCTTATCAGGGCATCCCTTTCTGTCCGCATCCCCTCCTCAACGATAAGATGCATTGCCATGTAGTCCTCAGGAGAACCGATACCGTAGATGCATGATACAGAGGCCACCACAATGGTATCACGTCTTTCCAGTACCGCCCTTGTGGCTGAATGGCGCATCCTGTCTATATCATCATTGATGAGGGCATCCTTTTCAATGTATGTATCCGACTGGGGGATATACGCCTCAGGCTGATAGTAGTCGTAGTAGCTTACGAAGAACTCCACAGCGTTTTCAGGAAAGAGTTCCTTGAATTCGCCGTAAAGTTGCGCGGCAAGTGTCTTGTTAGGTGCTATCACAAGGGTTGGTTTGTTCAGGTTGGCTATCACATTGGCGATGGTAAAGGTCTTCCCGGAGCCTGTAACACCAAGCAGTACCTGGTGCTTGAAGCCCTTTCTGACACCCTCTGTCAGCTCCCTGATTGCCTTTGGCTGGTCACCAGCCGGAGTAAAGCCTGTTCTTAATCTGAATCTATCCATCCGTTAACTCATCCACCCATCTACTCATTTACTCATCTACCCATCCACCCATTCTCCCATCAACCGCTCACTGTAACTATTTTCCATAGGACATGCCTGTCCAAGATAAAAAATTATCAAGGCAGGGCACCTCATAAAAATAAGCCAACCACAGGATTAAACAATAAAGTAACCTCTTTTTTATCGTTATACACTAAAACAGGTAAAGAAACAAACCCTATAGGCCCAGAGGTGGTGAAGAATGCCATGTAGCAATACCTCATGTGTCTTACATCAAGACCCTTATCTATACACTTAAGTCCTAAAAGACTCTGTCTTTTATTAATTAAATCCCATTGCATCAATGCCATGATGAACCACCTCTCTACTCCGAAAAATCTGCGATTTTTCGGAGGCCTCTGCTTACTGCTCACTGTTCACTGCTTACTACTAACCCATCAACCCATTTACTCATCTACCCATCAACCCATCAACTGCTCACTGCTTACTGCTCACTCCTGACTCTTGACTCCTGACTTCTTATCGGCGCCCTGCCTTGTTTTACCCACCTGAGATTATTTTGGACACCAGTGTCCATAGGAGTATCAAGCCAGTAGCACCGAGACAAGCCCCACCAGATATATGCCATCAAAGACACCTGCTCCACCAATACTGAGAAACTGTGCCTGGAGGTTCCTGATCTGGGGAAGTCTGATCAGGTCAGCGCCTATGAGAGTACCAAGCACACCTGAGATATATGCCACCTGTGGCGCATACTCACGGGTCAGCATCAGTGCTGTTATGGCTGCAATTATGGGCGGTACAAAGGCAGGCATCACAATACCCACCCCCTTGACGGGCTTGCTCAGGAGATAGGCTGCCACCGAGGTTATCAAGGTGCCGGCAAATATCAGATTAAGAGGTGCCTTATCCATCAGATAGATGCTCAACATAACAGGCAGCACGGCACCTCCCACATTAACAGCGATTACCCTCTGGCTGACCTGTGGGATCCTGATACCAAGGAACCTCTGCACAAGGAGGGTGAATTCATCCCGTGGGACCGTCTGGGGAACCTCCTCTCTGTGTACGGGTATGTTTATTCCACTTCCAGCGAGGCAGAGAATAAAGAAGGCATATCCACAGAAGGGATTAAGCCCCAGTTTTGCAAAGGCCAGTGCAGGCGCAATTGCAAAAAGCAGAGGCATGAGGAGGATGAAGAGAATGAAAAGGGCTATGGGAATGGGAAGAAAAAACATTCAATAACCTGTATTTTCTCTGGCGAAGGGGTATTCCGGGTGCATTATTTGTTCATCATCTCCAGGAACTCTTTGTTGTTTTTGGTATTCTTCAGCTTGTCAAGCAGGAACTCCATGCTTTCCACAGGACCGAGGGGACTGAGGACCTTTCTGAGTATCCACATCTTGTTCAGGACATCGGGTTTCACGAGGAGCTCCTCCTTTCTTGTGCCTGATGCAGCGATATTGATGCTGGGGAATATGCGCTTGTCAACCAGCTTCCTGTCAAGGTGCAGTTCCATATTACCCGTTCCCTTGAACTCCTCAAAGATCACATCGTCCATCCTGCTACCTGTATCCACAAGGGCTGTGGCGATTATTGTAAGACTTCCGCCATTTTCAATGTTCCTGGCTGTTCCGAAGAATCTTTTAGGCTTCTGGAGGGCATTTGCATCAAGACCACCTGACAGTACCTTTCCACTGGTTGGGATTATAGAGTTATAGGCCCTGGCAAGACGGGTGATACTGTCAAGCAGTATGACCACATCCCTGTTTATCTCCACCAGCCTCTTTGCCCTCTCAATCACCATTTCGGAGACCTGGGTATGCCTCTGGGGTGGTTCATCAAAGGTTGAGCTTATTATCTCGGCTGTCTCAACCTGACGTTTCCAGTCTGTCACCTCCTCGGGACGTTCGTCTATCAGGAGTATTATAAGGTGAATCTCGGGGTGGTTCTTTTTGATAGCCTTTGCGATTGACTGCAGGAGCATGGTCTTTCCTGTTCTTGGCGCAGCCACTATCATACCACGCTGTCCTTTACCTACAGGGGTAATAAGGTCCATTACCCGTGTAGAATAGTCCTTTGAACTGTATTCAAGCTTGATCTTCTCCGTAGGATAGTAGGGGATAAGGTTATCAAAAAGAGGTCTTTTGATATTGTCTTCCGGTGGAGCATCATTGATGGCCTCTACCTTGAGAAGGGCAAAATACCTTTCACTATCCTTGGGTGGACGCACTTGTCCCCTTACAAGATCGCCGGTTCTGAGGTTGAATCTCCTTATCTGTGAAGGTGAGACATATATGTCATCCGGACTTGGCAGATAGCTGTAGTCAGGTGAGCGGAGGAATCCGAATCCATCCGGGAGTATCTCAAGCACACCCTCACCTGTCAGGTATCCGCTCTTTTCAGCCTGTGCATTCAGGATTGCGTATATGAGATCCTGCTTCCTCAGACTGGAGATATCCTCAATCTTCAACTCCCTCGCGTACTCGGTAAGCTCTTCAATGGTCTTTTCTTTGAGTTCTGATATTGAGATGCTGTTGGTCATACCTCTCTCCTTGGGTTTTTTAGATTGATCTTCCCCGCGGCAGAGACCGCGGGGAATCTAATGCAAGGTATTATTTTCATCATATTCGCTCGCTTGACCCCGTGGCAGAGACCACGGGAATACGCTCGCTGTCCATTTAATTTGACAATGCTATGTGGCTTGCTATAGGCGTCTATCATAAAATGAGACCTTTTCCCAGGCTTACTTGGATGTTTCCCCTGTTGTCATAATGGATTATTAAAAAATATTTGCATCGTTACTAATCTTTTCATAACCTAACTTATGCGGTAGTTTTAACGGGTTTTTAATGCAGGAATTCAATCCGATTAAGCCTTACTATTATTCCCCTTTATAATACCTGGAATTATCATTTTGATATTCAAGTTATCTGGTTCAGCTACCTGTTGGTTATATGATAGGCCTCTTAATTTCTTATCGCGGATTTATATCTCCCTGAATCCATATGAGGTAATGGGTAATGCTCTTTACTCTGATAGTTGATAGGGGTCTAAATAACGTGCCTATATATAGGATACTAAAATGAACCTGATTTGTCAATACCATGGAAAACATTATATTATAAAGTATGGCATTAGAGACGGAAAAAAGATTCAGACTCCTTACACTTGATGAGTTGACCTCCAAGGTCCAGGAGTATCTGCCAGATGCGGATGTCTCACTTCTCAGAAAGGCCTATTATTTTTCACATGAGGCCCACTGCAGCCAGAAACGTATTGAGGGTACACCCTATATAGACCATCCGCTTTCCGTGGCCTCCATGCTGGCTGATATGCATCTTGATCTGACCAGTATAATAGCAGGTCTTCTCCATGACACGGTGGAGGACACGGAGACGAACCTTAAAGATATAGAAGAGCTTTTTGGTTCTGATGTTGCATTCATTGTGGGTGCCCTTACAAAGCTGAGCAGGATGCAGTTCAGGACACAGGAGGAGGCCCAGGCAGAAAACTTCAGGAAGATGTTTCTTGCCATGGCTGAGGATATCAGGGTGATACTCATAAAATTTGCTGACAGGCTTCACAATATGAGAACCCTTGAACATCTGCCACCCAAAAAACAGAAAAGGATAGCCCAGGAAACACTTGAGATCTATGCACCCCTTGCCAATCGCCTCGGTATAGGCTGGATGAGGGCGGAGTTTGAGGATCTGAGTTTTAAATATCTGAACCCTGATATGTACAAGAACCTTCTGAAAAAGGTTGCAAGAAGACGTGAAGAGCAGGAGGGGTATATAAACGAGGTGGCCCAGCAGGTAAGAAACAAGCTTTCGGAACACGGGATACCAGCTGAGGTAACAGGAAGGGTTAAACATCTCTATGGCATATACAGGAAGATGCAGATTCAGAAGATACCCTTTGATCAGGTCTATGATGTTCTGGGCCTGAGGATTATAACTGATACCAAGATTCATTGCTACGAGATCCTCGGTCTGATCCATTCCATGTGGCGTCCAATTCCTGGCAGATTCAAAGACTATATTGCATTGCCAAAATCCAATATGTACCAGTCATTACACACCTCTGTGGTGGGGCCAAAGGGTGAGCGTGTGGAGTTCCAGATCAGAACCCATGATATGCATCGTATAGCTGAAGAGGGTATCGCCGCACACTGGATGTATAAAGAAGGTGGCAGGGTTCTTGAAAAGGATGCCAGATACATCAGATGGCTCAGGGAGTTGATCCATTCACAGAAGGAACTCAAAGACGCCCGTGAGTTCCTTGAGATGGTAAAGGGTGAGGTTACCCCCGAGGTTGTCTATGTGTTTACACCAAGAGGTGAAATCAAGGAGCTTCCAGCAGGCTCCACACCGGTTGATTTTGCCTACAGCATCCATACGGAGGTTGGACACAGGTGCATAGGTGCAAGGGTGAATGGACGGATCGTTTCTCTCAGGTACCAGCTGCAGAGTGGCGATTCAGTGGAGATTATAACATCCCCATCACACGGGCCAAGCAGAGACTGGCTCAACTTTGTGGTAACACAGAGGGCAAGGACAAGGATCAAACAGTGGATAAGAGGGGAAGAGAGGAAACAGAGTCTGGAACTTGGCTACAGATTGCTTGAAACAGAGATGAGGAAAAAGGGGCTGAGTCCGAACATTATCAAGTCTGACGAGATGGAGGAGATAGCAAAATCATTCAGCCTCAAAAGCACGGAGGACCTTCTTGTCTCTATTGGATATGGCAAGGTCTCAGTACATCAGGTTATCCACAAGTTCATCCCGGAAGAAAAAGAGGAGGAGATAGTCCCCATAAAGAAACGTGGCAAAGAGGTTGAGGCAAAGGGTATAAAGATAAAGGGGATAGACAATATACTTTACCATACAGCCAGGTGTTGTTATCCCATACCAGGTGACAACCTTATAGGCTTTGTGACGAGAGGCAAAGGTGTCACCATCCACCGTTCTGATTGCCCCAATCTTGGCAGGATCGCTGTGGATGATGCAAGGCTGGTTGATGTGGACTGGGTTATAGATGAAAACAAGACAGCCCAGGCAAGGCTATATGTGGAGACAGTTGACAAGCCCGGAGTGCTTGCGTCACTGAGTGCCCTTATGTCATCCATGGATGTTAATATCAGCCATCTTGAGGCAAATACCACGCATGACAGAAGGGCGCACCTTACCTTCATAGTGGAGGTTAAGGATAAGGACCAGCTTAATACCCTGAAAAACAAGATTGCATCCACAGAGGGTGTGCTGAACGTGAGAAGATAGGCTATGAAAAGACCTCCATGCTGAGATAGCGTTCTCCCCTGTCAGGCTGGATGACCACGACACTTTTCTCCCTGCCTAATTTTTCAGCAATCCTGAGGGCGGCCCACATGGCTGCACCGGAGGAAACACCCACGAGGATGCCCTCTTTCAGGGCTATCTCATGTGTCATCCTGTGTGCATCCTCATCAGTTACAGCTATTATCTCATCAATAACGCTCCTGTTCAGTACGCCCGGGAAGAATCCGGCACCGATGCCCGGTATTTTGTGTGGCCCTGGTTCCCCACCTGACAGAACCGCAGATGCAGCTGGTTCTACAGCCACAATGAGACAGTCCTTTCTCTTTTCCTTGAATACCTCTCCCACACCCGTGATGGTACCACCCGTGCCAACACCTGCTACAAAGGCATCGGGTACACCACCAAGGTCTCTGATGATCTCCATCGCTGTAGTCCTTCTGTGTATATCGGGGTTTGCAGGGTTTTCAAACTGCTGGGGCATGAAGTAGTCCCTGTTTTTCAGGGCAAGCTCTTCCGCCTTTTCAAGTGAGCCCATCATTCCCCTTGTCCCCTCGGTCAGGATAAGCTCTGCACCAAAGGCACGAAGGAGCTGTCTTCTCTCCATCGTCATGGTCTCGGGCATTGTAAGGATCAGCCTGTAGCCCTTCACTGCAGCCACCATGGCAAGCCCTATCCCGGTGTTGCCACTTGTAGGCTCAATGATTGTGCCGCCCGGTTTGAGGATGCCCTCTCTCTCAGCAGCCTCTATCATGCTCAGGGCTATCCTGTCCTTGACAGAACCTCCGGGGTTGAATCCCTCAAGTTTGGCATATACAGTGGCCGAGTTCTCACCGGTGAGGTGGTTTATCCTGACCATTGGCGTATTGCCAACGAGCTGAAGTATGTTATCCTTTGGTGCTGACATGGAAATGATTTTAACATTATTCCTTTTTCCATAACAACCCGAAGATTATTGATTTAAATCATACAAACCTTGCCTGCCTCTGTGCTAATCTGAAAGCATGGAAAGGACCAACCGGGCATACCTGAGGAGGATAAGATATGCGTTGCAATGGCTGATATTTGCCATGGTTCTTTATTCTGGCTACAGGTTTTTTGTCTTTGTCAGGGAATTAGAGCAAGGTCTTATACCCTCTGTAAGCCGTCCACCTTCAATTGAAGGATTCATGCCCATCGGTGCATTCATGGCCCTTAAACTATGGATTGCGAAAAACGTCTTTGATCCCGTCCATCCGGCAGGCCTGGTGATTTTTATCGGGGCATTGTTGCTTGCCCTGTTGCTTAAAAAGTCATTCTGTGGATGGATATGTCCTGTTGGTACACTCTCGGAGGGTGTATGGAAGATAGGGAAAAGGACGCTTGGAAGGAACTTCACACTCCCTGTATACATTGACTACCCTCTGAGGTCAATCAAATACCTCCTGATGGCATTTTTTGTCTACGTCATCCTGGTCAGGATGTCACCAACAGCAATAGAGGCCTTTCTTAACACACCCTACTGGAAGGTGGCTGATATAAAACTCCTGAGGTTTTTTACGAATATGTCATCAACCACCATGGTTACGCTAATTGTGTTGTTTGTACTTTCACTGCTGTACAAGAACTTCTGGTGCAGGTATTTATGTCCCTATGGAGCGCTGCTTGGCCTGTTAAGCTACTTAAGCCCCTTCAAGATAAGAAGAAACGAAACTAAGTGTATTTCTTGTGGAGCCTGTAGCAGAAACTGTCCATCCCTGCTACCGGTGGATAAGAGGAGGGTCATCCACTCACCTGAGTGCAATGGCTGTCTTACCTGCGTGAGCAACTGTCCAGCAAAGGGAGCGCTGGATATGGGTGTTACAGGCAGATACAGGATCAGACCAGAGTTTTTCATTGTTTCAGTGATGGTTCTTTTCTTCAGTCTGATTCTGATAGCAAGGATGACAGGTAACTGGCATTCCGGTGTGAGCTATGATGAGCTGAGGTCACTGGTTCCCTATATTGACCGCCTGTCACATCCGTGAGAATTACTATTAGCTTTTTTATTCCATGTCTCGCAGAGCCATGATGAGCAATCTATTTGTAAAATTCAAACCTCTTCAGACTCTCCCATGGTAGTGCTTTCACGAATTCCCTGTTGTTCTTACATCTGGATTTGTGTATATAATAGAGTTAAGAACACCGGAGGAGGTTTTGATATTTCCCATGGCAGGGCTGAATAAGGGGAAGGATTATAAGACTGTCAAGGGGGTCACCCTTTACATGATGATCTTTGTATCCTTTTTGTTTTTCCCTCCCTCTTCTGTCTCAGGCGGTGACAGATACGAGAAGGAAAGGCTCAGGATGGTTGAGAAGGACATAAAGGCCAGAGGAATCTCTGACGAAAGGGTCCTCAGTGTGATGGCAAAGGTGCCAAGGCATCTCTTTGTTGATAAGAGATACCGCTCTCAGGCCTATGCAGACCATCCTCTTCCAATAGATGAGGGGCAGACCATCTCACAGCCCTACATTGTCGCACTAATGACAGAACTCCTCAGGCTGAAACCTGCAGACCGTGTCCTTGAGATCGGTACAGGCTCGGGTTACCAGGCTGCCGTGCTTGCAGAGATCGTAAAAGAGGTTTATACAATAGAAATCCGTGAGAGGCTTGCCAGAAAGGCCAGGGGTCTGCTTGAAAAACTGGGATACAAAAACGTTAAGGTGAAACATGGTGATGGATATTTTGGCTGGAAGGAGTATGCACCCTTTGATGCCATTATAGTAACCGCTGCTGCCAACCACATCCCTCCGCCCCTTGTCAAACAGCTCAAGGAGGGAGGCAGGCTTGTCATACCCCTGGGCAGTACTGTCTTTTATCAGATACTCACAGTGGTTACAAAAAAGGATGGCAAGATCAGAGCTAAGCAGATTGCGCCTGTTGCCTTTGTTCCCATGGTTGGCGAGATAACAAAAAGGAGAGATTGATTTTCCCAAGATCAGTAATTTGGTGGTTCCACCTTCCCTCACTGTGCTTGATTTCTTCTATAGCCTATCTTGGGTAAGATAGGCAAGAAAATAGAGTAGCCCGGCCAGATAAAAGAGACTGCCATAGCCTGCTGAAAGGGCTATTATGATGCCCAGTGTGGGTGAAAGCACTGAGAAGGAACCATTTATTGCCCATGCCCATGGTATGAGAGACTGTCCGTTCTCTTTTATGACAGACAACCCCCTGGGAAAGGGAATCCCGAGGAGGAAACCCACGGGAAGAATGCCAAGAAACACCACTAAAATCTTCAATATCCATGGAAGTACAACCACCATTGATGCAAGCCTCTGGAAGACAAACCCATAAAGAAGGATCA
>Ga0256830_1002640_pt1 | contig 11647 bp, 5 predicted proteins | sample 128326metaG_FD_190537 | JGI IMG/M metagenome (GOLD analysis project Ga0256830, IMG submission 190537) | Hydrothermal vent microbial communities from Lau Basin, Pacific Ocean - 128-326 | ecosystem: Environmental > Aquatic > Marine > Hydrothermal vents | place: Pacific Ocean: Lau Basin | collected...
TTTTCGATCTCACTTCCCCACTCCACTCTCGTGACATTGAAAATCTATAACCAGCTTGGAATCGAAGTGGCGACGGTAGTTGACGGCCTCCGCCTGGACAAAGGCGTTCACACGGTTTCGTTCAATACAGGCGCGCTGAACCCCGACGTGTACCTGTACGTTTTGCGGACACCGGAATTTTCGGCTTCACGCAAGATGGTGATTCTCGAGTGAGAACACCCTCCTTCTGGTGAGAGCGCGGGAGAAGTCTCCCGCGTTTTTTGTTGATGAAATACTAGTTCAACGCCTGCTCGATGCGCGGCAGGATTTCATTCAGGAACTGTTTGTGAAAAACAGGTTTTGGAAAATAGAAATTCGCGCCCAGGGAAAACGCATACTCCATATCCACATCCGTGTGCAGAGCGGAGATGACGGCGACAACGATATCCGAGGTTCCAGGATTATGTTTCACCTTTTCGCAAAGCGCGAAACCATCCATGAGGGGCATCATGAGATCGAGAAAAATGACGTCTGGTTTTTTCTCCTGGATGCGCTCCAGGGCCTGGCGGCCATTATGCGCTTCTACCACCTCGTATCCCGCTCTCCGCAAGAGCGTTGCGCAAAGGCTCAAAATACCTGGTTCATCATCGACAACCAGGGCGCGTCTCGTGCGCGCGCGTTGGGCCTTCTCTCGATCCTCAGGGGATTTCCGCTCGATGACGCGGGAATTTTGTCGCTGTGCCAGGTTCAACATCGCATACCTCCTCCAAATAAGACGTTACCATGTCGGCGGCGGTGTAGCCACTTCGGGCGGCTCCTTCAAGTGTTGACGGCAACCCCGTATCCGTCCAGTCACCGGCAAGGAACAAGTTGCGGGCAGGTGTCCGTGGACCGGGTCGAATTCGTTCCAGTCCAGGTGTCGCTTCGAACGTCGCCGACCGTTCCAATAAAGTGCGGATCCCGCGCGGCTGGAATTTTTCAAGTTCAGGGAACAGGTGTTCCAGCTCCTTGAAAACATCCGCTTGCGGCGGACGGCCCTCCTCAAAAACAGCCGCGGAGATCACGCAGGTATGCATCCACAAATCCCGAACGATCTTCCTGGTGAAAATCCACTGTATGTTCGTGCCCAGCAATCCCAGCATGGGCTCCGTTGTTATCGGTTTTTCGATGAAAAACGTGAGCGAATAAATCGGTGAAGGACTCAACCTGCTCACGACCGCGGACAGTGTTTCATCCGGCCAAAGCGATCCCGCCAGTTTGCCAGTTTCTTTCCATGGCGTTGCCAGCACGACGGCAGACGGCTCCAGCAACATGCCGTCTTTCAATACGACGCCGCAGACGATGCCGTTGTTAACCACCAGGCGCTTTACGCCGTTGCCCGTGACGATCGTTCCATTCCTTCGGCTCAATTCTCGCAACGCATCATCCACGTACAACCGCGTGAGACTGACCTCGGGAAGGAGAAGATCGGATGCGTCACGAACTCCGAAAAACACTTCCTTCAGGACGACCGCCAGCATTTTCGCCGATGCCCTTTCCGGCTTCGTGTTCAGCGTGGCGAGGCAGATCACCGACCACAGATTCCGGATTGCTTCTTCCGATTGACCAAGACCGGCGAGCCAGTGTGCAGCGGTTTCCCCGTCCAACGCCCCCAGTTTCCGTTCGTCCAGTGATTGCAACGCCGCCCCAACACGCAATGCCCGAAACCGGTCTTTCAGCGGAAGCGCGCGGAATCCAAGAATGCCTCGAACCACGCCCGATTTTCCACTGCCCGTCCGCAGTTTCAATTCCGCACGCTGCCCGCTCGCATGCCGGAATGGAATGCGTAAGGGCGAGACGCGCCGGAGCTTATGATCCGCACCAATGTCCTTCAAAAATCCCAGGAACACGCTGTAACACCCCATGATCAGGTGCTGGCCGTTGTCGACTTCCATCCCGGTCCTTGGATCGGAAAACGAGTACGCCCTTCCGCCACAGTGTTTCTTCGCCTCGACAAGCGTAACCTTGCATCCGTTCCGGGCCAATTCCAGCGCTGCCACCAGACCCGCGACTCCCGATCCCACTACCAGGCAATCACGCATCGACAACCTCCACATGCGGTGCCGGGCTGAACCATTCGCTTAGAGCAAGCCAGATTTTCTTCGGTGTGGAAATGGTAATCTTTTCGGTGAAGACGTCGTAGTTCTTTTTCTCGATGCGTTCCAGGATGTGAAAATAAATCCTGTCCATGATGCGCGCGGCCAGGAACGAGGCCCGGTCTTCCAGGGCAAGCGAACGCCGCGCCCGCAGGTAGTAGTCCCGCGCCCGGTTGCATTCGAACTGCATCAGGCGCCGGAAACTCTCGTTGTACTCGCACCGGAGCAATTCCTCCTCCGAGTATCCGAAGGCCGCAAAATCTTCCCGTGGAATATAAATGCGCCCCTGCTCGGCGTCGTGCTTCACGTCGCGAACGATGTTCGTCAATTGCAAGGCAATGCCGAGATCGATGGCGTACTGCCTGGCGCTCTCCTTCCGGTACCCGAAGATCTCGCTGCACATCAATCCCACGGTGGAGGCGACTTTATAACAATACTCCTTCAACTCGTCGAATGTATCGTATCGCGAATTGTGCAGGTCCATCTCCATTCCCTGGATGAGCTCAAAAAAGTGTTCGACAGGGATACGGAAACGCCGGGCAATGACCATCAGCCGGTTGAGCAGCGCGAATTCCGAGTCGCCCCGCGTGGCCCGCGTCAGTTCTTCCAACCAGCGTTTCAGCCGCGCATGCTTGACCTTCGGATCGTCGTCTTCGTCCACGATATCGTCAGTTCGGCGACAAAAGGCATATACCGTGTGGATGGCGTCCCGCTTCTGGGAGGAGAGAAATCGAAACGAGTAGTAAAAATTCGTCCGGCTGGTGCGCGTGATCTGCCCTACGGATTCTCCATCCCGCGCTTTCACAGGCAGCAAGGCCCGGGCAAATACAACAGCACCGTCTTTCCAGCCAAGTTGCGGACGTTCCGTGAGCAGTTTCTCCTGGAGCTTGCTGGCGGACTCCAGTATCCGCATGCCGCCGTGCCAGGTGGCTCGTATTTCCAACCGCAGCCGGAAAGGCAGGACGGAGAACAACGGTGTGGCGCGTCGGAAGAGCTCTTTAGTTCGATCAATTTCAAATTGCAGAAGGCGTCGTACGTCGGATGGATCGCCGGTCACGCGCGATCCATCCAGCTTGCAGTGAAACGTGCGCAGGTCTTCGCCGGGAAGGTACACCCTGCCCTTTTCCGCATCGACGGAAATGTCCTGCCAGAAATTTGCCAGCTGCAATCCCGTGCACAAATCGTCCGAAGCTGCACGGGCGGCTTCGTTGTCAACACCGAATATCAGGAGCAGGATTCTTCCAACGGGGTTGGCGGATTTGCGACAATATTCCAGCAGGCCGGAATAGGATTCATAGCGCTGGACGCGCACGTCCTGGGCGAAAGCGTCGAGGAGGTCGTGGAAATGGGAAGCGGGTATGCCAAAGGTGTTCGCGGTATCCGTGAGAGCAGCCATGCGCGGTGGGGGTTCACCCGCAAGGGCCCGATCCAGGTCCGTGCGCATTGCCGCGAGTTCCCGCAACCGTTCTTCCGGAGCGTGCGCCCCCTCGTCCGCCGCGTCGTCGGCCGCACGGGCGAACGCATAGACCGCAGCCACGTGATGCCGAAGCCTCGCCGGAACCAGGAACGAAGCCACGGGGAAGTTTTCGTAATGAGCGCGCGCGATCTTCAGGCAGCGGCGGTAATCACGATCGATATTCTCGTTACTATGGAACACGCCTGAATATTGTTCATTTCGCATATACAAACACGGAGTGATCTTTTCTCGTTGAAATCCCGAGAATGTTCGGGATTAAGATAGAACAGAATTTTTCTCTTTGCAAAATATTCTTACAGTCGTCAAGCAGTTTATAACAAAACATGCGCGCATCTCAAGTGATACTTCAAGAGAGACACGTGCCTAAACGGTATTGACGGCGGGACGGTCTCCCCGAATTCTCCTGTAAAAATGTAAAAACGACAATTTTCTATGTAAAATTCCCCGGGCCGGTAATATCATGTACAAAAAATCTGTTATATTTCTTGACCTGCACACGCTCTGATCTTCAGAGTAACAGGCCATGGTCCACCACGATGGTTCTGCGATTTTTCGAGCTGTCATTTCACGTCCTTTTCGCACGAGCACAACATTCACGTGCTTGCTGGCGATGATTGAAAACGCAATACGATAATGATTGAACTCAAACGCTCCAGAAGACTCAAGAAAGAACTCTCGCTTCTCCATGTTTATGCTATTGCAACCGGCACGACATTGAGCGCGGGATTATTTTTATTACCCGGCCTGGCGGCGGTGGAAGCAGGTCCGGCTATCGTGCTTGCATACATCCTGGCCGCCGTACCGCTCATTCCCGCCATGCTGAGCATCGTGGAGCTTGCCACGGCCATGCCACGCGCGGGCGGTGTCTACTACTTCCTCGACCGCGCTCTCGGTCCAATGGTGGGAACCATCGGCGGGATGGGAACCTGGCTGGCGCTGGTGCTCAAAGTTGCTTTCGCACTGATCGGAATGGGCGCATACATCGCCTTGTTCGTATCCGGCGTTTCCATAACCCCAGTTGCGATCTGCCTGGCTGTCGCGCTCGGAATACTGAATATTTACAGCGCCAAGAAGACCGGGCGATTCCAGTTGTTCCTTGTGGTGTTCCTTCTCGGCGTCCTGGCCTGGTTCATATTTAACGGGCTCCTGGAGATCAACCCGGCGCATTTCACCGGCTTTCTCGACCCCGGCGCTTCCGCCATTCTCAGCACCGCAGGTCTCGTGTACATCAGCTACGTCGGCGTTACAAAAATCGCCAGTCTTTCCGAAGAAATTGAAAACCCTGAACGGAACATCCCCCTGGGCGTCTTTCTCGCCCTTGCCACCGCCCTGGTTATCTACGGCGTGGGTACTGTCATCATGGTGGGAGTATTGCCCATGGAAGTTCTCCGGGGCGACCTTACACCCGTTGCCACAACCGCCAAGGCCATACTCGGAGAACCCGGCTTCATCCTCGTTTCCGTAGCCGCGCTGGTAGCGTTCGTCTCCGTGGCCAACGCCGGTATCATGAGCGCGTCTCGTTACCCCCTGGCCATGAGCAGGGACCATATTCTGCCCCGGTTTTTTCACCGCCTGGGCAAGCAGGGAACCCCGGTGTCTTCCATCCTCTTCACACTGGGAACCATCATCGCCATTCTCCTGCTTCTGGATCCGACCGGCATCGCCAAGCTGGCAAGTGCGTTTCAACTTCTCGTCTTCGCTTTTGTCTGCCTGGCGGTTATCGTCATGCGCGAGAGCCGCATAGAATCGTACGACCCGGGGTTCCGGTCGCCGTTCTACCCCTGGACCCAGATTATCGGCATCATCGCTCCATTGATTCTTATCGCGGAGATGGGATCCATGTCCATCGCGTTCAGCGCCGGGATCCTCCTGGCCGGGGCTGCCTGGTACTGGTATTACGCCCGGTCCAGCGTCGTGCGCAACGGCGCCATCTACCATATCTTCGAACGCCTTGGGCAACTGCGGTACAGCGGATTGGACCGCGAACTCCGGGGCATCCTCAAGGAAAAGGGATTGCGGGAAGATGATCCGTACGATGAAATCGTAGCCAAGAGCTACGTCATCGATCTCGATAAACCGACAGAGTTCGAAGAGGTCGTGGAAATGGCCTCGGAATGGTTCACCCAGTTCGTATCATACAGCGCCGAGGAACTCAAGGCGCAATTCCTCGAAGGCACGCGCATCGGTATAACGCCCGTCACGCACGGCATCGCTCTTCCGCACCTCCGCATCGAGGGCCTGGAACAATCGGAGATGATCCTGGTGCGCTGCTGCCCCGGCATTCACATCGTGTACAACAACCCTCTCACGCCTGATGACGAGGATGAAGCCGACGTCAAGGCGGTGTTTTTCCTGATCAGTCCCGAAGATAATCCGACCCTGCACTTGCGAATATTGGCGCAAATTGCGGGGCGCGTCGACGACGAACATTTCATGGAAGAATGGGAGAAAGCCGCAAATGACCAGGAATTGAAAGAAGTGCTGCTGCACGACGAACGCTTCCTCTCACTGTTCATCCAGAGAGGCAGTGAATCGGAAGTTCTCATCGGAAAGGCTTTGCGCGACATCCAGATTCCCGACACCTGTCTCATCGCCCTCCTTCGCCGGGGTGGACGAACCATCCTACCGAAAGGCGACACCGTTTTTCAGGAAGGCGACAAGCTTACAATTATCGGGGATATCAAGGGAATGAGTGAAATGAAAAAACGGTATGGCGGCGAATGACTTTTTCACTGCTTCATCCTCACAAGAGAATGGCTCCGTGTAGAAAGGTTCGAGCCGCGTTGAAGATCCAAATGGCTTGATTATCGTTCCGCACATTCGTTATTTCATCGAAAGCTCGGAATCGCCGATACCGCGAAAGAGCAAACCGTATCACCTTCATACAGAGCTTACATGATCAGTCGTAGATTGAAGACACGGCGCCGGGAACCACGCGCGGCCGGGGGATATAAATCCGGCCACATCCATCACTTCCGACGGCCGGCCGAGCTACCCTTCACGCGCGAGCAACGCGACCGCACGACCATCCTTTTCGGAGGATTGACCACCGCGCACGAACACCTGATCGCCGGGGCCTGGCGCGGCCTTGGATACAACTGCGAGCCCCTGCCCCTCCCTGACGTCGAGGCGTACCGGATCGGAAGGGAGTTCAGCGACAACGGCCAGTGCAACCCTACTTACTTTACCGTGGGCAACCTGGTCAAATACCTTCGCGGCCTCCAGTCCGCGGGTATGAACACGGCGGAGATCCTCGATCGCTACGTCTTTCTTACCGCGGGGGCGTGCGGCCCCTGCCGGTTCGGCATGTACGAGGCAACGTTCCGCCTCGCCCTGAGCAACGCCGGTTTCGACGGATTCCGCGTTCTTCTCTTCCAGCAACTCAACGGGCTCGACCAGTCCAACGGTGAAGCCGGCCTGGACATGAACTACGATTTTTTCCTCGGCCTCATCAACGCGTTGAACATCGGCGACATGGTAAACGAGCTCGTCTTGCAGGTTCGCCCGTACGAAGTGGAGCCGGGCGCAACCGACCGGGCGCGGGACGAAGCGCTGCGGTACCTGCACGACCTTCTGAAAAACAAGCCGACCGCCGAACCGGGTCCGCGGTGGAGGAAGCTTTTGACCGGTACAGGGTTCGAGAAAAAAGCACAGTATCTCGTCAAATCCTGGCACCAGTTGACACGTCGCGACCTTGTGAACGCCATGCGTCACGTCCGTTCCCTCTTCGACGCGATCGCCATCGACCGATTCCGCGTCAAGCCGGTCGTGAAGATTACGGGGGAATTCTGGGCGCAGATCACGGAAGGAGACGGGAATTTCAACATGTTCCGCTTCCTTGAAAACGAAGGGGCGGAGATCATGGTGGAGCCGATCGGCACGTGGCTGCTCTACCTCATCGCGCAACACAAGCAGTTCCTCCGCGACCGGCGCGGTCTCCCCGAGGATGGAAAGCGCGTCTCTCCCTGGCGGATCGATCGACGGACGGCTCTGTATCTTCGCTACCTCCGGCGGATGGCGGTGATGAACCTGACGGAGCGCGTTTTCAACCGTGAATACACGCGCCTCCAGGGCGCGCTCAGTCCCACCCTGCACCAGTTGATCAACCAGGACGAGTTGCAGCGCCTGGGAAGTCCGTACTTCAACACGCGGGCGGAAGGCGGCGAAGGACACCTCGAAATCGCCAAGAACATCTATTACCACCTCCACGGTCTCAGCCACATGGTGCTCAGCGTCAAGCCTTTCGGTTGCATGCCCAGCACGCAGTCCGACGGCGCACAGGCAGCGGTCACCGAGCATCACCGCGACCTGATCTACCTGCCCATCGAAACCTCCGGCGAGGGGGAGATCAACGCGCACAGCCGGGTGCAGATGGTACTGAACAGCGCCCGTCAAAAGGCGCGGCAGGAATTCGACCGCGCCCTGGCTTCCACCGGTCGAACGTTGGAAGAACTCCGGGCATTCGTGGACGATCGTCCCGAACTGCAAAGACCCACATACCCCGTCCCGAAAAAAGACGATGTTGTCGGAACCGCAGCGAATTTCGTCCTCCACGTGGCCGACATGATGCGCGCGTAAGCGGTTTTGTGCGTTGGAACCTTTTCCTTTGCCTCTTTTGCGGTAAGGACAGTCATAACCTCTTGCCCCGGCCTGGCCCGCTGAACGCCGACTTCTTCATTCTCCATCATTATGACTTTAACCCCCGCCGTCTTAACTTTGGGGATAGCACGTCCTGAACGGAGCTGACGTCCATCTTCATCCCATCGGAAGTTGTTGTTTCATTCAACGTACAATCTGCGTTAATCATAGATGACCCAAACACCCTACATCATCGGCCTCGACATAGGCTCCACAACAGTGAAAGGCGTCGTGGTCGATACCCGCTCCGGCGCCACGGTCTGGCGCGACTACCAGCGGCATGAAACCCGGCAGGGAGAGAAAGTCCTGGAATTTCTGCGGCGGATCGAGGAGAACGTGCCCGGTTGCGTCGCCGGGCAGGCGGGCGTGTACGTCACCGGCAGCGGCGGGAAAACCATCGCTCCCTTGCTGGGCGCGAAATTCGTCCAGGAAGTGAACGCTGTCTGCCTTGCCGTGGAAAAGCTCCACCCGGAAGCGGGGTCGGTCATCGAGCTCGGTGGACAGGACGCCAAGATCATCATTTTCAAGGAAGACCCCGAGACGGGGCGCAAGAATGTCATCCCCAGCATGAACGACAAGTGCGCCGGGGGCACGGGAGCGGTGCTGGACAAAATCAACGCCAAGCTCCGCATCCCGCCGGAAGAACTCGCCAACCAGGGTTACGACGGCGTCCGGCTCCACCACGTGGCGGGCAAGTGCGGCGTGTTCGCCGAAACCGACATCAACAGCCTCCAGAAGCAGGGTGTCCCAACCGACGAATTGATGGCCAGCCTGTTCGAGGCCATCGTGGGGCAAAACCTGTCCGTACTCACCCGCGGCCACACGCTGCGTCCCGAGGTTCTCCTGCTTGGTGGTCCCAACACGTTTATCCGGGGCATGCGGGAAGCCTGGCGGGCCAACATCCCGCGACTGTGGGAGGAACGGAACGTTCCCCTCCCCGACGGCGTCGATCCCGCCTCGCTGATCAAGGTGCCCGAGAATTCGCAGTACTTCGGCGCGCTGGGCGCGGTGGAGTTCGGCCTCGAGGACGACCGGGGCGAAAGCGTGTACAAGGGATGGGGAGAACTGGAATACTTCGTGCGTGAAGGCCGAAAGAAGACGCGCGTCGGCGCGCCGCGCGGACTGGTCAACTCGCAGGAAGAACTTGACGCGTTCAAAGAGCGATTCGCCCGCGAGCCCTTCGAACCCCGTCAATTCGAACCGGGCGCCATCGTGGACGCCTTCCTCGGCATCGACGGCGGCTCGACATCCACGAAGGCCGTCCTGCTCGACCAGGACCGGAACGTGCTGGTCAAAGCTTACCAGCTCTCGCAGGGCAACCCGATCGAGGACGCCAAGGATGTCATTCGCCTGCTGGAGGAGCAGGTCGTTTCCTCCGGCGCGCGGCTGAATATCCTCGGCGTGGGCACCACCGGCTACGCCAAGGACGTGCTCAAGGATGTGCTGGGCGCCGACGCCGCGATCGTGGAAACCGTCGCTCACACCGAGTCGGCGCTGCACTACTACGGCGGCGTGGACGTCATCTGCGACGTGGGCGGGCAGGACATCAAGATCATGATCCTGCACGACGGCCACGTCAAGGACTTCAAGCTGAATACGCAGTGCTCGGCGGGCAACGGCTACTTCCTCCAGAGCACGGCGGCGGATTTCGGCATCCCGGTCGAGCGTTACGATGAAGTCGCATTCGAAGCGCGGCACATGCCCAGCTTCGGGTTCGGGTGCGCGGTCTTCCTCCAGTCGGACATCGTGGACTTCCAGCGACAGGGCTGGGAAGCGTCGGAAATCATGGCGGGGCTCGCCGCGGTTCTCCCCAAGAACATCTGGCTGTACGTGGCCCAGATGCCCAACCTTCCCCAGCTTGGCACGCGATTCGTGCTGCAGGGCGGCACGCAGAACAATCTCGCGGCGGTGAAAGCCCAGGTGGATTTCATCGAATCGCGGTTCAAGGGATCGGGCAAGGAACCATCCATCGTCGTGCACGAGCACTGCGGGGAAAGCGGGGCCATCGGCGCCGCCCTGGAAGCCATCCGCCTGTGGGAATCCGGAAAGCGCACATCATTTATCGGTCTCGACATGGTCCAGAATATCACGTACACCTCGACCACGAACGAGGACACACGCTGCTACTTTTGCAAGAACAAGTGCCTCCGGACGTTCATCGATATTCACCTCGTCGGCAATATCGACCTGGAGGACGTGCGCTTTCTCTACAAGCAGGGCCCGCAGGAGCCCCAAACTGCGCGCCTGTACGGGCGTGAGAAAGTCAACGGGAACGGCTTCAAATCGCGTGTGCCCCTGCCCAAGGGCGCAAAGCGGCTCATCGTGGGGAATTCCTGCGAGAAGGGACTGGTGGAGGACGTCAACGACATGCGGCAGATCAAGAAAGAGCTGGACGACATCTGCGCCGACAGTCCCAACCTCGTGGAAATCAGCGCGCGGGAAATATTCGCCACCCATACCTCCCGTTCCGTCGCCGATCCGTTGCCGCGATTCGCGATCCTGGGTAAAACCCGCGCGCGCCGGAAGGCCATGGAGCGCCGGAAGAGCATCCGCATCGGTATCCCCCGCATGATGAACATGTACTCGCTGGCGCCGGTGTTTACCGCCTATTTCGAAAGCCTGGGGATTCCCTTCCGCAACATCGTGTTCTCGGACTTCAGCTCGGAAAAGCTCTACAAGGAAGGCGCGAAGCGCGGCGCCATCGATCCATGCTATCCAAGCAAACTGGGTATCCCCCACGTCCACAACCTGCTCTTCAAAAAGCACAAGCGAACGCCGCTGGACATCATCTTCTTCCCCATGCTCGACGACCTGCCCACCGACATGGTGAACACGGTGGGCTCGCGCGCCTGTCCGACCGTCACCACAACTCCGGAAGCGGTGAAAGCGGCGTTCATCAAGGAAGGCGACCTGTTCGCGGAAAACGGCATCACGTTCTTGGACACCTTCCTCAACATGGGATCGCCGCTGTTGTTCGAGCGGCAGATGTACAACGAGTTTCGCGACGTGCTCGGTCTTTCGCGGAAGGAGAACGCCCGCGCGGTGGCGGCCGGCTTCGAAGCCCTGCGCCGATACCAGCAAAAAATCCGCCGGCAATCTCGCGAGCTCCTCGACCGCCTGGAGCGCGAACACCGCCTGGGCATCGTTCTCCTGGCTCGCCCATACCACAACGACCCGGGCATCAACCACGAAATCCTGTTCGACCTCCAGAAACACGGCTACCCTATCTTCACCCACGACAACCTGCCCCTGGACGAGGACATCCTGGACCGGTTGTTCGGGGAAGAAATCCGGGAAGGCGTCATTTCCCATCCCATGGACATCAGCGACGTGTGGAAGAACTCGTACAGCGAAAACACGAACCGGAAGATCTGGGCGGCGAAGTTCACTGCCCGGCATCCCAACCTGGTAGCGCTGG
>Ga0256830_1002641_pt1 | contig 11645 bp, 8 predicted proteins | sample 128326metaG_FD_190537 | JGI IMG/M metagenome (GOLD analysis project Ga0256830, IMG submission 190537) | Hydrothermal vent microbial communities from Lau Basin, Pacific Ocean - 128-326 | ecosystem: Environmental > Aquatic > Marine > Hydrothermal vents | place: Pacific Ocean: Lau Basin | collected...
TATCGAATTATCTATTCTCTAAATTATCGAATTATCTGCTCTCTAAAACTGCTCCAAAAAGCGCATGTCATTCTGCCAGAAGTAGCGGATGTCTTCGATGCGGTATTTGAGCATGGTGATGCGTTCGGGGCCCATGCCGAAGGCGTAGCCGGTGTATTTTTCGGGGTGGTAGCCGCCGTTGCGCAGCACGACGGGGTGCACCATGCCGGCGCCGAGGATTTCCAGCCAGCCGGTGTGCTTGCACACGCTGCACCCCGCGCCGGCGCAGACGAAGCATTCGATGTCCATTTCTGCGCTGGGTTCGGTGAAGGGGAAGTGGGAGGCGCGGAAGCGGCTGCGTACCTGCTGGCCGAACATGCGGCGGGCGAAGTCGCTGAGGGTGCCTTTCAGGTCGCCGAGGGTGATGTGTTTGCCGACGGCCAGGCCTTCGACCTGGGTGAATTGGATGCTGGCGCGGGCGGTGATTTGTTCGTAGCGGTAGCACATACCGGGCAGGATGATGCGGATGGGGGGCGGGTTTTCGGGGAGGGCGCCGCGCCCGTGGTAGCCGGTGACCGCGCGCATGGCGTGAATTTGGCCGGGGGAGGTGTGGGTGCGCAGCAGGATGGGGTTGTCGCCGCGGTCGGTTTCGGTTTGGATGTAGAAGGAGTCCTGCATTTCGCGGGCCGGGTGGTGGGGGGGGAAGTTGAGCAGTTGGAAGTTGTATTCGTCGGTTTCTACGTCCCGCGAGCGGTAGACCTGGAAGCCCATCTGTGCGAAGATGTGGTAAATCTGGCGCATGGTTTGGGTGATGGGATGCAGGCGTCCGAGGGGGAGGGGGCGCCCCGGCAGGGTGACGTCGAGGCGTTCGGTTTGCAGGGCGCGCTGGAGGGCGGTCTCCTGCAGGGCGTGGCGCTTGGCTTGCAGCGCGGCTTCGAGGCTGTTTTTGACCTGGTTGGCGGTGCGCCCGACGAGGGGGCGTTCCTCTTTGGGGAGGCTGTTCATCTGGCCGAAGACCTGCATGAGGGGCGATTTGCGTCCCAGGTGGGCGATGCGCCACTGTTCGAGGGCGGCTTCATCTGTGATGGCTTCGAGTGCCTGGAGGGCGTTGGCTTGGAGGGTTTGAAGTTGATCGAGCATGGTGGGGTGATTGGGTATTGGGTATTGGGTATTGGGTAATTGGGTATTGGGTAATTGGGTATTGGGTAATTGGGTAATTGCATCCTGAGCGGAGAGCGGATGGAATTCGCTTGAAGTCGAAGGATGGGGATTGGTTCAGTGTTCAGTTTCCAGTTTCCAGTGTTCCCGGACCTCACAGGTCTCAAAGCGCATGGAGATGGCCGGATGTAATCGATTTTGGGTAAAATCTTCCTGCATCGTGTGGTAGTAGACCTGTGAGGTCTCAGCGTAAGTACTGTCAGTGTTCGGTGTTCAGTGTTCCGGGGTGTGCGATGTGTTGAGCTGTCTGACTTGTCTTATTTGTCTTACTTGTCTACCTGTCTACCTCGTTCCTTGTTTACGCTGTTCTTTTGTGCTCCTAAAACATAAAACTCCCATCCCATGCAAGGGACGGGAGGGTTTCCCGCGGTACCACCCTTGTTGGCTGCACTGGCAGCCCACTCGTTCACTGACGGCCGGTTTTCTTGCGGCGATCAGTTCCCCTGTGATAACGCTGGGGGTGCGGTTTGGACTACTAAGGATGACGAGGGGAGAGGGGGCAGGTGCGGGTCATCCTATTCACCCAAACGGCTCGGGAGGGAACTTCGGGTAATTTCCATCGAGCGGGGGTTTCAGTCTGCGCCCGCCGCATCCCTGTCGATTTCCGTTACCGTACTTTCCTCTTTCGTCGCCTGTGATGGGGGTGTTTTATGGTTGGCAGCGTTTATTATCCCCGAAACGATGTTTCTGTCAAGATTGGCGAAGATGGGGCGGGTGGATTTGGATGCCTCCGTCAGCAAACTCAAGAAGGCCTCAACAACGCGAGGGTCAAAGTGTTTCCCGGATTCTGCTTTCAGATAAGCAATGACCTCCTCTCTGGGAACGGCGTAGGGGCGATAGGGGCGCGGGGTAGTCAGTGCGTCCCACACATCTACAATGGCGAATATCCTGGCCGAGAGGGGAATTTCTTCCCCTTTGAGGCCGAGCGGATAACCGCTACCATCCCATTTTTCGTGGTGGAGGTAGGGAATCTCCAAAGCCGGGCCGAGATAAGCAATAGAGGATAGCATTTTGTAGGCATATTCGGGGTGTTTGCGCATGAACACCCATTCCTCTTCGGTGAGGGGGCCTTCTTTCTGCAAAATGCGGTCCGGGATACCCATTTTACCAATGTCGTGAAGCAACGCGCCGCGCCGGACATGAACCAGTTCTTCGTCGCTGACGCCCATCGCGCGGGCCAGATCGAGAGTCAACTTGGTAACACGGAGCGAGTGTTCTCGGGTCTCGTCACTGCGAAGCTCCAGCGCGTAGGCCCATCCCTGGATGGTCGCGTCGTAGGCATTTAACAGCTCGAGATTTGCTTGTGTGAGATTCTGGACGAGTTTTGTGTTTTGCAGCGCGACCGCGGCTTCATTCCCCAGCGTAGTAAGCAAAGATATGTCTTTGTAGGAATAAAAATCGTCCGGGTCTCTCCGTCCGAAGAGCCAAACCCCTATATTTTTATCCTGAATTTTGAGCGCAATCGCCAGCCGCACCCAGGCAAATTGTCCCCGGGCTTGAAGCAATTCCGGCAACGGGGGGTAATACTTACCTGCTGTCTTCAAGAAATAAGTCAAATGAGGCGATGCGTCTTGATCTGCATTCAAGTGTACTTCTCTGGTATACAGCGGATGAAAATAGTTCTCGTTTTCCAAAAGGAATAACGCGGACTGGCGAATCAGCAGGCTTGGTAGAAGTTCTTGGGTCAAAACTTCAACCAGAGCGTCACGATCGGAGACTACTGGGATCTGATCGGCGAATCTTTGGATGATCTCTTCGGGGTTGTAACGGGTGCCGTAGAGCAAACCGTCAACCAGGCGTTGGTATCGTGCGCTCAAGTTTGGTGCCGCAATAATGGCTACTGCCGCCAGTATCAAGCTGATAACCAGCCGGTGAATGGACGATTCCAGGGGTAAAACGCTCAAGGTGGTTACAAAAGTGAAAGCGGTCAGATAGAGCAGATTGAAGCTGTAGAGGCTGATCAGACGATTGGCTCGAAACTCCATTGCTCCCAAATAACGCTTGAAGATGGCGTAAATATAAAAAGCCGGTAAAAGAGGTAATGCCAGTGTTGTAATGTTGAGCACCAACACCAATGATGAATTGAGGGGAACACCCAGACAGGTGGGCAAGAGCCACAAGATGAGGCCCGGGCCAAATGCCATTGCAATGCCCACCAGCATGATCCGGGAAGCCAGCCGGCCAGCCGTTGATGATGTATCGAATGAGCGCCAAACCAGTATCAGCAGACTGCTCGAAATCGCCAGCAATAATCCCAGCAAATAGGCGTTGGTCGGCAAAAGCTGAAACAATTCCAGTATGGCCAGGGCGATAGCCAGCGCGTATAAGGCGTGCAGGAAATGGCGGAGGTTTCCTCGAACAAGCGAATACGGTACGACCAGATGGAGGTGCAGGCTCACCGGCACTAGCAGCCAGGAGAGGGCGTGTAACACAATGGATGAGGCAGCCACCTGCGTGTAAGAAACGATGCCGGCTGCCAGCCAGAGGGCGAGTAGATAATTGAAGGTAATCAATAGCTGCCAGCGCTCCCCGCGTGGTCGCAAGAACAGCCAGATAACGGTCCCGGCCAGCCAGAAAGGCAGGTAAAAAAACAGGCTGCTCAATCGCTGGATACGGCTCTTGAAGGTAATCTCCGGCATGGGCCAGGGGATGGTCGTGGCTTCCCCATTGCGAACAACCGTAAGCGGAACCTGATCGCCGGGTTTGTAGCCGCCAAAACGCACCAGGTTTCTATTTTTTTGAACGGCTTCTACGGAAAGACCGCCGATGGCAATGATTTCGTCGCCAACCTGCAAGTCATTGGGGTTGTGGTCACACGAATCGGGATCAGCGTCACACGCCTCTATGGACACGACTGTCCAAACACGGTTGTCTTCGTAGAGCAACAGGCCCGAATAAGGAGCAAAGTAGGCAAAAGAGAAGGTAAAAAACAAACAGACCAATAAAACCAGCACCGAGATTGGGGCGAGCGATTTGTCTGAATGGCGCAGCTGGTGGTCAAAAGACGCCTTCATTAGGATAGTCCAGAATGGTATCGAGGGAGATTTCCCTGTCACCGATTTTCAATAAGTTTTCTAACGGTTTGGTCTCTCTTGCGAGCAGGTTTTTCAACGGTGCAGGATTGACCAATGAGATGTCCTGAATCATTTGCCAGGTTTTTCTTTGTCGTTCGATCAATTGATAAGTGCAGTAACTCACAGCGCCACTCTTTATCAAAATGCGTTGCGCCTCTCGCAAGGCATTTTCGTCCTGCACCTGGGGGAACAACTCGAGAAACCGTTCCCGTTCGGGATGGTTGGCGGTGCGCGCGTAGAGAATAGCCAGATTGTTTCGGCCTTGTGTCCAATCGGGGTTGGCGGGTGTCTCGAAAGCGTCCAGAATATCATCGCGGATCTGGATGATCTCGCCCAACACGATGCCCAGAGTGCACAATCGAGCGGCCACATCTAAGCTTGCGCCGCCCAAAAGAGCACCGATCTGAAATGTTGCCCCATAAAAAGGCGTGCTTTTGGCCTCGACCACTTTCCAGTAATTCTCCTCCCCGCTCAGGTTTTGGTTGTCCAGGTGTTGTCCCAGAGCAGTTTTGAGCGCCAGCCAGGAAAGGCTGTTGGTAGCCTTTGCTTTGACCTCGGGACTCACTTTTGCCTGATCGAGCACACGGAAGGCCGCGGCCTGAAATGCCAGCGCCAGGTTGGAGGCCGGGCCGTAGCCAACACGCAAATGCTCGCCACGCGGGTCCTCGTCCAGAATGTCATCCACCAGAATAATGCTGATTTGCATACAGGCGATCGCGGCCGCGCCTGGGATAGCGCTCTCTTGCTCCCCTCCGACTGCCTGGCAGGCTAAAACCGGCCAGGTCCAATCAGGACGCGGTCCACCTTCCCATTTCCTAAAAATCTCTCTTATTTCAGGCCAGGCTGCCACCTCAGGGACGTTCAAAAGGTGTTTTTCGATGTTTTCGATGATCATTTTCGTTAACGCACATAGCGTGTGGTTTCCCCACACGCCATGCTTATAGTGCAGGCACATCGAGTGCGCCTAGGCGATCACTGGATCACCAGCAAACTATTAGTACCACCCTCCCCATCCTATGGCAGGAATTGGGGGGCGGAGCGTGTCGGCAATTTCTTCAGGCTCTTCAACGTTCGTGAGCGCGCGTAACACTTCAAGCAGGGGGGCTTCATCATCCGATGAGGTCAGGAGCTCGTGGAAATCCTCTATGCTCATGGGTTTCTACCTCCATAAAGGTATTGTGATGCAAGGTTCCAGATACCCTCCCGGGTTTCATAGGGGTGTGATGATGTTGAGAAGTGCCGTTCTTGCTCCGTTTTTTAATTGATCCAGTGAATTCCCTATATGTAGACCGGTTAGAAACAATCAGGTCGGTTTTCAGCGCAGATAAAGCAACAGACCTGCTCAGGTAGACGACTATTTCCGCCGTACCTGTCAGGCCGGTTACGAAAAAGCTCTGGGTTCTCGACTTCAGTCAGTATCGTCTCAGTATGCTGCCTCGGTGGCATACATCCAACGTCCTAACCGGTGGATGAATTGATCGAGATTGTCAGCCTCAATGGCAAGAATAACTTGCTTTTCGTCTTCGGTCAGATCGAACTCGCTAATCCGCTCGTTACGGTGCCCGTTGAGAATATCAGCACGAAACTGGTTGTCGAGCAGGGCTTTGGTGACAATCGCATTCAGATTTAATTTGGACATCATGCTACTCCGAGGTCTTGCTCAGGAAAACGAGCATATTACCCCGCCCCGGGGCTTCCGCTCGCCAGGTCGGTCGGAGAGAAAGTGTCGCCTCCGCCGGCCACGAAACCAGCCACAACGGCCAGAATCAGCACCGCCAGTTGCATGGTGCGGGGCGTCATCAGGGGCTGAGCCAGGGACAGCAGCTTGTAAATGGTTTTCATCTTGGACCTCCAAAATCTATTTCCAAATTTCGATGTTAATTTTAGACAGTCACTATGAACGAAACTATAAACAACAACAGAGTAGTGGTTGTAAAGTAAGTGACAGAAGTTACGCAGTTCATGCCTGTTGTTACCTGTGTCATGCTGAGCAACCGGCTGTTGCTTGTGTCATTCTGAGCGACAGTGAAGAATCTCGGCGACGGTGGGGGAGACGGGGGACGGATGACCGGCGCGTGGTTATTGGGGGTCGGGGCGACCGGCCGGTCGCCCCGACGGTTGCTGCGCTCTCTCAATGACAGGGTTGCGTGCCATTCTGAGCACTGTTCCTTATGTCATTCTGAGCGGCAGCGAAGAATCTCAGCGGTGGTGAGGGAGATTCTTCGGTCGCTGCGCTCTCAGATTCTTCGGTCGCTGCGCTCCCTCAGAATGACAGGAGGGGGTGCGCTTTTGCGATCTGTGTAAGCTCTGTCAGCAAAAGACGAATGTTAACGAACCTGCCCCACCATCACTTACTCTGTGACCACTACCCAACAACAGAAGGGTTCCCTTTTGCCAGGGAACCCTTCCGCGACCTGTAGATGAAAATTTCAGCAGCTCAAAATCCTGGACAACAGCCCAAGACGGCGGAAGTCAGTGTAAACACTTCGGCAAGCTCAGTGTAAACACTTCGGCAAGCTCAGTGTAAACGCTTCGACAGGCTCAGTGTAAACACTTCGGCAAGCTCAGTGTAAACACTTCGGCGAAGCAGTCTCCTGCGACGATAGGGGAGATTACCTCAGCGGAAAAACGCCGCTTCGCAATGACGTGCCTGAGTAGTTGTCCGAAGTCTACAGTTTCGATCTGCTGGGTTTCAGAGTTATGGATTCGAAATCTGTTCGAAAAAGTCTTCGAGTTCGGGAGAGGGCGCCAGCCCCTCTTCGTTCAGGAAAGTTTTGTAGCGCAGATAATGGTTTTGGGCTGATGATGGGGAACCGGCCCGAAGCTGGCATTGCATGATAGAAAGGTGAATGTCGTCCCGGTAGGGGTCTGTTGCCAGAGCCTTTTCATACAGCCGACATGCTTCGGCAAAATGACGTTGGTCAAACTCCCAATTGGCAAGCTGGATCAGGGCATTCAGATACAGATCGCGGAGTTCGTTGCGGGCTTCGTCTGTCCAATCCATGTAGACGTCCTCCAGGTAATCGCCCTGGTACAACTCAATCGCCCGCCGCCACAGTTCGGCCCGCTCGTGTTCGGAAATGTCTTGTCGCCGGGCGCGGGCTAGATAGTCGCGAAACTCGTCTACATCGTACCAGCAGGTTACATGTGGAGCCAGGCTGTAGCTGTCGCCCTGGTTGATCAGCACATCTTTGCCGCCAATCGCGTTGCGAGTGCGCCAGAGGGTGGCCTGTAAATTGCTGTTGGCCCGGTTGGAATTGAACTCTGGCCAGAAATCCCTCTTGATGTCCGCGCCTCTGGCCCCTTTGCGATCCATGATGTAGAAGAACAAAGCCCGCGCCTTGCTGGACCGCCAGGCGGATTTCTGGAGCAAAGCACCGTTGTGCCATACCCGGGCCGGCCCAAAAGCGCGGATTTCCAGGTGTACGCTACCAGGCTGTGGCGCTCTTTCCCGCGTGCGAAACTGATCCAGACCGGCCTTGAATCTCTCCACCCGCTCGATCAAAGATTTGAGCTGTTGTTGAGCCGGATAAGTATGTTGTGCAAATTTCAGAAAGGCCCGCGCCCGGCGCCCTTCTACCACCAGGAACTGATCGTATCCCAGGCGGGCGGCCCCCTCCAGGGCTGTGTTCAAGAACTCAAGAGCCTCTGCTGGGCGCCCCTGTTCGAAATGCGCTCTACCCAGCAAAAAGGCAGATTTTACGAAATCCTGTGTGTTTTGCTTCGACGAAGCCCAACGATGGAAGGCCTTCTCCAATGCCTCGACAGCCAGCGGCAACTGGCCCATTGCCAGATAAATTTCTCCCAATTTGAGCTGGTAGCGTGCGGACTCGGCCGTGAGATGGCGGACTTTGGCGGCCTCACGCAGCCAATGAAAGGCCTGATTGTAATTGCCGCGCAACTTTTCCAGGCTGGCCAGACCCGCATAAGAAGCAAACAATAAAACTTCGGCCTGATACTTTTTCCCTTTTTCAATGGCTTTCCGGTAGGCCTCCTCAGCCGCATCCCACTCGTCCAAGTCACGGAAGAAATCCCCCAAACTGTTATTGAGATAAATATGATAACGGCTGCTCTCCAAATTTTTTAAAATCTCTTTTGCTTCCTGGAAGGCCTGCCAGGCTTTCTGATATTGCCCGGATTGATAGAACAGAAAACCAATGTTATTCAAGCTGCTCGCGATTAAAGCGGGATTAGCGTGGCGCTGCCGCTGGATTTCCAGTGCCTGGCACATGCAATTTTGGGCTTCTAACATGCGACCAATCTCGTAGTAAATTGTGCCCAGATCGGTGAGAGTCACGCCCCAATCATGCGCGATCTGAGCGCTCAATGCCCGCTCCTGGCTATTGTTCAACAAGCCCTTGAAGCCCTCGATGGCCTGTTCAAGATGCTGGATGGCCTGCTCTGCTTTGCCTGAATGCCCCAGGCAAAACCCCTTGATACGCTCGGTTTGGTACCAGCGAAAATCGGTCTGGTAACCGTGGCTGGAAAGCTGTGCCTGGATTTCGTTGACAAGTGCCAGTGCATCGGAAAACCCGCGCCGGTTCTGCAAAATGATCGCCCTGGTTATTTTGGCATTGATCCACTGGTCGAAGTTGTCGTTTTCCCGAAAGATCGGCTCAACCATATCCAACAATTGTTCCGCGGCTTCGTAGTTTCCCTGTTCGACCAGGGATTTGGCCTGGTTCAAAAACAGTTGGGGCGCCAGTCTCCGGATGTCGGTTGGCGACTGCAACACCTCGTACCAGTGGTTGAGCACCTGTGCTTTACCGGCTACGAACATGTGTTTGGCAGCCTGGTCCATCCATTGTGCCGCCTCTTCCCGCTCGCCAGCAGCCAACTTGTGGAAAACCGCCTGTTCCCATTGCTTGTGCCGATAAAACCAGGCGGCTGCCCGGCGGTGTAGCTTTCGTTTCTTCTCCGGCTCTCTGCGAGCCAGTTGATTCTGTAAAAACTCCCAAAACAACTGGTGGTAGCGATAACTCGTTCCATTGCTGGTCTGGACGCTGGTAATAAAAAGATTGCGTCTTTCCAGCTCTCGAATCAAGTCTTTGGATGAGGGTATCTCCAGCAGATAGCTGGACAAAGGCTCATTAAATTCGTCTACAACAGAGGTCGCCAGCATAAAATCGCGTAGCGCGGCTTTCTCTTTCTGGATTACCTCCGCCGCCAGAAAGTTGTACACCTGCTCCGCCGACGAACCGTCAAAATTCGGCATTTCCCCGCTTGTGATCTGCCTCATCCCCAACAAAATCGCTACGATCCAGCCATCCGAACGTTTCGCCAGCTCGGTGGCTTGCCTGACGGACAGTTTGTAACGGTAATTTTGCCTGACCAGTGCCTGAATCTCGTCTGCGCGAAAGCGCAAATCATCCGCGCTGAGCGCCATCATCTCGCCACGCACATACAGTTTGGCGGTGGGGATGCCGAACTCATTGCGAGAGGCGATTACCAGGCGAACCTGATCGGGGAGGTGATCGAGCAAGGTCTCCACCAGATCGACCACCGGTTGGGTTTCCCCCACGATATGATAATCATCCAAAATCAGCACGCAAAAATCATCAATCGACGTTACGATCTGATTGATGATCTCAACCCCCAGATTTCGTGGTTCCAGATTCTGATTCGGGGCTTGAAAAAGATCGTCCAACCTTTGCCCAAACCCTGGAAACTTTTGCTGGAAGGCGCTGACAAGGTACAACCCAAACTGACGTAAATCCTCATCTCCTGGCGTTATGTGATACCAACACACCCTGGCATCAAGGTCGCTGGCAAAATCCACTAAAAGGGAGGTTTTTCCATATCCAGCAGGAGCGGACAGATACGTCAGCTTACGATGGATATTGTCGTGAAGTTTGTCGATCAAACGTGCGCGCCGTAATGTTTCCCTTCTCTTTTGTGGCTGAAGAACTTTTGATAGATTGATTGGAACAGACATCATAAAGAGAGAAGTCTCTTTTTCGTCGGCGACCGCCCACGCCGAAACTTTGACGGAAATGCTACTCGCCTTTCATCTTATTGAGTTATGAACTCAATATTGGGGCACGATTGTCGAAGCTCGCCTGCGCAATTGTGATTATAATAAGTCCGCCTTACAAAACTCAATTGAACATCATAAATCTGTTTCAGGCGGAAATGAAATAATCGCCCCCACCCGTTGAGGTCAGCGGTAAAAGATACCTGGCGAGATGCACACTCACCCGAATGACACAGAGCCTGCTCCATTAAATCTGACAGGCATCAACTTTCTGGCGATGGTTCTGGCTCTTCCTTCCTCGGCCCGCTGGGAACATGCTCCTCAACGATCAATTTGATAGCTGTTCGGACCTTGCCATCAATCTCAATATCGGAAAATTGTGGAATAAACGCAATCGAAATCCCATCCTTTTCCAGATATTTTGTCGCCAACACGAGGGCTTTGATGGCCTGGTTCACGGCGCCGGCCCCAATGGCCTGCACTTCAGCATAGCGGTGCTCCCGAAACACCCCGGCAATCGCGCCTGCTACGGCGGATGTTCGACTTGTACCTGCAACCTTAATGATGTCCATATTGCGCCTCCTTGAGAAAATTGCGGACGATATTGTGATTTGTGCAGGTTGGCAATTACACAACAGGATGAAAGCCGTGCGTTTTGATTGTACAAGATTTTGATAGAGGAAGCAAGTTGGATTGAAACAGGCTTATGAAAATGCCCACAAAACGCAATAAAGCGGCTCTTGCACTGGCAGGAGGGTTGAGCGCACTCATTTTGCTCTCTTGTGCCGGAAACGCCACGCCATCCCCCACGGCTACTGCGCGCCGGCCCTCCCCCACCCCTCCACCTCCGCCGCCTGCCGCCCAGGCCGGAGAAATCTGGTTACACCCCATCGACGAAATGGCGCTGGTCTACATCCCGCCCGGCCCCTTCCAGATGGGCGCGCCCGCGGACGATCCGTTGGCCGACCCGGCAGAACAACCCATGCGAGAGGTCTATTTAGACGCCTATTGGATAGACCAGACCGAAGTAACCAACGGCATGTACGCGCTATGCGTACTCGAAGGGGCCTGTCAGGAACCCGCGGCGGATGTCTCCCTCACCCGGCAAGATTACTACAACAACTTTGCCTTCAGTGAATACCCCGTCGTCAACGTGTCCTGGGAACAGGCACAAACGTACTGCCAGTGGGCTGGCCGCCGTCTGCCCACGGAAGCCGAATGGGAAAAGGCCGCCCGCGGCACCGATGGCCGCCTCTACCCCTGGGGCAACACCCCGCCCAACTGCAACCTGCTCAATTTCGGAAACCCCGGCCCCGGCCAGGGCGCCTGCTCCGAAGACACCACCGAAGTTGGACGCCATCCTGCCGGGGCCAGCCCCTACGGGGCGCTCGACATGGCTG
>Ga0256830_1002642_pt1 | contig 11644 bp, 8 predicted proteins | sample 128326metaG_FD_190537 | JGI IMG/M metagenome (GOLD analysis project Ga0256830, IMG submission 190537) | Hydrothermal vent microbial communities from Lau Basin, Pacific Ocean - 128-326 | ecosystem: Environmental > Aquatic > Marine > Hydrothermal vents | place: Pacific Ocean: Lau Basin | collected...
CGGCAAACAGCCGTGACCAGAAACCACGCCGGCTGCCGTCTTCCCTGCCCAGCCAGGCCTGGTACAAGGCCTGCGCATAGTGCACGACTTTCTCTTGTGCAGGATCATACCGGTAAGCGGCGGACTGCAGGTCCCGCCGGTAACGTTCCAGTGGTGAATCTTGTGCTGACACCTTGGTCTAAATCCAGTCCTAATTTCGAATATACATCATACTTCAATAGCGGCATAATATGTGCCAGATCACACTGAATACCGTGGATTATTTGTATATCAGCAACTTTTATACAGGAAAACCATTGACTACACATTCCAGCCTTGACAGCAGTACACTGGATGAACCGCTTGCGGTCATCGACCTTGCCGACACAGAATTCACCATTTTGGGTACCGCGCACGTGTCCAAGGCAAGCGCCACGACTGTCAAGAACCTGGTCAATACCGGCGAATTCGATCTGATCGCGATCGAACTGTGTAACAGCCGCTATACCGCGATCATCGACCAGGACTCGCTGACCCGGATCGATATTTTCGATGCGATCAAAAACGGCAAGCTGCCAATGATCAGTGCCACGCTGGCGTTAAGTGCGTTTCAACAACGTATCGCCGACCAGCTCGGCGTCGAACCTGGTGCGGACATGCGCAGTGCGGTCATCAGCGCCCAGGACAACGACCTGCCGATTGCGCTGATCGATCGTGACATAGGCACCACGTTGAAACGTATCTACCGCAATATCCCCTGGTACAACCGTTTCAAACTGTTCGCTGCGCTGGTCACCAGTGTCTTTTCCTCACAGAAAATCGACGAAGATGAAATAGAGCGCCTGAAACACGGTGACCTCATCGAAACCTCGTTTACCGAATTTGCCGAACAGGATCTCGACCTGTTCGAACCATTGATCGATGAGCGTGACCGGTTTATGGCTGCCAGGCTGATCGAATCGGCACGGGAACACCAGTCCAAAAACGTGCTGGCCGTGGTCGGCGCAGGGCATATGAAAGGTATCTCACGCTACCTCAAGGAATCGGCGGATGACCCGCAGTCTGCACGCCAGACCATCGAACAGCTCAGCCAGATCCCGCCACCGGCGAAATGGCCGAAGTACATCCCGTGGGTGATCGTCGGCCTGATTCTGGTCGGGTTCGTCTGGGGATTCAGTCATAACGAGGCGCTGGGCTGGAGCATGGTACAGACCTGGGTCCTGTACAACGGTGTCCTTTGTGCCATCGGTGCAGCAGTCGCCGGCGCGCACCCGCTGACCATCTCCACTGCTTTTCTTGCCGCGCCGATTACCTCGTTGAATCCAACCATTGGTGCCGGTATGGTGACGGCAGCCGTCGAAGCCTATTTCCGCCACCCCAATGTCAAGGATTTCTCCGAGTTGCGGCATGACGCCTCGACCGTACGCGGCTGGTGGAAAAACCGGGTGACACGCATCCTGCTGGTCTTTCTGTTCAGTACGATCGGCTCGGCAGTCGGTACCTGGCTGGCGATTTTCAATTTCCGTTGACCGTAGACCGTCACAAGCTGAATTCGGCCCAGACCGGACAATGATCCGACGGTTTTTCCATCGCGCGAATCTTGTAACTGACACCCGCATCCTTGAGCCTGGACAACAGGCTGCGGGTCACGAGGATCAGGTCGATACGCAGCCCGCGCCGGGGATCGCGTTCGAATCCGCGGCTGCGGTAATCGAACCAGCTGAACAGTCTCTGATCCGGGTACTGGTGACGAAACGTATCATACAGGCCCCAGTCCATGATCTGCTGCAGCCATTCGCGCTCTTCCGGTAAAAAACTGCATTTGCCGGTCTTCAACCAGCGCTTGGCGTTGTCTTCGCCGATCCCGACATCGAGATCCTGCGGCGCGATATTCATGTCTCCCATCACCACCAACTGCTGGTCACTGGAATGCATGCGCTCGAGATAGCCGGCCAGGTCCTGGTAGAACTTCTGCTTGGCCGGAAACTTGACAGGATGTTCGCGGCTCTCCCCCTGCGGAAAATAGCCATTGTACACCTCGAGCGTGTCACCACCGGGCAGCGCAAAACTGGCACCGATCCAGCGTTTTTGTGAATCCTCTCCATCGTCCGGAAATCCCTTGATGACCCGGACCGGTTGCTGTCGTGACAACAGCGCGACCCCATAGTGGGTTTTCTGTCCATGGTAGTGCACCGTGTAACCCATCGCTTCTATTTCATCCTGCGGAAAATCCTTGTCCTGCACCTTGGTCTCCTGCAGACCGATGACGTCCGGTTGCAGCTCATCGATCACAGCCTGCAGTTGGTGCAAGCGGACCCGCACACTATTGACATTAAACGAAACCAGCTTCATTCCAGCCCCTCTGAACCCTGGCAGGCAGTGAAGATAAAGGCAACTGATAGGCACATAACCCTATTAACTCTGATGACAATTTCTGCGGCCTGCACGATATAATAGAAGTCAGCCAGTATACCACCTGGCTGTATAATTGAGTGATTCTCTTTACTTCGTGAACTGACAGGGTCAGGCACTGACGAGCAGGAACAGAACCGATGAGTATGCAACAGACGATTACTGAAAAACTGACCGCGGCACTTGCGCCTGCGCATCTCGAAGTGATCGACGAAAGCCGCAATCACAATGTCCCGCCCGGCAGCGAGTCGCATTTCAAACTGGTGGTCGTCAGCGATGCCTTTACGGATCAGACATTGATTGCCAGGCACCGCAAAATCAACTCGATCCTGTCCGTCGAACTGCAAAACAGGATCCATGCACTGGCGATTCATGCTTATTCTCCCCAGGAATGGCAGGATAAAAATGCACAGGCACCGGATTCTCCACCCTGCCTCGGCGGCGGCAGGAATCAATGACCGGAGCAGTATCGGCTTTTCGATGACTCATTCCAACCCGCACAACAGCAAAACACGCAGTGTAGACATCGATGGTGTCGTCATTGGCGGCGGGCACCCGGTGGTGGTGCAGTCGATGACCAACACCCGCACCGAGGATGTCGAGGCCACCTGTGCCCAGATCGCTGAGCTTTCGCGTGCCGGCTCCGAACTGGTCCGCATCACGGTCAATACCGAAGCCGCGGCCCGCGCGGTTCCGAAAATAAAAGACGCACTGCTGGCACGCAATATCGACACACCACTGGTCGGTGACTTCCACTACAACGGGCACAAGCTGCTCGGTCAACACCCGGCGTGCGCCCAGGCCTTGAGCAAGTACCGGATCAACCCCGGTAATGTCGGCAAAGGAAAAAAACGCGATACCCAGTTTGCCGCAATGATCGAAACCGCCTGCCGTTACGACAAGGCGGTGCGGATCGGCGTCAACTGGGGCAGCCTGGATCAGGCACTGCTGGCCGAACTGCTCGATCACAACGCGGCGCAGCCGCAGCCACTACCGGTCGAGGCCGTCACGCGCAATGCGGTCGTCGAATCGGCGCTGCGCAGTGCACAGCAGGCACGGCAATGGGGGCTGGCGGCGGACAAAATCATCCTGTCATGCAAGATGAGCGTCGTCACTGACCTGATTGCGGTCTACCAGGCGCTTTCCAGCGGCTGTGACTATGCATTGCATCTTGGACTGACCGAAGCGGGCATGGGTACCAAAGGGATCGTCTCGACCACGGCGGCGCTATCCACCCTGCTGCTGCAAGGTATAGGCGACACCATCCGTGTCTCACTGACTCCGGAACCAGGTGGCACGAGAACACAGGAGGTCCGCGTGGCACAGGAAATCCTGCAGGCGACCGGGCTGCGCTCCTTTGCGCCGGCCGTCACCGCCTGCCCGGGGTGCGGCCGCACCTCGAGCGATTTCTTCCAGCGCCTGGCACGCCAGATCCAGGACTATGTACAGGAAAAAATGCCGGACTGGAAAACCCGGTACCAGGGAGTCGAAAACATGTCGATCGCCGTCATGGGTTGTGTCGTCAACGGCCCGGGCGAAAGCAAACAGGCAAACATCGGTATCAGCCTGCCTGGTGCCGGTGAAAAACCGGTGGCCCCGGTCTACGAAGACGGCAACAAGACCGTGACCTTGAAGGGTGACAATATCGCCTCTGAATTCCAGGAACTGGTCGACCGCTATATCCGCTCACATTACCGGCCGCTGCGCAAAAGCCATTGAAACACAAAAAACCCGCACCGGAGCGATGCGGGTCTGGTTGAAACGAATGCCTCGTGTTGGATCAGGCGATCTGTTTCTGCGGCTCTACCTGCTGCATGACGTCATAGACGAGACTCTCTGTCACAGGCAGGCCCTTGCTGCATTGCTGGTAAAGATGTGCCGCGATCTGTGCCTCCTGCGCGTTGCTCAGCCCCCAGTCCAACCGGGTCGAAATCTTGCGCGTCAGTTCGATGCAGTCCGCCAGGTCCTGGATCTTGATCGAGTCCCTGGTCACCCCATACTGCAACCACTCCGGCTCGACGTTCAGCACTTCGGCTATTTTCAGAATGTTCGCAAACGACACATTCTTGCCGTCTTCCCACATCGACACGGAGGCCCGTGACACATTGACACGCCTGGCCAGCTCGGCCTTGGAGATAGCCATGTTTTCTCTAGCTTGCTTGATTCTTTCTGCAATCATGATTGTTACTCCCTAAACATTAAGGTTTGGAATTAAAGTTTCGGATAAAAAAGTAAGAATAAAACAGCAGTACATACACGATATCCAATCAGCATCGGTATATCGAATATACAAACGTACCTAAGAGATAGAGCGGTCTTCGCCTTAGATCGGCGACTTAATCAACCACGAATGTGGCCACCGGCGAACTGAATCAGTACATCAACTTTAGTATTTATTCTGCACCAACCCAGTCCTGAAACTTGGATGATTTTTTTTGTTGACCAATATTACACTATGCTCACCCAAAACTTGCAAGTATTTTTTTTTGAAGACGCACCGACGACTGCCGCCGGAAAAACACGCGACTATAAACGCACGGCCTGTGCAAACGGGTTGGCCGCAGCAAAAAATACGGTATTTTCCGCTGTTTTCTTCTCCAGGCGTCCGGTATCGTCGAGCGGTCATTCAAGACCGATCGTCACAAAATATGTTTATTATATTTTTCAATGGATTCGATAATAAATAATTAAGTCGTCGGCTGGCGGCCGAAGGTTCATTTTCAGTTACATTTTTTTTACAAATCTCGATCCACTGCCGGAACAGCGCCACCAGTAGCGCCGCCATGCCTGGCCCGCATTTCTCACCACCGTTCGTCGCGAGACGGGGCAAATACACAGTATGGAGTCGATACGATATAATAGACTGAGTACAAACCCGGGAGACATGAATGAAAGAAAACACCGGTTTACGGTCTGCAGTCATGCCTGTCCTGCTGACACTGGCGGCATTCACCGCCACGGCACAGGACGGCAGCGGCTTCGTCAAGCAAAAGCAGTGGATAAAAAGCTGTCAGAACTATAAAAACGCCTACTCCCGGCTGCCACAAAACGCACTGAAACTCGGCACCCGCCCGGGCACCGCCGGAGCACCGCGGTTCTGGGTGCTGAAATGGAACGGCCACCAGGTCCCGGTTCCAGCAATCGCCTACAAACGCCTGCGCATCAATGAAGCCGGCCTGGTACTCAGCGACAACCGGCACGGTATTACGATCAGGCACCACCACCAACTGTATGACAACATCCGGCAGCTCAATACGACACGGATCTACGAGGTCTTCGATGTCCCGCAAAACCAGGCTGAAACCGCATGGAAACACTTTTTCGGGCAGCCAATGAACATTGCGCAGTTCCTGCAGAAGTCCTACCAGTACAGTATCGAGGACCTGCAGTGCAAGCCGGAAACGCTGCGCAAAAACCTGCCGATCCTGACCTACCTGATTTTCAAGAAATCGATCAGCAATGACGGCCAGGCCTACAAGATCCGTGATGACAGTGACAGTTTCGTCGTCGAGTCACGCCTGAAGGACTCCCTGGTCTTCAACGCCTACCTGGTCGATGCCGGCAGCAGCAATCAAGTCACCGAGTTGACCATCTATGCGGCCAATTCCGCAGCATTCAAGAATCTTGGCTTGTACATCGACCGGCCCGAAACACAGGCCAAGGCAAGGCCCGGCCCGGCCTGGCTGGTACAGCTGCAAAAGGCACTTGAGTCACGCCAGGGAAGCGACTGGGACAAACTCGCGCAGTTGCTGAAAAAGCAAGGTTTCGACCAGCAAAGCAGTGCTTCGGTGACGCGCTGGCGTCATGCAGGCGACACGCTGGCACAATTTTCCGGCGAAGTCAAAACCCTCTCCACGCCCTATATCGACCTGAAGAAATGGGTCAGGCTCTGCGCGCTGGTACGCGAAGAGCTGCGTGCGACGCCCAATGCAACGGTCACCTATACCAATCCCGATCACGACAGCAGGCCGTTGAAATTCTGGACCCTGCGCTGGAACGGGTTTTATGTCCCTGTCCCTTACGCCAAGTACAGTAAAATCATCATCAGCCCGGACAAGAACAGCAAGCGAAAGATTCCGGCGATCACCCTGAGAACGCAGGCCAGTCATGGGCAAAAAGTTGTCAAAATGTACGCTACGAACTCCACCCGCATCACCCGGTCCGCAAAGAACCTGGCCCAGCTTCCACCACGGCTGCAGTGGTTGTTCGACAACCCCGCCAGGGACAGCAGCAAGGCCTGGGGCTACTATTTCGGCCGCCCGCTACAGGGCTACGACCGCTATTACGCCATGTATCAGTATTCCATCACCGACCTGACCTGCAGACCGGCACAACACAAGCAGGAACTGCCGATCCTGTACTACCTGCTGGGCAAACAAGGGATGCGCCAGAAAGTCCGCGCCTACCGCCTCGACAAGCCACTCGCCGGCTATATCGTCGAAAAGGATTATACCGATACACGGCACACCGGCTGGGATGTGACCTTACGCGCAAAAGACCCTGCAAACGGTTTCTACAAGATCTATATCACTACGCCGAAGTCCAGCAGCCGGCTGGGGGCTTCGATCGGCAGGCAGAACAAACACCCCTCACGCCCGGAACCCGCCTGGCTCAGGCTTCTGCAACGCGCACTGGACAGCGGCAAGAAACAGGACTGGGAAAAACTGCAGGCTGAACTGAAAAAACCCGTTTACGACAAGACAAGCGCGGTGTCTGTCGAAAACTGGCTGCGCCTGCCGGGATGGCACTGACGAATCAAAGAAACCTGTGTGCCAGGTAGAGTGTCACGGCAAGCACGACTACACCGGCTGCAAAACCAAGCCACGGACGGCGTGGCTGCAATGACTTGTCGAGCGCCTCGATCTGTTTGGAGACCACCTTGTCCGGCACCGAAACCGGCTGCCGCTGCTCGAAATCCAGTCTTTCTTTGAGCAGCCGTCCACGCAGTCTGCCTTTACGCCGGCCTTGCTGCTGCACGGCTTCACTATGCTGCAGCGCCAGCTGAATCGCCTTACGGTACATCGGCTCAGGCAGGCGTGATGGCGCCGCGACCGGCTTCGCGGGTTCGGGAGGCTTGCGCACCGCCTCCCACCAGGGATCACGCGGCGGTGCCCCGATCGCGCTGCGTCTTCTGAAATCCTTTTTGTTCAATGCACTGTCCGGCGAAGATTCTGCTGACGGTAACGCCGGTACGAGTCTTTGCCGCAGGCTGCGTACCTGCTCAAGATACTTGTGACCCTTGGCCGGGTCGATCATCGTAATGTAATTGGCGTAACCCTGGATACTCTGCAGCAGTGCCGCACCCGTCCTGCCGTTCCAATGCTTACCTTCCAGCCCGTCCTTGTCGAGCTGATACAACAACGCGCGGAATCGCTTCAGGCTGGCACGTGCGATGGCAAGCTGCCTGTTGACCACCAGCCCGGTCACCTCCTGGCGATGGTGCGGGCGCAGGATACGGGTCTTTTGCGGATGAATACGGAACCCTTCGTCTTTGATGATCTGGCGACAGCGCCACAACAGTTTCTGCGTACTGCCGGCAGGCGTCGAACGATTGGAGAAAGTCAGGTCGTCCGCGTAGCGGCTGTATTCATAACCGAGCTTCGCCGCCATCCCCGACAGCCTGGCATCCAGGCGCCGGCATATCAGGTTGCTCAGTGCCGGACTGGTCGGCGCTCCCTGGGGCAGTTTACGCTGTCCACGCCCCACATAATAGCGCCGGGCATCCAGGATCACCTCTTCGAAATCATACTCGGTACACAGCAATGCCAGAATGGTCGCGACCTGGCGCGAATAACCCAGCGCGCTGAAAAATCCCTTGACCCGTGGGTAACTGATCGACGGAAAAAAATCCTCCAGGTCGATGTTGATGACCAGCTTGCTGCCAATATGCTGGGTGGCATTGGTCTTGATCGACCGCCCGCTGACAAAACCATGCGCCGCCTGGTGCAACGGCAGCCTGGCCAGGATATTGTCCAGGATCCAGTACTGTGCCCGCTTCAGCCTTGGCATCGGCGCGGCGATACGGCGCAGGCCGCCGGATTTTTTTTCAATGTCATACTGCTGGTAATGACGCAACCTGGAAGTCTTCTTCGAATAGGCCAGAAACCTGAGCTCCGGAATACCGATCCCGATTGCCGCGGCGAGCTCGGCGGCGGTAGCGATCACCGGCAAGCGCTGTCGCTGCAGTTTTTCGCTTTCACTTTGCTGCTGATTCAGCTCACCGGAAACCCGTTCTCCCAGGTAGGTGATTTCTGTATCCTGACGATTGTACCAGGCGATGTATTTTTCACGCCGGCGCTCTTGGCGCTGCTGCTTCAATCCGGCATGCAACAGCGACTGCCGGTCACGGCACTGCCGGCGCAGTTGGGTACGCAGATCGTCCTGTTTGCGTGCCGCCGGGCTGGCAGCCTGTGAACCGTCACCGGCGGAGGCTTGTTTTACCGCTGCACGTTTGTCCTGCTCTTTGCGCAGCAGCTCACACATTTCATCGACCAGCGCGTCCTGGCGCGCAACGATCTCCTCGAGTACCTCCGCTTTGGGTTCGGTATCCTGCCAGAAGCCCAGGCGCACCATTTCCTCGTGGATACTGGCCTCGTCTCCGAGTCCGTCAGGCATTGCCGAACCCAATGGGCCGACATTCTGCGGCCTGGAAGCAGGATTTTCGTCGATGGTATTTTTTTCAGTCATCTCAGTTCACAGCGCCAGCATCTGGCAACTATCTGGCAATTGAGGAGCACCCCCGCCGGGCGGGAGAGTTGCACGCCAGGCACGATGTTCCTGTGACGTGCCGCCTGACAATCCGTGGAAGAATTGCTCAAGGCATCGATAAACAATCCAGGCCAGTGGCGAGTGACGATGTGTTATTGTACGCAACGGCGGCACCTTCGCAGAAATCAAAAGACTGGTCCGTTCTCCCGACGCGGGATGCCCCTATTATCGCTCGTTGACTTCACCGAAGTCCTACCGCAATAGCGATAATAGGGGTTGTCCCGCCTAGCGGAGAGCGGATCAGTGATGCGTGGGTAGTCTTTACACAGGAATGGCGATCCACCATTCACAAAGCAAGGCAATCATCACCGCCGCTGCGTCCCTCAAGTCTATCAACTTTTATAATGACACTCAATAAATCAATCTGCTATCTGCTCATTCACCAACTCGTTGTTACTGCTGTAAAACATGCGCAACGCCAGGATATGTTCACAGGGCCCCTGCTTCAACTTGTTGCGCTTGTAAAACCGGCAGTAGCAGCTGCCATTGACCAGTTGCTGCTGCGCATCGAGAATCAGGTCCGGTTGATACTGAATCACCTTTTCCTGTACCGAACCCAGCAGATGGGTATAGCCATCATGTACACGGACATCGTCGATCGCAACCAACCCCTGCTCAAGCAACCTGCTGGCACGCGCTTCGACCGGGCTGCCGTAGAGCAACGACTGCGCCTGCTCCGGCGTAAGCTGCAACGAACGCGCATAGTAGAGATTCCTCTCCGGGGCATAGCATAACTCCCCGGCCTGGACACAGGCATTCAGAATCGCACCCGCGAGCTCCGGGCTGACCTCGAGCTGTGCCGCCACCGAAGCGGCCGATTCACGCGAACTTTTCTGCACGATCTTCAGTGCACGGATCTTCATAAACTCGGTGACCTGCGGGTCCGGGTGCATCAGGTTGACCGCCCCCTGGCGCGACCAGTCGCCCGCCTTCCAACCCGTCATCCCCAGGCACAATGTCAACGCGCCGGCGGCAGCGGTGAAAAACGCCGGCATACCAGTCCCGTAGAGACTGACCGTGAAGGTATCGACCACTGGAATCAGCGGTTCGAGCAGCAGCAGGCGCTGACGGTCCCAGAGTACATAGTCCCGTGCCTCGGTGCCCTCGTACAGGGTCCGCGGGCATTCGAGGATTTTATCCGTCCCGGCGAGCTCGATGCGCACTGGCTTGTCCGGTTGCAGCACGAATTTCAGCCTGCCGGCCTTGTCCCTGGATTGCCGCAGCAACAGGCAAAGATTGTGCAAATCCATCGCCTGCAGCCGGAATACCGTCAGCGCCTTGGTCAGCGCGGTATTCACCTGCAACAACGTCCGCACCCAGCTGTCAGGCACGTCCAGGCTGCGCTCGCGATAATCCTCGCTAGCCGAAGCCGAGGCCTTGTTCCCGACCTCGATCGCTGAAGGCCGGTAGGCACGCAGTTTCATCAAATCACCGAACAGCTCGGCAGTGTAATCGATACAGCCGCTGCCGTATTCGAGCGCAGTCACACTTTCAAACGCCTCACTGCCAAAAGTCAAACGCGTGTACACGGATTCGTCACGGCTCAGACCCTCCAGGATCAGGCCATCGGCATTGACGCTGATCACCGGCAGGCCTGCCAGCCACGATTCTTTGCGGTGTTGCAGTACATAATCGACGTATTGCTGCCGCGCCTTGTAATACGGCCGCAGCAGCGACCGGCTCTGCCTTTGCAGCCTGTCCAGCTCCCGGTACACACGCTCGACGCCATTGGATGACCCGGCTTCCTGCTGCATCAGGCACTCGGCCAGCAGGCTGGTATCGTTGCGGACCAACTGGTAGCGGACTTCATCACTGCTCTTGTTCTGGTAAGGCCGGTGATTCAAGGTGACCACACTGTGACAGACCAGCAGCATTTCCCGCAACGCCTCGCCGGCCTGGCCGAGAAGGCCGGAAAAGGCCAGCGGCGGGCACAGGCCGTCCGCTGCAAAGCGGACCAGGTTGCGACCGTCCTGGATACTGATACGCGATTCAGAGGCAAACCGGTACTGCCTGTTCATCCTGCCACCTCCCCGGCCACGCGGCTGTCTCCGTGCCGGCACAGCGTCTGCGTCTTGATCGCAATCGGCAGCTCGATCTGCGGATAGCGGAGCGCAAACTCGGTCATGATCTCCAAAATGGCTTCCTTGTCCCGGCTGACACTGGTCAGCGACTGCCGCGCCAGGACCGGCGCGATCACACGTGCACTGTCTTCGGATTTTAAACCTTCCTCCTGTAAAAACCGCAGCACCATCGATTTGACCTGGCGTCCCTGGTTCACCATGGACAGGACTCCGACGAAATACCCGTACAACGATTGCAGCCGGTGCGGGTTGTCGGCGGCAAAACTCGATAAAAAGCGCGACACGAACGTCTTGGTCTGTACCGACGGATGCTGGCTGAGTTTCATCAGGTATTCGACGCCCTGTCCCTGCTGGAAAAAATCCAGCATCAATTCCTGTGCATAGACCTGGATGTCTGTGTGCAC
>Ga0256830_1002643_pt1 | contig 11641 bp, 11 predicted proteins | sample 128326metaG_FD_190537 | JGI IMG/M metagenome (GOLD analysis project Ga0256830, IMG submission 190537) | Hydrothermal vent microbial communities from Lau Basin, Pacific Ocean - 128-326 | ecosystem: Environmental > Aquatic > Marine > Hydrothermal vents | place: Pacific Ocean: Lau Basin | collected...
TGCACCTCGGTCGCGAAAGCCAGCCAGGCCGCACCCTTGAACCGTCTCGCGACGAACGGTGGTAAGAAAGGCGGGCTTAGCAATGTTGCAGAAAAAACTTCGCGAGTTCAAGGTGGGAAGACCTTGCAATTATGAGCCGTAGATGGGCATTGCATCCCAAGTACGTAACACCAATAGGCCATAAGTAGCAATCGAGTGGAAAAATTTTTCGGTGTCATCGAAAATTTCGGAGTTTTCACACAGCCTCGTGCGCTGTACGCACCACACGCTAAGCGCACCAATGTATTTCGGCCCCGTTGTACGCAACGGACAGCTGTGCGAAAATAGCCTGGATTCCCAACCTGGCTGGTTTTAGCGACCGGAAGGCAAGGCATTCTGCAAACAACGCACAAAAGGAGCAGGCATGGGAGCACAGACAGACTGGCCATTGGAGAACGTAGGCAAACAGGCAATCAGGCAATTCAAGTGGCATGGGGGTGCCTGGAACAGGGCGCTGGACTTTCATGGTGATCCGTGTGATCCGGACCTGACGGTGGTCTCGGATGGCAACCACCATATGGCGCTGGAACAGGCGCTCGACCGGTTTGCGCAAAGCTGTACGACTGCGCCACGGATCTTTTACCTGACTTTGCCACCGTACGTGCTCAGTTCGATCCTGGACCATGGTGGAGTACATCTGGGTAACCTGACCTTGCAGGTGCAGCCTGATATTCTCATTGGTCCGGAACCTTTCGTTAGAAAACATACTGCGCAGTTTGGGTTGCAGCCGATGCAGTACTTGGCCACGAGCCGCGGAAACAGTTTTCTCGTAAGACGTGGCAATCCAAAGAAATTGCATACCTTGCATGACATTATCGAATCCGGCGCCCGGTTTTTCATTTCCCATCCGCAGCGGGAAAAAGCCAGCTACGAGGTTTACCAGCAGACGCTGGAGAATCTTGCCGCGGAGGAAGGGATCGCCGAGCAGAAATTCAGGGATTGGTTCGATACCGGGGCAGAGTGGTTTACAGTCGGGCAGCGGGTGCATCATCGTGAGGCGCCGGAGTCTTTGTTGGCCGGCACAGCGGACGTTACATTGTTGTATCACCACTTGGCTTTGCGATTTGCGACGATTTTTTCTGAACGCCTGGAACATGTACCTGTCTGTGGGTCCGGCACCGACAGGCCGGCGGACGTGCATGTCATTACCGACTATTTTATTGCGCCTAAGCGGGACGGCAGTGCACTAGTGCAGGATTGTACACAGTTTATGCTCAGCCGACAGACAGCCGAGATCTATCAGGGCTTTGGTTTGAGCAGGCTGAAAAGGTAAAAAGAAATCGGGCTGACGAAAAAAGCCTTGCCAGCCCGACTAGTGTGAACCATAGAGGTCGGGTTATCGAGTTTATTTGAACTCGATGAAGAGAGCAGAAGTCCAGGCCATGGAGCCGTCGATCTGGCGCCCGGCGAAATAGACCGGCCGGAATCCATGCGGGCCGTTTTCTGATTCCACGTTCAGCGTGCCGGAGATATCGCGTGGCAATGGCGTGTCCGACAGTCTTTCGGCTGCCAGGAACAGCTCGGTGCCACCCAGCTCCTTGCGCAAGGCGCCGCTTTGTATCAGTTCCAGGCCGGTGAACTCCCAGCAGAAGCTTGGGCAGTGAACGAACGGATTGCCGTCCAGCGGGTTGCCGACTTTGACATAGCCATCGATCGTGCCTTCGATCTTGATTTTACAATTCGCCAGGTTGGACAGGTCGATTTCAATGATGTCACAGTCACCATAGGTGTCGGACATAAAGCCGATCGCATTGCCCTTGTCGCGCCAGCATGTTTCTTCCGAGTGTTCGAATCCCATGCCGTTGAATGTATGGATTACGCCGTTGGTGATCGTGATCCTGCCTTTCCATGCCGCCCAGCGATAGCGGTCCTTGATCCGGGCACCGCCCCAGCGTATGCGGATACGCCGGTCGGAAAAGCCTGCTTCTTCGATCAGGTTGCGTTTCCAGATCAGGCCGTTGTGATCGAACGCAGCGATTTCATCCCAGCCTGCATCGCCGAGGAAGCGGTAATCCACGGACGCATCGCCGCTGGAAACCAGTTCGTCACCCTGAATATGGTCGCCGCAACGTGCCAGCGCGACCGTGCGTTCTCCAGTCGTTGCCCAGGTATGGCGCGCACGCAGTGCCTGGCCGACGGTCTTGCGGTCCAGCTTGTCGGCGATGATACCGGTCACACCGCCTTTGACACCAAAGACTGCAGTGCCGGGTACACCACCGCCACAGCGGCCACGGTGTTCATCGCCGTTGGCCGAAGCACCGAGCTTGTAGCCTCGCTGCATGACATCCTGGTACAACCATGGAAACTGGCCCCAGGCGGAGCCGATTTCCACGAGCCGGTCCAGGACAGGGTGATGCCAGTCCATGATGCAGCGCCGGCCGCCTACATGCGGCATCAGCAAGTGACCTTCTGGATCATGGATATAGGTGGCAAACAGTTCGTCGACCGGCCAGGTGCCCGGCTGGATGGTGTCGCCTTCCATGTCTTCGTTCCACTCGAACGAGCGCGCAATATTGCCTTGCGCATCGAACGGAAACTCGGGTTTTTTGCCATGCAGAAAGACGACATTGTGATCACCGCCGGCACAGGAGTTGCCGCACCACTCGGTTCCCGGGTAACAGACGAAGCTGCCGTCCTGGTTGATCGTGTCGATATTCTCTACGGCCCGGTCCCAGTTGGCCTTGGTGATTTGAAAGTCGTTTGCGGTGTATCCGAGTACATCCAGGCCGGCGATGTCACGGCCGTATTCCAGGTTGTAAACGGTATTGTTGGTGCCGACTGTATCGTCAGAGTGCACATGCAGATCACCATAGAACAAGCGCGGTACTTCCAGGTCTTCAGATACTGTGGTGTAGAATACCGTATTTTCCACTTCCGGTCGGTCGAGCTCGCGTGCAGTAATCACCAGTTCACCGGCCTCAGTGGTTGGAATGTCTTCGATCAGTGCATAGGCCCAGCCGGTTTCGGCAAGCGCGACGGTCTTTTGATAGACAACGGTGTCTTTCAGTGTGGCAGTGATTTCGACCTGTCCACCTTTGATGTCACGGCAGGTGTTGCCCCAACCGTCTTCGAGGCGTACCCGCAGCGGCAGCTTTTCACCTTTACGTAACAGCCGCGATCCAGTCATCACCATTTTTTCAGGTACCCCTGGAATAATATCGATGACGACGTCGCCTGGAATATCGGAAAAACGTGAAGTGCCAAGCGGGTCGATATAGCAACGGAACCGGAAGCCCTCTTCGACAAAGGTCTGCACACGCGTGCCCGGACCGCCGGCACGTTTGTCACCAAGCCGGATAATGATATGATCACCGGGTTTCAGGTAGCCGTCGACAGTATCGACGATGACTGCTTTCTGAAACGGACGCTCATGGCCTTTCTGGTCAAAGCGTACCTTGAGCGATTGCACCGTGGCCGGGCTTTGACCGGGAAGGCAGGGACCGGCCTGGTATTCGGCGGAAACATAATTGGCCCCTTTGGGATCGGTAGTCTGGAACAATGCCCAGTCGGAATAGAACTTGAACGTGGCCTTGATCCATGCCCCATCGGCGATACCTGAAGCACCGACCTCGTAGTCCAGCACGATTTCCTCCCAGCTTCCTGCCACCAGCTGCTTGGTATGACAGGTGACTTTTCCGAGGAAAGGCATGTCCTTGACTTTCTGGTAATAGCCTTCAGGTGCGAAATAATCGCCCAGTTTTTCTTTCAGTTCTTTGTCGGACATTTTTTTCATTTTACAGTTTACCTTTGAGAATACTTTGGTTGTGACCTACACATAATATGCTGTGAAAATTGTTGTTTTTTTATATTCCAATTGTGACGGATTTTATTTTTACAGTCGAATAGTGATTGCATGTTTGCGTTGGATATAGCACCATGTTCAGTCTGCGGTGGTCAGTCGGCTGGCAGACATGCCTGATTTATGGCCAGTATGCATGTATACTGTAGAGTGAGTAGCCAGGTTGGTGTTGCAAGCAGCCGGACAGTATATTAGAAAATTAGAAAATTAGTAGTAATGGAGGATAAGGCGATATGGACGAACTTTGGTTTGTGCGCCCCTACGACTTTCTAGCCGAGATGCCGAAAGCTGCGAAAGAGGAGTTGTTTTCCATTGGTGCGACGTTCAATGTCAAGAAAGACCAGCTTATTTTCAACGCAGGCGCGGCCAGTGATTGTGTCTATGTACTGCTGAGCGGCAGAACCAAGATCTACGAGCTGACACCCGAGGGGAAAGAAGTCATTCTATGGTTTTGTTTTCCCGGAGAGCTTTTTGGTATCGCCGAAATCATGCGCGAAACCCGCCGCGTGGTTCACGCACATGCCTGTACCAATGTCCGTGTACTGCGAATAAAACGTGATCTGTTTACCAAGTACCTGATGGCCTATCCTGAAATCTCGTTTCGTGTAATCGAGTTGTTGGCCTGCCGCCTGCGGGAACTGGGTGATGTAATGACCAACCTGGTCGCAGACGACGTGGCTTCACGGGTCGCCAAATTACTGACTCGACTCTGTGTACGTCATGGCAAGGACAATGGACGTGAATACAAGCTCGACATTTGTTTGACGCACCAGGAAATGGCAGACATGATCGGGGCCACCCGCCAGACAGTAACCAGTGTGTTGAGTAATCTGAAGCGGCAGGGGTTTTTACGCATAGAAAACAAGACGATCTATATACAGAATAACAAATGGGTCAGCAGTCTCCCGGTCGATTCAAAGCCGGAGAGTGGTGAGCAGGGCGGTATGAATGAGTCCTGTTGAGGCCTTGCTTGCAGAGGCAATATAAAATTAGAAAGAAACTGTAAGAAAAACCGAATTATTCATTGATTGATAATAGACTACCTTTAATATTGTATTAAAATGAATTGATTGCGGTTTGGACTCGAATCCAATAGACTCGATACCAAAGGTAGAAAAAGTCGAATAAAATATTCAATGCAAGTAATTCAGGGAACAATAATTATATAATGAAATGCTACTGTGAATCCCGAGCAGGACACCAGCACAGAATACGTCTCCTTATAAAATAAGGTGTCTGTTTAAATTATACCAAGCGTACCTGGTAACTGCGTTTACTTTTGTTGTCATATAGATGACATCCAATGTAATTTAAATGTATCAAACTGTTTTTTTTGTGATATGACGGGAGAGAATTGTGGACTCGGTTCAACATGTCGGCGGTGATCCGCTGGTAATAGACAATCTTTATTTTTCGTATGGCCAGCTTACGATCTTTGAAAACCTCAATATCACCGTGCAGCCCGGAGAGTTTCTTTCCATCATCGGCCCTTCTGGCTGTGGCAAAACGACACTGTTAAACCTTCTTTCCGGCTTTCTGGAGCCTGACTCAGGCAGTGTGCTGTTGCGTGGAACCCCGCTGAAACCGGAGGATCCGCATTTCGGTTATGTGTTCCAGCACGCGACGCTGTTTCCGTGGTTGAGCACCATCGAAAATGTCGAGTTCGGGTTGAAGATGGCGGGCGAACTCAGCCCATCTGAAATGCGCGAAAAGGCGATGCATTACCTGGCGATGGTTGGCCTGAAAGGTTTTGAAGACTACCTGCCATTGAAGTTGTCGGGCGGTATGCAGCAACGTGTATCGCTGGCCAGGGCATTGACGCTCGAGCCCCGCCTGTTGCTGATGGATGAGCCTTTCGGCGCCCTGGATGCCATTACCCGTGATGATATGAATGACGAGTTATTGGTGCTTTGGGAGGAGCTTGGGCAGACAGTAGTATTTATTACACATGATATCGATGAGGCAATTTATCTGTCGGATCGTATCATTGTATTAAATCGGCCACCACATGGTATCTATAAGGACTTTAAATCAGAGATACCCAGACCAAGATCAGGTCAGGAAACACGAACTTGTGACTTGTTCTGGGAATATAAAAAGGATCTCAGAAACGATATCGAGGAAGTCGCGAAGAGCGCGGTGGTTGCTTAGTTGTGTCGAGAGTCGGGAAGTAAAACGTAAAGAGGAGAGTACGATGAAAATTATCACAAGATCGTTTTTAGTGTTTGTGTTGTCGCTTGTAGCAGGTACATGGAGTATGGCTGCAGACAAGCCGCAAAAGGTAATTCGTATCGGTTGGGTTTATGCGATGGCCAATGCGCCTGTTCTGATTGCAGACAAGAAGGGTTATTTCAAAGAGCAGGGAATCAAGGTTGAGCTGCAGTCTTTTACCAGTGGCCCCAGGGTACGCCAGGGACTGATGTCAGGTAAGCTGGATCTCGCCTATATCGGAACCCCGCCTGTCTATCACTGGTATTCCAAGGGGTTGAAGAGCAAGATCATTGCCAAAGTCAACTATGGCCAGGCTGCGGTGATCGTGCGCAAGGATTCCGGTATTACCAAGGTGTCCGGTCTGCGCGGTAAGAAAATGGCCGGCGTCAAGATCGGCAGTGGCATGGACGTGTTGCTCAGGGGTTTCGTGCTGACAGAAAAGTCAAAGCTCGATCCGCGTAAGGACCTGGAGATCCGGCCGATGAAACCGGGCAACATGGGCGCCGCGGTGGAGAACAAGGTTGTCGATGGCGCGTTCGTCTGGGAACCGTTTACCAGTAAATACCTGTTGCGTGGCAAGACCAAGTTGATCCTGGATGTGAACAAAGAGCTTCCTCAGTACCCCTGGTATGTCATCATGGCGATGCCGAAGGCGCTGAAGGAAAAACGTGAAGAGATCATCAAGGTGTTGAAGGCGCACAAGAAGGCAGTGGCATTCCTTAACTCCAGTCCTACCGCAGGAAACGACATCATTGCCAAGGCTTTCCACTTGACAGAAGTGAAAGATGACAAGGGGAAGGTACATACCCCGGCTGAAATGCTGAGCATGGCCAGGCAACGGCTTGGCTGGCAGTCAAACCTGACAGCAAAAGACAAGGAGTTCGTCCAGCGCCTGATGAACTATTCACGCAAACTTGGATACATCAAAAAGGATCTTTCGGCAAATGAGCTGATTGACGACAGTTTACTGAAAGCAGCAAACTGATCACAGTCAGACTTCACTATTGAACCAATGGCCAGTCTTCGCAGTTGTTATCGGTGAGGCTGGCCGTTGTTTATAGCAGACTGATAAAGGCAACAATAATATGAGCTCCGTACAAGATGAACGACTACCCGTAAAGCAGAAGAATTTCCAGTTTTCATGGTCGTGGTTTTCCATTCCTTCATTGTTGTTGTTCTGGATACTCGCGGTCTATTTTATGGATGCGTTTGTGTTCGAGAACAGGGTGATTCCACAGGTCTGGGAGGTCGTAGCCGAATTCTGGGAGATGGTGAAAACACCGACCGATGCGCATGATACGTATTACACCGCCGGTGGAGAAGAGCCGAAAAAATACTGGTGGACATTGGGGTCGCTTGGCGCGCATATCTGGCAAAGTTTCAAAGAGGTCGTAATCGGGTTCGTTGGTGCGTTTATCGTTGCGCTGTTTCTGGGGTTTATGGCTGGATTCAGTAAGGGCTTTCGTGAATATATCACTCCGTTGAACGGAGTATTTATGTCGATTCCCGCGATCGCCTGGGCGCCGTTGCTGATTTTGATGTTCGAGAAATTCACTGCGATCGTACTGGTGGTTTATATCGCGGCCGTCAGTCCGATGATCATCGCCATCATGGAAGGGGTATTGACGATCAAGGGCCAGGAGGTACGTGCGGCCAGGGCGTTGGGTGCGAAACCTAAACAATTGTTTTTTTACGTCTACCTGCCGGCGAGCCTGCCGTTTATCACTGCGGGCCTGAGGATCGGCTTCAGCCAGGCCTGGCGGGCGCTGGTGGCTGCTGAGATGGTGGGTGGTATCGGTGTCGGCCTGGGACACTTGGTGGCGATGTCGGACGAACTTGGCTCCAATGCGGCAATGATGCTTGGTATCGTGTTTATCGGCCTGTTGTCTTATATTTTCGAGCGCCTGGTGTTCCGGCGTATCGAAAAGCGTTACGAGGTCTGGCGGCTGCATTGAACCTAGTCCGCATTTCTCGCCACCGTTTGTAGCGGGACGAGTGGTGAGCAATGCGGGCTAGGCTGTTGCGCGGCGGTAGACCAGGTCGATGACTTTATGTTTGAGTCTGCGCCCACGCAATTCGTACTTGGTCGCGGGCCTTGGAATAAAAGCGGGCAGGGATTGCGGGTTGTTGACCGGTTGCAGCGCCGGCACGTTTTCCAGCGTCGTGACGATCGCGTCGGCGTATTCCTGCCAATCCGTAGCAATGCAGAAGTAGCCCCCAGGTTTAAGATGTGAACTGACCTGCGCGGCAAACTCCCTGGTCAGTATCCTGCGCTTGTGGTGCTTTTTTTTCGGCCACGGGTCCGGGAAAAGCAGGTAGATGCCGTCAAACAGTAACTCCAGTCTGCCTTGTTGCAGCACCTCGATGGCATCGGTATTCAGCAGGCGCACATTGTGCAACTGCCGTTGCGCGAGATTCAGCAGCAGACGTCCGACACCGGCTTGGTGCACTTCGATGCCGATGAAGCAGGCATCCGGATTTTCTGCAGCCATGGCTGCCAGGCTGTCACCGTTACCAAAACCGATTTCGAGATACAGGCGTTGTCCGGATTGTTGCGGAAAATGGCCGGGATGGTAGGTATATTCCGGCAGCAGCTGCCGCAGCGCACGTGCCTGTGCAGCAGTCACCCGTCCGCGCCGGACGAAACTGCGGATTCTGCGTAGTGGCCGGGACGTTGGCATGCATTACCGCGTGCTCAGAAGAACACGCCTTCGATGGGTGATGATGCATTGGCAAAGCGTTTTTTCGGAATGCGGCCGGCCAGATAGGCCTCTCTGCCCGCCTCGACCCCCTTTTTCATCGCTGCTGCCATCAGTACTGGATTCTGTGCACCAGCAATCGCGGTATTCATCAGTACCCCGTCACAGCCAAGCTCCATCGCCAGCGCAGCGTCCGAGGCTGTGCCGACACCGGCATCGACCAGAACCGGCACCGAGGCGTTTTCGACGATGGTTAAAATATTATAGGGGTTGCGTATCCCAAGCCCGGAACCGATCGGTGCAGCCAGCGGCATGACCGCGACACAACCCATGTCCTCGAAACGCCTGGCGGCGATCGGGTCGTCATTGGTATAGACCATGACGTCGAAACCCTCTTTGACCAGTACTGCGCAGGCTTCCAGTGTCTGTTCAACATCCGGGAACAGGGTTTTTTCGTCGCCGAGCACCTCGAGTTTGACCAGCGAATGCCCGTCCAGCAGTTCACGTGCCAGCAGGCAGGTGCGGACTGCATCCTTGGCGGTGTAGCAACCGGCGGTATTCGGCAGCAAGGTATACCGCTGTGGCGGGATGACATCGAGCAGGTTCGGTTCCCCCTCGTTCTGGCCGATATTGGTGCGGCGGATCGCGACGGTGACGATTTGCGCGCCGCTGGCCTCGGTGGCCTGCCTGGTTTCTTCCATGTCCTTGTATTTGCCGGTTCCGACCAGCAGCCTCGAGTGGTAGGATTTTCCTGCGATAACGAGTTGGTCTTCTGCGGAAGCGGCGGGGCGCTGCATGACTGTGGACATGGTAGTTACTCCTGGATCAAATCGGCTAAAACAGCTGGCTAACTCAGTGGGCGCCACCACCGATGGCGTGCACGACCTCTATTTTATCACCTTCTGCCAGCAAGTGGGTAGCATACCGGCTGCGCGGGATGATTTCGTGATTGACCTCGACAGCGATCCGTTTGTCGGCCAGTCCCAGAGTTTCGATCAACTGCGCCAGGGTACAGGGTTCCTGAAGCTGGCGTGTTTCACCGTTGACCCGGACATTCATACGGGGGAGACTAGCGGATGATATTGACCAGCGTGTACACAGGCAGTTTGTCGAACAGCTCGATCACGTCACGGTTGTACATGCGTACGCAGCCATGCGACGCAGGCCTGCCGATACGGCCTTCTTCGCCGGTACCGTGGATATAGATATAACGCTTGAAGGAATCGATACGGTAACCACGGTTTTTCCCGGGTTCCAGCCCCTGCAGCCACATGATACGGCTGGTGACATAGTCAGCCTTACTAGGCGAATTGTCAGTGATGATCTTGACACGCTTGCCGGTATTGATCCGGGCTTTGAAAATGGTGCCGAACTTTGCGTTTCTGCCGATTTTCTTTTTGATCCAGTGTACGCCAAGCGGGGTTTTCTGGCTGCCGGCGCGGCTGCCGATCCCGAACTTGGACGTCGAGACCTTGTAGGTTTTGAGCAGTTGCGTGCCGCGGTAGTGGTGCATGCGCTGTTTGCCGATGTCGACGATCAGCACATTGTTGGTATGGCGCCGGTCGTACTTGCGCAAAAGCTTTTTTACGTGCTGCTGCGGGTTTGCGTGGTAGTCCGGTAACGTGCCTGCAGCAAAACTGTTCGTCAGTACCATATAGCCTGCCAGGAGCTGTAGTAGATTCTTTGTCATTTGAAAATCATAAACGATTACAACAGGATGTCTAGCAGAATCGGGGCAGGGTGATTCTATGCAGGTAGCAAAACGATCTATCGAACGGGATCCAGTGCAGTGTAGACGAGACTTGCGCAATGTATCGATATCAATTCAGTTACTTTATATACGGTTTTTAGAGTCATATTGCGGCAAGGGTTGTGCTTGGGCTGGCCCGCATTTCTCACCACTGTTCGTCGCGAGACGGTGCAAGGGTGCGGCATGGGTGGCTTTCGCGACCGAGGAGCGCGCAGGCATAGTCGACACTATGTCGAGCACTCCGACCGAGCGAAAACCACCCAGGGCGTGCCATGGTGCCGTCGCAGTAGAAGGGTGGTGAGAAATGCGGGCTAGAGGGTGACATCCCTGTCATCTGGAGGAAAAAGGTCAGCCCGCGGTTTACCCTTTCGTCGCGGTAAAGGGGTGGTGCAAAACGGCCCGCGGGTGGGTCAATGGGTATGCGTCGGCTTTTTGCGTTCCGGCAGCAGTTTTTCCTTGGCCAGGTAATTATGCAGCTCCCAAGGACTCAACTTGCTCAGATCCTTGGCGAGTTCAAGGGTATTGACGCCCTGCAGCTTGTTTTTCATCGCGCTGCGCAGGTCGCCAAGCATGCGTTTTTGCGAGACCAGGACCAGTGCTGAAATATGCTGCGCCTGGTTGAGCTTCGACGCTTCGTTGGCAATGTTTTTGACATAACGGCGGTCATGCGCCTGCGAAGCCGCCTTGCTGTAGCCAGGCTTTTGTGCCTTGGCGCTGACGTTCAGTTCTTCGGCACGCGGTGATTTGGCGTGGTGCGCGTCGTGGTCCGGGTGTACAACGGTATTGGTCTCCACCAATGTCGGGCTGGATTCGATTTCCGGAAACTCTGAGTTCTCCAGGGTAAAAAATCGGGTCTTGGTTCCGTTGGCAACGATCACACAATATTGATTCATTACTGTCATCCTCCTTTTGTTCTGTGGCCATTTATTGAATAATGGTTAGCGCAGTCGCAGGACTGGAGCGCAATCAAACGATGGAGAGTGCCAAACAGGATATCTTGTCGTTTTGTTAGAATAGTCTGCAGTTACAAAAGCTCTTCCATTGTATTTATTATGGACAATATCTGTGCGATTGCCAGTGACCGGGCCGGGGAAACGGGTGTGCTATGCGGACTGTGTGTGCGGCGGCAAGCCTGCGGTAATT
>Ga0256830_1002644_pt1 | contig 11632 bp, 11 predicted proteins | sample 128326metaG_FD_190537 | JGI IMG/M metagenome (GOLD analysis project Ga0256830, IMG submission 190537) | Hydrothermal vent microbial communities from Lau Basin, Pacific Ocean - 128-326 | ecosystem: Environmental > Aquatic > Marine > Hydrothermal vents | place: Pacific Ocean: Lau Basin | collected...
GGAGGATTACCACTACGTCAACGCCAACTGGGGCCGGGACTTCAGACCCCACATGGTGGGGGACCTGGTGAAGGCCATGCCCGGGGATGCCTGTCCCAGGTGCGGTGCCCCCCTGGAATTCTCCCGGGGCATAGAGGTGGGCCACATCTTCAAGCTGGGCACCAAGTACAGCCAGGCCATGGGGGCTTGTTTCCTCGATGATCAGGGCAGGGAGAGGCCCTTCGTCATGGGCTGCTACGGCATAGGGGTGACCAGGACGGCGGCGGCGGCCATAGAGCAGCACCACGACGGCGACGGCATCATTTGGCCCATCTCCATAGCCCCTTACGAGTGCTACCTGTTGCCAACCAATGTGGCCAGGGGCGACCTGAGGGAGGCGGCGGAGAGGCTCTACCGGGGCCTCCAGGAGAAGGGGGTGGAGACCCTCCTGGACGACAGGGACGAGCGGGCCGGGGTCAAGTTCAAGGATGCCGACCTTATAGGCGTGCCCATCAGGGTCACTCTGGGAGAGCGGGGTATCAAGAAGGGTCTCTGCGAAGTGAAACTTCGCCGGGAGAGGAATATGAGAGAGGTGTCCCTGGAGAGGGCCGTGGAAGAGGTGGTCTCCCTCAAAGAGAACCTTTTCAGGGAGGTGGAGACCTGAGACTCCTTTTTCTCCTTTTGGCCTTCACCCTGGTTTGGGGCTGTGCCCCTCCCAAACCATCTCCATGCCCTCAGCTTCCCCAGGGATGTGAGGAGTTGAAGGAGCGGGTGAGGACTTTAGAGGGAAGGCTCCTCCTGGAGGAGGTGAAGGTGGCTCGCCTCCAGACCCTGTTGGACCTCCAGGGGGCTCGGGGAGAGTCCCTTCCTGCTCCTCCTGGAAGGAATAGTGAGGCTCTCTCCCGTCTCTTTTCCCCTGGCCCCTGGGTCCCTCCCCTCTTCAGACAGGCCTGGCTGGAGATGGAAAGGGGCCGTCACTCAAAGGCCCTGGATGCCTTCAGGATCTTTGTGGACCGTTATCCCCACCACCCCTTGGCCGACGATGCCCTTTACTACATGGCCCGGGAGGCCCTGGCCCTGGGGAGAAGGAAGGAGGCCCTGGAGGCTCTCAACAGGTTGGTGGAGTCTTATCCCCGGGGGGACAGGGTATCTCAGGCCATGTTAAAAATGGGGTTGATTTTAGTGATGGAGGGTAGGATAAAAGAAGGAGAAGAAGAGATAGAAAAGGTTTTGGAGGGGTCTCCTTATACACTGGGTGCTCAGGAGGTAGAGGCCCTTCTCAAAGGGGAGGGAAGATGAGGGTTAAAAGGTGTGCGAAGACTGTGTTGGTGGTGGTGGCCTTTTCCCTGATGGTTAGCGGGGCATGGGCAAAAGAGGGCAGGAAGGGGACCTACTATGTGGTGAAGAAGGGGGACACCCTGTGGGCCATCTCCCAGGCTTTCTACGGCAATCCCCTCTATTGGCCCATTATCTGGGAGAGCAATGCCAAGGACGTGAACAATCCTCACTGGATATACCCGGGGGAGAGGATCTACGTGCCCCATCCCTCGGAGGTGGCCGCTCTGTTGAAGGCTCCCAAGCACAAGAAGAAGGTGGTGGCGAAGAAAAAGAAGCCCCTTCTGAGCAGGGAGATGCTCCTCTTCGCATCCTACATCTCTCCCAAGCGCCTCTCTTCCCCTTACACTCTGGGCACCAGTGTGTACGATGCCGACAAGACCATGTTCAATCAGCTGGAGCAGGTGAGCCTCTTCTGGAAGCCTCAAGCCCCTCCACCCAAGGTGGGGGACAAGTTTATGGTGGTGAGGAACGGCGACAAGGTGAAGGTTCCCGGCACCAAGAAGTTCCTGGGCTGGGAGATCCAGAATCTGGGCATTGTGAAGGTGGAAAAGGTGGCCAAGGATCGTGCCCAGGGGGTGGTGGAGACGGTGGCCTTCTCCGTTCGCAAGGGGGACCTCTTGGTGCCGTTGAAGTTGCTCCCTCCCATATATGAATTCTCACCGGGTCCCAAGGACAAGAGGGGAGTTATCGTCAGGCTCCAGGAGAACAAGGATGCCGGCGGTCTCATGGACTTTCTCTTTGTGAATCTGGGGAAGAGGGACGGCATCAAGCCGGGAATGGTCCTGGACGTCTACTCTCCCGAGGGTGTGGACCTGATTGTGGGGAAGCTGGTGGTCCTTCGGGTGACTCCCGGTACCTGTACCTGTTACCTCTGGACTTCTGGCATGCCCCTGGAGCCTGGCATGGAGGTGAGGGGCGGCACCCTGTAGTCTCCTTTATCCGCGGAGAGCAGGAACCTCATGGCCTCTAGGGCCTCATAGGGGGAGTCGAAGAGGGGGTATATTCCCAGGGCCTTGGCTTCCGTCGTTCTCTGGAGATCCCCACCCAGGGAGAGAACGATGGGCTTTTGGTAGGCGCGGCTGATCTCCCCGACCCTCTTTATGATGTAATCCACCAGCTCCCACTCCCTGTGGAAGAGTTGCAGGAGGAAGACCACGCCGTGGAAGGTCTCCTCCCGGACTATCTCTTCCACGATCTCAGTGTACTTCACCATGTCGAAGAGGTCTCCCAGGTCCAGGGGATTGGTGGGCCTTATGACCCCCGCCCTGAACAGCCCCCGGACAAAGTCCAGGAAAGGGCGGGGATAGGGAGGCAACTGGAAGCCCAGGACTCCCGCCGCGTCCGCCGCCAGCACCGCCTCACCCCCGGAGCGGGAGACTATGGCCAGCCTTCTACCCTTTAGGGGAGGGAGGTGGAGGGCCTTGATGGCCGTGAGGGCTTGGTGGGTGTTTGACACCCTTATCTTGCCCCCCTGGGCTATTGCCCCTGTGAGGATCTCCTCCCTGGTGGTCATGGCTGAGGTATGGAACTGGGCGATCCTGGCCGATGCCTCGGTGACGTTTGCCTTGTGGACCACCACGGGCTTTTTCATTCTTTTCAGAGTGTTGTAGAAGGCCCTGCCGTTGCTCACCCCTTCCAGGTAGAGAAGAACCATTCGGGTGTGGGGGTCCTTCTCCAGGTAGTCCAGGAAATCCCCCTCCTTCAGGATGAGTTTGTTCCCCATGCTCACGAACTTGCTGATCCCCAGGCCCTCCTGGGTCAGGAGGTTCACATAGCTCAGTCCCACTCCACCGCTCTGGGCGACCACGGCCACGGCGCCGGCACGCATCTTTTGGGGGTCCAGGGGCATGAAGGAGGTGACGAATCCCGAGGTCAGGTCCGTTATGCCTATGCAGTTGGGGCCCACTATCTTGAGGCCCCTTTCCAGGGACAGCCTTTTCAGGGACTCCTCGATCCTTTTCCCTTCCTCCCCGGATTCGGAGAACCCTCCTGTCTCGATGATGAACCTCTTGGTACCCTTGGCAGAGAGGGTTTCCATAGCTTCCAGGACCCGGGAGGCGGGCAGAAGGATCACGGCCACGTCTATGTCCGAGGGCAGTTCCCGGAGATTGGTGTAGATGCGGCGACCGTAGATGCATCCGGGCCTTCTGCCGTAGCAGAATACCTCTCCCTGGAAGCCGAACTGGATAAGGTTCCACACGATGTGCTTCCCCAGGTTTTCCGGGGAGGGAGAGACTCCCACCACAACCGCCTTTTCCGGATGGAAAAGCCTGTCCAAAGGCACCTCCCTTTCGTAAGGTAGTCTTTAACTAAACTATATTTTATGTATTGTCAATATTCCGGAGTATTTGAAATCTATAGTGGGATAGAATCATTATTTTTCAATTACTTAACTGTCTTACCTTTCGACAGGTCGATTTCAGATAAAAAGTATTTGACAAACATTTTTATATTTGATAGGAGAGGGCCATGAACAGGATGGATCTTATCTTCACGGCGGCCACAAGGCTCTTCTCGGAGAAGGGCTACCGGGGGGCCAGCCTTCAGGACCTGGCGAGGGAGGTGGGCATCCGGAAGGCCTCTCTCTACCATTACGTGACCAACAAGGAGGAACTTCTCTTTCACATCTTTCTCAATGTGGGGGAGCGTATTCAGGCCCAGTTCTTGAGGATCAGAAAGGACTGTCCCGACCCCATGGAGCGTATCCGGAGGTTCATCGCCTGTTATCTCTCCTTCGTGGTGACGGATAGGCCCGCCTTCCAGATCTTTCTCACGGAGAAGAAGGAGCTCACCCCCCAGCACAGGGAAAGGGTGGAGGCCATCTGCGACCTTCTCAACTCCCTTATGCGAGAGGCCATTGTTCAGGCCAAAAGGGAGGGCTTGGTGCGGGAGGATGTGAGGGAGGATCTGGCCACCCTCTTCATTTTTGGGGCCTGCAACTGGGCCGTGGGATGGTTCTCCCCTCGGGGCAAGTATCCCATTGAGGAAATAGCAGAGTATTACGCTTCCCTTTTCATCGGGGGACTGCAAGGTGGGGGGAGTCATGGAGGATCTCTTTAACCCCACCAGCGTGGCCCTGGTGGGGGTGAGGGAAGGGCAGCTCAGCGTTGGTTTCAACGCCCTCCTCAACCTGGTGGGCCACGGTTATAGGGGGCGGGTGTATCCCGTATCCCCCAGGATCAAGGAACTCCTGGGCATTCCCTGTTATCCCGCCCTGGCCAGTTTACCGGAGGTGCCCCAGCTGGTCATGATCCTGGTGAATCACAGAAAGGCCGTGGATATTCTGGAAGAGTGCGGAGCCCTGGGAGTCAAAAATGCCGTCATCGTGGCCGGTGGATACAAGGAGTTCAAGGAGGGGAGGGAACTGGAGGAGAGGATCAAGAAGATCTGCTCCATATACGGGATTAAACTGGTGGGCCCCAACACCCTGGGGTTTGCCAATGTGAGGGGAGGGGTGTGGCCTTTTTTCTGGCATATGAAGACCAGGCCCGGCTCTGTGGCCCTTCTCTCCCAGAGTGGCGGTGTGGGCCTAACCGTGGCTCATCTCCTTTGTGAAGAGGGGGTGGGTCTCTCCAAATGGGTGGGAGTGGGGAATCGCACCGTGTTGGAGTTTGCCGATTACATGGATTACCTGGCCACCGATGATGATACGAAGACGGTGGGGCTCTTTGTGGAGGGCACCGAGGACGGCAGGAGGTTTTTCCAGGCCGCCAGGGCCCTGGCCAGGGTGAAACCCGTGGCCGTGTACAAGGTGGGAGAGAGGGAAGAGGTGGACAGGGCTGCCCAGACCCATACGGGGTCCATGGCAGGGAGCAAGGTTGTATATTCGGGGGCCTTTCGCCAGGCGGGGGTGGTGGAGGCTTCTTCTCCCAGGGAGCTGGCCATAGCCCTCAAGGCCCTGGACATGCTCCCCCTCCCCAGGGGGGATAGGCTCTGTGTCCTCACCTTCACCGCGGGACCCAGCATCGTGGCCATGGATAAGCTCCTGGGCTGGGTCTGGAAGATACCTTCCCTGGACAGGGTAGCGAGGGAGGGGGTTTACCGGATCATAGGCCAGGGCACCCCTGTGGATGTGAACAATCCCGTGGATATGACCGGCCCCGGGTTCCTGCCCGAGGTCTATGTGCCCGTGGCCCGTCTTCTTCTCAAGGAGGCCTTTGATGCCTATCTCTTCCTCTGGAGTTGGAATTCCAACATCAGGATGCCCGTTGAGGAGTTCCTGATGCTGAAGGGGGAGACGGACAAGCCCATGGTGGTGGTGATCCTGGGGGTGAAGGAGGAGGTCCTTGGGCAGATGGAGAGACTCCAGGAGGGGGGTATTCCCGTCTTCTTGACCCCCGAGGACGGGGCCCTGGCCCTGGGGTTCTTGCTAAGGAGGAAAAGGATAATGGAGAGGAAAGGATGGCTTACCTAGGGGAAGTGGAGGCCAAGGCCTTTCTGGCGGAGGAGGGGCTTTCCGTCAATCCCACCTTCAGGGTGGATACCCTGGATGAGGCCAGGGAGAGGGCGGAGGTCCTGGGCTATCCCGTGGTCCTCAAGGTCTCTTCCCCCAAGATCCTTCACAAGAGCGACGTGGGAGGGGTGGTGCTGGGTATATCCCATGAGACCGGGCTGGAGGAGGCCTTTCTCTCCCTGGAGAAGAGGATGAGGTCCATAGATCCCCAGGCTTCATTCACCATCCAGCCCCAGCTCCCACCCGGGTTGGAGTTGGTGGTGGGGGTCTCCACGGATCCCTCTTTTGGGAGGATCATCATGTTCGGCCTGGGGGGGATATGGGTGGAGGTCCTCAGAGACGTCTCCTTCAGGTTGGTACCCATCGAGGAGAGGGACGCCCTTGATATGGTGGAGGAACTCAAGGGGAAGAGGTTGCTGGAGGGGTTCAGGGGGATCGCCCCCCTGGACAAAGAGGCTGTGGTTCGCTTCCTCTGCAGGGTTTCTCGCCTCTCCGAGGCCCGGGGGGTTCGAGAAATGGACCTGAATCCGGTCATGGGCTACGGGGATAGACTGGTGGTCGCCGATGCCAGGCTGGTCCTGGAGGGGCCATGACCACCACCGGCGGGGCTATGAAGGCCAGGGCAGAGTTCAGGGGGAGACTGAGGGAGAGGTGCGATTTCGGAAGGTGCCTCAGGGAGATACGCTCCAGGAGGGGGATCACCCTCAAGGAGCTCTCCCGTCTCACGGGCCTTTCCACGGGAGCACTCTCCCTCATCGAGAACGGCCTGGTGACCCCCACCATCGGTACCCTGGTGAAGCTGGCCCGTTCTTTGGACACTAAGCTCTCGTATCTCATGGAGAGCGTGGAAGGGGAGGCGGGAGGCATCTGCGATGTGGTGAAGAGGGAGGTGTTTCCCCTCTTCTATCCCGCCCGCTCCCATCACTTCCTGAGGCGGGCCACTGGCAAGGGTTCGGGGAGGATGGACTCGGTCATTGTGGAGTCTAACGAGGGCAGGGAGTGGGAGTTGCCTGAGTCTTCCCATGAAGGAGAGGAGTTTGTCTTCGTCCTGGCAGGTCCCATCTGGGTGACCATAGGGGATAAGGCCCTGACTCTGGAGGAGGGGGACAGCCTCTATTTCGATGCCAGGTTCAGGCATCAGTTCAGGGGAGGCCCGGGGAGCAAGATGCTGGTGGTCTTCACCCCCTGAGACTCAAAGGTGAGGAGATGGAGGGGTTTGGAGAGAGGCTGGAAAGGGTTTACAGACTTGCCCATGAGCTTGAAACCCACAGGGATGAACTGGTGGCCCTGGCCATCAAGGACATTGGATTTTCCTACAGAGACAACCATCAGGAGATCACCGTCACAAGAGAGCGTCTGAAGATGTGCTGGAGGGTGGAGGAGATCCTCCAGGGCAGGAGGCCCATCTGCCGTGAGGGCGAGGAGGTGGCCCTGGCCCTTTCTTACAACGGAAGTGCCTGGCTCAATATCGTCATCGCCACCATATACCTGGCGGGGAACAGGGTGAGGGTGAAGTTCTCTTCCAGGGGGGCCGATATTGCTCGTTTTCTGGAATCTATCTACCTCCCAATCTTTGGCCGAGAGGTCACCTTTGACTACCGCCCGGGGCGGGAATTCATAGAATGGGCCCTTGGGGACGACCGGGTGAAGGCCATCTGTATCTTTGGTTCGGAGCAGGCGGTCCTCCCCTATGAAAGGGAGGTTTTGGCCCGTAAGAAGCGCCTCATCTTTGAAGGGCCCGGGAGCGACCCTTTCATCGTCCTGGCGGATGCCCCCATTGAAGAGGCCGTCCGGGACCTGGTGGAGGCCAAGTACTCCTACTCCGGCCAGACCTGCACCGCCCCTGAGAATGTCTATGTCCAGAGGGAGATCTACCGTGACTTTCTGGAGGCCTTGGTGGAGGAAAGCAGGCAGGCCAAGGTGGGGGAGCCTGAAGACCCGGAGACCGTGATCACCCCTCTGGGAAGCCCCCTGGCGGTGGAGAACATAAAGAGGCAACTGGAGGATGCAAGGCAAAAAGGGGGCCGCATCCTCCTCGGGGGCAGGGTGGAGGGCAATCTGGTCTATCCCACCGTTGTGGCTGACGCCACCCCTGACATGTTGGGTGTACAGGAGGAGACCTTTGGCCCTGTGAGCTTTGTGATTCCCTTTGATGCCCCGGAAGAGGTGATCTCCATGGCCAGGCGGAACAAATACGGCCTGAGGGCGGCGGTTTACGGATACGAAGAGGCGGAGGGGGTAGCCGCTGCCCTGAGGGGTGAACCCTACATGCATGAGGTGCCGGAGCTTATCTTCGGCAGGTTCGGCACGGTGAGCGTCAACGAGCCCAGGTCGGAATCCTGGAAGGGTGCCTTCGTGGTGAAGGCCGTGGGCGGCTATGGGTTTTCGGGGTGGGAGTGGGATGCCCTGGGCGGGGAGTTTAAGCTCAAGCAGGGCCCCAAGCTCCTGAGCCTGGAGACCAGTATTCCCCAATCATAGGGTGGCGGGGATGACCATTGCCATAGTGGGGGCCAGCGGTGATATAGGGCAGCGTCTTCTGCTCCTCCTGCTGGCTTCAGGCTTTCTGGGCAGGGATCACCGGGTGCTGTTGGTGGGCCGCTCCTCAGGGGCCTCCAGGGATCTACTCCATGGCCTTTTAGAGGACCTGAAGGACTCCTTGGGTGCCACCTTCCCCCCCATAGATGTGTGCATAGACCCGGAGAGGATCGATGCCCAGGTGGTGGTGATGACGGCGGGGGTCACCTTTCCCCGGTCTCCCACCACGGAGTTCACCAGGGAAAAGCTCAAGGCTTACAACCTGGAGGTTTTCAAATACTATGGGGCCATGCTTTCCCCGGAGTCCCTGGTGATCCACGTCTCTAACCCCGTGGAGTTGGGAGTGAAGGTCTTTGCGGACCGGGTGGGTCCCGGGAGGGTGGTGGGTATAGGGTGTCTGCTGGATACCCTGAGGTTCAGGAAAGAGATTGCCCGGGCCTGGAGCCTTCCCGTGGGTGATGTATCGGCCATGGTCCTGGGGGACCACGGTCCTTTCATGGTTCCCCTTTGGAGTTCCGTGAAGGTTGCCGGCTGGGGGAGGGAGGCCACGGAGGCCAGGATAAAGGAGGAGCTGGCCCTCGAAACCCGTGAGCCCCTCATGGAGGCCTGGTCCCGTCTCATCGGTTACATGAAGGAGAGGCCTTTGTTAGAGATCTTCCGGGAGCTGGACTCCATGCCCATGCTCTACAGGTTGTTTATCAGGCCGTGGCTCACCCACTACAGCGGTTCCAAGACCGTCATCGGTCCCGCCGGGGCTGTGATGATGGTTTTAAGGGATCTGCTCACCAAAGGGTGGTTCTATGGTCCCCTTCATGTGGTCCTGGAGGGTGGGTTCTACGGCCTCCATGGGATCATGGCCGTTCCCGTGGTGATGGATCTGGAGGGGGTTGTAAGGGTGGTGGAGGTGCCCCTCTGGGATGTTGAGTTGGAGCAGTTGAAACGTGCCAATGAGGGAATTAAGGGAAGACTCTGACAGGAGGTGGGTATGGATGAGCGCATACTGGAATGGACCAAGGTCCTGGAGTCTATCTATCGCCGGGCCCCCATAAGCAAGACCCTGAACAGTGACATCTGGTTCGACAACGAGGCCCGGGCCCACTTCGTTTTGCATTTCCATCCCGGGGTGTGCCACGCCATGGGGGACATCCATGGGGGCATCATCTCGGCCATGGTGGACAACGCCATCTGGTTCACGGCGGCGGCCCAGTACCCCTGGGTCTGGGTGACCACCACGGAGTTTCACACCTACATCATCAAGACCCCCAACAGGCAGGACATCTACTCGGAAGGCTGGATGGTCCACAAGGGCAAAAGGCTGGCCGTGGCCAAGGCCGAGGTGAAGGCCGCCGATGGATCCCTGGTGGCCTACGGCACGGGCACCTTTGCCGTCTTGAGCCATATACGTTTCGACCTGGAGCAGGTGGAGACCCGCCTCAGAGAGATCGGCTGGCCTCCCGGGGGAAATGAGGGTAGGTGATTTGGGATAGTAAAGGGCGCCAGCTTTAGATGATTCCTTTGTGCTCTTTTAAAGGGAAGTTCCGGGTGCTATTTTGGGAATAACGGGATGGAAGTTGTGTTCAACTTTTATTTTTGGGGCCCTGACCGGGTGTGATAGCCATGACAGAAAATTGCCAGATTCAAGACCTGAACATCCCGCTTGGATTTTCAAGAACATTTTTCAAAACTCCGGACTTTATAGTCTCGCTCCTGTTTGATCATTGACCACATGGTTCGTACCAGATGCCGGCCCAAACTCCGAACAGCCTGGTTATGCTTCTTCCCTTCAGATCTTTTTTTCTCGTAGTAAGCCTTGGATTCAGGAACGCATCTGATATGCCTGGCAACCGCTATCATCATTGCTGCTTTGGCTCGCCGATTTACTTGCCTGGGGCTTTTTGTGCCGTGGAACTCCCCCGACTGGTTGGTGAGTGGACACATGCCAAGATACAAGGCCAAGCTCGCTTCAGACTCGAATCTTTCAATAGTGCCTATCTCCCCAGCCAGTTCGGCTACCGAGGTCTTTCCGAATCCTGGGATGGTCCCAAGTCGTCTGGCGATTTCGGATTCAACAGCCAGGGTCTTTATACCCTTATCCAGAGAGTTAATTTGTTTCATGAGCTCTAGAACCCGGGTGGCATCGGATACAATCATGTCTCCCACATACTCTACCTCACTGGAGAACTTAGCAGTCCTCTGCCACTCTTTTATGATTCTACCATATTTATTCCCCACGCCCGGAATCTTAAGAATACTTCCCTGGCATAGCTGGGCTAGTTCTACCAGATTGCCTCGGCAGGTTATGAAGCGCAAAAACCACAAGTTGGAGGAATTGTTGGTAATGGCTAAAAGCTCAGGACAGACCGCTTGGGTATCGGACTGCATCCGATTCACCACTCGTATCTTTTCTCTCACCAGTTCCCGGCGTCTCCTGGTCAAGCGCTTGAGCTTCTCATTCTCCGGGGGCACAGGCACCACTTTCTGCAATACATTCTTGGCCATAGGTAACTGGTCTTTGAGATGGAAAAGCTCCAGGATTTTCCTGGCGTCTAAACGATCGGTCTTGGCTGCCCCTGGAAAGATCTGTTTGAATCTGGCGAGTTTCAGATTGTTGACGTTGTACAGGGTATATCCCCGTTTTTGGATCAGCCTGTCCAGTGGTCGGGCGTACCCGTTGAATCCTTCCATGGCCACTGCCACTGGGAGCTGCAAAGCCTGACGATGCCGCTCAATCCGGTTGAAAAAGTCTCGGAAACCCTCCTGATTATGAGGAACGTTAAATTCCTCCAGGATGGTTCCATCGGAACCTGCAATACCCACACGATGAAACCTGCATCCCACGTCTACGCCTACACGGATCTCAGGGTCTACCACCTTAACCTCCCTCTGATTGGGTTATCCAGGGCGTCTCGTCTACTGAGCAGAGCCACAGTCCTTAGAGACCAGCACCATCCCGGTGGACGTTTCCCGGATACGAAAAAGGCAGGGGCGGCATTTCAAGCCGAGCAGCCGAAGCCGCTGACCCCGATAGCCACACCCCCGCCAGATTCATACCTTATCCCCTGGATTCACAAATGTCATTTCCAAAGAATTCAATGGTAGACCCCCATCAAAAGCGGCTCAACCTGGAAACACAGACTACAAAACCGCCAAAGGAGTCATATAGTAAATTAATACCATGCATAAAGACCTTAAATGGCCTAAAATTAGTCATAGTATTGACATGAAATGAGAACACATGTAGCATAAAAACTGACTGTTATTTAGGGAGGCTAAAACAAACGAATATCTTAAAGGGAGTAGCCTAAAGGTTCTTCTTTAATATAGTTT
>Ga0256830_1002645_pt1 | contig 11628 bp, 13 predicted proteins | sample 128326metaG_FD_190537 | JGI IMG/M metagenome (GOLD analysis project Ga0256830, IMG submission 190537) | Hydrothermal vent microbial communities from Lau Basin, Pacific Ocean - 128-326 | ecosystem: Environmental > Aquatic > Marine > Hydrothermal vents | place: Pacific Ocean: Lau Basin | collected...
TAATTTTTTCAGTATAAAAGTGAGCAATAACTCTTCTTTTAAACTTGAAAAAATAACAGACAGAGATTATCCGGAAGAGATGTTAATCGGGCAATTTATAAGATCAATGAATGAAAAAATAATAAACGCCAAAGATGAAGAGGAGGAAAGGATTTTAAAAGATGCTTTGCAAATAGGAGTTGCGGAGCTGGAGGGGAAAGAAGTGCTGTAAGAGTCAATAATTGACAATCAAGTGCTTTTTACCTTTTTATTTTCTTAATCTTAAATCATAAATTTAAAAATGTATTTAAAATCTTTATCAGTAAAAAACTTTAGAAAATTTAAGGATTTTTTAGTAAATTTTCCTTCAGATATTACCATTGTTAAAGGACCGAATGAGCAGGGTAAGTCCACGATATTACTTGCCATTTTAGCCGGTCTTTTTTATGATCCCAAAAAGTCAAATAAAGATATAGAAGCTTTGCGTTCATGGAACTCGGAGAAGCTTTACAAGATAATAATGGAGCTGGAAGATGAGGGTAATGAGATTGTTTTGGAGAAGAATTTTGATTCAAAAGACATAATCTTGGAAAATAAAAGCACAGGTGAAAAGATACAGACTTATAAAGAGGTTGCCGACTATCTTTATGAGATAGGAAGCATACGTTCTTTGCCGCTTTTTGAAAGCACTTCTTGTGTAAAGCACGATGCTCTCTCTTTGATAACTGAAGGAAAAAGGGAGATATCTCAAGCTTTGCAAAGCCTTTTAACTTCTTCTTCTGAAAGCGTCAATCCCGATAAAATCATCAAAAAGATGAATGAAATGATAGGAAATATAAAAAAAGGCTTAAAGCAGGCCTCTAAAACTCCCGGAGAGTTAAAAGAGGTTGATGAAGATATACGGGATTTAAAGAGAAAAAGAGATAAGTTAAAAATTGACTTAGATGAGCTTTCTGCAAAAGTGGATTATCTTGGCAATATTGAGTCAGAGTATAAGGAGCTTGAAAAAAACTTTGAAAGCAAGGATTTGCAGTATAAAATGAACCAAAAATATTTTCAAATCACAAATGATCTTGAAGCTTTAAATGCTCAATTTGAAAAAATAAATGCTGATTTGGAAACAGTAAAAGAACTTGAAAGAGGCAAGGAGTATATTTTATTTCAACTTGAAAAAATGAAGGCGCTAAAGGGATTTGATCCGCAGCTTTTAATAAAGCAAAAGAGCGATTTAAGGGAAAAAGAAGCAAAGCTTGAATACTTAAAAAAGTATTTTAAAAGTATTGAAAATGAAAAAAAAGGATCTCAAAATTATAAAATGCTTATTTATTTTTCCCTAGGTTTTTTTGCGGTTGGATTTTTGGGTTTTTGGCAATATTGGTTTTTTTCTTCTTTTATTTTTGCTCTTTTGTTCTTTATATTTGCTTTATTTTCCAAAAAAAGAAAAATATCCAAAGAAAGATCAAAAATAATCAAAGAAGGAGAGGCTTTGGAAAAAGAGCTTGGTCAATTGAAAAAAAAGATAAATAAGGTTTTTACTGAAAATAAAGTAAAAAATGAAATTGAGCTCAATAAAAAGATAAAAAAATACAATGAATTTTTAAATGAACTTGGAAAGATAGAAAGCAAGGAAGAGGGGATTTTAAGAGGCGGTTCTTTTTCCGATCTTAAAGAAGAGAGAAGTAAATTGGCGGGAAAAATAGCTGTGGAAGAAGAAAAAATATCCAAAGAACAAAAGATGAATATTCCAACGCCGCAGGAGCAGCGTCTTTTGGAGCTTGATCTTAAAAAGCTGGCAAAGAGCATGGAAGATATGAAAAAGGAAATATTGCAAGTTTCTACGGTTGTTTCTCAATATAATGTAGACAAAGAAGATTTGGTTAAGCTTGAGGAGGAGATTATCTTTTTAAAAGATAAAAAAAATAATATTGAGCATAAATTAAGGGTTCTTGAATGTGCTTCTTCTGCAATATCTGAAGCTCAGGAAAAAATAATATCAAAATCAAAAAAACATATAGAAGAATATATGAAAAAATATCTTGCCATAATAACAGATGGAAGATATGACAATATTCAGGTGAATAATGATCTTTCTTTTAATGTTTGGTCAAAAGAAAAAGAAGGCATGGTAGTTCCCGAAAAAAATCTTTCTCAAGGAACGATTGACCAGTTTTATCTTGTTGCAAGATTTGCCATTTTAGACGCTTTAAACAAAGGCAAAAAGTCTTTGATACTTTTAGATGATCCTTTCCATTCTTTTGATGATAAGAGAAGAGAAAAAACAAAACAGCTTTTAAATGATCTTACAGGTAAATTTCAGGTGGTGCTTTTTACTCATTCTTCTGATTATGATAATTGGGGAAGTATTGTTCAAATATGAAAAAAATAAAAACATCTTTCAAAAAGGTGTTAAAATTTGCAAAAGAGATAAAAATATCCGATTTTTTTAAGGATTTTTTTATTTTGAGTATGATATTTTCCGGAGTTATTTTGGGAGGATTATTTTTTTATTACATAAAGTCAAAATTTGACTACAGCGGAATATCCGGAGCGTCTTTGTCTGAAATTGAGTATGAATATGCTTATCCGTTTACGGAAAATGGATTTTATAAAAGCTCAGAGTTTGTTTTATTTTTTTCTTTAATAAATATACTTATAGCAAAACTCGTATATACTTATGATATTTTAGCGTCTTATATCCTTGCAGCTTCAGTGCCGATTTTAAATATAATATATTTTGCAAGCACAGTCTTGCTTTTTTCATTTTCTTAGATTTATTTTTAAATTTAAGTTTGATATGAAAAAAGGCATTAGGTATTGAATGTAGGGGCTTTTTATTGACTTTTTTAAAAAAATATAATATTCTAAATTTAATTAAATAAACCGTAGACAAGGGGCGAAGTTAAGTAAGACCTCTTTAGGTGAAAACAATTATTTGTTTTGTCTGTGTCTGCGATCTTTAAAAGGTCGTTTTTTATTTTTTAGGATTTTTAAAGTTAAAAATTATGGCGTTAACAAGAAAACAAAAAGAAGATATCTTGGCATCAGTACAAGAAAAACTTAAAGATCAAAAATCAATGGTTATTGTTGATTTTAAAGGTCTTTCGGTTGTCAAAACAGCTGAATTAAAAAAAGATCTTAAAAAGCTTGGTGCAGAATATAAAGTTGTCAAGAAAAATATTTTGGCAAAAGCCATAGAAGATTCAAAAATAGAAGGTCTTGATGTTAAAGAGTTTTCCGGAGCAACCGGAGTGGTTTTTTCTTACAAAGATCAGGTGGCTCCCGTAAAAACGGTATATAATTTTTCAAAACAGGAAGGCTTTGAGGATTTTAAAATTCTTGGAGGTGTATTGGAAAATAAAAAGATCTCAGAATCGGAAGTGCTTGCTTTGGCAAAACTTCCTTCCAAAGAACAATTACTTGCAAATCTGCTTGCGCAAATGAATGCTCCTGTTTCAGGTTTTGTTAATGTGCTTGCCGGAAATATTAAGAATTTAGTTTATACATTAAATGCAATAAAAGAGAAAAAGGCTTAGTTTTTTATGTAATTAAAGTTTTGGGCTATTTTTACATAAAAAAGGGTTTTTTAAAAAAAATGTCAGAAGAAAAAAAGAATGTAGAGGTTCCCGCAAAATTTAAAGATATTGTGGAATCAATAGAAAAAATGTCAGTTTTGGATTTATCGGAATTGGTTGGTCTTTTAGAGGATAAGTTTGGAGTATCAGCTTCAGCTCCTATGGCTGTAGCCGCAGCTCCGGCTGCTGGAGGTGATGAAGGAGCTGCTGAGAAAAGCGAATTTACCGTAGAGCTAAAAGATGCGGGATCTCAAAAAATACAAGTTATCAAGGCAGTTCGGGAAATAACCGGTCTTGGTCTTAAAGAAGCTAAAGATATGGTTGATGAGGCTCCAAAAGCCATAAAGGAAAATGTAAAGAAAGAAGAAGCTGAGGAGTTGAAAAAGAAATTGGAAGAGGCCGGAGCTGTTGTAGAGTTGAAATAATTTTTTTATTTTGCTAAAATAATATCTCGCCTTTTTAAAAAGGCGGGGTATTATTTTTTGAAATAAGTTTTTTATTTAAAGTAATGGATGAGATACATATAGCGCTATCTGCAGAAAAAGTAACCGATTTTTTAGGAATACCGATAACAAATACTTTGATAACAAGTTGGATTGTTATGGCTTTGCTTGTTTTTGTTGTTTTTTTTGTCAGGAAAAATTTAAAAATGGTGCCTGGAAAGTTCCAAGCTCTTTTGGAGTCTTTGTTTTCTTATGTTATGGATTATATTGAAGAAACTCTTGAAGACAAGAAGTTGGCTCAAAAATTTTTTCCGCTTATTCTTACAATATTTATTTTTGTTTTTACGGCAAATGCTATAGAATTTACCCCCGGAATCGGAAGTATCGGTTTTTTTGAAGCAAGTCAAGAAGGAGAAAAATTTATTCCTTTATTCAGATCTGTCAACACCGACCTTAACTCTACTTTGGCGCTTGCCATTATTTCATTTTTTGTTATTGAAATTACGGGAGTTTTTGTTATAGGTTTCTTGAAATATTTTTCAAAATTTGTTAACTTTAAGTCGGTATTGGGATTTTTAATAGGAGTGATTGAATTATTTTCAGAAATAGCCAGGCTTATCGCCTTTTCTTTTCGTCTTTTTGGAAATATTTTTGCCGGTGAAGTTTTAATACTTGTCGTTATATATTTTGTGCCTTATATTATGCCGGTGCCTTTGATGCTTTTTGAAGTTTTTGTCGGATTTATTCAAGCGGCAATTTTTTCTTTGCTTACATTATTTTTTATAAAAATTGCAATAACGGAACCACATTAAAAAATTAATTAATAAATATTAACAATTAAATTTCAGGGAAAGTTTTTTAGGGTTTTTAAAAATAAAAACCAAAAACTGAAGCCTAAAAGATAATTTAAAATGGAAGAAGTTAAATTGGTTGCGGAAAATATTGATCAGGTGCCGGCTATGATAGAGGCATCAAAAACAGTCGCTATGGCGCTTGCTGTGGGTCTTGGAGTAATCGGTCCCGGGATCGGAATCGGTATTATAGTTTCAAAAGCTCTTGAAGCTATAGGAAGAAATCCTGATGCTATGGGAAAAATACAAGCTACAATGTTTATCGGTATCGCCTTTACCGAGGCGCTTGCTATTTTTGCTTTGGTTGTCGGTTTTATTTTAAAATATACTTAAAATTTCAAGTTGAAAAATAAATGGAAGAAATAGTAAAAGTTTTTGGCATAAATTGGGAGTTGTTGGTAATTCAAATGGTTAATTTTGGATTGCTTTTGCTTATTTTACACCATTTTTTATACAAGCCGGTATTAAAGCTTATTCAGAAAAGAGTTTATAAAATAGAAAAAGGCGTAAAAGATGCAAAGGAAGCTGAAAATAAACTTAAAGAAGCTGAAGATGAAAAAAAGAAAATTTTATCAAAAGCTTCAGATGAGGCTGATAAAATTATTGAATTATCAAGAGAAAAAGCGTCAGAGCAAAAATCAAGTATTTTAAAAGAAGCTGAAGATAAAAGCAAAAACTTGCTTGAAGAAGCTGTAAAAAAAGCTGAAGAAGAAAAAGCAAGAGTGTTGGAGAAAAGCAAAGAAGAGATTGCCAAGCTTGCTATTTTGAGCGCAGAAAAAATATTAAGAGAAAAAGCACAGTAATATGGAATTAGAAAAAAAATATGCACAGGCTTTGGCTGATCTTGCAAAAAATAAATCCTCTGATGAAATAAGCGTAATTTTCCTAAATTTTATTTCTCTTTTAAAAAAAAGAGGACATTATAGTCTTTTGCCGAAAATATTAAAATCATTGGAAAATATAAAGCAAAAAAAAGATTTAAATGCAGTGGAATTTATAGTGTCTTCAGCAAAACAGGAAGATAAGTTTAAGCCAAAGCTTGTAGAGTTTAAGAAATATTTTTCCGGAGAAGAAAAAGTAAAAACAAAGATAGATGAAACAATAGTTGGGGGATTTATAATAAAGTCAAAAAATATAATTATTGACGGGAGTTATAAAAAAGCATTAATGAGTTTATATAATAAGTTTACTTCTTAGAGAAAAGAAAATTTTTATTTTATTCTTTAAAGAGGAATTTTAAAAAAATGAGTGATTTTTTAGTGGAAAAAATAAAAAAAGAAATAGAGACTTTTTCAAGTGAAGTTAAAGTTGAAAAGGTTGGCTCGGTAGTAAAGGTTTTTGATGGAGTTGCCGAAGTTGACGGCCTTTTGGATGTTATGATGTCTGAAACAGTTCTTTTTTATGACCAAGAAGGGAAGTCTTTGGAGGAAATAATCAACGATCCCAAAACTGTTTCCGGCCTCACACTTAATCTTGAAGAGGGTTTGGTTAAGGTGGTTATTTTGGGGGATGTAGAGAAGGTTAAAGAGGGTATGATGGTAAAAAGCACCGGCAGGGTACTTTCGGTTCCTGTTTCTGAAGATCTTGTGGGGAGAGTGCTTAATCCTTTGGGAGAGCCGATGGACGGTGCCGGAAGTATAAAAGCAAAGCTTTTTAATCCTATAGAAAAAACGGCTTATGGTGTTATGGATCGTTCTCCCGTTGACACTCCTATTCATACCGGCATAAAAGCCATTGACTCAATGATTCCGATAGGAAGAGGGCAAAGAGAGCTTATAATCGGTGACAGATATACCGGAAAAACAACCATAGCTGTAGATACTATTTTAAACCAAAAAAATGAAGCAAAAGAGCATCGGCCTATTTGTATTTATGTTGCCATTGGACAGAAAGAATCAAAAACGGCGCGTTTAGTGCATGATTTAAAAGAAAGAGGAGCAATGGATTATACCATTGTTGTTTCAGCTTCAGCGGCCTCGCCGGCGCCTTTTCAGTTTCTTGCTCCATATTCGGGAGTGGCAATAGCGGAATATTTTATGGAAAAAGGCAAGGATGTGTTGATAGTTTATGATGACCTTTCAAAGCATGCAGTTGCTTACAGGCAAATGTCTCTTCTTTTGAGAAGACCTCCGGGAAGAGAGGCTTACCCAGGTGATATTTTTTATCTTCATTCCAGACTTTTGGAGAGATCCGCAAAACTCAATCAAAAGCTTGGCGGAGGTTCCATTACCGCTTTGCCGATTATTGAAACACAAGAAGGTGATGTTTCAGCTTATATCCCGACAAATGTTATATCCATAACGGATGGACAGATATTTTTAAATTCCGATCTTTTTAACAAAGGTTTTAAGCCGGCTATTGATGTTGGTTTTTCTGTTTCCAGAGTAGGCTCTTCGGCGCAAACCAAAGCTATGAAAAAAGTTTCCGGAAAAATTCGTCTGCAGCTTGCTCAATTCAGAGAGCTGGAAGCATTTATGCAGTTTTCTCAAGATCTTGACCCTGATACAAAAAAAAGAATTGAGCAGGGAAAAAGGCTTTCTAAAATTTTAAATCAGAAAAATTACAATCCTTTGAGTTTTGAAGAACAGGTTCTTGTTATTTATTATGCAATATCAGACAAGCTTGATAAGGTTGAAGTTGAAAACATAGCCAAAGTTGAGGAAAAATTACTCTCTTATTTTAAAAATCAAAAAAGTGACATTTTAAAAAAGATAAGAGAAAATAAAAATCTTTCAGATGAAATAGAAAAGGATTTAAAAAAAGCAATAAATGATTTTGAGGAATCTCACAGCGATCTTTTTACTTTAAAAGAAGAGACTTCCTCCGGGTCTAAAAAATAGAAATTTTATGTCACTTAAGATAATAAAAAATAAAATAAGATCAATAAACAAGACAAAACAGGTTACAAAAGCTATGGAGTCCGTTGCTGCTGTAAAGATGAGAAAAAGCCAAAAATCCGCCTTTGATACCAGGCCTTACGCTTTTCATGCTTTTGGGATATTGAAAAGAATAAGCCGAAGCTATGAAGGCGGGCACCACCCTCTTATGGAGGCAAGAAAAATCAAAAAAGTTTGTTTGCTTGTCATTACAAGTGATCGAGGTCTTGCCGGAAATTTGAATAACGCTCTTTTAAAAAAACTTACGACTGAAATGAAGGAAAAAAATCTAACAAAGGAAAATACAGGCTTTATATGTATTGGAAGGAAAGGTTATGAGTATTTTTTAAAACGAGGTTTTCATATTGAAAAATATTACAGAGAATTGGGTGATATGGTTTCTGTTGATATGCTTAAAGAAGTTTCCGGACTTTTGATAAAACTTTATGAAGATAAAAAATATGACAGTTTTATAACTTTTTATACAAATTTTATCTCAACTACAGACCAGAAACCGGTGGTAAGAACGATATTGCCGATAAGCTATGATGAGGTGAGAAAAATAGTAAAATATACTTTGCCAAAAAAAGGAAAATATTCAGAATTCAGGAGAGCAATAGATATAGATAAGGAAGCTCCTTATGAGTTTATTTTTGAACCGGATGCAGGTGAAGTTTTAAAGGAGCTGCTGCCTTTTTTATTGAATATCCAAGTGTATTATTCTTTTTTAGAGGCTAAAGCTTCGGAGCATTCCGCCAGAATGGTTGCTATGAAAAATGCATCTGATAAAGCCGAGGAAATGTCAGTTGATTTGAAAAGGGAGTTTAACAAAGAAAGACAAGCGGTTATTACCAGAGAGATTAGTGAGATTACGGGTGGCATTGAAGCCATGTCCACTTGAAATTTCTATTTTTGGCGCATCTCTTGCTAAAAAGTCATCGTTCGGTTTCGTCGTAGCGCTAACCACGACTCAACCTCACTCTTCTTTTTTAGCGGCGACCTGCACTCAAAAATAAAAATTTTATCTTACATAGATATTTTAAATAAACCTTATAAGGTTAAAAATAATAAGCTATTAAGCTAAATAATATGAATAATAAAGGCATAATAAAACAAATTATAGGACCGGTGGCTGATATATATTTTGAGCAAAAGGTTCCGGATATAAATACTGCCCTTATTTTGGAGAAAAACGAAATGAGAGAAAGGGTTGTTTTTGAGGTCGCTCAACATCTTGGTTTAAACAGAGTCAGGTGTATTGCAATGAATGAAACAGATGGCATAAAACGAGGAGAGCTTGTTTTAGATACGGAAAAACCCATATCTGTTCCGGTAGGTGAGAAATCTTTAGGGAGACTTTTTAATGTTTTGGGAGAAGTTATAGATGAGGGTGGTGATTTGCCGAAAGACAATCCGGAATTGCCGATTCATCAAAATGCTCCGGCTTTTAAAGATCAGCAAACAAAAGCTGAGGTTTTTGAAACAGGGATAAAAGCTATTGATCTTATGATTCCTTTTATAAAAGGGGGAAAAGTTGGTCTTTTTGGAGGCGCCGGTGTGGGAAAAACAGTGCTTATTCAGGAATTGATACATAATATTGCAACTGAACACGGCGGCTATTCTGTTTTTGCCGGAGTTGGTGAAAGAGTTCGTGAAGGAAATGATCTTTATGCCGAAATGGATGAGTCCGGAGTTTTATCAAAAACAGCGCTTGTTTTTGGACAGATGAATGAGGTTCCCGGAGCTCGCGCCAGAGTAGCGCTTTCGGGCTTAACTATGGCCGAGTATTTCAGGGATAAGATGGGAAAAGATGTTTTGTTTTTTATGGATAATGTTTTTAGGTTTATACAGGCCGGTTCTGAAGTTTCCGCTCTTTTGGGGCGTGTCCCTTCGGCAGTGGGCTATCAACCAACACTGGCTGAGGAGATGGGAAAACTTCAAGAAAGAATAACCTCAACCAACAAAGGCTCTATTACTTCTGTTCAAGCGGTTTATGTTCCGGCTGATGACTTCACCGATCCGGCTCCGGCAACTACTTATTCTCATCTTGATTCAACAGTTGTGCTTTCCCGCGCGCTTGCTTCTTTGGGCATATATCCGGCCATTGATCCTTTAGATTCAAGTTCTACGGCTTTGGCCCCCGATATTGTCGGTCAAGAGCATTATAAGGTTGCTATGGAAACAAAACAAGTTTTGCAAAGATATAAAGACCTGCAGGATATTATTGCCATTTTAGGTATTGAAGAGTTGTCGGATGAAGATAAATTGGTGGTTTCAAGGGCAAGGAAAATTCAAAAATTTCTTTCTCAGCCTTTTTCCGTCGGTGAAGTGTTTACCGGTATAAAAGGGCAGTATGTAAAACTTGAAGATACAATCAGGGGATTTAAAGAGATTTTGGAAGGAAAACATGATGATAGGGATGAAAATGATTTTTATATGAAAGGCACCATAGTTGATGTAATTGGTAATGATAATAAAAAATAGATATGAGCACCTTTTTTCTAACCATAACAAAAATAGATGAAATTGTATTTCAGGGTGTGGTGAATTCTGTAAATTGTCCGGGTTCTGAAGGAGAGATGGTTATTTTACCGCACCATATTCCACTGATAAGCTCTTTAAAAGAGGGAGTGATAAAAGTTAGAATGGATAATGAAGAAAAAGTCAGAGAATTTTCGGTCAAAAAAGGTATTTTAGAGGTTAGCAAAGATGAAGTGGTTATTCTTCTTTAACAAAATTTTGAGGTAAAAGCCTTTAAAGGAAAAAGCGGTCATTTTGACCGCTTTTTTAAAATTATTACAAAAGAGAGGACTCAGGCGTGCGGGCTGTAAACCACTTTTGCCACTTTCCATTCTCCGTCAATTTCATCCACCCAAAGACCGTAAACGGGAACTGAAAGGTTCCAATGTTTTTCAACTTCCTCACAAAATTCTTTTATTTCATCTTGATGCTCTTCTTTTGAAACCGGATTGCCGGCACAGCCGCGATGACCGCAAATAACGACTCCTTTAGAGTGGTGATTATCAACTGAGATCATCAGTTTTCTTCTTAAAATATTGCAGTCTGGAGGAATGCTTAAGATATCATAGTCTATAAATTTTTTGTAATTCCAAGGGAGGAGATATCTTAAAAGATAAAATATTTTTTTAAGTTTTTGAGAGATGTATCTGGAGTAGGAATTTTCTCTTCGGATTATACTGTCTATTCCCGGTTCGGTAACAGCGTCAACATAAGTAACATTAAAATGCTTTTTTGTCCATTCAGCTACCGCATCTTGAACTCTTCCGTCCATACAATTTAATGCGGTGGCAAATGTTACATCTTTGCTTTCTTTTTCCATATTTTTCTCCGTGCTTGTAATATTTTAAGATTTAAAAAACTAAGCTTATTATAGTCTTATTTTTTAAAAAGTCAAATTTTAAATTATTTATTATCAGACCTGAAAACCTCTCTTTCAGAAAGTATATAAATGTATTTTCTATCATCCGAAACCGTATAATCTTTTATTCTTATCAAGCTTAAAAAATTCAATTCTTTTTTTTCATTATCCTTTGTTTTTATTATTTGATTTTTATCAGCAGAATATTTTATATCATCGTATTCTTTTATATATTGGCTCGGTTTTAACCTTAAAAGCTGTCTTTTTGCTTTTTTATCCGTTATTTCCTCTGTTTTTTTTGTTTTTGGTGTAAAACGATATATTTTTTGATTTATGTAATTTATAAAATATATTCCATAATCATCTTTAAAGGCGCGCTCAGCCTCAAAGCTGGGATCCGCTTCATCAATAAACAAAAAGGAGCCGGAAGTTTCATTATTTTTTATTTGGTAAAAAGAATTTAACTGAGCTCCAAAAACATATATATCTCCCTTATCTTCAAATATAAATTTTGGGTGAAATTCAAAT
>Ga0256830_1002646_pt1 | contig 11626 bp, 7 predicted proteins | sample 128326metaG_FD_190537 | JGI IMG/M metagenome (GOLD analysis project Ga0256830, IMG submission 190537) | Hydrothermal vent microbial communities from Lau Basin, Pacific Ocean - 128-326 | ecosystem: Environmental > Aquatic > Marine > Hydrothermal vents | place: Pacific Ocean: Lau Basin | collected...
ACCCCTTTATACTGATATGCTTCATGTTTTCTTGTATTATCAAATTGCAGATAGGCTGTAGCAGACATCATTTGATCTTTGGCATCCAATAAGTCGGCTCTCAGCAATTTTAAATCTTTCCGATTGAGTAAACGCACATTTGCTTCTAAGCCAGCCGAGAAAGAGGAGGTGAAGGGATATAAGCCCCCTAGCATCAAATAACTTTGATCATAGCGAAAGATTAATGAGTCTCCGCCCGCTCGGAAATTATTTCTTCGATAATGCCTGAAACTATAGGCTGCTTCTCCATATAGATCAACCCTTCCTTTTGTGTAGGTGTAACGCAATTTTGCATCGCCATTTCGTAGGTTAATATAGGGACTAATTTCAACTTCTAATTTGTGGTGTTTGAGTACATCAGAAAATCCGATCCCTATATCCATGCCATATTTGGCAATCGGGTCATAACCAAAGTCAAGTTTTAGATAATCTGTGACCCATCGCATACCCACAGGTAATTCCGAACTCACATGGAGTTCTTCCCATTTAGGTTTAGGCTGCTCACCAAATACCGAATTAACCAGACGGGTATTCTCTTCCAGTTCGTTAAATAAACGTTTTTCAGGTTTCTTTACCTCATAAGGTTCATCTCCTTCATCAAATAGATAGTACCTCACAGGTGGGTCATCTTCGTTCTCAGCTTCTTTTTTCGCTTCATTTTCGGTCTCATTTTTTTCCTGATCAGGAGGTGTTTCCGGTTGAGGTTTGTCTTTTTGTCGAGGAGGTGTTTGCTGGGCTATTTGCTCTTTTTCTTTATTCTTACGATCCTGTTGAATTTTAAACTGTGCATCATAATCCGTTCTCAACCTAGTAAAGCTGGGCGATTTTACCGCTTGAAGGTGCTCATTTTTCAATACAAATAATTGTTGATAGCCAGACATCGCAGTCGAAAATGCTAGGAAGTTTTCTGTTCCGGAGACGCCATCAATCCCTTGGGCTAGATTACTAACTGGCTTAGTTTCTTTCTTGAAAAGATTTAGATTATACACATTGTGGATACCAGAGGCATCAGAAATGTAATTTATGGCAAAACTGTTGATGGCATAGGGATGCCGTTCATTGATTTTGGGCGTATTTGTGAGGCGGTTAAATTTTTTCTTCGCATGTTCATAATAAAAAAGATCAAGATTATCTCCATAAGATTCCCAGACCTCATCCTCCTGGCCTCTGCTATTTCGATTAGAACTAAAGAAAATGTACTGGTCATCCAGACTCCAACTGGGATCAAGTTCATCATAGACATCACGGGTGACGGGCTTGAGATCAGCCTCCGTTGTGGAAGTGGTAAACAAATCTACTTGTCCATCTACCAAAGCAGAAATAGCTAAACGTTCTCCGTCATGAGACCATGCAAAACTATTTATTTTTTGTATAGACATATCTAAGGGGATATGTTCGGCTTTGCGCGCTTGGAGATCATAGTAAATTAATTCCAAGTAGGGATGTTTATAAGCGATGGTTGCTAGTTGTTTTCCATCATGACTCCATGCCATGGGTGGGGCAAAAGAGAGCTGATTCTTCTCAGTTGTACTTAATCCCGATTTGATTGAGGTTGAAATATATTGCTCTTTCGCTAGATCGTAGAGAAATACCTGATGGTTTCCTTCTTTATTTAAGTAAATAGCTAAGAGGTTTTGCTGTTCATTATAAGCAAAAGAGCTTAGTTGGTAGCCTGATTTGAGCGGCACATCGTAGATTTCTGGTAATTGTTTAATCTCCGTTTCTCCCTTCATTTGATTTGAGGCCTGCGATAAGGTAAATTCTCTCCAGCGCTGTGTAAGCGTATTAAGGGTAATACCTAAAACAGATATAACACCCGATTCTATAGAATGAGCAATATTCACTAGGTAGATGATTTCGGAAAGTTTTTGCTCACCATATTCATAGATGATATAGTGCCAGATAGATTTTCGAAGGACACGGTTGATTTGATCATCGCCTTCAAGCACCATATTTAAAATATCTTCATTCTTTATGCTGTGTATCCACATTTCATCCTCAAAACTCCAGCCCTTGGCTACATATTCAGATAAACCTTCTACAAACCATTGAGGATTATGTGATAGGATATGATTTTGGAGGACACTCCCTAGGCGATTTCCATGCGCAAACTCATTTAGTATTAAGGTAGAAACTTGTTTCTTGACTTCTGCGAATAATTCTTTTGCGTTGCCTGGATCCACGATAAAACCTTCGCTTTGAGGTAGATTCACTACGCCTGAGACGCGGTTATTTATATTTGGAGGAATAAAATTGGTATGTTGGAACTCAAATTCATTGCTAGAATATATGAGAATGAAACGATCTTCGGGCTTATAGTCATATAAGATACCCAGTTCGTAGCGGGCGATCTCCGCATATCGAGCTACGCGGGTAGCAGATACTTGATGACCACGATTGTAGTAGACATCAAAATTGTCTGAAGACACATAATGCCACCCACCAATTTCTCTGAAGGCCTGGGAAACATTTTCCTGGGCAAAACCTCCTAAAAACCCTAACAAGTATATGGCAAACAATCCGTGAAGTTTCATATATAATGGCGATTTAACTATTCGATTTGATAACAACTAATATACAAAAAAACCCACTTATCCCTAGAATCAAAGTGCCGATTCTTTTACGCAAAACGGGCTAAACGAATATCTTCGGGAATATCTATTTCCTGCCTTTCAATACATAGATGTAAAAGACGAGAACAATAGGGGGCGAGCAACATTCCTTTAGCACCCAGTCCTGTGCATATATGTACGTAATTCATCGATGGGTGGCTACCTAAAATTGGACGCCGATCAGGAGTAGTTGGACGAATCCCTGCTTTTTGGTCTAATACGCGATAAGGCATACGCAAAGCTTGATCTAAATAAGCACAAATTTCCTCTTTAGCTGCGAAAGATGGTGTCGGGTCTGTGACGTGATTGGCATAAGTAGAGCCGACCAAAAACCGTTGGTCAGCGAGTGGGATGACAAATATCTTCTTCGATAATATAAAAGGGAGATGAAGGTCTGGGGATTCGATCATTAATACATCTCCTTTGTTGGGAATAATGGGTACAGGAGAAAAGAATGGATTATCTTTTGATTGATACCCTTCACAAAAGACGATCTGATCGAAATAGACTCTTTCCCGCTCTGTTTCAATATATTTTTGGGGGAGATGTATTTGATGATAGCTGACTATTCCAGGTACATAACTGCCATGATGCTTCTGAATTAATTGCTGCAGGCCTTTGAGCAAGGCAATAGTATCGGCCCATCCACAAGGATGGATCATGATTCCCCCTAAATCATTAATTATTTGATCGGGAAGCATACTCTTTTCGTGAAAATCGACGAGCTGAGAAAAAGAAGGGTCAGTAGACCTGCCGAGCCATTTGTTATAGTCTCTTATATTTTTAAAGGGGCGAAAGATCGGGCCATAATGTATATGCTGTAACAATGGCTGACACAGAGGATTGCTAAAAAAATCATGAATTTCCTTTAAAAGTAGTTCTGCTTGCCAGGATTTTGCGCCATATCTGCCCGTAATAATATTAAACAATCCCGCAGCTACCCGCGAGGCACTGTTAGGTGATTGATCATCAAATATAGTTACTTGATTTCCTGAGAGGGCGAGCCGAAGGGCTAAAAAACTACCTGCTAGTCCGCCGCCAATAATAGAGATTTGCTGTGTCACATCTTAAAGATAGGAAATTGGATTGTATTTCACATATTGAGGAGGAGGTTGATTTAATCTTTCACAACATATTTTCCGAGCTTATACACAAAATAATCTCTTCGTTTTTCAACCTTCACTTCATCCATTAATTTATGGATGAGCAGAATCCCTAAGCCTCCTTTTTTTCTGGCCTTTACGAGTTCATTGAGTTGGCGAGGTTGGTATTCGTTAATTGGAAATGCTTTTCCAGTATCTTTGATTTCTATATAAATAACGTTCCTCTCTCTGTATATGCCCACTTCAATCGTTGAGGTCTCATCGCACTGGTGTTGATGAATCATGCAGTTGGCGCAAGTCTCATCTGTAGCTAATACAATTTGGTCCGAAACCCGTCCGGTTATATTTAAGTCTGCCAATCTGGATTTCACGAAGTCTCTGATGATAGCCAGATTAACTTTACTACACCTGACTTTTATATTCGCTTTCATGGCTAAAAAAAGGTCGAGGCCTCTTTCTCGTCGTTTGTTACTTCAAATAATTGATATAAACCAAGGACATTAAACACATCTCGTACATTTTCATTCATTCCAGACATCACGATTTTTCCATTTTTAGATTGAATTTCATCAAAATAAAAGGTAAATACTCCCCATCCTGCACTGGAAATATATTGTACTTGGCTAAAATCTACATGGATTTTTACACTGCCGGCATTGATGAGTGCTTGTAATTTTTCATCTAATACGATAGATGAATTAGCATCTAAATCACCGACGGGTTGCAAAGTGATATGGTTTTCGCCTGTTAGCTCCTTAATTTCCATTTTCTTTAACTACGATTATTTGCCCAGATATGTTTTTTAAGATTGAATGACCTGTGATCATTTGCGCTTAAACTAGCTAAATAACGGGAATAAACTATTAAGAAATTGTCTTGGCTTTAGTTTTTTTAGTGGAAACGAATAACCAATACGGTATAATCGTCTTCTATATCACTGTGAGTGAATGACTTTGCAGCCTGAACAACCTTGGAAGCCATCTCTTTGGCTCCAACAGTTTTATTTTGTTCCAGGATTTTTTCAAATCGTTTATAACCAAACTCTTCCCCCCTTTCATTGCGAGCCTCTATGATACCGTCGGTATATAGCACGAGCATATCTCCTGCCTCATATTGGATGATTTCAGTATTGCCTAAAAATTTGCTGAAAGAATCATTACGCACGATTCCAAGACCGAGAGTGCCATCTCGCAAGCTAATGATTTCATCTTCTCGGGCTTTATATAGAAAAGAAGGACAGTGTCCTGCCCGTATCATCTCTATTTGTTTTTGATGCGTATCAATTTGTAAATACGTAAGTGTAACAAAAAAACCCTTTTGAATACATCGTGCTAAGGCCATATTAGCACTACATATAAACGTTTTGACATCTATATCCATTAATGCCAAGGCATGAAAAATCCCTTTTGTCTCGGCCATATAAAATGCGGCTGTCGTTCCTTTACCTGAAACATCTCCGATAGCCACTCGATAAATACCTTCCTTGGCTTGAACGACATCGAAGTAGTCGCCTCCCACCTCCTGAGCATTTTCACTTTCTGCTGCGAACTCGATATTTTCTGCATGGGGAAGTTCTTGTGGTAATAGTTGAGTTTGTACCTCTTTGGCTATTTTGAGTTGCTCCTGATAGCGTTCCAATTCAATGGAGTTTTTGATCAGTTTGGCGTTTTCGAGTGCCATACCAGCTTGCTCGGCAAAGGCGGTGATGGATTGTAGACTCACATCTTCAAAAGAGTTTGCCAATTCGTTGGCGACAAATACAGCTCCGTAGGTTTCACTATTTGAAATGATAGGTACACATAACAAAGAGCGAAAACGACTAGTGTTTCGTTTAAATGCTTTGTGGTTTCTCAAGTTTTTTATGAGGAAAAAACGCTGCTCTTTAAGTACTTTTTCCGTGAGGGCATTGTTTTGTTTGAGATCTTCGATTTCCTTATGAGTGATTTGTTTATGGAGCTTAATATTTGCGACCCCATCTGTGTCTGAGATCATTTCGATCCAACCGACTTTAGCATTTGTGGCTAACAAACTTGCGTCTAATAAGCTATTGATAATTTCACTAAAATCTAAGTTAGATTGTATAGCTTGGTTGATTTTATTGAAGGAAGCTATCTCCAGACTTTTAAGCTCAAAAATAGAGGAGGTGGGTAAATTGAAAAACAGGACAAGAATAGATACGAAGCTGTAAATGATGGTAAATATGATCAGGCAATATAAAAATATTTTACTAGGGAGTTGAATCGTGATTCCTAAAATATCAGGGAAGCGTTGGGCAATAATAATGTAGGTAGTAGTGACAACTAATATGAGGGTAAATAAACCCAAGGCTTTAAGTTTTTGATTAAAATTGAGATAAGCAATCCAACGAACGTTGGCAGATAAATAGAGGCTTAGTAGAACAAAGAAAACGAGAAAAATAAAGGATACAACTTCCATCTGTACGCCCGGAAAGGGAATCATTAAGCAGATAGATATGCCCAAGCTTATCAACAGAAGGTACCAGCTTTGCATTTTTCGCTTGGTACGCTGGTAAAGAATGAATCTTCTATAGATAAAGGTAGTCGCGAGGAAAAAGATCAGAAGTGCATATAGGCTAATGGCGTACAATAAGGGCCCCAGATAAGTATTGAGGGTAAACTGTCTGGTAAGCGAATAGGTGATGATCAGGATCAAAATAAGGGAGACTCCGCCCATACCAGTAATGAATAGCCGCCATAATAAAGTGATAACATTTAGTTTCTCAATCTTACTGTAAATGCGCCCAAAGTAAAGGGTATTTGAGATGAGAAAACCTGCGAAAGCCAAGTAATAACCAACATTAGTGATGTCAAATGACTCTTTGTATATATAGGTGAGAATGTGGTGCCACTCATGAAACACGAGTAGAACCAGCCATAGCGAAATCGCTAGGCTGAGAAAAATGCTATTCAGTATATGTGGTTTTAGTCGCACTAGCTGTAAAGTAAGGAGAAGTCGTGATATAATCCAATACAATAATTGCGAACTGGATATTTAGCTGTATTTTTAAGCTCCAAATTGTTAGGCTCTTGTCTCAAAGGTATAGTTTTATGGCACACGAATGGCATTGGATTGAAGACGTTTCCCTAAATTCTTTGTTACAAAGTGAGCATAAATCTTTATGGGAGTTTAGAGTAAAGGGGAAACGGATTTGTATTACACGTGATGAGGATAAACTATGGGCCTTTGATGCGAAATGCTCACATCAAGGTGGGCCACTTGCAAAAGGTTTTATCAATGAGCAGTGTCAAGTGGTCTGCCCTTGGCATCGCTTTGCTTTTGATATAAAAAGTGGGCAAGGGAGGAATGGTGGGTATTTTATCAATACATACGAATTAAAAGTAGAGGATCATAAACTTTGGATCAAACTACCGAAAAGAAAATCCTGGAAATTCTGGTGATTGAGTATAATAAAAATGTATGAAAACCTGCGCCTAAATTTTGATTCCTTCTCCTTCAATCCAACCCATCTTCCGATACCACTCAAATGCATCTTGTAGGGAAGATTTAATATCTCGGGGGGCAAAACCTAATTCACAATTTGCCTTTGCGTGAGAAACTTGCGGATTGGATTGAGCTGCTTCTATCATCTCCCATGTCATGTTGGGGGCAGTTCCACGTACCTTACTTGCCAATGAAATAAATGGCCAAGAAGCTTGGGCTAACCAACGAGGCCATATTCGCTTAGGCATGACTTTACCGGTAATCTCTTCAACCAAGACTGCCAATTGTCGCATATCCATCATCCAGCCCGTAAGCAAATAGCGTTCTCCGATCCTACCCTTTTCTGCTGCTGCTAACATCCCTCCTGCCACATCTCTCACATCCACATAATCATTGATCCTCTCGATCAGCGTAGAATTATTGCCTTTGTATAAATCCAGTAGTGCTTTACCTACATTGGAAGGCTCATAATCGTAGGGACCTGTGATTTGACCAGGACTTACTACGACCGCAGGCAAGCCCTGACTGACCATTTCCAGAATCAATTCCTCTGCATGTGCTTTGGACTTATGATAATCTGTCCCTTCATCTAAAGCAAGTGGCCGATCCTCATCTACTGAAGTGTCATAAGGATGCTGCTGCAAGGCATAATGAGAGCTACAATGTATCAGACGCTTAACGCCCATTTCCATACACATCTCAGCCATATAACGAGTGCCTGTAACATTTACTGCCCAAATAGAACCATCCTCATCTGGAGCAAGTAAGACCTTGGCGGCCAAATGATATACGATCTCTACTCCTTTGAGCGCAGATGCTAAACTATGTTTATCCAGTAAATTGCCTTTGTGCGTAAAGACCGCTAGCCCTTCTAGTGAATGCTCTTTGGGATCATTGGGGAGTACCAACAGGTGTACCTCATGATCTAGTGCGACTAATTCTCTCACCAGCACATTTCCCAATCGGCCACTTCCTCCACTAACAAGTATTTTCATGTTGTCTCTTATTCTGATTTGGCTGCAAATATAGCATGCAGGATTTAGAATAATACTGCTATGCTTTGATTAAAATTCTTATTGACCTCAAAATTGAATGAATGGTCGATGAGCTAGGGCCAATGGGCCAATCATATACATGAATGTACTAAAATACAGAAAGACTTAGTGGGAATTTGGTATAGATCTGTACACTTTCGTCTTAAAAATGCTACGAAGTCATGATAAAAGTTAATGAATAAAACTTCTCCTGTTTATCTACCTAAGTATTTTCATGAACTTTCATTTTATCGCCAATGCTGCTGAGAGCTTTATTGGGGCGATTTTATGATGATGAGGTTCTAAAAGAGCAATAATGGAATATGATTTGTCTTAAAAAGATGTAAGATTTTTTTTCAAAACTTACCGATTAGGGTATGCTTTTTGCAGATCAAACGTGTATTCATACATTTTTTGTAAAAAAAATTACAGGTATATAATTATTTAATAATCAAATCTAGGAATAAAAACAGATAGCTTATTATGATACTTTTACGGTCTTTTCAAACTTTTTCTCTGGTTGTTCTACTTCTTAGCATCTATATGCCCGCTGCTGTCGCACAAAAGAATGGCGGCTGTGTAAAAGGTAATTGTGCTAATGGGTATGGGACCTATCATTACCCGGATGGGGGAGTTTACAAAGGGGATTGGCAAAATGCCAAACGTCATGGAGCGGGAACTTATGAGCTAGTGAATGGAGATATATATAAAGGTGGCTGGCATAAAGACGCTATGGATGGAGAAGGGACATACCTTTATAACAATGGAGATAAGTACGAAGGGGAATTTCACAAAGATATGATGCAAGGACAGGGAACTTTCACCTTTAGTGATGGGAGTCAATATACAGGAGGCTGGGAAGCTGACAGACGTAGTGGAAAAGGAACTTATGCTACCATTCATGGAACAGAGATCTCTGGCATTTGGACAGATGGAAAGGTAAACGGGACGGCAAAATATTACTATCCCAACGGAGATATATACGAGGGGGACTTTGTCAATAATCGTCGCCACGGAATGGGGAAAATGACCACCGCCCTAGGAGATGTATATACTGGGGAATGGAATGACGGCAAGCGCGAAGGAAATGGCAAGATGGAGTTTGCAAATGGAATGGTCTATGAAGGTGCATGGAAAAACGGCAAAATGAATGGTACTGGAAGTCTCATTACTTTTATGGGAAATACCTACGAAGGCAATTTCAGAAATGGATACTATCATGGAGAAGGAAGAATGATCCATGCTAATGGAGATATATATGAAGGTACATGGTACAATCATAAAAAACACGGACAGGGTACCTACACATATAGCGATGGCAGCCAATACAAAGGAGCGTGGCACATGGACAAACGTCATGGCGAGGGAATCTATTCTTATGCCGATGGACGTATCTATAAAGGTCAATTTGCTTCAGGCCGTGCGCACGGTAAGGGCGTAATGACTGAAGCTACCGGAGAGAAAAAGACGGGGACTTTCATGTATGGAAGATTTCAGTCTCAAACAGGACGATAAATGAATTTGATCGTATCTTTTCATTATTACTAAGGTCTCATATTTTACATCTGGATATTTAAACCTATGAGGATCGACCATTAAGGTCGATCCTTTTTTGATTGAAGATTTTATCGGTATGGCCGGAAAGGAACGCTTTGCACATTCGGCAAGTTCGAGGCCTGGGTTTGAGTGCTTTGATAAAAAAATTCGAGAAATTCTCTTTAAGAGTAGCACGAAACAAGAAGCAGTTCAGAAGGATTTCGTGCTAAAATGCAACTAAACGCTTGGGTGGAATATTCAGTATCTTCTGGAGCATCCATCATATCTCCATTAAGACAACAAGCTTCAGAAAGTGAGGAGGATTTATTATGCATCCCCCGGTCAAGTAGTATTTCAAGGTATTAAAGATGTATTAGAAAAGGTGGAGAGTATTTTAGCAGTAATCAGCAAAATACCAGAGCTAATCATTGAGATTATCGCGAGGTTTTAGAATATGCGTAATAAAAAACTTCAGGCGAAAGAATATGATTTGAAACTCCTAAAAGTGGTCAACAAAATCTATCAAAAAATGAATTGAAGCAAGTTAAGTGCTCTCCCTGCCTGAGTGGCCAAATACCTCCCTCTTATATCGCATTAAACTGAAGATTAGCCAAACTGCTGTACATGCCATCTTCTATCATGGAAAGTTCTTCGTGTGAGCCTTTTTCTACTATTTTTCCAGCATCCAGTACATAGATGCAGTCCACCTCCCGAATCGTTGCCAGTCTATGAGCAATGATGATAGAGGTTCTGCCTTCCATCAATTTATCCAGGGCCTCTTGCACCAGTCTTTCTGATTCTGCATCCAGAGAAGAGGTAGCCTCATCCAACAACAAAATGGCTGGATTCTTCAAAATGGCTCTAGCAATGGCTATTCGCTGCCGCTGCCCCCCAGATAGTTTTACCCCCCTTTCACCAATTAAGGTCTCCAAACCCTCTGGAAAAGACTGAATAAATTCCCATGAGTTTGATTGTTTAGCCGCTTCGATGACCTCTGCCTCACTGGCCTCTTCCTTCCCATACAGTATATTTTCCCTAATTGTTCCTCCAAACAAAATCACCTCTTGTGGTACGATGGCAATATTATCCCTAAAGTCTCTTATAGGATGCTTGTAAATGCTTACCCCATCTACGGTGATATCCCCATCTTCCAAGGGATAAAAACGCAGTAAAAGCTGAACGATGGTCGATTTTCCTACTCCACTCGGCCCGACCAAGGCTATTTTTTGGCCGGCATTGATGTGTAGATCTATGCCTTTCAGTACTTGAATATCTTTGCGTGTAGGGTAGCGAAAATATACCTGCTGAAATTCAATATTACCCTCAATCTTCAAGGACTGAACCGCTGGGTTCACCTCCAAGTCTACTTCACTATCTGTTTTCAAAATTTCCCGCACACGCTCTGTCGCACCTAAAGCACCCAACACCTCTGGATAAAAATTTCCAAGGCTGGCAATAGAACCTCCGATAATAAAGGTATAGGTTACAAACGACACCAGCTTACCAGCAGAGATGGTGCCATTTTGAACCATCACGGCTCCCTGCCAAATGACAAAAAATAAGGCTCCGAAAAGAATCGTAATGATAAAGACAGAAAATAAAGCCCTTCCATGCGCATACTTCATCGCAATTCTCACAACCTCAGCTATAGAAAGGGCATAGCGTTTTACTTCAAATAATTCATTGGCAAAAGCTTTCACCACTTGAATGGCTTGCAGGGATTCTCCCAACAAGGAATTAGAGTCGGCGAGCTTTTCCTGTCGTTTTTTGGAAAGTTTGCGGATATATCTGCCAAAAAAGATCGCACTGACCACCACCACTGGAATGGTCAGCAACATCA
>Ga0256830_1002647_pt1 | contig 11625 bp, 10 predicted proteins | sample 128326metaG_FD_190537 | JGI IMG/M metagenome (GOLD analysis project Ga0256830, IMG submission 190537) | Hydrothermal vent microbial communities from Lau Basin, Pacific Ocean - 128-326 | ecosystem: Environmental > Aquatic > Marine > Hydrothermal vents | place: Pacific Ocean: Lau Basin | collected...
TGGCCTATCCGCCGGAGCGGCTGCACAACGTGTTCGGCGAGTACATCGCCAGCCTCGGCCTGCGCCAGCTGCGCATCGCCGAGACCGAGAAGTACGCCCACGTCACCTTCTTCTTCAACGGCGGCCGCGAGGAGCCGTTCGAGGGCGAGGACCGCGTCCTGGTGCCCTCGCCCAAGGACATCAAGACCTATGATCAGAAGCCGGAGATGAGCGCCGGCGAGGTCACCGACCGGCTGGTGGAGGCCGTGGGCAGCGGCCGTTACGACGTCATCATCTGCAACTACGCCAATCCGGACATGGTGGGCCACACCGGCAACTTCGACGCCACCGTGCGCGCCATCGAGTTCCTGGACCAGTGTCTCGGCCGGGTGGTGGAGGCGGTGCGCGCCGCCGGTGGCGAGCTGCTCATCACCGCCGATCACGGCAACGCCGAGCAGATGGTCAACCCCGACACCGGCCAGCCCCATACCGCCCACACCACCAACCCGGTGCCGCTCATCTACGTGGGCCGCCCGGCGCGGATGGTCGAGGGCGGCGCCCTGTCCGACGTGGCCCCCACCATGCTCCATCTCATGGACCTGGAGCAGCCGCCGGAGATGACCGGACGCCCGCTGGTGGTGCTGGCCGGGGACACCGAGGAGCCCGCACAGGCCGCACCGTGATGTCCTGCCGCCGCCAGTCCCGCCTCCGCGCCGGGGTCCTGCGGCTGGCGGCGGGGCTGCTGGCGGGGCTGCTGGCCGCCGGTGCCGGCGCGGAGCTGTCCGAGGCCGAACGGGCGGCCAAGGCGGCCGAGCTGGAGCGCCTGCGCGCGCGCATCGCGACCCTGCGCCGCGAGTTCGAGCAGGTGCGCACGCGCCACGATGCGGAGCGGAAGAAGCTGCGCGAGGTGGAACACCGCGTGGGCCGCCTGGTCCGGAACCTGCGCCGGCTCAAGCGCGAGTTGCGGGCCGGCGAGAAGCGGCTCGCCGGCCTCAAGCGCCGGCGGCGCGCACTGCGGCGCGAGCTGGCCCTGCAGCGGCGGCTGCTGGGCGAGCAGGTCTATGCCGCCTTCGTCATCGGTCGCCAGGAGTACCTCAAGCTGGTGCTCAACCAGGAAGATCCGGCGGCGGCGGGGCGGGTGTTCGCTTACTACCGCTACTTCAACCAGGCCCGGGCCCGGCGCATCGAGGAGGTGCGCACCACCCTGGCGCAGCTCGACGAGGTGGAGGCCCGCATCCGCACCCGGGTGGCGGAGCTTCAACGCCTGCGCCGGGCGCGGCAACGCGACCGCGCCGCCCTGGAAGCCACCCTGCGCGAGCGCCAGGCGGTGGTGGACCGGCTCCGGCGCGAGCTGGCCGGGCGCGAGGAGGAGCTCAACCGGCTCGGTGCCGACCAGCGGCGCCTGGAGCGGCTGCTGTCGGCCATCCGCGAGGTGCTGGCCGACATCCCGCCGGAGGCAGGCCGGGCCGAACCCTTCGCCCGCCTGCGCGGGCGCCTGCGCTGGCCCGCCCGGGGCCGGGTGCTGGAACTCTACGGGCGCAGGCGCGCGGGGGGGCGGGTGCGCTGGAACGGGGTGCTCATCCGGGCCCCGGAGGGACACAACGTCCGCGCCGTGGCCCGCGGCCGGGTGGCGTTCGCCGACTGGCTGCGCGGCTACGGCCTGCTCATCATCATCGACCACGGCGACGGCTACATGTCCCTCTACGGCCACAACCAGGCCCTGTACAAGGAGACCGGCGACTGGGTGGAGGCGGGCGAGGTCATCGCCGCGGTGGGCAGGAGCGGCGGCCGCGAGCGGGCGGCCCTGTACTTCGAAATCCGTCACAACGGCCGGCCCTCAAATCCGGTGAAATGGTGCCGAAACAGTTGAGAGGGCGGCCGGCTGCAACCATATTTCCGGTCATCGCCGTCCCCGGCCGGGCACCCCGTGGCGCCGCGGGCCCCGGCGAACCCCCGGCGCGGCTGTTGGAGAAGCCGAATTTGCGTTAGTATCAAGGGATTGCAATCCGGTCTGAATGCGGCGCGACCGCATGGAGTCACCTGTTCATGAAACCCCTGCTGCGTAACGCGGTTGTCCTGCTCGCCGGTCTGGTCCTGGGCGTGTCCCTGGCCGTGGGCGCCGGCGTGTGGGCCAAGCGGCCGGCCGAGACCCGTCATGCCCTGCCCCTGTCCGAGGTGCGGTCGCTGTCGGAGGTCTTCGGCAAGATCAAGGAGAACTACGTCGAGGAGGTGGACGACCGCACCCTGCTCGAGAACGCCATCCGCGGCATGCTCTCCGGCCTCGATCCCCACTCCAGCTATCTGGACCGCGAGGCCTTCCAGGAGCTGCGCGTGGGCACCACCGGCGAGTTCGGCGGCCTGGGCATCGTGGTGGGCATGGAGGACGGCTTCGTCAAGGTGGTCTCACCCATCGACGACACCCCGGCCCAGCGCGCGGGCATCCAGGCCGGTGACCTCATCATCCGCCTGGACGACACCCCGGTGAAGGGCATGAGCCTGGACGAGGCGGTGAAGATGATGCGGGGCGAGCCGGGCTCGCAGATCACTCTCACCATCGTACGCGACGGGCTGGACAAGCCGCTGAAGATCACCATCACCCGCGACCGGATCCGGGTCAAGAGCGTCAAGGCGCGCACCCTGGAGCCCGGCTACGGCTACGTGCGCATCACCCAGTTCCAGGAGCGGACCGGGGCCGAGCTCAAGGCCGCGCTCAAGCGGCTGAAGAAGGAGAACGACGGCCGGCTCAAGGGCCTGGTACTGGACCTGCGCAACAACCCCGGCGGCCTGCTGGACGCGGCGGTGGAGGTGGCCGACGTGTTCCTGGACTCGGGCGTCATCGTCAGCGTCAAGGGCCGCACCGCGGAGAACCAGATGCGCCACCAGGCCAGCTCCCCCGACCTGCTGGAGGGGACGCCGCTGGTGGTGCTGGTCAACGGGGGCTCCGCCTCCGCCTCGGAGATCGTGGCCGGCGCCCTGCAGGACCACAGGCGCGGCATCGTCATGGGCAAGCAGACCTTCGGCAAGGGCTCGGTGCAGACGGTGGTGCCCCTGGGCAACAACACCGCGCTCAAGCTGACCACCGCCCGCTACTACACGCCCTCCGGGCGCTCCATCCAGGCCGAGGGCATCGCGCCCGACATCGCGCTGGAGGACCTGAAGGTGGACGTGCGCAAGGATGGACTGGATCCGGTCAAGGAGCGCGACCTGGCCCGGCACCTGGAGAACGACAACGGGGACAAGTCCAAGGCGGGTGCCAGGGGCAAGGGCGGAAAGGATGAGGCCAGGGAGCAGCCGCCCCTGGCCACATCCGATTACTTCCTCTACGAAGCCCTCAACGTCCTCAAGGGCATGTACCTGTTGAGCGCGCGGTGAGCGCGGGGGCCGCCGGGGCGAGCGTTTGATCCGCGCCGGTGTGGCCCTGTTTTTCCTGCTCCTGGCCGGCCCGGCGCCGGCCGGGCCGGCCGGCGGTGCCCCCGCGCCGGTCCTGGCGCTCATCATCGACGACCTGGGCCACCGCTGGGCCGAGGGCCGGCGCGCGGTGCTGCTGCCGGCCCCCGTGTCCGTTTCCATCCTTCCGGGGACGCCCCACGGCGTGAAGCTGGCGCGGCTGGCCCATGCCCGCGGCAAGGAGGTGCTGCTGCACCTGCCCATGGAGTCCGAGACGGGCCGGCCGCTGGGCCCCGCGGGCCTCACCGCGGGGCTGGACCGCGCGGCGTTCCGGGCCCGGCTGCGGCGCGCGCTGGCCGCGGTGCCGCATGCGGCCGGCGTCAACAACCACATGGGCTCGCGCCTCACCCGCCAGCCCCGCCCCATGGCCTGGGTGATGGAGATGCTGGCGGAGCGCCCGCCGCTGTTCTTCGTGGACTCCCGCACCACGCCCGCCAGCGTGGCCCTGCGCGCGGCCGCCCGCCACGGCGTGCCGGCCCTGCGCCGCCACGTGTTCCTGGACCACGTGCAGGACCCGGAGGCCATCGCCCTCCAGTGGGAGCGCTGGCTGGCCCGGGCCCGGGCCGGGGGCGCGGCCCTGGCCATCGCCCACCCCCGTCCCCTGACCTTGGATATACTAGAGGCCCGCCTGGCCGGGCTGAAACGGCGCGGCTTCCGCCTGCTGACCGTGGCCCGGCTCATCGAGGAAAGACACGGGAGGAACCCCACATGGCAAGCGTCCTGGTCCCCCTTGCGGAAGGCTGCGAAGAACTCGAGGCCGTGACCATCATCGACCTGCTGCGGCGGGCCGGCATCGAGGTGGTCACCGCCGGCCTGGTGCCCGGCCCGGTGCGTGCCAGCCGCGGCACCACCCTGGTGCCCGACACCACCCTGGACGAGGTGCGCGAGCGCCGCTTCGACATGATCGTCCTGCCCGGGGGCCTGCCCGGCGCCGATCACCTGCAGCGCGACCCGCGCCTGAAGGAGATGCTCAGGGAGGCCGCGGCGGAGGGCCGCTGGGTGGGTGCCATCTGTGCCGCGCCCAAGGTCCTGGCCGCCGCCGGCCTGCTGGAGGGCCGCCGGGCCACCGCCTACCCGGGCGTGCTGGAGGCCCTGGACGTGCCCGGCCTCGAGCCCTCCGGCGCCCCGGTGGAAGAGGACGGCCGCATTCTCACCTCGCGCGGCCCGGGCACGGCCATGGATTTCGCCCTGGCCATCATCGAGCGCCTGGAGGGGCCGGACAAGCGGCACGAGGTGGAGGCGGCCCTGCAGCGCCCCGCGGCCTGAACGGGCGGCCCGGATCACGGAGGGCGGTGCGGGCGGCGGCGGGCCCGAAATCCCGGACACACATCCAGGCGGCCATCCCATGCGCATCATCGAAGTGGTGACCGATCCCGGTCACGTGGACACCCTGCGCGGCATCGCCGAGCAGCAGGACATCCTCGACCACTGGGTCCTGCCGGGGCCCCCCGCCGAGGACGACGGCCCGCCGCCGCGCTGGGCGGTGCGCATGCTGGTGCGCCCGGCCCGCCAGCAGGCGGTGCTGGATGCCGTGCAGCAGGCCATGGGCACCATCGAGGGGGCGCGCATCAACATCATCCCGGTGGAGGCGACGCTGCCGCGGCCGCCCGAGGTGGAGACCGACAGGCGCGCCTCCGCCGCCCGCTCGCGCGAGGAGCTGTATGAGAAGATCGCCGCCGGCGCCCGCTGGAACAGCACCTACCTGCTGCTGGTGATCCTGTCCACGGTGGTGGCGGCCATCGGGCTGGAGGCCGACTCGGTGGCGGTGGTCATCGGCGCCATGGTCATCGCACCCCTGCTGGGGCCCAACATCGCCCTGGCCTTCGCCTCCGCGGTGGGCGACACGGCCCTGGCCGGCGCCGCCCTGCGCACCAACCTGGGCGGCCTGGCCCTGGCCCTGGGGCTGAGCGTGGTCTTCGGCCTCCTGTGGCCGGTGGACCTGTCCAGCCACGAGCTCATGCTGCGCACCCGGGTGGGCCCGGCGGACATCGCCCTGGCCCTGGCCTCGGGTGCCGCGGCGGTGATCTCGCTCACCACCGGACTGTCATCGGCCCTGGTGGGGGTGATGGTGGCGGTGGCCCTGCTGCCGCCCACCGCCACCCTGGGCCTGATGCTGGCCTCCGGCCACCACGGCCAGGCCGCGGGCGCGGCCCTGCTGCTGGCGGTGAACATCGTGTGCGTGAACCTGGCGGCCAAGGTGGTGTTCCTGGTCCAGGGCGTGCGCCCGCGCACCTGGTACGAGCGCCGGAAGGCGCGCCAGTCCACCTGGTTCTACCTGATTTTCTGGCTGGTCCTGTTCGCGTTCCTCGCCCTCGCGGTGTGGGCGTGGCAGCGCCTGGCCACGGCCTGAACCCCCACCGACGAGGAGCGACGACGCATGCCCCTGAAGGAGTTGCTGGACAACAACCGCAAGTGGGTGGAACGCATGGAGGCGGAACACCCCGGGTTCTTCCGCAAGCTGGCCCGCCAGCAGAAGCCCGAGTACCTGTGGATCGGGTGCGCCGACAGCCGCGTGCCCGCCAACGAGATCGTGGGCATGATGCCGGGCGAGTTGTTCGTGCACCGCAACGTGGCCAACCTGGTGCTGCACACCGACTTCAACTGCCTGTCGGTGCTGGAGTTCGCGGTGGAGGTGCTGAAGGTGCGCCACATCATCGTCTGCGGCCACTACGGCTGCGGCGGCGTGACGGCGGCCCTGTCCCCGCACCGCCACGGCCTCATCGACAACTGGCTGCGCCACATCCGCGATGTCTACCGCCAGCATGCCGGCGAGGTGGATGCCCTGGCCGGCGAGCAGGCCCGCATCGACCGCCTGTGCGAACTCAACGTCATGCAGCAGGTGCGCAACGTGGTGCACACCACCATCGTCCAGGCCGCCTGGGACCGCGGCCAGCGCCTGGCCGTGCACGGCTGGATCTACAGCGTCGCCGACGGGCTGCTGCGCGATCTCCAGGTGACGGTCAAGGGCCCCGACCAGGTGGATCCCGTCTACCGCACCGAATAGCCGGCGGTGGAAGGCTTGCGAACCCGGGGCACCGGAACCTTCATTTCCGCCAAGCCGCAAGCAGGAGCATGGCCCCGGCGGCGGCCAGGAGCCCGCCCAGCACCGGGGCCCGGGCCAGGAGCCCGGGCAGGGCGGTGAAACCGGGCCCGGAGGCGACCACCGCCCCGGCCACCAGCAGGCTGCCGCCGGCCACCGCGGCGACGCGCCGGCGCGTGCCGCGGGCCATTTCCTCGCGCAGGGCATCGAGCTGGTCCGGCTGCAGGCGCACGGCGAGGCGCCCGCGCGCGGCCTGTTCCAGCACGTCGTGGAGCAGGTTGGGCAGGCGCGGCAGCTTCTCGAACCACAGCGGGCCCTGCTCCCGCAGGTGGCGCCAGGCCGAGCGCGGCCCCACCTGCTCCGCCATCCAGCGCTGGAGGAAGGGCCGCGCCGTGGCCCACAGGTCGAGCTGCGGGTAGAGCTGGCGCCCCAGGCCCTCGATGTTGAGCAGGGTCTTCTGCAGCAGGACGAGCTGTGGCTGCACCTCCATGTTGAAGCGGCGCGCGGTCTGGAACAGGCGCAGCAGGAAGCGGCCGAAGGAGATCTCCCCCAGCGGCTTGTCGAAGATGGGTTCGCACACGGTGCGGATGGCGGCCTCGAACTCGTCCACCCGGGTGCCGGGATCCACCCAGCCCGAGTCCACGTGGAGCTGGGCCACGCGGCGGTAGTCGCGGTCGAAGAAGGCGAGGAAGTTCTCCGCCAGGTAGCGCTGGTCGTCGGGGTTGAGGGTGCCCATGATGCCGAAGTCCACCGCGATGTAGCGGCCGTCGTCGGCGACGAAGATGTTGCCCGGGTGCATGTCGGCGTGGAAGAAGCTGTCGCGGAACACCTGGGAGAAGAAGATCTCCACGCCGCGCTCGGCCAGCCGGCCCAGGTCGATGCCCGCGCGCTTGAGCGCATCGATGTCGCTGATGGGGATGCCGCGGATGCGTTCCATCACCAGCACGTCGCGGCGGGTGAGATCCCAGTGCACCTCGGGCACGTACAGCAGGGGCGAGCCCTCGAAGTTGCGGCGGAGCTGGCTGGCGTTGGCGGCCTCGCGCATGAGGTCCAGCTCGTCGAGCAGGGTCTTTTCCATCTCCGCCACCACCGCCACCGGCCGCAGGCGGCGGGCGTCGGGCCAGTGGCGTTCCAGGCGCCGGGCCAGGCTGTAGAGCAGGGCCAGGTCGCGGCGGATCACGGGCAGGATGCCCGGGCGCAGCACCTTGACCACCACCTCGCGGCCGTCCCGGAGCCGGGCCGCGTGCACCTGGGCGATGGAGGCAGAGGCCAGCGGCTCCGGATCGAACTCGGCGAAGGTCTCGGCCACCGGCCGGCCGTGGGCCGCCTCCACGATGCGCACCGCCTGCGCGCCGGGAAAGGGCGGCACCCGGTCCTGCAGCCGGGCCAGCTCCTCGCCGATGTCGTCGGGCAGCAGGTCGCGCCGGGTGGACAGGATCTGGCCGAACTTGACGAAGATGGGGCCCAGGTCCTCCAGCGCGCGGCGGAGGCGCACCGCGCGCGGCGGCCGCCGGCGCGGCACCCAGTTCCAGGGCAGGGCCAGGCGCAGCCAGCGCACCGGGCGGAACAGGTGGGTGCGCAGGAGGAGGTCGTCCAGCCCGTGGCGCAGCAGCACGCGGGTGATGACGAGCAGGCGCAGGAGCTGGGCGGGGCGGCGCATGGGGCGGATTCTAGCAGGATGCCTGTCCCGGATCGCCCGCGCCACCCGGCTCAGGTGGTCAGGCGGCGGTAGATGTCGGAGACCTTGAGCGGGAGCTGGCGCACGTTGTCGATGACGGTGAAGGCCGCGGGGCCGTACATGTGCGGCAGGTAGTCGCGGGCCTCGCGATCGATGGTGATGCAGTAGGGATGGATCCCGGCGCGCCGTGCCTCCACCAGCGCGCGGCGGGTGTCCTCGATGCCGTACTCTCCGCGGTAGTAGCGGTCGTAGTCGTCGGGCTTGCCGTCGGAGATGGCGACCAGGATGCGGGTGCGGGCCTCCACCTCGCCCAGCACCCGGGTGAGGTGGCGGATGGCGAAGCCCATGCGGGTGTAGTCCTGGGGCGTGATGCCGCTGATGCGCGCGCGCACCTCGTCGGAGTAGGGCTCGTCGAAGGTCTTGATGCGGAAGATCTCGCATTTCTTGCGCGCCATGCCCGAGAAGCCATAGATGGCGTAACGGTCACCCAGGGTCTCCAGGGTCTCGGCCAGCAGCAGCAGGGACTCGCGCTCCGCGTCGTTGATCCAGCCCTGGGTGGAACCGCTCATGTCCACCATGAAGCACACTGCGATGTTGCGTTCCGACCGGTGCACGCGGGTGAACAGGCGGTCCGACATCTCGCGCCCGTCGCGGGCGTCGGCCAGGGCCTCCACCAGCGCATCGATGTCCACCTCGTCGCCGTGCACCTGGCGCCGCAGCACCCGGTCCTCGTCGCGCATGGCCTCGAAGGTCTTGCGCAGGTGCTTGATGAAGCCGCTGTAGCGGGCCAGCGTCCGCTCGGCAAAGTCGTCGTGGACCGGGGGGACGTCCTTCTCGCGCACCGCGCACCAGTTCTTGCGGTAGTGCTGGCGCCGGTGGTCCCACTCGTCGTACAGGAACGCGCCCTCCTCGTGGTAGGTGCCCTTCCACACGTCGTCCGGGTCGGGTTCCTGGTCCTGGAGCAGGGACGGGTCGTACTCCCCGTCGCCCGCCGGCACCAGGTAGTCGTCGGGGATCTCGCCCAGGTCCTGCACGATGGAGGTGGTGAGGCGGTGGACCACCTCGGGCACCGGCACCGGCTCGGCGTCCAGGGTGAGGGTGATGCGCTCGCCGTCGGGCTGGCCGGGGTCGGGCTCGCGCCGGGTCCCGAAGCGCAGGTCCGCGGGCGCGCGGTCGTCGCCGCGGGTGAGTTCCTCGGCCACGTCGCGCAGCACGGTGCGCAGCTGCGCCCGCTCCCGTTCCACGCGCGCCTGCATGCACGCCTCCACTGCCGCCACGTCCAGGGTGCCGTCGAGAAAGCCCGGCGGGGGCGGGGCCAGGGGCCGGGCCGCCAGCTCCAGCACCCGTTCCACGCCGGTGCCGGGGCGTCCCAGCTCGGCGGCCAGGGCCTGCCAGTCCGCCGGCAGCGGCGGCTCGCCCAGGGCCCGGCGCAGGCGCTCCATGTCGCGGGCCAGCCCCGGCAGCTCGCGGCGGATGCAACCGGCCAGGCGCAGGGATTCCAGCACGTGGAAGCGGGCGAGAAAGGCCGCCGGCTCGCCGCTGGCGGCGGCGGCCTGCGACAGCGGGTGGCGGAAGGTGCCGAAACGGGTCTGGGCCCAGAGCCGGGCCACCAGCGCCTTGTACAGCAGGAAGTTGTCCTCGCGCCGCGGCAGCCGGGCCAGCAGCGGCGGCAGAAAGATGGTCTCGGTGTCGGTCCAGGGCGACTCGCCCTCGGCCAGCTCCAGGGGCCGTCCCGCCAGGCCGTGGGCGAAGTGGGTGAGCACCCCCAGGCTGTCGGCCAGCACCACCCCGGCGGTGCGGGCGTGGACCAGGTGGACGAAGGCCTCCACGTCCTCGATCACCGCCAGTGCGGCGTGCAGGCCCTTCTGGTCGTAGGTGTCCATGGCGTGCAGGGCCCAGGCCTCGACCACCTCGCGATCGAGCCGGTCCAGGGCCGCGATGGCGCGGGTGATGAAGCGGTAGGCGAGCTGGACGTTGGTGGCCGCCACCCGCTCCACCCAGTCCAGGATGTAGCGTTGCTGCTCCGGCGGCAGGCCGCCGATGATCGCCGCCGGCTCCTCGGTGCGCAGGAACGTGAACTCCACGTCCAGGCAGCGGTCCAGGCGCGCGGTGATCTCGGCCGGCGTCAGCGCAGCGGCGGGCATGGGTTCAGAACAGCGAGGACGAGAGCTCGTTGACCGCCGCCAGCATCTCGGGATCGTCGGTGAGGGCCTCGGCGATGGCGGCGCGGCAGGCGGCCACCGGCGCCACGCCGCTGGTGATGAGGCGGGCGGCGTGCACCAGCAGGCGGGTGGAGGCCCCTTCCTCCAGGCCCGAGCCCTTGAGGTTGCGGGTCATGCCGGCGAACTTCACCAGGCGGGCGGCCAGCTCCGGGTCGATGCCGGTCTCGCGCTGGACGATGCGCGCCTCCAGCTCCGGCTCCGGGTAGTCGAACTCCAGCGCCACGAAACGCTGGCGGGTGCTCTGTTTCAGATCCTTGAGCACGCTCTGGTAGCCGGGGTTGTAGGAGATGGCCAGGCAGAAGTCGGGCCCGGCCTCCACCATCTCGCCCAGTTTCTCGATGGGCAGCACGCGGCGGTCGTCGGCCAGGGGGTGGATGACCACGGTGGTGTCCTTGCGGGCCTCCACCACCTCGTCCAGGTAACAGATGGCCCCGGCGCGCACCGCGCGGGTGAGCGGCCCGTCCACCCATACCGTCTCGCCGCCCCGCACCAGGAACCGGCCCACCAGGTCGGAGGCGGTGAGGTCGTCGTGGCAGGAGACGGTGATGAGCGGCTTGCCCAGGCGCCAGGCCATGTGCTCCATGAAGCGGGTCTTGCCGCAGCCGGTGGGGCCCTTGAGCAGCACCGGCAGCCTCTGGGCGTAGGCCGCCTCGAAGATGGCGATCTCGTCTCCCACCGGCTGGTAGTAGGGTTCCTCGCGGATGAAGTACTCCTCGGGCTTCAGGACCTGGGCGTTCATGGCGGCTCCGACAATATCCGACTGCAGAACCCGGTATTATGCCTCGAAGGGCCCCGGCCCGGCCACCGGGGCCGCGGGACGGTGGTCCGGCGATGCGGGCATGTTCCGCGCACAAAAAAGGCGGCCCCGGTCGGGGCCGCCCGGTTTCGGGGTCCGTGACCCCGGTGCCTCAGTAGCGGGGCCGCGAGGGCCGGTCGCTGCGGGGCTTGGCCTGGTTGACCCGCATGGGCCGGCCCTTGTAGTTGGACTCGTTGAGGGCCTTGATGGCGGCATCGGCCTCGGAGTTGTTGGGCATCTCGACGAAGCCGAAGCCCTTGGACTGCCCGGTGTACTTGTCGGTGATGACGTCGACGCTGGCGACCTCGCCGAACTCGGCGAAGGTGGTGCGCAGATCGTCGCTGGTGACGCTATAGGGCAGGTTGCCTACGTACAGTTTCATAATCGTGACTCGCTTGACAAAGACGGGTTGCTCGGATGCGTCACCGGATGACCAACCCGGACAAATCAGGCGGCGACGACG
>Ga0256830_1002648_pt1 | contig 11625 bp, 13 predicted proteins | sample 128326metaG_FD_190537 | JGI IMG/M metagenome (GOLD analysis project Ga0256830, IMG submission 190537) | Hydrothermal vent microbial communities from Lau Basin, Pacific Ocean - 128-326 | ecosystem: Environmental > Aquatic > Marine > Hydrothermal vents | place: Pacific Ocean: Lau Basin | collected...
CCTTTTATTTCCACCCCCTTTGTGCCTGACTGTTATTCTTCCTTTGGTTGACCTGCCTCTTCTCCTCTTAAATCCCGATATTAGAGATTTTTCCGGTTTTGATTTTGACAAAACCGAGTAGTCAACTACTGTTCTTCCTCTTTGTCCGGGTGTTGTTGGTTTTAATCTTTTTAACATAATTAAATTCCTATATCTATTTTATCGCCTTCTTTTAAGGTTATTATTGCCTTTTTAAACCCTGGCTTTCTTCCTTCATGTCTTCCCAGTCTTACCTTTCTACCGGCGGTATTTACAACAGCCACATTTACAACTGAAACTTCAAAAATATTTTCAACCGCTTTTTTTATATCTATTTTATTTACATTTTTTGACACCTTAAAAACATATTTATTTTCCTGCCCCATCATTGAAGTCTTTTCCGTTATGTAAGGTTCTTTTATTATATTATGATAAACTACACCCTTTTGCTTAGAGTCTTCTCTTGTTTTTCTTTCAGCGGTATCTTTTTTTGAAACATTAACTTCAGCTTTTGCATCTTTTTCCTCCTTAGCCACCACTTTTTTAATTTTATCTATAATAGCCATATTATTTACTTAATTTTGTGTAAGTTTTCTCTATTACTGAAACAGCATCCTTAAGAACAAGCAAGTACTTGTAATTTAAAAGATCTCCAATATTTATACTATCTGCATTAGCAACTTTTACAAAAGGAATATTTCTAAAAGATAAAAGAATTTCTTGATCCTTTTTTGGTAAAAGTATCAAAGTTTTTGCTCTTTTTTCTTTTTTAAAAATATCTTTTGAAACTAAATCTAAAAACTTATCCGCTTCTTTTGTTTTTATATCGCCAAAAGAAAGACTTTCCACGGCAAATATTTCATTATCCTTTACCTTTGATGACAAAACCATAAACAAAGCCTTTTGTTTTTGTTTTTTATTGACAGCCTTGGAAAAATTCCTATCTTTTCTGGGACCAAAAGTTACGCCTCCTCCTTTCCATATGGGTGACCTTGTGGAGCCATGCCTTGCCCTACCGGTTCCTTTTTGCTTCCATGGTTTTTTTCCTCCACCTCTTACTTCTCCTCTGGTTTTTGTATGAGCGATAGCAATTCTGGAATTTGCCTGCTGAGCAACATAAACCTGATGTATAAGGTCCATATTCGGCTCCAAATTAAAAATAGCTTCAGGAAGATCAAGCTTTCCTGTTTTTTTTCCTTTTTGGTTGTACAAATCAATACTTATCATAAATATATTATTTAGAAACCAACTCTAAAATACTTCCTTTTTTTCCGGGAAGCGCTCCGGAAACCGCCAATACTTTATTTTCCACATCTACTTTTACAACCTTAAGACCTTTTACAAGCACTCTATCAGAACCCATTCTTCCCGCCATTCTCACCCCCTTAAAAACTCTTTGCACTCCTCCGGCACCTATGGAACCGGGAGATCTTAAAGTATGTTTCTGTCCGTGACTTGCCGGACCTCCGGCAAAACCATGCCTTTTTACAACCCCTTGAAATCCTTTTCCTTTAGAAATGCCGGTTACATTAAGTTTTTCACCTTCTGAAAAAATAGATAAATCAATCTTGTCTCCAACTTTATAAGCTTCTACATCTGAAGGCTTAAATTCTTTTAATACGCCAAATTGACCAAGATTTTTAAAATGTCCTTTTTCCGGCTTATTCACCTTCTTCTTACTGAAAGATCCTATCTGAACAGCAAAATAACCATCTTTTTCTTCCGTTTTTACTTGAGTTACAATGCAATCATCAATCTCTATCAAAGTTACCGGAGTAACCTTACCGGATTCATCAAAGATTTGAGTCATATTCAATTTTTTTCCTAAAATGAATTTCATGATCTAAATTTAAATTTATCAAGCAAAGACTTTAAATTTTATTTTTGAAAAAAAATACGAGCAAAGCCCATATTAAAACTAAACTTGATACTTATCCAAGGTTACTCACTATAACCGATTTTTATTTAAATTGCAAATGATTATATAAAAATTTTTATATAATCATTTGCAATTTAAATCATCTTTATTTCTATATCAACCCCGGCAGGAAGATTAAGATTTGTTAAAGCGTCAATTGTTTTTGCACTCGGTGTGGAAATATCTATTACTCTTTTATGAACCCTCATTTCATAATGATCTCCGGCACTCCTATGAACAAAAGTTGATCTGCCAACAGAATATTTTCTTGTTTCTGTAGGTAAAGGTACGGGACCGGTCACTTCACTGCCTTGTCTTTCTGCCGCTTCCACTATCTGACGCGCACTATTGTCTATAATTTTATTGTCATAGGCTCTTATTTTTATTCTTAACCTCTGAATTTGATCTTCTTTTGTCTTTGTCATTTTTTTGCTCATAATCATTCCGGGCTTTTTTACCCGGAATGATTATTGAGTTTAATTAACTTAAGCTATAACTTTCAATACAACTCCAGCTCCAACCGTTTTTCCACCTTCACGAATTGCAAATCTCTGCTGTTCCTCCAAAGCAACCGGAGTTATCAATTTAACTTTAATCTTAACCGTATCTCCCGGCATAACCATCTCTGTTCCCTCAGGAAGTGTAACTTCTCCGGTAACATCTGTTGTTCTTACATAAAATTGCGGTTTATAACCATTAAAAAATGGAGAATGCCTTCCACCTTCATCTTTAGTAAGAATATAAACCTCAGCCTCAAATTCTGTATGAGGGGTAACCGATCCGGGTGCTGCTAAAACCTGACCTCTTTCAATTTCTTCTTTTTTCTTTCCTCTTAATAAAAGTCCGGCATTGTCTCCGGCCATAGCCGAATCAAGACTTTTATTAAACATTTCGATACCTGTTACCACCACTTTTTCTGTCGGTTTGATACCAACTAACTCAACTTCATCATTGACCTTAACTTCACCTCTTTCAACTCTTCCGGTAACAACCGTACCTCTACCCTCTATTGAAAATATATCTTCAATAGGCATAAGGAAAGGTTTGTCTGTTTCACGAACAGGATCAGGAATAAATTCATCACAAGCTTTCATAAGCTCAAGAATTTTTTGAACATAAGGGTCATTTACATCTTTTGCCTCAAGAGCCTTAACCGATGAACCTCTGATAAATGGAGTTTTTTCTCCATCATATCCATATTTTGTCAAAAGCTCTCTTATTTCTTCTTCCACCAAATCAACAAGCTCTTCATCATCAGCCAAATCCATTTTGTTTAAGTAAACAACTATAGAAGGAACCCCAACTTGCTTGGCAAGTAAGATATGTTCTCTTGTTTGCGGCATAGGCCCGTCTGGAGCAGCCACCACCAATATAGCGCCATCCATCTGAGCGGCACCGGTTATCATATTCTTTATATAGTCAGCATGCCCGGGAGCATCAATATGAGCATAATGCCTTTTATCCGTTTCATACTCTGAATGATGCAAAGCGATTGTTATACCTCTTTCTTTTTCTTCAGGAGCTGTATCAATCTGATCAACAGATTCTATTCTTGCTTTTTTGCCGGCAAGATTTAAAGCATGCAAAATAGCTGCGGTTGTTGTTGTTTTTCCATGATCAACATGACCAATGGTGCCGATATTAACATGCGGCTTTGTACGTTCAAATTTTTCTGCCATAAATTATATTAAAATAGCAATTAAAGCAAGATAAAGCTTAAAATTACTGGGGTTCATCTTTCCAATAATTCAAAGCCTTATAACTGCTTCAATCTTATATTTTATATCTTAATTATTATTAATTATATTTATAAAACTAAAACAAAATACCAAAACATTCTAATCAAAAAAACTCCTAAAGTCAAGACTTTATCTTTGACTTTCAATCTTTCATTCTAAAAAGGTAAATCCTCCAACCTTATTTCCCTTAAATCTTTTTTTTGATTATGCAATTCTTCCAAACTCTCATTTCCGGAATTATTTTTTTGAAATACATCGTCTTTATCACTAAAATTCAAATCCTCCTCAAAAATATTTTCCAAAGAAGGAGCTTTATTTTTAAAGTTTTCTTCTTTTGTTTTATCCAGCAAATAATTCCCTTCTTCCCTGTTTGAAGCCGTCTTTGCATTTTTTATATTTTTTACATAATCATCAAAAGGAACAACAACATATGCGGGTTTTCCACTCTCCATTATAACAATACCTTTTTTTGATATTTCCAATATTTTTTTTATATCATCCAACATTTCAAAGTTATTAAAATTTACAAGTCTAAAATCAAAATAAATCTTATTTTTTACCGGCAATAACTTCTTGTGCGATATTTTTTGGCGCTTCTTCATAACTTGAAAATTCCATACTGTAAGAAGCTCTTCCTTCAGTCATTGACCTTAATTGAGTTGAATAACCAAACATATTCGCAAGAGGAACCTGAGCGTTAACAACTTTAATATTTCCTCTGTCTTCCATACTTTCTATCCTCCCTCTTCGTGAATTTAAATCACCGGTAACATCTCCCAAAAAGTCCGGCGCCGTTATGACAGATACTTTCATTATTGGTTCAAGCAATACAGGGTTTGCCGCTTCTACCGCTTTCCTTACCGCCATAGATCCCGCTATCTTAAATGCAGCTTCAGAGGAGTCAACATCATGATAAGAACCGTCAAATAATGTTACTTTTACATCTTGAACGGGGTATCCGGCCAAAACTCCCTTTTCAAGAGTTTCTTTAACCCCTTTTTCAACCGGAGGAATAAATTCTTGAGGAATCACTCCACCCTTAATCTCATTTACAAATTCAAAACCGGCATTTTTTTCATTTGGTTCAATTTTTAACTTAACATGACCATACTGACCCCTGCCGCCGGACTGCTTAACATATTTTTCTTCCGCCTCGGCCGTTCCTTTAATAGTTTCTTTATAAGCAACCTGTGGAGCGCCTATTGATGCATCAACCTTAAATTCTCTTAACATCCTGTCAACCAAAACCTCAAGATGCAATTCCCCCATTCCCGATATAATGGTTTCTCCGGTTTCATGATCAACTCTGACTTTAAAAGTAGGATCTTCCTCTGATAATCTTCTTAAAGCCAGACCCATCTTTTCCTGATCCGCTTTTGTTTTTGGCTCAATTCTTAAACTGATAACCGGCTCTGGAAATGTGATCTGCTCTAAAATTATAGGATTTGATTCATCACATAATGTGTCTCCCGTAGTTGTATTTTTCAGACCGACAGCAGCACCGATATCTCCGGCATATATCTCATCTACTTCCTCTCTTTCATTTGAGTGCATTCTTAATATTCTGCCTATTCTTTCTTTTTCTCGTTTAGTTGAATTATATATATAAGAACCCTTTGATAGTTTTCCTGAATAAACTCTAAAAAAAGCTAAAGAACCGACAAAAGGGTCATTTGCTATTTTAAAAGCCAAAGCGGAAAAAGGAGCATCATCATCAGCCTCTCTTGTTACTTCCTCGCCTGTTTTTGGATTTGTTCCTTTAATAGCCGGCACATCCAAAGGTGATGGCAAGTAATCAACCACCGCATCCAATAAAAGCTGCACTCCTTTATTTTTAAGAGCTGTTCCGCACAAAACCGGATTTACCCCTCCTTTAAGAGTGGCTTTTCTTAAAGCTTTTTTTATATCTGATACCGGAATTTCTTCTCCTGAAAGATATTTTTCCGCAAGCTCATCATCTTCAGAAGCTACCATATCAAGCATCTCCTCTCTCCATTTTTCAGCCTCAGCCTTCAATTCTTCAGGAATATCTGAAACTTCCATCTTCTCTCCATGATCTCCGGAAAAAATAATTTGCTTTTGATTTATAAGATCAACAACACCCTTAAAGTCCGCTTCAGCTCCTATCGGTATTTGAATCGGTATTGCTTTGGGGTTTAACCTTTCTCTTATTGAAATAAGATCTTTATGCCAGTCAGCTCCCGTTCTATCCAGTTTGTTTATAAAACAAATTCTGGGAACATTATACTTATCAGCCTGATGCCAAACCGTTTCTGATTGAGGTTCTACTCCCGCCACTCCATCAAAAACAACGGCTGCTCCATCCAAAACACGAAGAGATCGTTCAACCTCAACTGTAAAATCAACGTGACCCGGAGTGTCAATAATATTAAACCTAACCTCTTTTGATTTGTCTCCGGCCTCATAAGTTGGAATCCAAAAACAAGTAGTGGCGGCAGAAGTAATGGTAATTCCTCTTTCTCGCTCCTGCTCCATCCAGTCCATAACAGCCTCACCCTCATGCACCTCACCTATCTTGTGAGAAACACCCGTGTAAAATAATACTCTTTCGGTAACTGTTGTTTTTCCGGCATCAATATGAGCAATAATTCCAATATCTCTTGTTCGTTCTAATGGATAAGTTCTTGACATAAAAAATGATAAATTATGAATAATAAATTATAAGTTATAACTTTACAGTTTCTTTGCCTTAACTCCTTAATTTATTATCTTTTAAAAATTTATAAAATAATTAAAAAATTTAAATCTCACTTTAACTACCAAGCAAAATGAGCAAAGGCTCTGTTTGCTTCCGCCATTCTTTGGGTATCACTTCTTTTTTTAATGGCCGCCCCTTCATTTTTTGCAGCAAGTAATATTTCATCTGCCAAACGATGAGCCATTGAGCTTCCTTTTTTAGATTTGGATGCTGTTATAATCCATCTGAATGCCAAAGCAAGTTTTCTGTCACCCTTAACCTCTCTTGGCACCTGATAGTTCGCCCCACCTATTCTTTTTGACTTTATCTCAAGCACGGGAGAAACATTTCTTATTGCCAACTCAAAAGTTTCTATCGGGTCTGATTTTGTTTCTTTTTCAATTTCAGCCAAAGCATCATAAACTATTTTTTCAGCAAGATTAAGCTTGCCATGAAGCATAATAACTTTTATAAGCTTTGCAACTATAGTGTTATTATATTTTCTATCCGGCTCTATTGTTCTTTTAAATTTTTGTTTTCTTCTCATTTCCTTATTATTTCCTTATTAAAATTTCCTTATTATTATTTCCCTATTATTTCCTTATTATTTCCTTATCAAATTTTGCTCTATAATATCCTAATATTTATTTTATTCTTTTGGTTTTTTGACTCCATACTTTGACCTCTCTTGTTTTCTCCCTTCAACTCCGGCTGCATCCAAAACTCCGCGAACAACATGATATCTCACTCCCGGAAGATCCTTAACTCTTCCGCCCCTTATCATAACAACCGAGTGCTCCTGTAAAGTATGCCCAACCCCCGGAATATAAGCTGTAACTTCTTGTCCATTTGTTAATCTTACTCTCGCAATCTTTCTTAACGCTGAATTTGGTTTTTTAGGAGTAGTGGTGGAAACTTTTGTGCATACCCCTCTTTTAAACGGAGAAGAATAAAAAGTCGGTTTATTTTTTAAACTGTTAAAACCGCGAGCCATTGTTGGTGACTTTGATTTTTTGCTTGCGCTTTTTCTTCTTCTTCTTACTAGTTGATTTATTGTTGGCATATAAAAAAATAAATAGCGTAAAAACGCCTTAATTAAAGTATATACAATTTATCAGAAAAAATAAGACAAGTCAAGGCTACCTTTTAAAATTATGGAAGATTTAAAAAATGAAATTAAAGTCCGGAAAAAGCCAAAGCAATTATAGGCAAGTTAAAGATTATTGAAAATATATTTATAACGGTAAATATCAAAATCCCTATTATATCTGTTAAAAAAACCAAGGCAATCAAAATGAAAAATCCCCATTGCTCCATAAAAGGCGCAAATCTTTCAAATGCTCCAGGCGCAAAAGCCTCAAACATCCTGTATCCGTCAAGCGGCGCTATCGGAATTAAGTTAAATACAAACAAAGCCAAATTAATATATATTAAAAAAGCTAAAAATTTAACCAAAAAATTAAGCTCTCCTATCCCAAAGGACAATAAAAATTTTAAAGCTAAAATGGCAATTATCGCCAAAGCAATATTTGAAGCAATTCCGGCCACAGAAACCAGAAATTTTCCCCAATCACCCCTGCCTATTTTAGCAGGATTTATCGGCACCGGCTTAGCCCAGCCAAAGCCAACCAAAACAAGAAGCAAAGAGCCCATAAGATCAAGATGGGCGATAGGATTTAAACTCAAACGCCCCATATTAGAGGCGGTATCATCGCCCAACCTGTAAGCAACATAACCATGAGCAAATTCATGAATGGTTATGGCTATTAAAAGCGCAAAAAGCCAAGGAATAACAAGTGCCGGATTATTTTGAAAAAGTTGAAATAATAACATTTGAGTTTTTAAAAATTAAATTTTATCAATTTATAATATCATGAGTAAGGCTAAAATTCAAAAAAGAAAAATTTAGCACCCACTCAGAGTCATCTTTATATTCAAATTTAATCTGCCAGCTCTTGATTTCTTTTTATATACATGTTAAATTTAATCAATCAAAATAAATCCTAATATAAACTTATGTCAAGAACTTGCCCCATCTGTGAAAAAAAGCCAAAAATGAATACAGTCTTGGTAAAACTTCGCGGAAATTACAACCCAACCACAAAAAGAAGAAAATATCCAAATTTACAATGGCTATCTATTGGAAAAAAAAGAATAAAAGCTTGTACAAAATGCATAAGAACGGTCAATAAGCAGCCTAAAATTTAATAAATTCTCATTAAAAAACCCTCGTTTAAAAACGAGGGTTTTTTAATGTCTTTTCAGCATCACATGAACATAAGCTAAAATCCAAGTGGGTGCCCGCAATTTCAGACTCCGGACGAACCGGCAATCTAAAACAATGTAAGGCTCCCAAAAAGACCAATTTGACCTTAGTTCATAAATACTGAAAAGACATTTTTATTATATTGCTTATTAGCATAAAAATCAAATTAAAATATTTGCTAAAAATAATATTTTATTGTAAAGTAAAAATAATGATATTTTTTCCTTTATATTAAAAGGAGGGTGAAAAATGTCCAGAGTTCTTTTGCCAAAACTCAAAAAAAAATCAAGAAAACTTTATCTTTGCTCATTTAAACCAAAACAAAACCTTATTGGAAAAACAGTCTATGTAAAAAGATGCCATGCTAAAGCTCATTTTACAGAAGATGGAAAATGCGTATGTTCTTTGGTGGGAAAATCAGTAAAAATAGTTAATGAACAAATCTATTCCAATGGTTATATATCTTTTGAAGCAATAGTAAATAACCGAAGTTTTTTTCTGGAAAGAGGAGAATTTTTACCTCTAAAGCAACTGGCGCTTCTTAAAACCAAAGATGTTTCTCTTGTTTCCGAATAATCTGTCGTAAGATTTTTCCAATAAAAATAAATTAATAACAAGTCTTTTTTGTTAGAAAAAACCGAATCCAAAAAAGGATCCGGTTTTTTGTTTTATGCTAAATAAATAAGAAATTATAAAAAAGATAAATTTATTATTCCACTATCCCATCCAAATTTACATCATAAAGCATTCTTTCGTTTACATGCGTATAATCCATTATTTCCTCATCAGAAAACCAGACTTTTATTTCTCTTTCAGCCTCTTTTGTTGAATCAGAGCAGTGAATCAGATTTCTAACAGCCCGTCCGTCTGCATTTGCCAAAGAATAAGAGTCCAAAGTCATATCTCCTCTGATAGTACCCACATCAGAGGACATCGGCTCAGTACTTCCAACAATTTTTTTCACTATACCAACGGCATGATTTCCCTCAAGCACCAATATAATAACCGGACTGCAAGTCATAAAAGCAACATTCCCCTCCATAATATCCCGGCCATACTCAAGTGCAGTTTTTTCCGGCTCCTTACCTTTTTCTTTTAGATTTTTAATGGTTAAATTTCCTTTTTCTTCACACCAAGCATCATCTTTATTATAATGTGCCAAAACCTGCTCTCTTGTCGGAGTAAGCATTTTAACAGCTGTAAATTTTAAACCTGTTGACTCAAGTCTCTTCATTATCTCACCGACCAAAGACCTGTGAACTGCATCAGGTTTTAGAATAACAAATACTCTTTCTTTTTTGTTTGCCATATTAAATGTTATTTAATTATAATAAATTTAAATTTAACACAAAAATATTGTATTGAAAAGTGGGAAAAGTGAAAAATGAAACTTAAAACTCTGTTTTGTATTCAATATTTTTTCCATCGGTAAAAATATTTATTCTGCCATTATAATCTGTCCTTAAAAGCTTTATATTCTTTAAACGCTCCAAGACAATATCACTTGGATGTCCATATGAATTTTTCTTTCCAACAGAAATTACGGCAAACTCCGGGCTGGCGCTTTCCAAAAATAACTTTGAGGAAGATGTTTTGGAGCCGTGGTGATTTATCTTTAAAACATCAACATCAAGATCCAATTCAGAATTTACCAAATCCGACTCTTCCTTAAGTTCCGCATCTCCGGAAAATAAAAATTTTTTTCCAAGATAATCAAGCCTTAGAGCCAGCGATATGTCATTGGGACTATCAAGTTCAATCCCACTCACACTTCTAAACGGGTAGACAATATCCAAAAAAGCAAACTCTCCAATCCCCAATCTTTTGCCGGCTTTTGGATCTATTACATTTATATTTTTTTCTTTAACTATTCTTCTTATTTCATCATAAGTTTTATTTTTATAAATCACATTTGAAAACATTATATTTTTAACCTTATATCTTTTTAAAAGCTCAACCAGACCGAATATATGATCATTTTGCGGGTGGGTAAATGCAACCAAGTCTATCTCTCTATCATAAAAAGGCATAACTTCTGAAAGTTCAGAAAGCAGCGAATTGTCCGGTCCTCCATCTATTAAAAACTGAAACTTGTCAGGAGTTTCAATAAATACGGCATCTCCCTGCCCAACATCCAAAAAATAAACATGAAGCTTGCCGTCAGACCAAAATTTAAACACCAAAAACCACACCAAAAAACAAAAAATCAAAAGTCCTATTGTAAGATAAATTTTCTTTTTAAAAACCATAAACAAGCTAGTTAAAATTCAAAATAGAAAAAGATAAATTTCCGAAAAAATTTATAATACTTATTTGATAAAATAAAATAAACCATAAAAAGAATGAAAATATTTTTGCCAAAGGCAAAAATATAAATCCAAAAAGACCCGTAAAAAATCCAAAAAACATGGCAACGGGTATTGCCGGCAATATCAAGACATTTACCAAGGGAGACACCAAAGATATCTGCTTAAAATTAAAAAGCAATATCGGCAAAACCGCAACTTGCGCGGCAAAGGTTGCAGATAAAGTATCTCTTAGTTTTAAAAAATCAGGAACTTTTTTAAACTTCTCCAAAAAATAAGGATAAATATACAAAAGCCCAAGTGTGGCCAAAAAAGAAAGCTGAAAGGATACATCAAAAATAAGAACTTTGGGATTTATCAAAACCATAAGCAAAGCGGCAAAGATAAGAGCGTTAAGAGTATGCTGCGCCCGACCGTAATATTTTGCCAACAAAAGCACCGAACCCATTATGGCGGCGCGAACAACTGAAGACGAAGCCCCCGTCATAATAACAAAAAGAGCAATAACCACTATTGCAAAAATAACCACAACACGCCTATCGGAAACAAAAGAACCAAATAGCCAAGCCACAAACATCACAATAATAGTAACATTAAAACCAGAAAGCGCTATTATGTGCGCCGTGCCGGTGTTTATAAAGTTATTATACAAATCCTTAGGTAATTCGGACTTTGAACCA
>Ga0256830_1002649_pt1 | contig 11621 bp, 10 predicted proteins | sample 128326metaG_FD_190537 | JGI IMG/M metagenome (GOLD analysis project Ga0256830, IMG submission 190537) | Hydrothermal vent microbial communities from Lau Basin, Pacific Ocean - 128-326 | ecosystem: Environmental > Aquatic > Marine > Hydrothermal vents | place: Pacific Ocean: Lau Basin | collected...
CTGGCATTATATTCATCTATCCATACCATACAGTATTCTCCTTTATCTATTTTTTCTAAGGCTTCTTTGATTCCACCTGGAGAGAAAATCAACTGGGGAAATCCCCAGGGAGAATATTCGTTCACCCGAAATATCTTCAGTATATCTCCAGGATAAACCCGGAAGGGCGCAGGGAACAATCTTAAAGGGACATTGGCGGTTCCTTTTCTATTAGAAGATCTCCAGGAAACCTTTAGGTAAACATCTCGAAAACCCCATAGGTTTATATCGGATATTTCAGGTTTCACTCTCACCTCCACCACGGAACTCTGCCGAGGGGGTAATTCCACTTTTTCATTAATTCCTTCTTCCAGAATACCTTGGCAGGGTTTAATTTCTAACTCGGTTTTTATCCTTTTATCCGTATTATTCGATACTCTTAATTTTATTAGTTGTTCTTTTCTGGAAGGAGAGGAAATGTAGGGAGGATCCCATACAAAACTCAGAGGCGGGACTATCCTTACCTGCGTGGGCAAGGTAGAAATTCTGTTTCCAAATTCATCCTCAAGAACGGGGGTTATAGCATATAGACCTTCAGGGTATCCCTCGGGAATGGCTACTTTTATCTGAACCGATTGAGACTCCTCCGTAAGATTCATCTTAGCCGGATAAATCTTCCATCTCTCGGGAACAAGAAAGGAGAGGAGATACTTTCTTCCGGAAAAATTCTTTACCTGGAGAGAGAATGTAAAAGAAGAGGTAGTTTCTATAAATCTACTTTCTATGGAAGGGAAAACAGGTGCTCCTACAACCAGCACCCCCCAAGTCTTAAGATAAGGGAGAGTAAACCTTAACCCCCGGAGATTTTTCTTATATTTTAACTCTATTGGTTCATTACCAGGGGTGAGATAGGTTATTTTAAGAGGAGTGGGAAGAAGAATACCTTCTGTATCCATGGATATTTCAACATTTTTTCGCTCCGAAGATGAAAGATTGAATAAATGGGCAACCAGCTGGGTTTTGCCAGATAACAGCTTTCGGGATAATAAGACATATTTTAAATCAGAAGAAAATACCTCTAATCTCTCTTGAGACACAAAAAGTTCATTTGCAGGATTAAGGATATAAAGAGAAAACTCTCTGGCAAATATTTGAAATTCAGGGTCAGGATTTATTCCACTGGAGACCAGATTTATTTTATGTGCCAGTAAAACTCCATAAACTAAATTTGTGTATTTACGCAAGGAAGACCTCAGAGATAACCAGCACCAGAGAGGAGCATTAAAATTCTCCCGGGCAAATCGTCTTATCTCTTCATAAAATTCGGAAGATAAGGGTCTCCCTTTAAGTTCATACATGGCGGGCATATTGTATTTTAATACCGGGTCATCAATAAAAGAATTCCCGAAGTTGTTCAACCCCACCACCAGATGGGGATACTTCTTAATTACTCTCTCTATCCCTATCCATCCTCCCCTTCGGAGGGCTTGTGTATTTTTTACCACATTCTGCTCATAAGCATTATTTTTTGATGAAAGAGCACTATCTATATACCCTCCATCAAACCCCATACGGGCAAGAAGTTCAATTTGCTTGGCTATCCATTCCTGATGTTCTAAAAAAGTCCCTGAGAATCCCCACCATTCTTTACCATCTCGCCAGTAAGCATTTGCATATTGATTACTAAAAGGGGTTCTCCACTTAACCCTTCCTGGCAAAAGAATCATGGTGGTAGGGCTAAGGGCACCTTCTATATAGAAAGCTACCTTCCTACCTCTCCGGTGATAGTTCTCAATCTCGGATAGAGATACTGAAGGTCTGGCTACACTCCAGGGGATTCCCCATCTCCGGGAAAGAAAAACAACATCGCGTAGAGAAAGATTTCTCTCCAGATAGGGTTGGGAAGTTATTCTCTTCCTCTCCTTCTTTTCCAGTTCTTTCCCATATAACTCGAATTCCCTCATCACCACACGGTTTTGTCCTGCAAACCTGAACATGGTAAATCTTATCCGGGAAGTAGAAACAGGGGGAAAACTATATTCCGCTACCTTCTTCTGGTTGTTTTCCTCCTCATATATTAATTCCCACTTTTTCTTCCTGTCATCCCAGTATTCTAATTTATAAGCCACACCTCTTATATTCAGGGAATACCAGTAAATTACATTTCGGTATATAGAGACTTTCCGGTTAAAATCCAGTTCCAGAGTCTGAGGAGCTCCACTTCCAAACTCTCCAGCCCAGTAACTCTCGGGATTAATTTTATCCCCATCCAGTGCTGCCCAACCGTCATTTATTCCATTCCCGATTTCTGTAGAGACTCTATAAGTAGTCCCTTTCGTAAGCAGAGCCACATTATCCTTGGGAGGAATCACCTTTTTCTTGGGTGGTTCTAAACGAATATCATAAGACCACGTGGGCATCCTTAGACTTATCAGCATCCCCTTTGCCCGTCTTATATACTCCAGCTTCCTCTGAACCGGCACTCTCTCACCTTCTTTCTCAACTGACGAAAGGGAAAGCAGTCTTTCTACAGGAGTGATATCGTATCCTTCTTTTCTCGCTTTCCTTAGTTCGCCTCTGAGTATCTTCATCTGATCCTGCAAGAATGAATCATTCACATAGGAAGGCAAAGAGGTGTCAATATAAGATGGCGTATTTTTATACTCGCTCAGCAGTTCTATATCATCTATCCATACAGAATATTCCTTTCTCTGGGGTGTAGTAGGAGTGTAAAATACCAGACGGGTAACTTTCTTCCTGGGAAGAGAAGAAATATCCATCACATATTCTCTCCATTCGGTATCCTTAGGCGTAACTGACAGCCATTTTACCCATCCAGCTTCCCTGTCATACCATCGGAAACCCACTTTGGCTCCTATCCCCTTATCATCGGTTTTCATTTTAAATCTTAGCCACTTATACCTGCTCCAATCCTGGGGTATCCCTTCTTTGAGAGGAAGCCAGTCAAACACAAAAAACTTGTCTATAGTGCTGGGATGGAACCGGATACAGTACTTCCCACTGGGAGTATCTGTGGATATTCCTACATCTTCTTCCCTTTTACTTGAGGAAGGGTACCAGCGAATGATACCATCCTCAAAATCGTCTACGGTTAATTGGTTGGGGCTATATCTCACAGTGGAAAGTGCAGCAACTCCTTTTTCCCCGAAAGGAACAGACTTCTCGTCCTGAGCAAAAAGTATAGCATCTATATGAAAAGTCCCACCTCCTTCAACTTTTTCAATAGCTAATTTATTTTCCTTCTCTAGAGGATATCGCCCCACTTTTACCCATTTGAACCCCTTTTTAGATTCTCTCTTTCCCACAAGAGAATGATAGATATTATTCAAGGTTATAGATGCTTTTCTCAATTTTGAATCCTGAAAGATACGTATCCATACCGTGTATTCTCCCTTTTCAGGTAAAAGAACAGTATATCTCATAGGGATTTTATCTCTGCCTGTATAAATAGTATAGCCTGCACTTGCCTGGGGCCCCCATTTATAAACTATCCAGGGACCTTTAGAACCGACATTCTGAGAAACTATATTAGATAGATTCTCTGCTTCTAAAAAAAGCATATTATCCTGCCCTTTTAAGGGGGACCACAGAAGAGATACTATTATAAGTGATACTAATAACATCTTAACTTCAAAATTATCTAATCCGCAATCGGAGTGAACATGTGATTAATCTTAGAGTCATAACCAGGCCATCCACTGCTCGTTCCATAGTGAGTAGCATTACGGACAAAAACTTCGTTTCTGCTTAACCATTCTACATGTGTATCCAGAAAAAGATAGTTCCCTCCTTGGCTATGTCTGGCAGCTACGAGATCCCTATTCAGTGATGCAGGATAAATGTACAATGCCTGGCCAGGAGATACATCACGATTATCTCCAATGATAATAGTCTGAATATCTTTCACCTGAGGCAAGCGGGTTCCCCATCCTACGCCTTTATTATTATAGGCATATCCAAAGTAATCGAAGTTCCATCCATATCCGAACCTGTTCCAGGTGGTATTAAGAGGCTGGCGGGATGGACACTGGAAAATCCCCTGGGTGCGTAATCTTGCCCAATCAGGCTGCCCCACGTAAGTATCCAGAAGATAGAACCAGTATACACTCCCTGATCTTACCAGTCCTCCAGGAATAAGATGCTCATCGTAATCCTGGGTATACATCATAAGAGCCAACCCTATCTGTTTCAAATTGTTCTGGCAGACTGCTGTCCTTGCCTTCTCTCTTGCTTTCTGTAATGCAGGGAGTAATATAGCTGCCAGTATCGTGATTATGGCGATAACTACCAGGAGTTCTATCAAAGTGAAGGCTCTACTAAGACCCCATATTTTCCGAATTTTACCTAACATAGTTAAAACCACCTCCTTTTCTTATCTTCTGTGCCCTGAGACCCGAAATGATGGCGAGGGGCACAATACCCGCTATCATCAACCAGCTCAAAATTAACCATTTATAACTCATTCCTATCTCTCACCCCCTTTCCGAAACCGAAGATCCACGAACCACCAACCTTCCCTTAACAAGACTTCTCAACTCTACTTCTTCTCCCTTTATCAGTCTTATTAGTTTCTCTCCTGCTCTTTTTCCCAGTTCGTAGGGAAATATATCCAGGCTGGTAAGAGAAGGATGGGTATGCTGGGTGAAAGGAGAGTTGTTACAGCCTGCTAAGGCAATATCTTCCGGTATCTTCAACCCTTCCTCTTTTATGGCTTTAAGAGCTCCCAGGGCAATGAAATCATCCGCACATACTATCCCACTTATCTCTTTATTTATAAGTTCTTTTGCATGCCGGTATCCATTCTCCTCTGAAAAAGCTCCATACCTTATAAGATTTTCTTCTACCGGAATTCCGTAGTCTTTCAATGCTTTCTCATACCCTCTACGTCTATCTTCACTAACCGTGAAATGTGCCGGGCCATTTATAAATCCTATCTTTCTATGCCCAATTTTTAAAAAATGGAAGGTTAAGGTATATCCGATCCAGATATTATCACTATCCACGGTATAAACATCTTCCTCATAAGTTTTCCCGATTACCACAAAGGGAACTTTTTCTCCCTTAAGCATGGAAATCCGGGTATCCTTAATCTGAGGATCTGTTAGAATAAGACCCTTTAACCTATTCCGGGCAGCATCAGTGATATACTCGGATTCATTTTCCGTATAGAGAAGAAGGGGAAAATCGTACTGGATGGTAAGGGATTTAATACCGAGAAGAAGATTGGAGACAAATGGTGAGGAGAGATTTCCCTCTTTCTCCGGAATAACCACTCCCAGAGGTATCTCTCCCGTCTTCCGAGAACTTTCCTCACCTCTTACAAAAGTTCCTCTTCCCGGAACCCGGAAGAGTAACCCTTCTCGTGTAAGGTCCACCAAGGCCTGCCTTACCGTGATATGGCTAATTTCATAAATCTTGCATAATGCCCTCTCCGAGGGAAGGGGTGCACCTGGCCTTAACAACCCTTCAGCTATATCTTCCTTTATGATTTCTTTGAGCTGGATGTATAGAGGCACTGGATTTTCCCGGAGAATCTTCTTCTTACTTAATCTATAACTGTTCATATACAGTTATATTATATAAAAGAAAAAGAATTTGTCAAGAGGCGAATTGCATCACTAAAAATCTTCTCGAAAAGGGAATCGATGCATCATGTAAAAATCTTCTCGAAATGGGGAGAAAAAAATAAAATAGGGCAACCTCCGGAAAAGAGAAAGGAGGAAGCCCATGAAAAAGATAGTAAATCTTACCACGAGGAAAGAGATGAGTAAAGCTTTAGCCAGAAGATATCAGAAAGTAAGGAAGAAGGAGAAGACAGAGATTCTGGATGTTTTTGTAGAGATGACTGGATACCACCGGGTATATGCGAGATGGCTTCTAAGGAACTGGGGAAGGAAGATAGAAATAAGAGGGAAGGAGGGAAAAAGGATAATCCTGGTGGGAGAGGCAGGGAGAAAGATAAAACGCAACAAGTGCAGGGAATACGGAGAAGAAGTGGCAAAAGTTATAGTAAAGGTGTGCCTGCCCGCCCCGACGTAACGTCGGGAAGCAGGCGGGGAAGATATTAAATTTCCCCTGTGGTAAAAGGCTGAAGGCTATCCTACCGGAAATAATAAGGGTACTGGAGAGAGAAAGAGAAATAAGAATAAGTCCGGAGGTCAAAGAGAAGTTAGAGAGAATCTCCTCTGCTACCCTTGACCGGATACTTAAAGAAGAGAAGAAGAAGTGGGACATAAAGAAATTAAAGAAAGGATCTACAAAACCAGGAAGTCTCCTAAAGTCTCAGATTCCGATAAGGACATTTATGGAGTGGGATGATAAAAGACCAGGATTTGTAGAGATAGACCTGGTAAGTCACGATGGAGGAAATCCCCGGGGAGATTATCTTCATACCCTGGATGTAACAGATGTATCAACGGGCTGGACTGAGACCCAGGCAGTAAAAAATAAAGCCCAGGTTTGGGTGTTTGAAGCCTTAAAGGATATCATCAAAAGAGTGCCTTTCCCTATTCTGGGTATAGATTCGGACAACGGAAGTGAGTTTATAAATAATCACCTTTTGAGATTCTGCGAAGAAAAGAAAATTACCTTTACCCGTACAAGACCTTATAGGAAGAATGATAACTGTTATGTAGAGCACCTGCCCGCCCTCCTTCGTCGGGAGCAGGCGGGAAAGAATTACTCAGTAGTAAGGAAGACAGTAGGATATTATCGCTACGATACTGAGGTGGAATTAAATCTCATAAATAAGCTCTACCTTATCTTGAGACTTTATACCAATTTCTTCCAGCCTTCCATGAAGTTAATAGAGAAAGTAAGAATAGGCAGTAAGGTAAAGAAGAAACCTGCCCGCTCCGCAAGGCAGGCGGGTACGACACACCTAAGACTCCTTACCGGAGAGTACTTGAATCTCCCTCTGTTTCTCAGGAAGCTGAATAATGTCTCCTAGTCTCTGAGGCCTGTATCCTTTTCTCCTTAATTTCTTCTTCCTCCTGATCTTTTTTATCTTACCAAATTGGCTTATTTTCCTGGGTCAGAAGAAAAGATTACATCGCTTTATTATCCTGGCTATGCTGGAGGCAGACACACTCTTTACCCTTTTCTCCTTACAATATTCATCCAGCAGAACTTTTATCTTTTCCTTCCCTAAATACGGTCTCTCCTTCCTTAACCTTCTTTATGAATTCTATTATCAGAGGCTCTATCTTCGGCTCCCTTCTATTCTTCGGTGCCTTAGATTTACCATTGAGCTCCTCTAATCTCCCTCTACACTATTTAAGCTTTTTCCTCCACAAATATATGGATGACTTACTCACCCCGAATGCCTCCATCGTGAGTTTCACCCCGTATTTCTCTAAGAAATCCACTGCCTTTGCCTTCCTTTTCGCCTTTTCCGTTACCATCTCTACTGCCTTCCAAGGCATTGAGTATACCTTACGACACCCTCTCAGGCAAAACCCCGGGAAAGGCACATATATTCCCATACTCTTTGCTTTCTCCTATTCACCCACTTCTCCATATCTACCCACATGCTCTCCTCCCTTCCCGCAAGCTTATCATCTATGTTTCCATCCCCTATCTGCCTGCTTATCCGGCTGCAATTTCTCCCGGCAACTGAAAACACACCCACAATACCTCTGGCGATAGAGACCCCACTCCTTTGCCATCGTTATGCTTCTTTTAAACCCTTCTTGCTTCTTAAAATCACGGCTGAGAAAATAGAGGGGGGAGAGATTTTCACCTATCCGATTTATGAGTTCTGCGTTTTTATGTGGGCTTACCGTGAGCGTGCTGGTAAAATAGGCAAATCTTCCTTTTTGAAAAATCTCCCGGGTTTCCTCAAGCCTCATCCTGAAACAAATTTCGCATCTTTTCCCTCCCTCCTTTTCTTTCTCCCAGCCTTTTACTCTCTTCTGCCATTTTTCTGCCTCGTAATCCCCTACTATATACTCCAATTTCATCCTCCGGGTAACTTCCAGGAAGCTTTCCAGTCTTTTCTCGTATTCCTGGCGAGGATGAATGTTCGGATTGTAGAAAAAGCAGGTGACTTCCCACCCTTCCTCCCTCAATCTTTCCACCACAGAAGCAGCACATACACTGCAACAGACATGCAGTAATATTTTCCTTGCTTCAGGTTTGCTTATCTTATAATTGCTGTGCATTTCCTTCTCCGGCATTATAAAATCGGCCTTAAGTTTTACCTTCTGTGCCTTTACCCCTAACCGTTCACTGCTTACTATCTTCTGCTCGCTACCTGCTATTCTCACTCTCCGTCATTCCTGCGCAAGCAGGAATCCATTCCCGCGCTACTATCTATTCACTACTCGCTACTCCCTACCATTCACTGTTTACTGTTCACTATTTACTGTTTACTATAACCCAGTCTACAGTCTAAAGTCTATAGTCTAAAGTCTTGCGTGGATGCCTGCTTTCGCAGGCCTGCCCGCCCTTCGGGAGCAGGCGGGCATGACATGCAGGCTGGTTGCTTGTCATTCTTGCGAAATCTATCCCCTTTACCAAGAAACCAGGATTACCAGGGAACCAGGATACCGAGTTACTATTCACTGTTCACTGCTTACTATCTTCCCCCGCTACTATCTACTCACTACTCGCTACTTTCTCACCATTCACTGTTTACTGTTCACTATTAACTGCTTACTATAACCCAGTCTACAGTCCAAAGTCTACGGTCTAAGGTCTAAAATCCCCCCTCCCCACTATTCCCTGCTTATTCCTCAAAAACTTCCGCCGTGAAGACGGAAAGCTGGGCATCCTTCCACCCATGCGGGGGTAAACCCGCCTTCAAAGAAAGATACTCAAGAGTTGTTTCCCTGTCCCATCCCTGCTCCGGGGCTACCTGGGGCAGAAAAACAGCGGAGTAAGCCCCTTTTTCCAGGTAAATACCATGCACCCCCACCTTAAATTCCTGGCTGCTTTTTATCCTTCTCAAAGGAGACAGGACAGAAATTTCTATAGTAATTTGAGGAAACTCTTCCCGGCTGAGAGGAGGGAAACGCGGGTCTTCAAAAGCGCTGGCCAGAGCCATCCTTTGTACCGCATCCTTCAGGGGAGCAAGGGGAAATATGTAACCTATACATCCCCTAAGTTCGCCCTCCTTCTTCAAGGTAACAAATACCCCCCTTTTTTCTTTTAGCACGGGCGAGTGGAGTTCTGGCAGCCTGGGTTCCCTGTTTTCCAATTTAGCCTGAATGCTCTCCCTGGCTATCTTCAGCAAAAACTGTTTATCTTCCTGGGTTAATTCGCTCATTTCTTAACCTTTGAGAAAAATTATCCCCGAGTAACCGACCACCTCTCTCTGCATTCCCTCCATCACATCACCCGAGTTGTAATAAACCAGAAGCTGTGCTCTGTTTCCCCCTATCAAGGGCAAAAGGTAAAGCAGGGTCAAGACTGCTCCCTCACCGCAAATCGCCGTGGAAACCCCGGGGTAACGACGTGGTGCATAAACAGCAAATTCATGCAAGCCGGAAGGGTCCAGCGAGAGAATGCGGTTTATAGTCTCCCTATCCACTTTCCCGGCAATATGGTAGGGAGGATAATGGCTCAAATCAGAAGAAGCAATAAAGATAACATTTTTTTTCCTGGTAGCCCGGTAAATACTCTCTGCCATCTCTTTTGCCATTTCCTCGGTAAATTCAGAGATGACAATGGGCAGGAAAGAAAAGTTCTCCTTTATTACCTGGAGAAAGGGAAGCTGGACTTCCACGGAATGCTCGCGCAGATGCGCCTGGGGCATAAACTGGAAATGCGGGGAGGAGAGAAGCTCTTCGGCCAATTCACTATCGATTTTAACCTCACCCAGGGGAGTTTGATAACAGCCCTCCGGATATATTGAAGCTCCCGCATAGTAAGCAGAATGAGAGGAGGCAATAATCACTGCAGTAGTAAAATCCCTATCCTGGAGAGCCCGGTAGACATAGGCCTGTGCCTGGCCAGAGTAAACGTAGCCTGCATGGGGACATACTCCCCCCACTATTTCTCCTTGCAACGAGGGAAGCTCCACCCGGGCAAGAAAACCTTCTATGCTTTCTCTTAGCATTTCTGGATGTGCAGGGTAAAAAGTACCCGCTACACAGGGCTTTCTAACCTTATCCTCTCTCATCTTCTTACTCCTTAAGAAGAGATTTTCACCAGTAGGTTGTCAATTAGACGGGTATTCTCTATCCAGCAGGCAATAATAAAAAGGTTGTCTTCCTGGAGCCTGTTTAGTGGCTGCAACGTTTCCGGGTCAACCAGGGCCAGATAATCCAGCTTTGCCTTCGGCTCTTTCCGAATCAGGGACAATAATTCCCGGACAATCTCCTCTGCCTCTTTTTTGCCTTCCTTTACCAGTTTCTCTCCCTCTTTTAGTGCACGGTAAAGAATCGTAGCAGCTTTTCTCCCCTCCGGGGAAAGATAGGTATTACGGGAAGACATGGCCAGCCCATCACTCTCTCTTACCGTGGGACAGGTGATTATCTGCAGAGGGAAATTCATATCCCGCACCAGTCTTTTTATTACCAGTGCCTGCTGCCAGTCTTTTTCTCCGAAGTACGCCCTGTGAGGCAAAACAATATTGAAAAGTTTCGCCACCACAGTGGTAACCCCGCGAAAATGCCCCGGCCTCTTTTCTCCCTCCCATCTGCGGGAAAGCAAAGTTTCTTCCACATAGGTGCTGAAATGTTCCGGGTACATTTCTTCTGCCTGCGGGTTGAATAAAATATCTGCAGACTCTTTTTCCAGAAGATTACTATCTCTTTCCATGTCCCGGGGATATCTCTGGAAATCTTCTCCCGGGCCAAACTGGGTAGGATTGACAAATATGCTTACTACCAGGACATCGTTTTCTCTTCTCGCTTTCCTGACCAGGGAAAGGTGCCCCTCATGCAGGTAACCCATGGTGGGCACAAAACCTATAGTTTTTCCCTCTTCCCGCAGTTTACCGGCTGTTTCCTGCATCCTGGAACACTGCTTAATTAAAAGCATAATTTATTATAACATGTATATATTCAATAGATTCTGGGTAATGTAATAAAATTCCTGTAAAAAAGAGGAGAGCCTCCTGATAAAATGAGGCAAAATTATTAACTACCTAAAAGAATGAGGCTCTCATGAAGAAGATGCTACCTTCGGAAGGGATACGTAAGATGATGTCAAGCCGTCAAGCCAGAAGTCATAGGAACCGGGGAGGGAGATGTATCGGGCTTTAAGGGGGTTGTTTTCGTCAAGTTCGTGAAAAGAGCAAGTTTTTTCCTCTACTCTTCTATATTATTTCTTATCTAAAATTTCCTCAAACATTTCTTCCTTAGGAAATTCAAGCTCTTTTCCCTCTTTTCTTTCGATAATTATGCCTTGAGAAAATGAAGAGGGAAGAGAAAAACGAGGGATTCCAAAGGCTTTATACCCTTCTTTTTCCTTTGAACCTTGAGAGGGTTTCCAGAGAGTGATTAAAGTATTTCCCACTACTAATGGGGGTATCGTGAGCGTATTATCTGTCTCTTCACAAAATAGCACTTGCTTTTTCCTTATATCTATTCCACAAAGATAACTCTTGTCTTTCTCTCTATTATAAACCCAGAAGAATACTTTCTCTCCTTTAATGCTTAAAGCAGGTTTTTTCA
>Ga0256830_1002650_pt1 | contig 11619 bp, 9 predicted proteins | sample 128326metaG_FD_190537 | JGI IMG/M metagenome (GOLD analysis project Ga0256830, IMG submission 190537) | Hydrothermal vent microbial communities from Lau Basin, Pacific Ocean - 128-326 | ecosystem: Environmental > Aquatic > Marine > Hydrothermal vents | place: Pacific Ocean: Lau Basin | collected...
CGCCCTGCTTGAAGTTAGTTTTCCGGATCACCTCATCCATCTGGCTGAGGCAAGTAAACACTTAACACCCGCGATGTTCAAACAAGAATTTTTGAAAATAGGAAAGCCCCGCCTTCCGGTCTATGCCTACCACATGAAACCATGTTATTTGCAGCAAATTATTAAAGAACTTGAGGCCTTGGCCTTACAGAATTTGATCCTGCTTGAAGAGGGCATGTCTTTCGAAATCTGAGAATTCAGATTTGAAGCTTGGACCAAAAATCAAAAATTTACCGTGCGCCTTTTCCCATTAACACCACACGAATCGTCGCAAAGATAATCGTCATATCAAATAAAAGGGACAGGTGCTTCACATAATATAAATCATAATGGTGTTTCGCCAGGGCATCTTCTTCCGAGGCGCCATACTGATAACTGACTTGCGCCCAACCGGTCAAGCCCGGTTTCACCGTATGACGCAGATCGTAAAAGGGCACCTTTTTTTCCAGTGTATCAATAAAAACCCGTCGTTCCGGTCGCGGGCCGACAAAACTCATCTCGCCTTTTAAAACATTTATCAACTGCGGCAATTCATCAAGCCGCAGCTTGCGCATGATTTTTCCAAGCCGGGTCACCCGAGGATCGTCTTCCGCCGCCCAGACTGCGCCCGTAGAGCATTCGGCATCCTGCCGCATGGAGCGGAACTTCAGGATATGAAAAGGGCGTCCTTTTTTACCAATGCGCTCTTGGCGATAAAAAATGGGGCCCTCCGAATCACATTTGATCAAAATAGGCAAGAGCACAAACAAAGGAGCCGAAAGGATAAGACCAAGCGACGCACTTAAAAGATCCAACACCCTTTTGCCAAAAGAAATCACCATCATCCGACTAAAACCGCCCCCAAAAATCAGATCACCGGCACTAATACTTTCCACCCAAATTTTTCCAAAGACTTGCTCGTAAAACGAAACGGCCTCAAGCACCTGAACACCTTCAACCCGAAAACGCAGCAACAAATCGACCGGAATATGTCCTCGCCTGTTGTCTGCCATGATGACAATCTTTCTGATATTTTTTTCTGAAACCATGTCACGCAGTGCATTTTCCCTGGCCTCAGAATCGCCGGAAGAAACGGGGGTCCAATCAAAATAATGGATTTGAAAGCGCGTCTGCCGCGCCTTTGAAATCGTAGCCTTAAAATCCTGCACGGACTTTCCAGAGCCGACAACCAAAACAGGCATTCCCGCAGGCTTTGCCTTCAAAAATGAGATACAGGATTTAAACAGTTCCTTCATTGTCGTCGCCTTTCGCTTATGAGAGACATCCTTCAACAGGCTTTTATTTCTTGAATATTGCAGAAGACGTGCCAAGCTTATTCAGATCTTTAAAATCAGATTTTTCACGAATTGAGCGATAGGAGGCGTTTTCTAAAAAAATAGCGGCTTATTTTTTGGAATGCGTTCTAACAATAAAACACATGCCATTCCATTTTCTGGAATATGGAAATAAAAAAAGGAAAAAATACCAAAAAATAGGAGCCCAGGCTGACCCCTTTGGACAGGAAATTACAGACTAAAGAAGGTAATAAGCACCATGCATGCCAGCATAATGGGCCAGAACAAAACCTTGGGGATCAGGTTGTCCCGGTAATGGATGATTTGGAGCCACGGTGCGGCCCGCATTGAAAAAAGGAAGGTATTTACTGAGGAGGCCAAGAGCATGGCATACATTAAAAAATAGAAATATTCCATGTACACAACACTTGTCCCCGCAAACTGCTCCCGTAATTGAATGTGCGCTAAAAGCACCACAAAAAAGAGCGCAGAAGAGGTGCCGATGACACCGGAAGTACTGAAACCGTGCCGACCGGCCAATTCGCGATCACCACTCACCGTCAGCAAAGCCCCGAACAAAAGGGCCGCAACCAAAAAAAGCGGCAACAGGTGTACGATGAAGGCATTCTTGAACTTGCGGGTAATAACAAAATTATAATGCAACTCCGGGAAGCCCTCCTGTCCCACATAACCCTGAATGCCGAAATTTGTGCTGTAACGCGAAAGATGATAGTCAAAGAAGGTATTTTTGCGCTCCCAAGTTCCCAACACGATGTCTTCTTCAATCCCGAAAATATCCTCCGGACCGGTGGCTTCATACGCTTCAAAATCGGGGACCAACACAACATTTTTCTCAAAATGATTGGACCACATGCGCACCCAAACGGTCTTGTGATCAAAGGGATAATCGACATATTGAAAGGGCTGCCGAAGGGTCGCTTCAAAATACCAGCCGATCACCTCCCCGTTGTCCCTCGGATAACGATAGACTTCCTGCGGTTTAAAACCGGAATTCACCTGCTCCGGGAAAACAAAACCGGCTTTGCCCGGCTTCGGCTTCAGCCCATCGTGCATGCCGTTTTCATAAAACTGCCAAAGATAACCCGTCAGATTCACCTCGCTGGAATTGTGAAACTTCAGGGACTGGATAAAAATTCCGGTTTTGATTTTGATCGTCTGCGCAGCATCCGCATCGAGCCGCCTTTCCCAGACGCGTGCCAAATAGCCATTCACTTCCTTTTCATTGACCAACTGCGTCGGTTCAATATCATAGGTGTTCATTCGCTTCCAAAGCTGAAGCAAGATCAAAATCAAAACAGCCGAAACAAGGACCGAAAGCCACGACCAGGATTTTTCACTCATCTAAAAACGGATACTCCGTGTTTGATTTCTGAATCTCAATCGATTAAAGGCAGCTCTGATCAAGTCTTGACAGCTCAATAGAATTTTTCAAAATGGACGCTGCGCTTCGGCATGCCTTTTTCAAGCAGCATCCCCCGCACAACTCGAATCATGTCCATATTCCCGCAAAGGTAGGCTTCAAGATCTTCGACGTCTAATTCTTGGCTTAAAAGCAATTCCGTGACGCGTCCCCTTGGCCCCTGCCAATCCGCTGAAGGTCGGGATAAGGTTATCACAAATTTAAAAAAAGAATACTGCCGCGACAAGGCCTCAAAATCTTGTTCATAATAAATATCCCGTTCACTTCTGAGCCCCCAAAAAAGTGTCATCGGTCGTTCAAGCCCTTGATTCAAAAGGTGCTTGATCATGGCATAAAGCGGAGCAACGCCCGTGCCCGTCGCCACAAATAACAGAGCGGTCTCAGCCTGTGATTTGATCGTGAAATAACCAAAAGGCTGCAAAAAAGAAACTTCGTCGCCAATGCGAAGACCGTGCAAATAGCTCGAGCCCGGGCCGCCCGGAACAAGGTTGACACACAATTTGATCACACCTTCTTCTTCCGGCGGAGAAACAATGGAATAAGGCCGGTTGTTTTGCCGGGCTTTACCCTTGTGTACTTCCGTGACCTCTATCGCAATGTATTGCCCGGCTTCAAAAACAAGCTTGGGCGGGCTAATCAAGGCCAGTGCAATTTCTTTGACATCATGTGTCAGGCGTTTAATGGCGACAACTTTCGCAAGGCACTGCATCGGGGCTCATTTTTTCTTAAGCGCATAAAATTGCTTCGTGACATCAAAATACTTCATCTGATTTTTACACGATTGCGGAAAATAAAGGAACCTTAAAAAAAGCACCCTTGGACTGACGCGACGATTTTTTTCATATCTTCCGCTGTGAGGCCCTCTGCACAAAGCTTGGCGATCTATCCTTAAAATCACGCATTTGAGTGATTGCCCCCGGCCTTCATCCTGCGCGATAATACAATTTAAGAAAGCTTCCGAACAAAAGGGGATTTCCCTCGCGCTTTTTGATGAAAACCATCAAGAAAGGCGAGGGAAATTCAAAAGGAGGTGTGTCATGCTATTTACACAATTCGGAAGAAAAACAAGACGGATGATAAGAGGATGTGTTCTATCGCTGCTGCCCTTGTTGTTTTTCGCGGGCACAGCCTTTTCCGCGACGGATATCACGTCAAACGCGAAAATTGTGGCCGATAAAAAAAGCCTCAACGGGATTCTCATCACCTTTCAAGAAGCGGAAAAAAACCTAAAAAAAGAACGGCTGCCGGGAATCATGGCACTCTACTCCGGACGCTATGAAAACCGGGGGATCAATAAAACGACACTCAAAGCCGTTTGGCAGGATATCTTCACAAGGTACGATCAATTGTCCTCACGCCATCTCTTTTCCAAGATTATTGTCGATCAAAAAAAAGGCACCGCACAAGTCACCTGCACCGGCGCCCTCTTTGGCACATCCATTCTCCAAAAAACAGGGTCGCTTTCCATCGACCATTGGTTTGAAGCCATCCATTATCTTGTGCTGGAAAAAGGACAGTGGAAGATCATCGGCCACGATCCCGCCGCCGGAAGCAGCAGTTTCGGCTCGGCGATCCATCTGCTTTTTTAGCGGCGGCAAAAGGCCCTAGCGTGTGATTCAACAAACGCAAAAAACCGATGTCCCCTTCGGTGCCACCCGATATCGCCGCACAGCAATATAAGATGGTCAGACATTTCGATTTTCCAAATCCTCCCAGCGCGCATAAAGTGAGGCCACATCTGCTTCGGTTTCCTGCAGGGTGTTGCTTCGAGCAAGCAATTCGTCCGCGTCACTTTGAATGTCCGGATCATGCAAGGCCTGTTTTGCAGCTTCAAGTTTCGCCTCCGCCTTTTCAATCTTTTTCTCAATGCGCTTTAGTTCCTTACGTTCCTCAAAATTGAGTTTTCTCCCCGCTTCCGTTTTGTCTTTCTTTTGAGAAAGTGAGGATACAAAAACTGCTTGAGGTAATGTTTTATTCCCTTGCGCCTGCCGCCACTGAGCAAGATCGGCGTAAAAAGCGGTGTGCCCGTCCCCCTCTAAAGCAAGTAAAACATCACTCAAACGCTCTAAAAGATAGCGGTCGTGGGTAATCAGCACAATCGCGCCGGGAAAGGCGTCCAGACTCTCTTCCAGCACTTCGAGAGTGGGAATATCAAGGTCATTGCTCGGTTCGTCCAATAAGAGCAGGTCGGCGGGTTTCAACATTAAATGGGCAATCAGTAAACGGGCCTGCTCACCACCGGACAATCTCGATACCGGAAGCCCCAATTGATGTGCTGTAAAAAGAAAGCGTTTGGCCCAAGAAACTATGTGAATGGGACGGCCCTGATAAATCACCTGATCGCCACCTTCCGGCGCAAGGGCTTCTTGCACCGTTTGATTTGGATTCAACTGCTCCCGTTGCTGAGCAAAGGTCACGATTCTCAGATGTTCTGCTTTTTTGATTTTACCGGCATCCGGCTGTAAATCGCCGTTTAAAAGATGGAGGAGCGTGCTTTTTCCGCTGCCGTTTGCGCCCAACAAACCCAAACGAAAACCGGGCGAAAGCATGAGATCCAGGTTTTGAAAGAGCATTTTTCCCGCGCGGGACATTTTCAAACCCTTTGTTTCGAGCAGTATTTTTGTTTTCCGGTCTGTGCTATCAAAAGCAAACTGCGCGCTTTGCTGTCGGCCGTTTCGTGTTTTGATCGCAGACAAATCATTTTGCAGACGGCCCGCCTGATCAATGCGAAATTGCGCCTTTGTTGTACGCGCCTTAGGGCCTCTCCGAAGCCAGGCCAACTCACGCCGCACTTTGCTTGCAAGCGCCTGTTCTTCCCGGCTTTGCGCATTGAGAAATTCCGCACGACGGCTCAAAAAAGTGCTGTAATTTCCCTCGACCCGAAGATAGCCTTCCGGGTAACAGCGGTTCAGTTCCACGATACGGTTTGCGGTGTGTTCCAAAAATATCCGGTCGTGACTTACCAGCACAAACGCAAAATCGGCCGTCTGTAATCGTTGCTCCAACCATAAAATGCCGTCCAAATCAAGATGGTTTGTGGGTTCATCCATAAACAAAATATCGGGTTTTTGTATGAGCGCACGTGCAATGGACAGGCGTTTTCGCCATCCCCCGGAAAGGGTTGCGACTTGTTGATGCAGATCTTCAAAAGCCAGTGCGGTCACCAAACGCCGGATTTCCTGCTGCGAAACCCAGCGTTCCGCCATCTCCGGCATATCTTCAAAAAGAATCTCTTGAACGCTTTTTTCAGAATCAAGCGGCGCATCTTGGGCAAGATAAACCCAATGCAGGTTGCGCCTACGGGAAATCCTTCCCGAAGAAGGCGTCACGACTCCGGCCAGCATTTTTAAAAGTGTCGTTTTTCCCGAACCGTTTGGCCCGATCAAACCGAGACACTCGCCTTCAAAAAAACCAATGGAAAGATCGGAAAAGAGGGTTTGAGTCCCGTAGACCTTTGAAATGGAATGACAACTGATGAGGGATGCGGCCTGCATGCGTCAGGAACTGCGATTCAGGCCGCAAGCGATGCTTTGATCATTTGGTAAGCCGCCACAACACGCCGCAGCTCACTTTCATTGCTGCGGTCTCCTCCAAGGGCATCGGGGTGATATTTTTTGGCCAGCCGCCGAAAAGCCGCCATGAGCTGGCGCAGGGTGCAGCCTTCTTCAAGATCTAAGGCCGCATAGGCTTCCGAGAGAGAGGAAACGGCCTCGTTTCCCGAAGAAGCGCCCGTGTTGTTTTGATTTGCAAATTTTTCAAAAAAATCGGCCAGATTAAAGGACCTTTGGCGCCTGCGACGGGCGCGTTTAAAAACCGCCGCTTCAAGACTATCGAGTTGATCCGCAACATAGTTTGTCCGCCCCGCGACTTGCCGAAGGCTGCTCATGCCGTCCACCAGGCTCAACTCGGCCCGAAGTCCCAAAAGCAGGTTTTCAAAACGATAGGCCTTTTTCTCCACATTAAGGTAGGTCACGGGTTGCGTTTCATAAAACCGGTCAAAAGCGTGCTCCAAAACGTCGGGCAAAACCGCCTTCATTTGTTCGAGATGACGCCGCAAGCGCCGCTTGCCCTGCATCAACTTGTTTATGTCTCTGCCTTGATTCATTGGCGGAACACTTCTTCACTGCACACGATGTGAGTCAAGGATATAAAAGGCTGATTAGTCGCCACTTTTTATCCCGCATGTTTGGCGGTTCGGCACAAACGACCGAAAAAACCCGTGAAAAAGATATAATGAAGACTTTAATCCTGAGCGATTTGCTCCGGGGTTTCGACCTCCGGAGCGACCGTGTCTGTATCCCGGACAATCCCTCCTTCCGACCGCCCGGCTTTTGCCTCTAACTTACGTTGTTTTTTTTCTTCTTTTTTTCGTTTTTTTGCAAGCTCTTTTTGGCGTTTTTCATAAGAATAGTTCTGTCTCGCCATTATGCCTCCTTACGCGATGAACAGTTCAACTCATGCCAAGCCGGGCTTCAAACAACCCCTTGGCTTTCAAGATATTGCTCGTAACTATTACTATAATCCACAATGCCTTCCGCAGTCATCTCAATAATACGTGTCGCCAAGGACGAAACAAATTCACGATCATGACTCACAAAAACCAAGGTTCCGGCATATTTTTCAAGCGCGCCGTTTAGCGATTCGATCGATTCCATGTCGAGATGGTTGGTCGGCTCATCCATCAGCAGCACATTCGGACGTTGTAAAATCAATTTCCCGAACAACATCCGTCCTTGCTCTCCCCCGGAAAGCACTTTGATCGATTTTTTCATATCATCTTTAGAAAACAGAAGCCTGCCCAAGGTTGCGCGGACAACTTGCTCATCCTCTTCCGGATTGCGCCATTGATTCATCCAATCAAAAAGCTTCATGTCTTTTTCAAAATCATCCGTATGATCTTGCGGAAAATAACCCACATTCGCATTTTCAGACCACTTCACGGTACCTTGATCCGGCTGAAGGCCTCTCGCATCGTAATCAGGTAGAAGTGTCCGCAGCAAGGTCGTTTTTCCAATACCATTCGGGCCGATGATCGCAATGCGCTCCCCCACGTCAATGGTAAGACTCAAGCCTTTAAAAAGCGGGCCTTCATCATAGGCTTTTTCCACATCCGTCACTTCAGTCACAGTGCGATAGAGTTTTTTATCTTGCTCAAAACGAAGAAAGGGATACACCCGGCTGGACGGTTTCACTTCTTCGAGTTTGATTTTTTCAATTTGGTTGGCGCGCGAGGTCGCCTGCCTGGCCTTCGAGGCATTCGCGGAAAACCGGCGCACAAAGGTTTGCAATTCCGCAATCTGGGCCTTTTTCTTGGCATTGTTGGCCAACATGCGCTCACGCGCCGCCGTTGCAGCCGTCATATATTCATCGTAGTTACCGGGAAACATGCGAATCTCGCCATAGTCCAGGTCGGCCATGTGCGTGCAAACGCTGTTTAAAAAGTGACGGTCATGGGAAATAATCACCATCGTGGAAGTGCGTTCTTTGAGCAGATTTTCCAACCAGCGAATGGCGTTCAAGTCGAGATGATTTGTGGGTTCGTCCAGCAACATCACGTCCGGATCCGCAAAGAGGGCTTGCGCCAGCAAAACGCGAAGCTTCCAGCCCGGCGCAACCGCACACATCGGGCCTTCGTGCTGCTCCAAGGGGATGCCCAGGCCCAGCAATAATTCACCGGCACGAGATTCCGCGGTATAACCGTCCATCTCGGCAAATTCGGCCTCAAGATCGCCGACCTTCATACCGTCTTCTTCACTCATTTCCGGCAAGGCGTAGATGCGTTCCCGCTCGCGCTTAATCCGCCAGAGCTCGGCATGCCCCATGATGACGACATCCAAGACCTTCTCATCTTCAAAGGCAAATTGATCCTGACGCAGTTTGCCCATGCGTTGATTCGGTCCCAGGGTCACCGTGCCGGTCGTCGGCTCCAATTCACCCGCCAAAATTTTCATAAAGGTGGACTTTCCCGCACCGTTGGCCCCAATCAGACCGTAGCGGTTGCCGTCACCAAACTTGACTGAAACATGCTCAAAAAGCGGTTTCGAGCCAAACTGAATACTGATATTTGCTGTAGAAATCAAAAATATGCTCCTAATCCAAGTCCCGGTCGCGGAGATCGAATGTTATAAATTGTGAAAAAACAACAGCCGTAGCCGCACTTTAAAATAGCCGGTCATTTTAACAGACCTATTTTTTTAATTCAAAACAGGTTCAGAACCCAAATTCCGCGATCGCGGAATTTGAAACCGCCGATTCGCCTGCTTATACGGCGTTATCGGTCATTTTGCTGCTCCCCGTACAAGGTGCGCCAAAATGGCCGCAGGCCGTATCTTTCAGGCGACTTGAGGGTTTATTGTAAAAAAGCAGCATGCTGTTTGTAAAACCGTGTAAAAAACTGCGCTCGCCGATCCGGCCGATTTCTCCGGCGCAGAAAAAACCCGAGGCGGGCACGGGCCCCAGATGTTTTTGGATGCTCATGATGTCATGATTTTTACAGGAAAAAAGATGCGCGCCGCGGCCGGTGCAATTAAAAACCAGGACCCCGGCCGGTTTCTGCCGAGGGCGGATTTTGTTTTGAAGCGCCAGAAGGCTGTCCAGATCCTCAATGGCGGCCCCGGCATCCCGCACGTGAAAACGAATGCTCTGTCCCGGATGGATTTCATCCCCAATCGAGCCGGCCCCTGTTTCCTCATCCAAACGCATGAGACCGCGAATTAAAAAATCACCGCGTCGATAACCGTCTTTGCCTTCATCCATTGCGATGCCGATAAGAATCGCTTGCTGAAACAACATCTGGTCGTGTGCATCCGCTTGCGCCGCGACTTCCTGAAAGACCTCCAAAAAAGGACGGCCGCTCACTTCATAAATGACCTGCTGTTCCGCCTTTGTCACCACAAAGGTCTGCCCAAGAGGACGGCAGCCCTGCGAAACCACGGTATCGGCAATAATGTCTCCCGTCAGCGCAAAACCGACCATGCCCTGATCATAGACGTCCTCATCCAAGATTAACGTATTGCCCTGAGGATACTGCGCGCCACTTGCCAAACCGCCCGCGACAGGAGAATCCGGATAGGCAATGTTCAATCCGCGGATACAGCGTTGAATGTCAAATAAAAAAGGATCGGGGAAAAGGAAAAAAATCGGATTTTCATTCGGAAAAAGATCAAAAAAGCGATGCCAATCCGTCGGCCCCCGCATCTGTTTTAATTCATTTTGATCCAGATAAAAAGGGCTGATTTTCACACCGGAACAACGGCCCAGAAACAAAGAGGCCGCAGGCTGCTCTTCGATCTCAATTTCACTCGCAATAACACCCGAACAGGTCCCGACAATGAAATGACGTATGGCGATATTTTCTCGAAGCCCCGCCGTAATCTCTTGAATCAAATCGTAAGACATCAATGAAAGGAATAAGATCCCGAAATCAAATACTCCCGGTGCTCCCTCGCTCAAGCGCGCAATGACAACATCCGGGTCGGCGGATTGCGCACATCTATTTTCAAACTGCATACTTTATTCCGGCCCCTCCGTTTTTGCGGTTGGTGCTTTTTCCCGCGTCTTTTCCAACCACCACTTTACAATTTTTGGAATTTTCCCTTGAAAAATCTTTTCCGCGTAATAACGATCACCGGCACGTTTGTTCACTTGAGCCAAGGTCGGATAGGCATGAATAAGACCGGAGACCGCCGAAACCGAAAGGCCTTTTTTAATCGCCAGGGCATATTCGTGAATAAGCTCACCCGCATTCGCACTTAAAATATCACAACCCAAAATTTTGCCCTTCGATGTCGTCACCAATTTCACGACACCTCGGGTTGCCCCTTCAATAATATGTCGGTCATTGTTTTTGACTTCATAACGAAACACAGCAAGCTTTTCTTCGCCAAATTTCTCTTTCGCCTGCACTTCGGACAAACCGACATGTGCCAACTCAGGGTCGGTATAGGTCACCCAAGGCACAATACCGTAAGACACCCTGCGTTTCATAAGCGGGATCAAGGCATTGCTGATCACGATGCCCGCCTGATACTCCGCCATGTGTGTAAAAAGATAGGGCCCCGCGACATCACCACAGGCATAAATTCGGGCATTGGTGGTCACTAAAGAGGCATCCGTTTCAATGCCCCTTTTGCCAAACCTCACTCCGGCGAGCTCTAAACCCATGTTGCTTGTGCGCGGCCGTTTTCCCGTAGCCAATAACAGTGTATCACCTTCAACAACAAAAGATTCGTCACCGCGCCGACACCTCAGTTGAATCATCCCTGCATTGCCTTCGATTTTCATTGCGCGCGTGCCGGTATGAATCGTCATCTCTTCATCCAAGTACTGATGCAGCATGCACGCCAGCTCTTTATCATCATTATGCAAAACACAATCCAGGGTTTCGATCAGCGTCACTTGACTGCCCAGGCGCGACATCGCCTGCCCCAGCTCACAGCCGACCGGCCCCGCACCAATGATAATCAGATGTTTGGGTTGTTTGCGAATGTCAAAAAAGGTTTCGTGCGTGAGATAAGGCACATCTTCTATGCCTTCAATCGGAGGCACAATCACGCTGCCGCCGGTCGCAATGCAAAAACGGCTGCCGATGAGGGTTTCGCCATTCACTTCCACACGATCATGTCCGGTGAAACGCGCGGTGCCCTGAATCACACGAATGCCCATTTTTCTGAATCGCCCCGGATTATCGTGCGGCTCGATCCGCATAATCGTTTCATGCACATGTTCCATCACACGTGCAAAATTGACTTGAACCGGCCCCGTCTCAAAACCTTCTTTTTGGGCGACATCGATTTTCCGCTTCGTCCGGCCCGCCTCAATCAACGCCTTGCTCGGCACACAACCCGTCCAAAGGCATTCCCCGCC
>Ga0256830_1002651_pt1 | contig 11617 bp, 9 predicted proteins | sample 128326metaG_FD_190537 | JGI IMG/M metagenome (GOLD analysis project Ga0256830, IMG submission 190537) | Hydrothermal vent microbial communities from Lau Basin, Pacific Ocean - 128-326 | ecosystem: Environmental > Aquatic > Marine > Hydrothermal vents | place: Pacific Ocean: Lau Basin | collected...
TGAATTCTTCTTAGAACAGTCCTTTTACCCTGCCTGTCTCAACATCCACATCAATCCTCCTGTAGGCAGGATCAGAGGATGTTCCAGGCATGAGCTTGATGTCACCTGCCACAGGCACCACGAATCCAGCACCCTTGAAGACAAGGACATCCCTCACAAAGAGCTTCCAGTTCTTTGGTACACCTTTCAGGTTGGGGTTGTCACTGAGACTGAGGTGGGTCTTCACCATGCATGTGCCGAGCTTGCTGAGCTCGGGGTCCTGTTCAATCGCCTTGAGTTTCTGGAGTGCCTGAGGTGCATACTCCACACCATCAGCACCGTAGACATGCTCTGCTATCATCTCTATCCTGTTGCGCTGTGGCACGTCTATCTCATAGAGATACTTGAACTCGTTCTCATCCTCACATGCCTCAATAACCGCATCTGCAAGTTCAAGGGCACCTTCACCGCCCCTGAGCCAGTGCTCGCTCACTGCAACACGTGCACCTGCCTCCTCGGCAATCCTTCTCACCGTGGCGATCTCATCCTTTGTATCAGTGTAGAAGGCATTGATACAGACAACGGGGTTTATACCTGCCCTCCTCACAGTCTTTATATGATGGACAAGGTTCTCACAGCCCTTCTCAACCCATTCAACATTCTCCTTGCTGTATTCCTCCGGGATGGGTCTTCCTGGCACAGGTACCGGTGCACCACCGTGGCACTTCAGCGCCCTTATTGTGGCAACGATTACCGCTGCATGTGGCTTGAGGCCTGAGAACCTGCATTTGAGGTTCCAGAACTTCTCAAATCCTATGTCAGCACCAAAACCACTCTCCGTGATGTGGTAATCAGCCAGCTTCAGGCCCACCCTGTCGGCAATAATTGATGACTGGCCTATTGCTATGTTTGCAAAGGGCCCTGCATGAACAAGCACGGGCTGGCCCTCTATGGACTGCATGAGGTTCGGATTCAGTGCCTCCACCATCCAGGCGGTCATTGCACCTGCCACCTCAAGATCCTCTGTTGTTACAGGGTTGCCCTGCTTGTCATAGGCAACGACAATCCTGCCGATCCTCTCACGAAAGTCCTTGAGGTCCTTGGCAACTGCAAGGATGGCCATAACCTCTGAGGAAACGGCTATGTCAAACCTTGACTCCATCATGAAACCATCCATCTTGCCACCGATACCGATGATGATCTTCCTCAGGGCCTGTGCACAGAAATCCATTATCCAGCCCATCTGGACATTCCGTGGATCAATATTAAGCCTCTTGAGATTACGCTTTGCAAGCTGTTCATCATTGTAATTGAACTCGTGCTGCATCCTTGCAGTGAGTGCAACCATTGCAAGGTTGTGGGAGTTCATTATGGCATTAATGTCACCCGTAAGTCCAAGTGAAAAGGGTGTAAGGGGGATGCACTGTGAAAGGCCACCACCTGCTGCCGAACCCTTGATATTCATCGTGGGTCCGCCGGAGGGCTGTCGTATAGCTGCCATCACATTCTTTCCGCGCTTTCCCATCCCCTGAAGCAGCCCTATCGTGGTTGTTGATTTACCCTCACCAAGTGGGGTTGGTGTTATTGCTGTGACATCAATGTACTTACCATCTGGACGGTCTGCAAGCCGGCTGATGATACTTTTGTAATCCACCTTTGCAACATAATGTCCATGGGGTAAAAGTTCCTCCTTTTCAAGCCCCATCTCTTCGGCAAGCTGATAGACGGTCTTCATGTTCTTTTCAGCTGCCTCTGCGATCTCCCAGTCTGCATGCTTGGTTGGATCAAGTGGCATAATGACCTCCCTTTATTGAGTTTTAAGTGTTAAGTTATGGGTGCTGAATTAATAACTTATCAACAACTTCACCAGCTTTTCATTCATTGTATGTACGTTTCTGCTTGCTACCCTTGCAATGGTCTTCATTATCTTGTACATCAACTCAGGATTTGTCTTCTCAAGTGATTTCAGATCCTCCTTCTTTATGACAAAGACATCTGTATTATCAATCGCAGTGGCAATGGCACCATGCTCCTTCTTGTCTTCTATAACGGAGAGTTCACCGAAGAAGTGTCTCTCGCTCAGCACAGCGAGTGTCTGTTTCCATCCATCAGGTGTGGTCTTGGATATCTCAACCCTGCCCTTTTTTATGAGATAGATCCCCACCGTCTCCTCGCCCTCCATGAATATCAGTTTGCCAAGGGGATAGCTCTCCTCAACCACCCTTTCGGCAATGATCCTCAATTCCTCATCATTTAGATCCTTCAGAAGGATCTGCTCCTTTAGATCTGCTAAATCCACCATCTGTAGACCTCCATATAAATGGCTTTTAATAATACATAAAATTTTCTTATAATTTCAACTATGCCCTGTCCTTCTCAATCCTGACCGCACAGACCTTCAATTCGGGGATCTTGCAGAGGGGATCAAGGGCATGGCCATCTGTGAGCACATTTGCTGCGGCCTCCTTGAAATGGAAGGGGATAAAGACAACACCTGGTTCGGGTCTTTTAACAACCATTGCCTTCAGCCTGATGCTCCCACGCCGCGAACTGACCCTCACCATCTCTCCGTCCTGGATATCCATCCTCAGGGCATCATCAGGATGGATCTCCACATAGGGCTCGGGTGCCACTTTATTTATAGGATCAACCCTCCTGGTCATTGTGCCTGTATGGTACTGGAAAAGCTGCCTGCCTGTAGTGAGAACAAAGGGGTATTCCTCATCAGGCGGCTCCATAGAGGGTCTGAATCTCACTGTAGTGAACCTGCCCCTTCCCCTGGGAAAACCTCCCTTGAAGAGGTAGGGGGTACCGGGATGATCTGAGGTGGGGCATGGCCATTGAATACCCCCTCTCTCAAGCCTTGAATAGCTGATCCCTGCCACTGCAGGCCAGGCCATACCGATCTCGTTGAAGACCTCTGATATATGGGAGTACTTCATCTCGTAACCCATTGTCTTGCTAAGCTCCATGATTATCCAGGCATCATCCCTTGCCCTGCCAGGTGGATCAATGGCCTTCCTTATACGCTGCACCCTCCGTTCCGTGTTTGTAAAGGTGCCATCCTTCTCTGCAAAGCTGGCTGCAGGAAGTACCACATGGGCAAGTTCAGCGGTCTCTGTCATGAAGATATCCTGGACAACGAGAAAGTCAAGCTCCTTCAGTATCTTCACTGTATGATTAACATCAGGGTCACTCAGCACAGGGTTCTCACCCATTATGTACATGGCCCTTACATTGCCGGCCTCAGCCTCAAATATCATCTCAGGTGCTGTAAGTCCTGGTTTCTCGGAAAGTTTCACACCCCAGAGATGCTCAAACTTCTCTTTTACTGCTGGCAGGTTGACCTTCTGATAACCGGGGTAACTATCAGGAATGCAGCCCATGTCTGTGGAACCCTGGACATTGTTCTGTCCCCTCAGGGGGTTGACACCGGAGCTTTCCTTGCCAAGGTTACCGCACATGAGGGCAAGGTTTGCAATGGAGAAGACATTATCCGAACCATGACTGTGTTGTGTTATACCCATTGTATAGTAGATACCAGCCCTTTCAGCTGTCGCATAGAGTCTTGCAGCCTCTATGATTTTGTCCTTTGATACCCCTGTTATCTTTTCGCCCACCTCAGGGGTGTATTCTTCAAGGTTATCAAGAAACTCCCTGTTGAAGCCCTCTGTGCGTTCAACTATAAATTCCCTGTCATAGAGCTCTTCCTTCACTATCACGTGCATCATGCTGTTCAGCAGGGCCACGTCTGTTCCTGGCTTCTGCTGTAACCAGAGGTGGGCAAACCTTACGAGTGGCACCTTCCTTGGGTCTGCAACAATGAGTCTTGCACCCCTTCGTACCGCCTTTATCATCCTCAGGGCCACAATGGGGTGGTTCTCCTTTGTGTTTGAACCTATCACAAATATCAGGTCATTGTCCTCAATCTCCTGGATGGAGTTGGTCATTGCACCAGAACCAAATACTGTGGCCAGACCGGCCACTGTGGCTGAGTGTCAGTATCTGGCACAATGGTCAACATTGTTTGTGCCAATCACCGCACGCATGAACTTCTGGAAGAGGTAGTTCTCCTCGTTTGTGCAACGGGCAGAGCTGAGCCCGGCGATGGCGTCAGCACCGTATTGCTTTTTTATCCTCTTGAGGTTGCTTGCGATGTAACCAAGTGCCTCTGTCCAGGTGGCCTCCTCAAATCTTCCGTTCCTCCTGATCAGAGGTGTCTTCAGCCTGTCAGGGCTGTTGACGAACCTGAAACCAAACCTACCCTTCACACAGAGCCATCCTTCATTCAGTGTATCCGGCTCGGAGGTTACCCTTATGACCTCGTTACGGCTCACATGAAGTGTTATGTTACATCCACAACCACAATAAGGGCATACCGTATCCACACGTTTTATGTCCTTCTGTCTTCCCTTACCAAGGGACTGTTTCCCGATAAGGGCCCCTGTAGGACATACACTCACACACTGCCCGCAGAACTCACAGTCAAGGTCCCTTTCAAAGGGTGGACATACCTTTGCCTGGAATCCCCTGTAGGCGATGTCTATGGCCGCAACACCCTGCACCTCCTCACATACCCTTACGCACTTGCCGCAGAGCACGCACTTTTCCATGTCTCTCTCTATGAAGGGGTTGGCATCCTTCCTGGTGTACTGTCTCCTCTCGCCCCAGAATCGGTTCTCCCTTAGGTTATAGAAATAGGCAAGCTCCTGGAGGGTGCAATCACCGGCCTTCTCGCAGACCATGCAGTCGTTGGGATGATCACTCAGGAGCAGTTCCACGATGGTCTTCCTGATCCGCTCTATCTGCTCGTTGGATGTCTGCACCTCCATGCCATCAGTGGCAGGTGTTGTGCAGGAGGTAACAGGCCTTGGCATCCCCTTTACCTGTACAAGGCAGAGCCTGCATGCACCATAGGGTTCAAGCCTGGGGTCATCACAGAGGGTGGGGATATAAATACCAGCCCTTCGTGCAGCCTCAAGGATCGTGGTACCCTCCGGCACCTCAATGTATTTCCCATCTATCATCAGGGTGTTCATAATACCTCCTTGAAGATATAACTATCCCTTCTTTATGGCCTTGAACTTGCAAGTCTCAAAACAGGCACCGCACTTGATGCATATCTCCTGCACGATGTGATGGGGCTGCTTCTTCTCACCCACGATTGCACCTGCAGGACAGACACGGGCACACATGGTACAGCCCTTGCAAAATTCCTCAATTATTGTATATGTAAGCAGATTCTTGCAGACACCAGCAGGGCAGCGTTTCTCATGTATATGCGCCTCATACTCATCACGGAAGTATTTTATTGTACTGAGGACAGGGTTGGGTGCGGTCTGGCCAAGCCCGCAGAGTGAGCCTGCCTTCACATCCTCGCTGAGCGTCACTAAAAGGTCAATGTCACCTGGTCTACCCCTACCGTCTGTAATGCGGCTGAGGATCTCCAGGAGTCTCTTTGTGCCTATCCTGCAGGGAACGCACTTCCCGCAGGACTCTGCCTGTGTAAACTCAAGAAAGTACTTTGCAATATTTACCATACAGTCCGTCTCATCCATTACCACCATGCCACCTGATCCAACAATGGAGCCCATCCTGGCAAGGGATTCGTAATCCACGGATATGTCTATATATTCAGCGGGAATACAGCCTCCCGAGGGGCCACCTGTCTGCACCGCCTTGAGCTTCCTTCCACCTTCAATCCCGCCACCGATATCATAGATAATCTCCCTCAGGCTGATCCCCATGGGCACCTCAATCAGGCCTGTATTGTTTACCTTGCCTGTCAGTGCAAAGACCTTTGTGCCCTTGCTCTTTTCTGTGCCAAACTTGGCAAACCAGAGGGCTCCGTTACGGATTATGGCTGGCACATTTGCCAGTGTCTCTACATTGTTGATCACCGTTGGCTTCCCCCAGAGCCCCTTCTGGGCCGGGAAGGGTGGCTTGGGCCTTGGCATGCCACGCTTGCCCTCAATGGATGCAATCAGGGCTGTCTCCTCACCACAGACAAATGCACCTGCTCCAAGCTTAATCTTGATGTCAAAATCAAAACCACTTCCAAGGATATCCCTGCCAAGGAATCCCCGCTGTCTTGCCTGTTCAAGGGCTATCTTCAGTCTTTCAACAGCAAGGGGATACTCTGCCCTGATGTAGACATATCCATGATGGGCACCGATGGCATAGGCACCAATGATCATCCCCTCTATCACCGAGTGGGGGTTGCCCTCGATAACAGACCTGTCCATGAAGGCACCGGGGTCACCTTCGTCAGCATTACATATTATGTATTTCACATCGCCAGGGTTTCTCCTTGCAAAATCCCACTTCACACCTGTTGGGAACCCTGCACCCCCACGCCCCCTGAGGCCTGATGCCTCTATGGTATTGATCACCTTCTCAGGTGTCATCTCCCTGAACACCTTCTGTAACGCCTCGTAACCCCTTCTGCTGATATAGGAGTCTATATCCTCGGGGTCCACCTCTCCACAATCCGCAAGCACAACCTTTACCTGTTTATCATGGAATGCCTGATAGTCCTCCTTAACGGTCCAGTCCTGAACCACTTCGCCGCCTATGATATGATTTTTGATAATCTGCTCAACCATTTCAGGCTTGATATACTGGTAGGTTGTTCTTTTACCGTCTATGATCACGTCAACAAGTACATCCCTGGCACAGAACCCCCTGCAACCCACCTGATGGATTGAGCAGTTTTCACTCACCTTTGCATCAATCCCTTCAGCCTTCAGTCCTTCCGCAAAGGCGTTCATCACGGCCCTGCCACCGGCGGCAAGTCCGCCTGTTCCCATGCAGATCTTTATCTCAACCTCTCTACCCATATGAGTCAACGTCCTCTTCTCAGGTTCTTTATCTCCTTCATCAGTTTCTCAGGTGTCATCTTCCCGTGGACCTCCTTGTTGATTATTACAACAGGCGCTATGCTGCATGCGCCCACACAGTTCACCTTCTCCACTGTAAACTCCCTGTCCTCTGTGGTATCCTCGCCTGATGGTATCTGTAGCTCCCTTGTAAGACTGTTTATGATCCTCTCCGCACCTTTCACATGACATGCTGTACCACAACAGGCGGTTATGATATTCCTTCCCCTGGGTTTCAGATGGAACTGGGCATAGAATGTGGCAACACCGAAGAACTTTGCAGGAGGGATGTCAAGCCTTTCAGCAAACCAGTACACAGCATCCTGGGGGATGTAGCCGAACTCCTCCTCAAGGTTCTGGAGGATGGATATGAGATTCCCATCACTCCGGTGATAATCCTCAAGTATTCGTTCAAGAGATTCCTGCAAAACAACCCCCTTTTTCAGGATCAATTAATTAACAGGGAAAGGGGATCCTGTTACCTTTTGTAACCTTTCCCAGAAAGTGTCTAATAACTTAACAGTTAGAGAAAAAAGCAGTCAATTACCTGAAGAGGTTATAAAAATTTTTTATTAACAAACTATATCTTTTCTATAACAAAAAGAAGCTGGCCCTCAACCACCGCCTCGTTCAGTTTTGCACATATCTCCTTTATTCTTGCATCAAAGGGTGCTGTGATGGCGTTTTCCATCTTCATGGCCTCAAGGTTTGCTATCTCCTCACCCTTATGGACTATGTCTCCCACGTGTAACTCTCCCCTCTGGGGGTTACCAATTCTCCAGAGATTCCCGTTTATGGGAGAGCCTATCTCATCTGGACCCTTTGCCATCCTTATCTCAATTCTCTTTGCCCTTGGTGTCTCAACTGTGTAGACCCTTGTCCTGTTGTTTACGCGCATCACCACATGAATCAAACCCTCATGCTCGTCTCCCACAGAAACAAGCTCTATTGTATAGGGTTTGCCCCAGAGATCAAAATCAACCCTGTCACCAGGCCTTTTAAGCCCCTCTCTCCAGACATCTGTGGGCAGTACAAGAGGAGCCTCACCGTATTTCTCTCTGAACTCTATATAGCTAACAGTATCCTTTGGATGCATCAAGTAGAGTATATACTCCTCCTCAGTGGGCTCGCGGCCTATGGTCTCTTTAAGGGTGTTTCTGTGTTTTTCAAGGTCATCGTCCTCAAGGGAGTCAAGGGGAGAGAGCTCTTTTCTTTCCTTTATCTTTTCCTTCCACTCCTCACCAAAGGCGCTCCTGTATACCCACTCATCAGGCCAGCCAACGGGAAGCCTGCCATAGCCACCCAAAAGCAGGTTTTTAAAGTCACCAGGGGCATTCCTGAAGAGTTGTAGTAACTCCTCCTGTTCCCTTTTATCCATTGAAGAAAAGTCCTGTTTGTTTTCTTCAACAAACTTCTCAAGGAGTGAGATCAGGTGCCTTACACCAGCCCTTCCGTGTTCCTTTTCATAGCGGTTGACTATGCCGCTACAGGTTACCCAGGTAATCTGGGAACCAGGGGTGACATCAAAATACTTGACTATCTTGTTGTAAAGTGACATGACCCTCAGGATATAGGGCATCAGATGGAGAAAACCTCCCTTTTCTGCCTGTTCAAAAGAACTGGGGAAAGCACCACCTGGCATCCTGTGCTGTGTAACATTGTGGTCAAATCCCCTGAAGGGAGACTCGGCCCAGTCATAATGGCCGATCCAATCCCTCACCTTTTGCACAGCAGCCTCAGCAGCACTTCTGTTCAGATGGACCCTGACTCCTGCCTCTTCAAGGTAGGCATGCAGTGAAAGAAGCGGTGGCTGGCCGTAAAATCTGGTAAGTGAGTCCTCCTGTGCATCAAGTATCTTTGCCCCTGCCTGCGCTGCTGCCAGTATGGCGGGCAGGGCAAGCCCGTCTGTGGAATGCCTGTGGTACTGTATAACCATTTCCGGATATCTCTGCTTTATCGCATCCACAAGGCTCCGGATTCTCTCAGGTGAACCAACACCGGCCATATCCTTGATGCATAAAATGATCTCATCCACACCACCACAGAGGTCTACTATATCCTTTACTACGGAGAGATAGTAATTATTGGTTGTCCACTCTGCCTGGGTAAAGGATATGGCGGGTTCAAAGAGCCTGCCCCGCTTCATCACAACCTCGGCTACTGCACGCATGTTTCTTACATCATTTAGAAAGGAGAAGCACCTCCAGATGTCAATATCCACCCTCTGAACCACATACTCAATGACATTTTTTGGATAGGGTCTGTAACCCCAGAGGTTGGTTTCCCTTATAAGGGTCTGTAACATCACATTGGGCATCTTCTCACGAAGTATCTCAATCTCTTCAAAGGGGCTCTCCCTTCTGTTCATTATCCCCACATGCCATCTTGCGCCACCGTGGCATTCCGCACTGAAAAGCCCCATTTCGTTGTAATACCCGGCAAGGGTTGAGAGATCAAATATGCGATGCCGATTCTTGTAGTCAGACTGTCCTGCATCCCTCATCCCGGTGGATGTTATGGCCACACCCTCAAGAGACCTTAGGGCACTCACTATTTCCCGGGGAGCCATTCCGGGCCTGAAGAGAAGAGAACCCTTCAGGGGCTTCGTCTTTCTTGACTTTGGATTCTTTCCTGTCCTTGCTTTTCCCTTGATCCTTTTAGTCATTGCCACACCTCTCACATCCATTCCTGTGGTCCCAGGGCGGATATCTCTGCCACATACCTGGCTATCTTTAAGACCTCATCTTCACTGTCCTTGTCCTTGAAGGCTGAAACAAGCTCCTTGAGATGCTCCTCAATGAACCTTGTGGAAAACTCACCGGATCTGAATTTTGGATGCCTTATTATGCTCAGAAGCAGTGGCTGCAATGTCTTTACGCCTTCAACCCTCAGGCTTCTGCCAAGTGCCCTGTCCATCACCCTTATGGCATCCTCCCTGTTTGCACCAGCTGTCATTAACAACATAAAAAGGGAGTCATAATATGGTGGAATATCATCACCCTCATTCACACCGGAAGAGACCCTCACATTGGGCCCATGAGGTATCTGCAGCCTTGTTATTGTACCGAAGGATGGACTGAAGCTCTTGGGGTCTTCTGCATTCAGTCTCACCTCCAGAGCCCATCTGTTAGGCCGGATATCAGGTTGTTTGAAGGGCAGGGGCCTGCCCATTGCTATATCAATCATTATGCTCACGATATCAAGACCTGTAATTAGCTCGGTGATACCATGCTCAACCTGAAGGCGTGTATTGACCTCAAGAAAGTAGAACTTTCTTGTATTTGAATCAAATATGAACTCTACCGTACCGGCTGACCTGTAGCCGATCTCTCTCATAAGCCTTACAGCAGTGATACAGATCTCGTTTCTGAGGTTCTCATCAAGGGTCGGTGACGGGGCCTCTTCTATAATCTTCTGGTTTCGTCTCTGTATGGTACATTCCCTTTCATAGAGGTGTACAATATTGCCGTAATCATCTGCGACTATCTGGACCTCAATGTGGCGCCCCCTTTCAATGTATTTCTCCGCAAGCACGGTATCATCACCAAAGGCCTTTTTTGCCTCTGATTTTGCCTGGGAAAAGGCTGTCAAAAGCTCATCCTCTGAAGAGACCTTAATCATTCCTTTGCCTCCGCCGCCTGCTGAGGCCTTGATCATAACAGGAAAATCTATATCCTCTCTATCCATCCATCTTTTTATCTCTCTTATGTCTTTTACCTTTTCAATTCCAGGTATAGTGGGCACATTTGCCCTCATGGCAATCTTTTTTGCCTTTATCTTGTCACCCATCAGGCTGATAGACTCGGGAGCAGGACCTATCCATGTCAGGCCCGAATCCATAACCATCTGGGCAAATCTGTCATTTTCAGCAAGAAAACCCCACCCCGGATGAATAGCATCAGCACCGGTCTGGAGGGCTGTCTTGACTATGTTTTCCATGTTAAGATAGGACTCAACAGGTGGTGCTTCACCGATGTGCACAGCCTCATCAGCCATGAAGACATGGTGGGCAAGCCTGTCAGGTGTGCTGTAAACCGCTACAGTGGGTATTCTCCTGTCTCTGCATGTATGCATGATCCTCACCGCTGGCACACCGCGATTCGCCACCAGTATCTTTTTTATTTCTCCAACCACAAAGGACCTCCTCTGTCTTGAAATTTTAAATCTCTATTCATATTGCACCGAACAAGATAGCGATTGACCATCCGGTCAACTTTAAAGGCACAGGGGTATTGCCTGCCTTTGTGCTTGACCTTACCTTCTGTCGGCGTTCCCGGGTCACTTCTTGTATCTTTTTGGTCAGCAATGATTTATGTTAAAATTAGAATATTTTAACAGGCAGGGAGATTTTTTTTCACCCATGAGCAGGGAAGAGCTAAAAAACATGATCGCCGATTACATGAACAAGGGCTATCTTGAAAATATTATTGATATGTTCAAGTATGACACATCCCTGTACAGATTCATTGGTGATATGATAAGTGATGAAAGGATAAGGGTGAGGATAGGTACCACTGCCCTTATAGAGGAGTTAAAGGAAACAAGACCTGAAGAGGTAGCCCTGGCACTACCCTCGCTGCTGCCTCTCCTGGAAGATGACAATCCCACAGTGAGGGGTGATGCTGCATATCTGATCGGATTAATAGGTGAGCCCGAGGGTCTTGAAAGACTAAAACCCCTGCTTGAGGACCCATCTCCACAGGTGGTGGAGGTGGTGAGGGATACGTTGAATGGTTATTAGTTCTTGGTTCTTCGTTCTT
>Ga0256830_1002652_pt1 | contig 11616 bp, 6 predicted proteins | sample 128326metaG_FD_190537 | JGI IMG/M metagenome (GOLD analysis project Ga0256830, IMG submission 190537) | Hydrothermal vent microbial communities from Lau Basin, Pacific Ocean - 128-326 | ecosystem: Environmental > Aquatic > Marine > Hydrothermal vents | place: Pacific Ocean: Lau Basin | collected...
ATGAACCGTCCTGTCACCAACAGACCAAAACAAAAGCAAATCCGAAGGATCCTCAGGATTAACCCTACTCCGTGGGAGCACAAATCAGGGCAACATCTTAAAGGCCGACAACTTAATGGATTTAAGTTCAGACGACAACTGTTTAAGCAGGTGAATGGGTAGCTGAAATGAAAGTGTTTGAAGAGAAAAAAAGGATGAATTCAGATATTATGACCGCCCCCTACCCCCTCCTATTACAGGAGGGGGAGCTCAGAAAAATTCGGATTGCAATATCAACGAGAAGTTTTTTATGTCCAATACCCGGTTCCTCACTGTAATCGGTCAGATGGCTGATTGCAGGTTCAGGTTATTTGGTAAGCAAAATTCATCAATTCAATCAGAATTGATGAATACAATTTTGATAGAAAGTTAAACCATTTTTTGCGAAAATCATGAAGTGAAATTATATAACACTAATTTAAACAATATCATAGAAAGACTATTATACATGAGGAATGTTAGACTTTTATTAAAAATGATACCTCAGCAACGAAGTTATACCATTAACGAATCAACCTCGAACTATACAATTGATTCAAGTGAGTTACTGAACTATTGTATTTTCCACTTTACCGGCATTAACTACCGGTTGGGGACTTGTCTGTTGGTTGGCGGATTGGGCGTTGTAACATCCCCTCCTGTAATAGGAGGGGACCACAGGGGTGGTATGAAAAATTTGAATACATCCTTTAATCTGAGTATCATTCGAAGAAATAAAACCGTGAACTTGTTTCCACACGTTTGAACCATGAACCGTCCTGTCACCAACAGACCAAAACAAAAGCAAATCCGAAGGATCCTCAGGATTAACCCTACTCCGTGGGAGCACAAATCAGGGCAACATCTTAAAGGCCGACGACTTGATGGATTTAAGTTCAGACGACAACTGTTTAAGCAGGTGAATGGGTGTCTGAAATGAAAGTGTTTGAAGAGAATAAAAGGATGAATTCAGATTCAGATATTATGACCACCCCCTACCCCCTCCTCCTAAAGGAGGGGGAGCTCAGAAAAATTCGGATTACAATATCAACGAGAAGTTTTTTATGTCCAATACCCGGTTCTTCTTCGTACTCGTGTTTTCCCGGTAATCGGAATGATTTTATCAAGATTGAAAAATACAATAGTGCGTTACTTAACCCTGTACCCTTACCATAATTATGTTTCAAATCCCAAAATCACGCATCACGCATCACGTTTCACGTTTCACGTTTCATTTCCCAAATATTATTCAAGTTGCAATCACTAATAAATAATCCCGGAGTTTTATTTCAATGTTAGAAATCAAAAACCTTCACGTTGAGGTGGAAGGAAAACCGATTTTAAAGGGTATCGACCTCACGATTAAGCCCGGTGAGATGCACGCCCTCATGGGACGCAACGGTTCGGGGAAAAGCACCCTTGCCAATGTCATCACCGGGCGTGAAAGATATGTCGTTACCGAAGGGGAAGTACTCTACAACGGGGAAAATCTACTGGAAAAAAGTCCCGAAGAACGCTCCCTGGAAGGAATATTCATGTCGTTTCAATACCCGGTCGTTATTCCGGGAGTAAACAATGCTTATTTTCTTAAGGCGGCCCTGAACGCTCACCGCAAATATCGTGGGGAAGAAGAACTGGACGCGATGGATTTTCTGACCCTGATCAGGGAAAAACTGAAGCAGGTTGAAATGGATGAAAAATATTTACACCGGCCGGTAAACGACGGTTTTTCCGGAGGCGAAAAAAAACGTAATGAAATCCTGCAAATGATAACACTGGAACCGAAACTGGCCATTCTGGATGAAACCGATTCGGGACTGGACATCGATGCTCTCCAAATCATTGCCAAAGGGGTAAATAATTTTCGCAGTCCGGAGCGTGGTTTTCTGGTGATTACCCATTACCAACGCCTGCTTAAATACATCATTCCCGATCATATACACGTGCTGATCGACGGTAAAATTGTAATGTCCGGAGACAAGAATTTAGCCCTCACCCTGGAAGAGAAGGGTTACGGCTGGCTTGAGCAATAAAATTTACTGCAATACCATATGACTACGAAAAAATCTTACTTTGCCGATTTCCGGTCGTTCCTGGAAAAGAATCCGGGAGAACCGGAATATGTCCGCGACCTGAGGCAGGTCGCGTTTTCCCGGTTTACCGAGCTTGGCTTTCCGACCACGCGCCAGGAGGACTGGCGTTTTACCAACGTCTCCGACATTGCCAAAACCCGTTTCATCCTTCCCAACGGGCAATCGCCGCCGCCGGAATCGGAATTCCGTTCCGGTTTGCTTGCGGACAGTTACCGGATTGTCGTGTACAACGGCCGATACAACCGGGAATTATCCGATCTGTCGGGGATTTCCAATCAAATTACCGTGGCGCCGTTGTCCGAAACCCTGCGCGACAATCATTACCAGGTCCGAAGGTATTTTGGTAAATGGGCAAATCTCAGGGATCAGGTTTTTACGGCGTTGAATACCGCCTTTTTCCGCGACGGCATTTATCTCCATGTGAAATCGAAAACAAGCGTTGAAAAGCCAATCCACGTATTATACGTGACAAACCCGGGCAATGAAAATACCGTGTTCCACCAGCGCAATCTTTTCCGGATCGGCAAACGCAGCCGGGTCACGATAATAGAACATTACCTGGGCCTTACGGATGTTTCCTATTTTACAAATACGGTAACCGAAATCGTCTCGGAAGACGATTCCTCGTTGAACCATATCCGCATTCAGGATGAGGGCCGGGAGGCCTACCACATTTCCGATCTGTATCTTCACCAAAACCGAAACAGCCAAACCTCCGGTCACCATTTCACTATCGGAAGCAAGTTGACCCGCAACAATGTTTGCATTTTTCTGGATGGCGCGGGCTGCGACTGCCTGTTAAACGGGCTCTCCCTGACGCGGGGAAAACAGCACATGGACCATCACACAATTCTTGATCACAGGCAACCCGGCGGAAACAGCCGGGAATGTTTCAAGAACATTCTGGCGGGGTCGGCCGGGGGAGTGTTTAACGGTCTGGTAATCGTGCGCCCGGAAGCACAAAAAACCAACGCTTCGCAAACCAACAAAAATTTATTGCTGTCGGGAAACGCGGTAATGCACTCCAACCCCCAGTTGGAGATCAATGCCGAAGATGTAAAATGCTCCCACGGCTCCACAACCGGAGAACTGGACGATGATGCCCTGTTCTACCTTCGTTCCCGGGGACTGGATCCCGTTGCGGCCCAGGTCTTGCTTATTTCCGGGTTCGCCAATGAAATCATTGAACAAATCCCCGCCGACGGGGCCAGGGAAATGTTATCGGAAAAGGTAACTACCTGGCTGGAAGAAATCGGAGAACACTCCTGATGGACGAATTGAGAGAATTATATCAACAGGTTATTCTGGACCATAACCAGAACCCCCGTAATTATCACGAGCTGAAAAACGCCACTCATAAAGCCCGGGGACACAACCCTCTTTGCGGGGATCAGTTGACTGTTTACCTGTTAATGGAAAACGACGTGGTCAAAGACATCAGTTTTGTCGGTTCCGGCTGCGCGATCTCAAAAGCCTCGGCTTCAATCATGACCACGGTTCTGAAGGGGAAAACCCGCGCCGAGGCTTTGAAGCTGTTCGAGGCCTTTCACGAATTGGTAACAACCGGACAGACCGATAAAACCGAACCGGGGAAATTGGCGGTCATGGCCGGTGTACACAAATATCCCGTGCGGGTAAAATGCGCGGTCCTGGCATGGCACACGGTGAAAAACGCATTGGAAGAATCAGGGGAAATAGCTTCAACGGAATAAATGAATCCGGATTGAAAACATTTTGGTGATTTCTTTCGAGACAATAATAGCATGAATATCTTCATGAGAATATTACTAATAACTAACATCTCTCACTCGAACATAAAGTGCGTATTCACAAAATTCTTACTATTGAAATTGATTTAAAGAAAGTTATTTAAAAAGATATGGTATTAAGCATTATACGGGACTTGTTCCGAACTTTTTCCACCAGTCGGCGGACCGGTCCGCCAGCCGGCGAATACCAAAAGCCCCGAATCGTTCGGGGACATCATAAAATAGAAACCAGACGATGGTATTATTTCTGCTATTTACAAGAGGCGTCGTCCCCTCCTGCCTGTCCCGACGAAGTCGTGGATCATAGGAGGGGACCACAGGGGTGGTATAAAAAATTTGAATACATCCTTAGATCTGAGTATCATTCGAAGAAATAAAACCGTGAACTTGTTTCCACACGTTTGAACCATGAACCATCCTGTCACCAACAGACCAAAACAAAAGCAAATCCGAAGGATCCTCAGGATTAACCCTACTCCGTGGGAGCACAAATCAGGGCAACATCTTAAGGGCCGACAACTTGATGGATTTACGTTCAGACGACAACCGTTTAAGCAGGTGTATTGGGTGTCTGAAATGACAGTGTTTGAAGAGAAAAAAAAGGATGAATTCAGATATTATGACCACCCCCTACCCCCTCCTCCTAAAGGAGGGGGAGCTCAAAAAATTCGGATTGCAATATCAACGAGAAGTTTTTTATGTCCAATACCCGGTTCTTCTTCGTACTCGTGTTGTTCCGGTAATCGAAATGATTTAATCAAGATTGAAAAATAAAATAGTTACTAACTTCTCTCGTCGATCTTTTCCTGGATTCTGAGCACATTGTCATTCTATTGATTACGTAAATTATTACGAATTGCATGAAATTCTTTAACGCTTGGATTATTTGGACTTAGCTATACTATGTCGTGGTCTTGCGGAACCCCGCGACAGGACTTCAACCTCCGTCTGACTGATCTCCTTACCGTGCGGCTATTCAATCAAAAGAGGCGATCTTTAACTGATCGCCTCTTTTGACCGTATTACATTTCACGGGGTCTTTTCAAATCATCCGGATTCAGTTAAGCATTCATTACCTATAGATCACGTCCGTCATTTGAGCAGGATAAACCTTCTTGTCGCAACGAAACGATTATTGCCATTAATATCTTCCGCCAACATGCGGTAAAAATAAAGCCCGCTGGGGACAGCCACCCCCTGTTTGTCGCGTCCATTCCAGACCACTCCGTAATATCCGGCCGGTTGATTTTCTTCCGTCAACCGTATCACTTCCCGACCCAGCAAATCAAAAATAACCAGCTCGACCTTCGAGGCAACCGGTAGCCCATACCGGATGGTGGTGACCGGATTGAACGGGTTCGGGTAGTTCTGTTCCAACAAGTATCGACCGGGAATCAAGTCCGAGACTGCGCCCAGGGCCAGAATGACCGGTGTCCGGAATGTATTCCTACCCCTGCTTTCCGTCGTATCCACACTGTCGGTCACTTCCACATACCAGGTGTAAACCGTGTCGTACGCGAAAAAACCGCTGCCGTCAAATACCAGGACGGTATCGGAAATTCCGGTTATCATGGTATCCCTTCCGGCGCCGCTCAGACGGAAAAGATACACCAAGGGATCGAAATCCGGATCGGCGGCGGATTGCCAGAGGAACCGGAGCACCAGAGAATCGACGGTATCACCACTGGCGGGATAAAGCAATCCAAAAGCCAGGGGAGCGTCATTTACCGGAACGATTGACAACAACACCATCCCTGTATCCGATAAAGCGCCATCTGTAATTACATAGATGAACGTGTCTGCACCGGAATAGTTGGTGTTCGGTGTATAAGTAACCGTCGTATCACCGGGATTGATCACAGCGGAACCGTGAGCACCTTTCGACACAGCGGAAATCATAAAGGCATCCCCATCCGGATCCGAATCATTGGCGAGAACCGGAATAAGAATCGCTGAATCCTCCGACGTGACGATTGTGTCATTAACAGCGACAGGAGCCCGATTAGGCAAAAAAACCGTTAAATCCACCGGAATCCAAATTTCCGGATCATCGGGATCATTGCTGGAAACCACCAGGTCTGCCTTATAGCTGCCCGTATCCAGACCGTTGGCGTTAAAGGAAACATTAACGTTTATGGATGAACCCGGCTGGACTGTGCCGCTATCAGGATCAAGGTCTAACCATATTGGTGCAATCGGAGCATCTGAGGGAACCCACATAGGGCCGTTCACAAGGGTCCCTGTATTCCCGTTGCCGGACAGGTCTTCCACGGTTGTTCCCGATCCTTCGTCAAGCCGCCAGTAGCCAACCAGACCTTCTTCAGAACCGGTTAGTACTCTGTTCATGTTGGCCTGAATCTCTTCCTGCGTGAGGGCACGATTCCAGATACGCACCTCCCTAATGGTGCCATCAAAATATTCATTGCATGAACCTGGTGCTGCTCCGATGAAAAGGGGTTGGTCGTTTGTTCCTATTGTGATTGTCCGATCAACACTGCTCTCTTCCACCCCGTTCAGGTAGAGCCTTTGTTTCGAGCCATCGTATGTGCCCGCCACATAATACCAGTTCCCGTTTTCAATGGTTGTCGCAGACCGTAGAAACACCTCACTATAGTTAGCATCTGAAAGCACAAAGGATAATTTATTCGTTTCGGTGTGTTCTATGGAATACATGGCGTATGGAGCCACGCATGTTGTGTGTGGCTTCGTGACAATTCGTTGATACCTCCATGACCCGGTAATATTTTCAGGCTTATACCACGCTTCAATTGTAATCTCTCCGGTAATATCCAACACATCCGCGTCGGCTACCTGGACATAGTCATCAACACCATCGAAATTGAGCGCATAGTTGGTAGTAATAGCAAACTGAAAAGGGAGGTCGGCCTGACCCGTATTGCTGACTGTGAGCGTCCGGGTTGAGGTCTCCCCTGTTTCCAATTGCACACTCAACGACAGAGGAGAAATACTTATATCCGGCGGGGGCCCCGTGTTAACAAGAAGCAATCCATCACTACCAAAACCCGGCTCCAAATAGAATTCATTATCAACCGCATGACCGCGAATCGCTGAAAAACCACCGTCGTAAGAACCATACTTGATTACCTGAATACTGTCTCCAACCGCAGGTATAAAATTATTGATCAGACTCACACTGAGGGTTCCTGCCAGGGCAACGTTACCGGTCACATTCAATTGATCGAACTGCGTACCAGCAGTAAGTCCACCAATTTCAATGTTGACAACGGCTGAGGTCTCCTGGGAAAGGTTACCTGTGATCGTCAGGATGCCCGGGGATGCACCAGGGTTGATCGTGCCGTTGTTAGTGAAGCTGGTTCCGGATACGTTCAGATTACCATTGCCACGGAGAGTCCCGGTTGCCTCATTCCCAAAGGTTCCTCCGGAAATGGTGAACGTTCTGTTGCTGGAAATATCAATTATGCCTGTATTTGTAAAAGTTGGTGTATCGCCGGACTGGACGAGGAAGAGGTCCGCGCCATTTATATTGATGGTACCGCTGTTCAGATGCGCCGCGGATGCCTTGTTGATCTCCAGCGGAATGGAAGTGCTAAGCGTCCCCCGATTGTCCAACTGGGCATTCAGATAAACGGTGCCATTACCAGATCCCTCCAGGGATTGAATTGTCGCCCCGGCCGCGTTCACAAGCGTCCCGTTGGTCACATTCAAAATCGCATTCCGGTACGAAAACCCATGCCTGATTTCGATCGCACCATTATTGGTGAAACCGTTAGCAATGGTAACATTGGCACCGTCTCCACTGTCGTGCCCCTCTATCCGCAGTGTGGCACCCGATGCATTGCTGAAAACACCATCCATATTGACCGTGCTACCATAGCAATGTATAAGTCCCTCGTTAACCAACTGAGCATCGAAGGCAACGCTGCTGGTACCTAGTAATTGAAATGTTGTGTTACTCGATACGGTACCTGAACCCAGTGTAACCGAACTGAGTTGAACGTAACCGCTGATGCCACTTCCCGGAGTAAACTTCCCTCCATTGACGAACAAAGTCCGCCCACTGGAAATGTTAATGGTACCGGTGTTGGTAAAACCTGGATCGGTTCCGGACTGGACAAGAGTTATATTTGCACCACTAACATTGATCGTGCCACTATTCGAATGCGCCGCAGATGCCTTGTTGATCTCCAGCGGAATGGAAGCGCTAAGCGTCCCCTGATTGTCCAACTGGGCATTCAGATAAACGGTGCCACTACCATCCCCTTCCAGGGATTGAATTGTCGCCCCGGCTGCGTTCACAAGCGTCCCGTTGGTCACATTCAAAATCGCATTCCGGTACGAAAATCCATGCCTGATTTCAATTACACCTTTGTTGACGAATCCATTCGCTATCGTCAGTGTTGTGCCGTCACCACTGGGATTCCCTTCCACCCGCAGGGTAGCGCCTGATGTATTGCTGAATGTGCCATTGATATAACTCGTGGCATTATAGGGATGAATTAACCCATAGTTGATTACCGAAGTGTTAAGACTACTGTTGTTTTCCATCTCAATCGTACCCGTATTGGTCAATGTGGCAGCGCCTGAAAGGGAACTGTTTTTTAACTTCAGAAAACCATTACTGTTAATAATGAATGTATTATTTATTGTCAGGACGCGTCCATCGGCGGATATGGTTTGGATCCCATTGGAAGCACCGACGGTCAAATATTTGACCGTGACATCCATGTCCAGTGTAACCGTATAGGTCCCTTCAACAGTTATAAAGACACTATCGGTGGAACCAGGTGTCGTACCGGTATTCCAGTTACCGGTGTTGCTCCAGTTACCCCCTGAGGTATTGTTCCAATATATTTTATCCGCATCCGATACATTCGGAATGAAAAAAAACATTCCCACAATGGGCAACCACTTGATCAGCACACCCCTTAATGAAAATTCCTTCACCACTCTCAACATGATTATTCTCCCTGTTATGTTCGAATATTTACCACAACCAGTCACACATTCGGACCGTCGGAACCAATGGACATCAACCCCAAGTATTCCTGCCCAATGATGGAAAGTTTGTTATTTTACCAAAACCATTTTTCGTATTCGGGAAAAACCGACTTCGCCCGGTTTCCCGGCAGAGAGTCGGTAAAGATAAACGCCTGCGCCGACCGGACGACCGAAATCATCCCTTGCATCCCACACAACCACCTTGATTCCCGGGTCTTCAATTCCACTTACCAAAGTGCGCATTTCCCGACCCATAATATCGTAAATCACCAACCGAACAAAACTCCGATCAGGAAGATTATACCGGATGGTGGTGACCGGATTGAACGGGTTAGGATAATTCTGCCGTAAAACGTATTTATCCGGAATCGCTCCCGATGAATTTTCAAGGCTCAATGTATTATCGAGAATAAACCTGCCCTCGCCATTGGCTGGTGCGGTTACGAGCTCACCATCGGTTGCTGTAAGTGACCAATTGACGTCAAGGGAATCCGGTGAAAGATCAAAATTTCCAAAATCGATTATCAGAGTTGTATCCATAGTCGAAAAAGATGTGTCCGTTACACCAATCCGAATAGACAATGTATAATGAATCGTATCTCCATCCACATCGTTTGACTTTGTCCACCTGAAAACCACCGAGTCGGGGGTTTGGATGGAACCGTCTTGAGGCAAAATACGTGTGAAACTGGCCGGTGGGTCATTAACCGCGATAATGGTTACCGAAACGATGCCTGTATCCACCAGTGCGCCGTCGGTGACAACATAACGGAATATATCTGTGCCGTTATGATTATTATCAGGCGTATATGTTACGGTGGTATCGCCCGGATTAATGACAACGGTCCCGTAATCCCCCTGCGTCACACCGGAAATCTTGAGCACATCGCCATTTGGATCAGAATCATTGATAAGAACAGACGCCGTTACGGACACATCCTCATTCGTAATAACCGTATCATTAACGGCAAGGGGCGCATTGTTGGAATCGGAACCAATAGTAACCAAAACCAAACTATGATCTTTATATACGGGTTTAAAAGAAAGCTCATCACTAAAAAAAGACAGTCCATTTTCCTCGTCGAAGACTCCCAAACGGTCACCGTACGTAATGATTTCAAAACTGTCATTAATGGAAGGTATAAAATTGTTAATCAGATCTATGTTGAGTCTACCGCCAAAATCAACACTGCCCGTAATACGTAACTGGTCGTATTCCTTTCCAACCGTATTACCCCCGATTTCAATGTTGACAACAGTGGAATCTTCCAGAGAAACATTTCCTGCGATCGTCAAAATACCCGGAGAAGACCCGGGATTGATTACGCCATAGTTTATAAAATTGGACTGAAGCACATTCAGAGTACCTTCACCCCGGATTGTTCCGGTTTCTTCATTTGCGACATATCCCCCGATGACGGTAAATGACCGGGACGTGTCAATGTCGACGATACCCGTATTCTGGAAAATCCCCGGTTCTAATGTGTCTGTCTGTTCCAATACCAGGTCTCCGCCGATCACATTGATCGTGCCACTGTTTAATTGGACAATATCCGCCCCGTCTTTTCCCATGACCAACAGTCCGTTAGTGGTAAGGGTCCCCCTATTATCCAACTGTGCTTCCAGATAAACCGTATCACTTTCGGATTCCCCCAGGGATTGAATGGTTGCGCCCGCCGCGTTAACAAGTGTACCCTTCGGTATCGACAACCCCACGGTCTGATCCTGCGGACCGTGTATGAGTTCGATAGTGCCTTCGTTGGTGAATCCACCCAATACCAGGATAGTTTCACCATCCATTTCGGAATGACCCTCTACCGCAAGCGTTCCGGCTGATGTATTGCTGAATGATTCGGTAATAACATTTATACCATGGGAAGCAATTAACAATCCCTGGTTAATTATCGGTATCTCAAAAGCACTATCATCTTGCATTCGTATAGTACCTTTGTTGGTTAGTATCTCTTCACTAATCGTGGAGTAATTACTATCAACTGTCACCGAACCATTCAGAAGGAATAAATATCCGCTGTCACTGATTGTGCTCTGGGAGCGTCCCTCGATAAGAATAATTGTTTGTCCATCGACAAAAAGCGCCTGTTGTCCTTCGGAAACTCCCAACGTAAGACTAGAAATCGTTGCATCCATATTATCCAATGTTACCATATAGGATCCTGCCGCAGTGATATTAACATAAAGGAAATAATAATCTTCATCACCTGGTGATCCCACGCCCGGAACAATATTATATTCCCATTTGGTCGGGTCATTCCAGTTCCCGTCGCCACCAAGCCAGTGAATACGATCGGCAGTCAGCATAAGGGGGAAGAGAAAAAATAAACCGGTTATGGGTAACCATCCGGTAAACATTCTTGACAACAATGACTTTTTAACTACATTCGACATGATTGTTTTCTCCTGTTTTTTATTCATCAGGCACACCTGTATTTCCGCTCTTTCCCGGATCAGGCGGGTACGCAACGGGGAATGCTCAAAACGTGAGATTCCCTGCATCGAGATCCCTGTCGGGTACAATTTATTGCCTTTACGTTTACAAGTAACAAGGTGTTAAAAACGGCATAAAAAGTTCCATAAAATTTTCTGCTGTGATACCTGTCAAAATTCACTTATTTGTAAAGTGTGTTGTAAATAGAAATAGTTCAGATTCAATTGTTATGCCGGGGCCCACAATTCCCTCAACACCCCATACGTATGTTTGTTGATCCTGCAGGGAATATTCCCAGGGGAGACGAAGA
>Ga0256830_1002653_pt1 | contig 11609 bp, 13 predicted proteins | sample 128326metaG_FD_190537 | JGI IMG/M metagenome (GOLD analysis project Ga0256830, IMG submission 190537) | Hydrothermal vent microbial communities from Lau Basin, Pacific Ocean - 128-326 | ecosystem: Environmental > Aquatic > Marine > Hydrothermal vents | place: Pacific Ocean: Lau Basin | collected...
CCAGGTCGCCACCCTCGCCGCCGCGGTCGTCACCTTCATCTGGTTCGGTTCGGTCGACCCTGCCCGCCTGGTGGGCCCGTCGGGACATCCCCACGGGATGGTGTTCGGCCTCACCGTCCTCGGCGTCGCCCTCGTCGTCACCGCCGCCGTCCTCCTCCAGACCGCCACGTTGTTCCTCGTCGGCCTGATCGTGGCGGTGGCCGGGACCGTCGGGTTCGTCCGTGCCGTCCGATTCGGGTATCCGGGACGTTGAGATGGACTTCGCAGACGTGGTCCGCCGCCGTCGGATGGTTCGGAACTACCTGCCCGACCCGGTTCCCACCGAGGTGGTCGACCGGATCCTCGACGCCGCCAGGAGGGGCCCGTCGGCAGGGTTCACCCAAGGTCAGACGTTCGTCGTCGTCACCGACCCGACACGGCGCAGCGCGATCGCCCACCTGGCCGGTGAAGACGACTACGTCTCCGCCGGTTTCGACCCGTGGATCTCCCGGGCGCCGGTCCATGTGGTGATCTGCACCTCCGAAGAGGCCTACCGCCGGCGCTATCGGGAACCCGACAAGCTGGGCCCCGACGGTGAGATCGACTGGCCGGTTCCCTACTGGTGGGTGGACGCCGGGGCCGCCCTCATGCTGGTCCTGCTCGCAGCCGTGGACGAGGGCCTCGCCGCCGGTTTCCTCGGCGTCCACGCCGTACCGGGCCTGAGACGGCTGCTGGGGATCCCCGAGGAGTGGGCGCCCATCGGGGTCGTCACCCTCGGCTACCCCGCCCCGGACCGCCGGTCGGGGTCTCTGGCCCGTGGACGCCGCCCGTGGGCGGAGACGGTGCGGCGGGAGACCTGGTCAGGGCCACAGGCCGAAGGCGATGAGCACCAAACGGACGGCACCGACGACGAGCACCCCGGTGAGCATCAGGGCGAGGGCACGCCCGAAGCCTGACATGAACGGCGGGGCGACCGCAGCCTCCTCTTCGGATCCCCAGTCGTCGTCGGCGTCGACGTGGTCAGCTTCGGACGTGACCACGTCCTCGAGGATGAAGGCGGCGTTCACCTCGTCTTCGGAGCGCACCATCACCCGCACCCCCCGGACGGCGGCGAATTGAGGTTCGGCCCCTCCGGCGGTGTCGGCCAACACGACGGCGTCGATGCCTTCGCTCCGCAGACGGGCAGCGATCAGGTCCGCCTCGAAGGTGGACATGACGAGGGCGACTCGAACCAGTTCCATCGAACCAGAGGCTATCCACATCGTCGCACTGTGGCGGCGGTACCCTCGGGCGTCGTGCGGATCGACTCGCCCTCCAACCCCCGGGTCAAGGGCTTGGTCCGGCTCCGGAGCCGCCGCGCCCGGGAGGCGGAAGGCCGTTTCCTGGTCGAAGGGGCCCGTGAGGTCCGGCGTGCCCTCGATGCGGGCGTCACGGTCGAGACCCTCTACCTCTGTCCCGACCTGGGGGCCTCATCCGAAGACTGGGCAGACACCGGGGTCCCCTTCGTCGAGCTGAGCGCCTCCGCCTTCGGCAAGGCAGCGTACGGGCGGGACGGCGTCCTCGCCGTCGCCCGGTGTTTCCCGGTCGACCTCGGCCGTATCCCCTGGGACCGCCCCGGCCTGTTCCTCTTGGTGGCCGACGGCATCGAAAAGCCCGGGAACCTGGGAGCGATGCTCCGCACCGCCGCCGCTGCCGGCGCCGACGGGGTGGTGGTGGCCGACCCGACCGTCGACGTCTTCAACCCCAACGTGGTTCGGGCCTCCACCGGTGCCCTCTTCGGCCTGGCCGTCGGGGTCGCCACCGGAGGCGAGGTGATCGAACGGCTCCGCCGGGGAGGTGTACGGATCTTCGCCGCGGTCACCGAAGGCGGGGACCCGCCGTGGGACCGGGACCTCACCGGACGTACCGCCTTCGTCGTCGGCCGGGAGGACCGTGGTCTCTCCCCCGACTGGGTCGCCGCCGCCGACGGCCTGGTCACGCTCCCCCTCGCCGGCAACGTCGACTCCCTCAACGCCGCCGTCGCCGCCGCCGTTCTCCTCTACGAGGCGGTACGCCAGCGGTCAGCCCTCTGAAGCGTCGGCGGTGGTCAGCTCTTCGATCGCATCGGAGCGCTCACACCACCGACACACCACCCGTTCGACGCTCCGCTCGAGGATCTCCTCCTCGTCGACGTCGAGGTCGCCGCCGAGGGTGTAGTGATGGAAACGTCGGCGGCGGACCGTCTCGTAGACGTCGAAGCGGGTCCGGTTGCCGCAGTGGGCGCAGCGATATCGGGTGACCACGGCACCAGGATACCGGGATCCTTGCCCCGAACACCTGTTCGGTGTAGCGTCCCCTCCCCGAGCCGCCATCGACGGGAGGATGCGGTGGCCCCGACGATGCAACGAAGCTTCGACGACCTCGGCACACCCCTGGTCGACGTGACCTTCTGCGTGGTCGATCTGGAGACCACCGGCGGGTCGGCGCACACCAGCGAGATCACCGAGATCGGTGCCGTCAAGGTGCGGGGCGGTGTCGAACAGGGACGTTTCCAAACGTTGGTGAACCCCGGCGTGCCGATCCCTCCGTTCATCACCGTGCTCACCGGCATCACCCATGCGATGGTGCTCGAAGCGCCGAAGATCGACGAGGCCCTGCCGTCGTTCCTCGAGTTCTGCGGCGACGCCGTCGTCGTCGGCCACAACGTGCGTTTCGACCTGTCGTTCCTCAACGCGGCGGCGCAGCGGCTCGGCTACCCGAGGCTCGGGAACCGGTGGGTGGACACCGCCGCCCTCGCCCGACGTCTCGTCCGTCGTGAGGTCCGTAACTTCAAGCTCGCCACCCTGGCAGCCCATTTCCGTTCACCCGTCTCCCCCAACCACCGGGCCCTGGAGGACGCCCTCGCCACCATGCATGTCCTCCACGCCCTGTTGGAGCGGGCGGGTTCGGTCGGGGTGACCGCCCTGGAGGATCTCCTCCAGCTCCCCCGGGCCCGGGGAACCCCGAGCTACGGGAAGATCCATCTGGCCCGGAACCTGCCCCGACGCCCCGGCGTCTACCTGTTCCGGGACCGCGGAGGCGACGTCATCTACGTCGGCAAGGCGAAGAACCTCCGCAGCCGGGTCCAGGCGTACTTCTACGGCGACCAGCGTCGTTCCATCCAGGACCTGCTGCGAGAGCTCGACTCGGTGGAACATCGGGTCTGCGCCGGCGAGTTGGAAGCGGCGATCACCGAGGTCCGCCTGATCGGCGCCTACCGTCCTCGCCACAATCGACGGTCCCGACCTCCGAAGGCCAACCACTTCGTCACCCTGACCCGAGAACGGTTTCCGCGCCTGTCGGTGACTCGGACCCTCCACGCCGATGCCCCCTTCGTCCTCGGGCCGTTCCGCTCCAAACGAGCCGCCGACCTGGTGGTGGCGGCGCTGTGGGATGCCACCTCCATCAGACGCTGCACGGGGCGTCCCGGCACCCGGACGGGACCCTGTGCGCCCGCTCAGCTCGGCGTCGCCCTCTGCCCCTGCGACGGCGGCCTCGGTGAAGACGAGTACGCCCCCGCCGTCGACGCCATCGTCGGTTCCCTCACCGACCCCGAGCCGGTCCTGTCCCGGCTCGAACAGAAGATGGTGTCCCTCGCCACCGACCAGCGGTTCGAGGAGGCGGCGTGGGTGCGGGACCGCTACCGGGCCCTCGCCCGGGCCCTCGATCGCCGTCGGGGATGGGAAGCCCTCCAGGAGGCGGGCAGGCTGGTGCTGGAGAGCATCGACGGCGAACGGGTGGTCATCGACGGTGGCCGGCTGGTGGCCGCCTGGAGGTCGGGTGAGCCGACCCCGTTGCTTCCGCCGTCCGCACCGGTCGATCACACGCCGACCCCGCCGACGGTGTCCATGGCAGAGGAAGCCGACCTGATCTGGCGCTGGATCACCACCGGCCAGGTGCGTCTGGTGGACGTGTCGTCCGCCTTCGCCCTGCCCCGCCGTCCCATCCCACGGCTCGCCGCGGCCGGGTGAAGGGGTCACAGGGTTCCCTACCATCACCGCCGATGCGTTTCACGATCAGGGAGGGCACCGACCCCGTCGCCCGTGCCGACCCGACGATGCTGCGGGCGCTCGGCCTGCCCTCGGGCGGGGTCGTCGCCGTCGGGAACACCCATGTCCTCGTCCGCGGCGCCGACGTGGGTGAGCCCACCGCTTTCCTCCTCGGCCCCGAGGCGCTCCGGAACGCCGGCACACGCCTCAACGACACCGTGGAGGTGACCCGGGCGGTCCTCCCCGCCGCTCGCACCGTCGCCTTCGAGGGGCCGCCGCCGGCGGACCCGAAGGACCTGGTCCGGGCCTGGCAGGGGCGTCCGGTCACGGCCGGGGACCGAATCGGCATCGACCCGGCCACCACCCCCAGCGCCGCCGAGCCGACGGAGGTGGTGGTGGCGGCGGTCGACCCTTCCCCGGCCGGCGTCGTCGGACCGGGCACCCGGTTCGTCTCGGCGGACGGGTCCGAGCCCACCGTCGGCGCAGACCCCGCGCCACCGCCTTCGGCTCCGACCACCCGAGACGCCCTCCTGGCCGGACTCGACTCCGAACTCGACCTCCTCGCCGGATGGTTCGAGCTCCTCACGTCGCCGCGTGACCTCCCCGCCGCCTGGGGTCTGCCACGGGTGGCAGGCGTGGTGCTGGAAGGACCCCACGGATGCGGGAAGTCCGAGTTGGTGGCGGCCGCTGCCGAAGCGACCGGTGCCCGGGTCCGGGAGGTCTCGGTCGACATGGTGTTCAAGCCCGAACGCCTCCTCGACCGGCTGGAGCGAGCGGTGAAGGTCCCGGCGACACCGGCGGTCGTCTTCGTCGACCGACTGGAGGTGGTCGCCGGGGAGGAAGCTCTGGCTCCGTTCCGCACCCAGATGGCGGCGGTGCTGCGCTGGTTCCTCGACGCCGTCGCCGAACGCCCCGGCCTCGCCTGCGTCCTCGGGGTGACCTCCCGGGCCCATCTGGGTGCGGCGGCCCGCAGCCCCCTGATCCCCCGCTCGATCACCATCCCTCCACCCGACCTGACCCGTCGACGCCTCCTGTTCCAGGCGGCCTTGAAGCGGGTACCGGTGGCCGAAGTCGATCTCGACCTCCTCGCCGCCCGTTCGGCCGGGTTCTCGGGGACGGATGTCATCGCCGCGGTCGTCCATGCTTCCACCCGGGTGGCCCGGTCGGGGGAGGCCCTCACCACCGAAGTCCTCCTCGCCGCAGTGGAGGGAACGACACCTTCGCTCGGTTCGGTCTCCTTCGGCGAGATGCCCTCGTTCGGCTTCGAGAAGGTGGCCGACCTCGCCGAGGTGAAACAGCGCCTCACCGAGGCGGTGATCTGGCCGATCGCCGACCCGGGCCGTTTCCGGGGGTTGGGGATCGAACCACCCCGTGGGATCCTCCTCTACGGTCCGCCGGGGACGGGCAAGACCTTCGTGGTACGTGCCCTCGCCCACGAGGCGGGAGCGGCCTTCTTCGCGGTGAAGGGAGCCGAGCTCCTCGACAAGTACGTCGGTGAGTCGGAGCGGGGCGTCCGGGACGTGTTCGCCCGGGCCCGAGCGGCAGCCCCTTCCATCCTCTTCTTCGACGAGATCGATGCCCTCGCCCCGATCCGGGGTCGGTCCACGACGTCGGTGACCGACTCGGTGGTGGCGGCCCTCCTCACCGAGATCGACGGGGTGACCGAGCGGGGGGACGTGGCGGTGATCGGCGCCACCAACCGCCGGGACCTCGTCGATCCTGCCCTCCTCCGGGCGGGACGTTTCGAAGTCCAGATCGAACTGGGCCTCCCCGGCGTCGATGCCCGCCGAGCCCTCCTCGACGTCTCCGATGTCCCCTTCGCCGACGACGTCGACCTCGACCACCTCGCCTCCGCCACCGAAGGGATGTCCTTCGCCGACCTGGCCGGGATGCTGCGGGAGGCGGCGTTGGGGGCGCTCCGTGAAGACCGCCGCGCCCGCCGGGTGGCGTGGTCGCATCTGCAGGCGGCTCTGGCGAGTTGGCGGCGGACGAAGACGTCGTGACACCCGGGACGGGCGCGGGTCGCCGCCTCGTCCGCCCACCCTCCGGGGCCGTCCCCTCCCCGACGCGGCGCTACGACCCTGCGATCCTCTGGGCTTCGGCCAGCTCGAATCTGGCTTCGTAGAGGGCCTTTCCCACGATCACCGCCTCACACCCCAATGCGGCCACGGCTGCGATGTCGTCGAGGGTGCCCACACCCCCCGATGCGATCACCGCCAGCCCGGGTGCCTCTTCGCGAACTCGACGGAGGAGCGCCAGGTCGGGACCGTGCATCGTCCCGTCCCGATCGATGCCGGTGACGAGCAGTCGACGCACACCCACCGTTTCGAGTTGGCGGAGTACCACCGACAGGTCCCGACCTTCGTCGGTCCATCCGACCCCCCGGGCCTTGCCTCCCCGGACGTCCACCGCCGCCACCACCCGCTCCGGATCTCCCACCTGGGCCACCAGGTCGGGTTCCCAGACGGCGGCGGTCCCCATCACCACCCTCTCCGCCCCCGCCGCCAGGGCGGCGCGCGCCAGGGTGGGCGACCGCAGGCCCCCGCCGATCTGATACCGGATCCCGGCGCTCGAGAGATGGCGCCACAGCGAACGGTCGGGACCCCCACCCCGGGCAGCTTCCAGGTCGACGACGTGGACGAGTTGGGCGCCCTGGCTCATCCACCGTCGGGCCACCGCCACCGGGTCGGAGCCGTAGTCGGTCACCTCCGTGTAGTCGCCTTCACGGAGGCGCACGACCCTGCCGCCGAGCACGTCGACCGCCGGGATCACCTGCATGCCGTCAAGGTAGGTGCCGAGGTGACCCTTCGCCAAGCTCGCGTTGGCCCAGCCGTAGGAATGTGTTAGCGTGCTACAACAGCTCAACGGATCGAGACGACGATGCTCCCTGCCGAGGACTGGCAGAACGACGACACCGAGGCCCTCTTCGAGGCGATCCTCGCCCTGCGAGGGACCGAAGAGGCCGCAGCCTTCTTCCGCGACCTCTGCACCCGACGCGAACTCGAGGAGATGAGCCAGCGATGGGCCGTCGTCAGGCTGCTCGACCGAGGGCTCACCTACCGCGAGATCGCCGAACGGACCGGTGTGTCCACCACCACCATCACCCGGATCAACCAGTGGCTCCGACACGGGACCGGCGGATACCGACAGGCCCTCGAACGGCTGCGAGACCGGCGATGACGACCCTCGCCGTCCCCAACAAAGGCAGGCTGAAGGAACCCTCCATCCGCCTCCTCCGAGATGCCGGCCTCGACTTCGAAGTCACCGACCGAGCCCTCTCGGTGAGCGTCCGCAACGTCGAACTCGAGCTCATGTTCGTCCGCACCGACGACATCCCCGAACTGGTCCACGACGGCGCCGCCGACGCCGGCATCACGGGGATCGACCTGCTGGAAGAACACGGAGACGGGCTCCCCAGGCTGGTCGAGCTCGGGTACGGGCGCTGTCGGCTCGCCGCCGCCGTCCCCAACGTCTCCCCCATCGCCACCCTCGAAGACCTCACCGGGTGTCGGATCGCCACCGCCCACCCGCGCACCACCGAGGCCTACTTCCGTCGGGCAGGCATCGACGTGCACGTCGTCTCCCTTCGCGGCTCGGTGGAGGTGGCACCGAAGATCGGCGTCGCCGACGCCATCGTCGACCTCGTATCGACCGGGAGCACCCTCCGGGTGAACGGCCTCCGAGAAGTCGGCACGATCCTCGAATCCGAGGCAGTGCTCGTCGCCGCCCCCGGAGCCGCCGACCGGGTCGAGGTGCGGCGGATCGCCACCGCCCTGCGAGCGGTGGTCGATGGACGCACCAAGCGGTACCTCCTCCTCAACGCCCCCACCGAAGCGACCGAACGGATCGCCTCCCTCATCCCCGGCCTGGAGGCCCCCACCGTCGTCCCCCTCGCCGAGGAAGGTTGGGTCGCCATCCATTCGGTCGTCGACGCCGCCGAGCTCTGGGCTCTGCTCCCCCGCCTCGAAGAGGCGGGAGGGAAAGGCATCCTCGTATCCCCCATCGAAAGGCTGGTTCCGTGAAACTGCGACGCGTCCACCTCGCCGAGCTGTCCCGCGCCGAACGGGCGGCACTGGTCCGCCGCCGAGCGGTCCCCGACCCGGAGATCCGAGCCGCCGCCGCCCGGATCTGTGACGACGTTGCGAGCAACGGTGACGAGGCGATCCGCCGGCTGGCGGCAGAACACGGAGGGGGGTTTCGACGGGTCCCCGCCGAAGAGCTGACCGAAGCCCTCGGCACCCTCGACGCCGACATCCGCGAGGCCCTCGAACGGGCCGCCGCCCACATCGAGCGGGTCCACCAGGCCCAGCTTCCCACCGACACCGAAGTCGTGACCGTACCCGGCGTGACGGTGCGCAGACGCTGGCGGCCGTTGCGGCGCATCGGAGCGTACGTGCCGGGCGGGAAGGCGTCCTATCCCTCCACCGTGCTCATGACCACCGTCCCCGCCCGGGTGGCGGGCGTGAACGAAGTGGTGGTGGCGACCCCCGAGGGTCCGGACGGGCGGATCCCCGAGGTGGTGCTGGCGGCCTGCGCCCTCGTCGGAGTCGACGAGGTGTGGGCGATCGGCGGCGCCCAGGCGATCGCCGCCCTCGCCTACGGGACCGAGACGGTGCGTCCGGTCGACAAGATCGTCGGGCCGGGCAGCCCGTGGGTGACCGCCGCCAAGTTGGCCGTGTTCGGCGTGTGCGGGATCGACCTCCCCGCCGGACCCTCCGAAGCCCTGGTGCTCGCCGACGGGTCGGCCGACCCCCGCCTCGTGGCGGTCGACCTCCTCTGTCAGGCCGAACACGGTCCCGACTCCCCGGCGGTGCTCGTCACCACCGACCCCGAACTGGCCGACCGTGTCGAAGGCGAGATCGCCCGGCTCCTCCCCGACCTGGAGCGGCGGGACATCCTCGCCGCCGCCCTCGAAGACCACGGGATGGTCGTGATCGTCGACGACCGGGAGAGCGGCCTCGCCTTCGCCGACGACTACGCCGCCGAACACGTCTCCATCCACACCGAAGACCCCGAACGGGACGCCAAGGCCGTCAGCGCGGCAGGGTCCGTGTACGTCGGCCGGTGGGCCCCCGAGTCGGCCGGCGACTACGCCACCGGGGCGAACCATGTCCTCCCCACCGGAGGTCTCGCCCATGCCTACGGGCCCCTCTCGGTCGCCGACTTCGGATCGTGGCGACAAGAGCAGCACCTCACCCGTGACGGCCTGGCCGAGCTCCGACCCGTCGTGGAGACCCTCGCCACCGCCGAAGGGTTCGGCGCCCACCGCCTCGCCGTCGAGGCCCGATTCGACCAGGAGGTCCGATGAGCAGATCCGCCCGTGTGGAACGTGAAACCGCCGAGACGAAGGTCGTCGTCTCCCTCGAGCTCGACGGCTCGGGAACGGCCCGCATCGAGACGGGAGTGGGGTTCTTCGACCATCTCCTCGACTCCCTCGCCCACCACGCGCTGTTCGACCTGGAGGTCGCCACCAGCGGCGACCTGGTCGTCGACGACCATCACACCGTCGAAGACACCGCCCTGGTGCTCGGCGACGCCTTCGCCCAGGCCCTCGGGGATCGCTCCGGGATCCAACGGTTCGGCGACGCCCGGGTACCGATGGACGAAGCCCTGGCGGCGGCGACGGTGGACGTCGGCGGACGACCCTACGCGGTGATCGAGCTCGAACTGCGAACCCCGCGCATCGGCAACCTCTCCACCCAGAACCTCCCCCACGCCTTGGAGGCGTTCGCCCGGACCGCCGGGATCACCCTCCATCTGCAGGCGGGAGGCCGCAACGACCATCACGTGGCCGAAGCCGCCTTCAAGGCGCTCGCCCGTGCCCTCCGAGCCGCGGTGGCGGCCGACCCTCGACGCACCGGCATCCCCTCGACGAAGGAGTGGGTGTGACGACGATCGCCGTGGTCGACCACGGCGCCGGCAACCTCGTCTCCATCGCCCAGGGACTGGAGCGGGCCGGCGCCCGGGTCGTGGTCGCTGCCACACCCGCGGAGCTGGAATCGGCCCAGGGCATCGTCCTCCCCGGTGTCGGCTCCACCGGGGCGGTCATGGCCGGGATCCGCCGGGGAGGCTTCGTCGATGCGTTGCGGTCGAGGAGGGTTCCGCTCCTCGGCATCTGCGTCGGCATGCAGGTCCTCTTCGACCACAGCGACGAGGACGCAACGTCGGGCCTGGGGCTCATCCCGGGTCGTGTCCGGCGGCTGGCGGCCCGGCGTCTCCCCCACATCGGCTGGAACGACGTCACCGTCGTCCGCCCCGATCCCCTCTTCGCAGGAACCGACCCGGTCTTCTACTTCGTCCACTCCTACGCCCCCGTCTGCGACGACGTCGACCACGTCGTGGCCCGATGCGAATACGGGGAGCCGTTCGTCGCCGCCGTCCGGGCAGGCACCGTCGCCGGTGTCCAGTTCCATCCGGAACGTTCCGCCACCGCCGGTCTTCGCCTCCTCTCCAACTTCGTCGCGTCCTGTCGCACCGCCGTGGAGGCGGTACCGTGACGCTCCGAGCACGGGTGATCCCCTGCCTCGACGTCCGCGACGGGAGGGTCGTGAAAGGGGTGAACTTCGTCGACCTCACCGACGAAGGAGACCCCGTCGAGCTGGCCGCCCGGTACGCATCCGACGGCGCCGACGAGATCTGTTTCCTCGACATCTCCGCCTCCCCGGAGCAGCGTCGAACCACCTTGGACGTGGTCCGCCGCACGGCGGCGGAGGTGTTCGTCCCCCTCACCGTCGGAGGCGGCATCCGGACCCCGGACGACATGAAGGCCGCCCTCCGCGCCGGCGCCGACAAGGTCGGCATCAACACCGCCGCCGTGGCCGACCCGTCCCTGCTGGAGGCCTGTGCCCGCCGTTTCGGCCGCCAATGCGTCGTTCTGGCGATCGACGCCCGCCGCCGGAGCGACGGGGGGTTCGAGGTGGTGGTGATGGGAGGCCGCCAACCCACCGGCCTCGACGCCGTCGACTGGGCGCGACGGGCCGTCGAGCTCGGCGCAGGTGAGATCTTGCTGACCTCGATGGACCGTGACGGCACCAAGGCGGGTTTCGACCTGGAGCTGACCGCCGCGGTCAGCGCCGCCGTCGACGTGCCGGTGATCGCTTCGGGTGGCGCCGGTGTCCCCGAGCATTTCGCCGAAGCCATCACCGTCGGTGGCGCCTCGGCGGCTCTCGCCGCATCGCTGTTCCACCGCCAGGAACTGACGATCGCAGACGCCAAGTCGGCGATGGCCGCCGCCGGGATCCCGGTGAGGGTCCCGGCATGAGCTCCGAGCCCCGCTGGGACGACCGGGGGTTGGTCCCCGCCATCGTCCAGGACGTCGACACCCGCAGGGTCCTCATGCTCGGGTACATGAACGCCGAAGCCCTCGAGCGCACCCGGAGGAGCGGCGAGGTCTGGTTCTGGAGCCGCTCCCGCTCCGAGCTGTGGCACAAGGGGGCGACCAGCGGCAACCGTCTCCGGGTCGTCGACCTGGTCTGGGATTGCGACACCGACGCCGTCCTGGTGTCGGTCCGCCCGACCGGACCGACCTGCCACACCGGATCGGTCTCCTGTTTCCAGCCGGCGGGAACACCCGACGACGACCAGGGCACCGCCCGCCTCGAAGATCTGTGGCGCGTCGTCGTC
>Ga0256830_1002654_pt1 | contig 11603 bp, 5 predicted proteins | sample 128326metaG_FD_190537 | JGI IMG/M metagenome (GOLD analysis project Ga0256830, IMG submission 190537) | Hydrothermal vent microbial communities from Lau Basin, Pacific Ocean - 128-326 | ecosystem: Environmental > Aquatic > Marine > Hydrothermal vents | place: Pacific Ocean: Lau Basin | collected...
CTTTCCACTTGAAGCAGATGTTCCGCCGGGATTTGAGATTCTGGAGAGCAGTGGGCTACTTGAAAAGCGGGCGCTGGATGCCCTTTTCAGTGATGCGACTCAGCAACCCGACGGTGAACTGGCAGAGATGTTAGCGATCTTGATGGCGCATTGTGGTGGCATCAGCGGCACTGAAACGGCACTTAAGCAGTTTATTCAGCATCGAAGCGACTGGTGGGCATTTACCCTCGACCAGCCGCACCCGCTTGCTTATGCCAGTGAAACCCTTGCCAGGCAGTTAAAAATAGGCACGGTAAACCACGGCGAGGATGCCGATTTTTTAACCCCATCACTGCTGCAGCAGTGTGAGGAATTTTCAGTTCTGCTCAGCAGACATAGCAACAAGGGTAATGATGCACACGCGGCCCTGCTTAACCAGGTTGGTGACGACTCACACACCATCCAACTGCGTATCGCTGCTATCAGCACCGTCTTTCTGACTGAGAAAGGTGAACCGAGAAAACGGAAAGCGAGCGCCGCTCAGAGCAGGTCGATGGGCGTTGATGGGCAGGCGCGTTTCCTTGAGCTGCACCACACCATCTGCGAGGTGTTAATGGAGCGACAGGATCAACTCAATCGCCACCAGCTCTATCGTGGCTCGGTCGCCTGGTATCACGTTGGCGTGCGGCTGCTCCACCATTACCAGACCATGAAAGAGGAACAGCGCCTGCTTGATTTTGCCGACCTTGAATGGCGTGCCTACCAACTGCTCAATCACCACAATAATGCTCACTGGATTCAATATAAGCTCGACCAGCGCATCAACCACCTTCTGATTGATGAGTTTCAGGACACCAACCCCACCCAGTGGCGGCTGCTACTGCCGCTACTTCAGGAGCTTGCGAGCGGCGAGGCTGAACGTAACCGAAGTGTTTTTCTGGTCGGAGATAGCAAACAGTCTATCTACCGATTCCGTCGCGCAGACCCCCGGCTGTTTGCGACCGCTCAACGGTGGCTCGAACAGCGGCTAAACGCAGTGACATCCCCGCTCGATATCTCATGGCGCTCGGCACCGGCAATCATAGACTTTGTTAATCTTCTGTTTGATCGCACGCCATTAGGCGAGCGCCTCTCAAACTTTCAGCCTCATGAGACTCACCAACAGTCTCTCTGGGGTAAAGTGGAGATGCTGCCGCTGCTTGACCCTGATAGTGATACGAAAGCCCCTCCCTCAGCAACTTTCCGCAACCCTTTAGAGCAGCCGCGTATCGGGAGTGGCGATGCCTGGCAGCACCATTATGCTGAAGGCAATCTTATCGCGATGCAGATTAATACGATGCTCAACGATGGCACCGCCATCAGGGAGCAGGACAAACCACGCACCTTACAACTGAATGACATCATTATATTGCTGCGCAGTCGCACCCACCTTTCTGCTTATGAAGCCGCACTGCGTGAACATAACATCGCCTATATCAGTAACACAAAGAGCACCATTCTAGATACACTGGAAGCGCAGGATATGGTAGCGCTGCTGAATACGCTTATCTCACCACATAATAATCTCGCACTCGCGCAACTGCTGCGTTCGCCACTATTCAATTGCAATGAAAGTGGGCTAATCGCTTTAGCGTCGCTAACCGCGCAGCAGAGGTCGCACCACCACACTCACTCCTGGTTTACATCGCTGGCTCTGATTCAGAACCAGCTCACCCACGATGATCCACTGGCGCGTGCATACCGGCTCATTAACCAGTGGCAGCAGTATGCTGGTGAGCTGCCGGTACATGATCTACTCGATCGTATCTATCATGAGGGTGATCTACAGCAGCGCTATTTCGCTGCGTTCCCTGCACATTTACACCCAAGGGTCGAGAGCAATCTCACACGGTTTATTGAACTGGCACTTGAAATTGACAGTGGCCGCTACCCGAGCCTGCCACACTTTATTAATCGCTTAAAACGACTTAAAGAACATGCGCCAGATTGCATTGATGAACCGGCTTCGGTTAACCACACGGGTGCAGTCCGTATTATGACCATTCACGCAGCCAAAGGGCTGGAGGCGCCGGTGGTGTTTATGGCAGATACAGCGCGCGTGACAAAAAGCAAACGGGCACACCATGCGATTGTTAACTGGCCATCGGAGCAGGCAAACCCCAGCCACTTTTTTCTATGTGGTACAAAGAGATCGATTGATCGCGACACGATGAAATTGTTAGAGGCGGATGATCTGGAAGAGTCGCGTGAAGATACCAACCTGCTCTATGTCGCACTCACACGCGCACGGCAGTATCTGATTATCACTGGTTGTACCCCTAAAAAAGGTAAAGAACTCGGCTGGTATGGTGCGATGGCAGAGCAGGTGATGGAGCGTGATGCGATTCAGAACAATACTGGCTTTGAGATGAGCAATGGAACCGTTTTAAAAATTGAGCTCACAGAGCAGCCGGAATCGATCGAAAACAAAACAGCAGCTGCTATCTCACCTGTTTCCCCTGCGGCTTCGACCGCCACCGCGCTCACCGCTCGATCACTACCCATTGAAAATCACACCATTCAACCCAGCAGGGCTTTTCAGGAGGCGAGCCATCGCCATGGTTTGTCAACACCCCCCAGCGATGATGAGGAGGATGAGCAGAGTATCCGCGGTGAAACGATCCATCGCATCCTTGAGCTTATGACCCACCACACAGCGCCAGGGCGGGCAGTGGTCACGCAGCAAATTATGGAGGAGCAAGGGGTTAATGTTGCGGCTGAGAGAGTGCTCAAATGGGTTGATGAGGCCTGCTCACTGGTTGAGGACCCTGAACTTGGCTGGCTATTTGATCCTGCTCAATTTGACGCTGCACATAATGAAATGGCCATCCATTTCTCTGATGAACGGGGCAACTTTGCGGGCATTATTGACCGGCTGGTTATCAAAGATGACGTGATTGTGATTGTCGATTACAAAACACATCGCAATATTAACCTACGCAATGTAGCCTCATATGGTGCGCGGTATCGGGAGCAGATGGCGATCTACCAATCTGGTATCGAAAAGATCTGGCCAGACAAGCGTGTCAAGAAGAGCCTGTTATTTACACATAGTGCCCTCTGTTACACGCTCTAACCCGCTGCGACAGGAGATCATTCGTCCAGAATATGGGTCGGTTTACCATCAATACTGATCTGATTATGCTCTTCCCAGTACGCTTTTATTCCTGCATCCCCTTTTTTCTTCGACCAGCGGACAAGGGTGTCGCGCTCTCCCTGGTATTCGAATAGCGGAACAGCGTAACCACAGGAGGTCTGAACCAGATCGACCTCCACCTCAATGATCTGGCGTGCGCCTGACTTCTCCGGAAAGCGCGCAAGTGACTCATGCCATAGGGGATCACGAGGGTAAATCACCCGACCATTTCCATACAGCCTCAATATGAGGGGTGGCCCTTCATATGAACAGAACATAACGGTTATGCGACCATTTTCATAGAGATGGGCAGCCGTCTCATTTCCGCTTCCCGTGTAATTGAGCCAGCGTATTGTATTGGGTGAGCAGACCCGAAACGAATCCATCCCCTTTGGCGAGAGGTTGATCCGCCCCTCTGCGCCTGCGGTTGCAACAAAAAAGATCTTTTGCTGCTGGATAAATGCTGAGTGCCTTTCATCGATTGAATCAAACTGTTTTGCCATCGTTTTCGCCACCTGCTACTGCCATTTAAAGAAGATATCAAACCAGATAGCCCCTTCTTTTCGCATATAAAGAAATCACTAACTAATTAGAATTTATCAATTTTTTTGAATTTTATATCATGTTGGTCAGAAATTGACCGATAACCTCAAATAAGATAGATAAATTAGCAATCTTATAACCGCTCATGCTGCAATCTGGTGATAGATTGGCTGAGTATAATCAGAGGAAGTGGGCAGTAGCAATGGTAGCATCCCCCCCTGAACAACTTGTCAGTGATATCGGTGAGCTGGTTTCACTACCGGAAGCGTGCATCCGTATCAATGAAATGGTCGATGATGCCAGCTGTTCTGCGGAAGATATCGGCAAGGTGATTAGCAGTGACCCCGCCTTAACGGTGCGTATTCTCAAGATCGCAAATAGCCCCTTCTACGGGCTCTCCACTGAGGTCGATACCGTGAGCCGTGCAATTACAGTGCTGGGCACGGTTCAGCTACGAGACTTGATACTCGCCTCTTCGGCCTGCAAGGCTTTTGAAGGGATCCCCAATGAGCTGATCTCAATGGATGATTTCTGGTATCACAGTATCTTCTGCGCAATTGCTGCGCGAAAATTAGCCAATAGCTGCATGTTCGGGCGTGGTGAGGCCCTTTTTGTTGCGGGGCTGCTGCATGATGTCGGGCAGCTTGTGATCTTTAATAAGCGCCCTGTAGATGCAAAAAAAGTGCTCTTAAGGTCAAAGGTTACACACTGTGAATCGGCACTCCACCTGATCGAACAGGCGATCATCGGTTTCGATCACACCGAGGTGGGCGCCGCACTCACCAGGCAGTGGAAACTGCCTCCGATTCTCCAGGAGTGTGTCGGTTTTCACCACACACCATCAAAGGCGACCGTTTTTCCCCAGGAAGCGGCTATCGTCCATATTGCGCAGGCGATCACCAATCTTGCCGGCAAGCACTCCCTCGAGGGGGATGATAGCGGTTTGATTGATGAGAGTACCTGGAAAATAGCCGGTCTTTCGAAAGCTGTGATTGAGGAGACGATCGAAGAGGTTGAGGCTGAAATCCCGGAAGTGCAGGCGATGTTCTCAACATAATAATATCTCTCTCAGCGGCTGCCTGGCTGGTTGATGAGGCTCATTCAGGCGATCAGGTGTGAAGGCGAAATCTATCAAAGCGCGCTGTTCACTGATGTGAATGAGCGTTTAAAGGCGGGTTTTACGCCGCTCATGCCACCTGAGCAGAGTTCCAACACCTTGCCAAAGGGTGGTTATAGTGCGGTAACGCTATAACTTCCGTCAGGTGAAAAGCTGACTCGCCACTGGCCAAATTCAACTTCACGGTCGGATAGACGGGTCACTGTAACAGGTGTTAGCCCACCGACCTCAATCACCACCAGGTACTCTGACTGTGTAACAAAAGGTGGGGCACTGCTATCCTTTTGCCCTGCTGGTTGAATATAGAGATTGCCAAGCCCAAGTCTGCTTATCTGCTCCGGACGATTAACTGAGTAGCCTGGCACCGAGTAGGTTTTTCCATTTGTGTACCACTCCCGTTCTGGCGAAGGAGTTACAAACTCATTATTGTTGCCGCCGAGCCATTCCAGTGTGTGATTTTGTGGTGATACCACCGTTGCGTTCATCGTTCCGGGTATAAAAAACTTGTTACCACTAACCGTTGGGGTTTCCATTAGCCGCATCTGCCACGCAGACTTCAGGTTTGGTGCAACATCAATATAGTCATATATCACAATAAAGTCTCGATTGAGATCGGGTATATGAATGAAGGTGCGCTGTGCTGTTTCGACATTAATTTCGTTATAACGCTGGCCAGACTCCATGCTGATTGCACGATACTGATTGGTGATTTCAACTTGCTCAGGCCCCGGCCCATTCGCGAAATATTTGCTTTGACTAACGCTTGCCCAGGCCTCATGGGCACGATCGCTGCTCCAGTAGGTGCCTCTGCTTTGTCTCGATGTGATCTCTGTTGTCGGGTCATAAATCCACATGCCGGAGCTATAACCTGCCGATTCATGTGTTTTGGATATCTGAACTCTTGGCGCGAGCGGTGTTCTTTTGGCAATATCTATCGCAAACACACCTTCACTCCCCACGCCACGGGCAATGTCAAGGTAGGGTGATCTCACATAGAGCGTTGTGGCGTTCTCTCCCCAGTTGTTTTTAGAATAGAATACATGGTCGCCGCGCAGATATTTTGCCGTCGGAAGGCCCAGTTCGACGGGTGTTTTTTCGGTGACACGCATATCGCCAAATATCGCTCTGTAGACGGTGTGGTACTTTGAAGCACCAAAATAGTTCACGACATATTTAGCTAAAGAGGCGCTATCGCCATCATACATACCGGTCGCAAACTCAATCGCTGACATTATCCGCGCACTGGGCCCGACGCCTTCACGACTGGTCAAAAGTGATAACGGCCCCTGCTCCAGCCAGGGTGAGCGGCTCCACATAGGCTGTCCCGTTGCGCTTTCCCAGAAAGCGACTGCGTGTACCGCTTCCATCCAGTAGGTGTAATATTCTGTTGCTGCTTCTGAAAACCCGCCGGTATCCAGCGACATGCTCATCAATGCATCCAGGAAACCTGCGCCACGATTAGGCCCGTAAGGCCCGAGCACCCTCGTTTCATTCTCATCATAGGCCCAGGCAATGACCTCATCGGCCCACGCATCATCGATACCCATATCAGTTATCGTAAAGGCGAGCGCAGGCAAGTAGAGTTCAGGGTGTCGATTGTAGATATCATTAAAGTACCAGGGGTAAGCACCAGAGATCATGGAATCATCTTTCTGGGGGCTGGCTGTTTTGTGATCGTAGCCAAAATTATCTTTTATATTGGCAAAGATCTGGTCTCTTTCAGAAGCATTTAACGTCTCCATAATCCAGTCAAAGGTCAATACTGGGCCAAGCCTGTTTGACATATTGTCATAGCCAAAGATTACTCCTTCGCCATAGCTACCTGAGTAGTTTAAAAGTGCCTGTTTGGCCGCATCCGCCCTGTTGGTATCGCCGGTTATCTGATATAGAAACGCGTTTTCAAGCATGCTCCCGTTATCAGCCCTTGATACGATTTTAGTCATGTAAGCGCTGTATATCGGGTCCTGAAGTTTTGTTCTTATACCCGGTAAATTATCGAGCGTTAAGTGCAACCTGGGGTGGTCTGTACGAACGGTTCTTTCATTGATGGGAGGTGGTGGCGTGCGAAACGTCCACGCCTGACCATTGACCATCACCGGTTCTGCATCGCCATCGGCAACGGCCTGAATAAAACTTTTAACTTCAGCAGGTGTGTCGTTATTAAAGTAGGCAACCACCGTACAGCTTGCTGTAATAGTGCCTGTGGTATAGGTATTACCAGAGAGCGAGCCACCGCAGCCTGTTACGCTGTTGATGCTATAGCCGCTACCGGGTGTGATGCTAAACATCGTGGTATCGCCAAAATCGAGCGTGGCGCTTGTTGGGCTGATACTACCACCCAGGCCTGCACTGGTGGTCACAGGGATATTGCTGATCAAGGTGAACGTTGCGCTGACAGTGCAGTTTGCGGTAATAGCCCCGGTGGTATAGGTCGTGCCAGAGAGTGCCCCACCACAGCCAGTGACATTCTCGATGGTATAACCGCTGTCTGGCGTGATAGTGAAACTGGAATCTGTGCCGGCGTTGACCGTTGCACTGGACGGGCTAATGCTACCCCCGGTTCCCGCATCTGTATCGATGCTGTAGTCGATCAACGCAAAACTTGCACTGACGGTACAGCCTGTGGAGATAACACCGGTAGTATAGGTGTTGCCGGAGAGCGAACCGGAGCAGCCGCTTACGCTGTCGATGTTATAACCACTATCCGGGGTGATAGTAAAACTGACGGTATCACCAATATTAGCGGTGATTGTTTGCGGGGAGAGGCTTCCACCTGAGCCAGCACTGGTATTGATAACAGTGTTGCCGGTAGTGAAGCTGGCGCTTACGGCGCAATCGGCAGTGATGATAGCCGTCGTATAGGTATTACCAGAGAGCGAGCCATTACACCCAGTAACCAGGCTGATATTGTAACCGTTATCAGGCGTGACGGTGAAGTTAGCAGTCGTGCCAGAATCAAGGGTAGTGGATGGTGGGCTAATGTTCCCCCCCGATCCAGAGGAGGCGCTTACAGTGTAGCTAACATTTGCAGGTTTGTTGTCAGGTAAGTTGTCTGTCGGATTAGATTCATTAGATTCAGTCGAACTACCCCCACAAGCAGAAAGAGTCACGATTAACAAGGCAGGGAGAAGGTGGTAGATAGGTGATTTAATAACGTGTTCGACTTTCACAGGAACCTCTTAACAGGACGATTAATTCTATAAATTGCTCCTCCATGCCCAGACGATATATCACATTCCGTTACTGCTATTATCGGCCATACTTGAAAAAACCTCACCCCTTGTTCAGGGGTATTGTCGTATTGATATGCTTCATTGCCACATCTAACCCGAAGACACTGGCTGATGGAGCGTAACGCAGGTTTTTATTTTAAAGCTTGAACTAAGTCACAAAAAAAGGATCCCGAAGGATCCTTTTAATCAAGCAACTATCGACTACTGTTAAAGGGGTTTAACTTAGCCCCCACTGACTGCTTTCATGCTGAGACGGATACGTCCCTGTTTATCGATTTCAAGCACTTTAACCTTGATAACTTCACCTTCGCTCAGCTTATCGCTAACGTTCTCTACACGTTCATCAGAGATCTGAGAGATATGAACCAGACCATCTTTTCCGGGCAGAATAGTCACGAATGCACCAAAGTCCATTAGCTTGGCAACCTTGCCTTCGTAGATGGTGCCGACCTCAACATCTGCTGTGATCTGTTCAATACGACGACGCGCTTCTTCGCCGCCCTCACAATCAACCGATGCGATCTTCACCACACCATCGTCTGTAATATCGATGCTGGCACCGGTCTCTTCGGTCAGCGCACGAATCGTTGCACCACCTTTGCCAATCACATCACGAATCTTCTCCGGATTAATCTTCAGAGAGATAATACGCGGCGCAAACTGAGAGATATCATCACGCGGTGCCGAGATCACAGCATTCATGTTTTCCAGAATATAGAGACGCCCCTCTTTAGCCTGTTCCAGCGCTGCATCCATGATCTCACGGGTGATGCCGGTGATTTTGATATCCATCTGTAGCGCAGTGATACCATCGCTGGTGCCGGCGACCTTAAAATCCATATCGCCAAGATGATCTTCATCACCCAGGATGTCTGACAGTACAGCAAATTTGCTATCTTCTTTGATCAGCCCCATGGCGATACCGGCAACGGGTGCTTTCAGTGCAACACCCGCATCCATCATCGCAAGACTTGAACCGCAGACAGAAGCCATCGAGCTTGAACCGTTAGATTCAGTAATCTCAGAAACTACACGTACCACATATGGAAACTCTTCCATATCGGGCATCACTGCCGCAACACCACGCTTGGCAAGGCGACCGTGGCCAATTTCACGACGTTTTGGGCTGCCGACAAAACCGGTCTCACCAACACAGTATGGCGGGAAGTTGTAGTGCAGCATGAAAGGGTCTTTCTTTTCACCCTCAAGCGCATCGATAATCTGTGCGTCACGCGCAGTGCCCAATGTTGCCACCACTAGCGCCTGCGTTTCACCGCGGGTAAAAAGTGCGGAACCGTGAGTACGTGGTAGTACACCGACACGCACATTGATATCACGCACGGTGCGGGTATCACGGCCATCGATACGTGGCTCACCGTTAATGATCTGGCCACGAACAACGTTTTTCTCAACCTTGCTGATCACGCCCTTAACCTCTTCAGCAGACCACCTGGCATCTTCAGCAGAACAGAGTTGTGCCACCACATCATTGCGAACTTCCGCAAGACGGTCTTGGCGCTCCAGTTTTTCCTTGATCTGGTATGCAGCGGTAACGGCTTCGGTCGCCGCACTTTCGACGGCGCTGATTAATGCTTCATCAACAGGTTCTGGCTCCCACGCCCATGCTGGCGTATTCACTTCAGCCGCCAGCGCTTTGATGGCATTCACCACAACCTGCTGCTGTTCATGCCCAAAAATGACCGCACCTAGCATCACCTCTTCTGAGAGCTCTTTCGCCTCAGATTCAACCATCAATACTGCGTCATCAGTACCGGCGATCACGAGGTCAAGGGCAGAGCCTTCTAGCTCAGAAAGTGCTGGATTCAACAGGTATTCACCATCCTTATAGCCAACACGTGCTGCGCCAATAGGGCCGCTGAAAGGGATGCCAGAAATTGCCAGAGCTGCAGAAGCGCCAATAATTGCTGGAATATCCGGGTCAATCTCTTTGTTCAAGGAGACAACAGAGGCGATGATCTGAACTTCATTTTTGAACCCCTTCGGGAACAGCGGGCGAAGTGGGCGATCGATCAGACGACAGGTCAGGGTCTCTTTCTCACTTGGACGACCTTCGCGCTTGAAGAAGCCCCCCGGAATTTTACCGGCAGCGTAGGCACGCTCCTGGTAGTTAACGGTCAGAGGAAAGAAGTCACGCCCAGGCTCGGCTTCCTTACGACCAACGACGGTCACCAGCACAGCAGTGTCATCCATGTTGACCATGACTGCAGCGGTTGACTGCCTTGCAATCTCACCCGTTTCGAGTGTTACAGTGTGGTTCCCGTACTGAAAAGTTTTTTTAATGGGCGTCACATTTAATTCCTTGAAAGTAGAAAATCATTGATGGTTAAGAGAGTTTAGTGTGCTTACTTACGCAGCCCCAGGCTTTTAATCAGATCCTGATAACGTGAGCTATCTTTTCTCTTCAGGTAATCAAGCAGTTTTCTACGTTGGCTTACCATTCTTAGCAGCCCCTGACGTGAGTGATGGTCGTGGATGTGCTCTTTGAAATGGCCAGACAGTTGTTCAATGCGCGCGGACAGAAGTGCAACCTGCACCTCTGGCGAACCAGTATCACCGTCTGCTCGTTGGTACTTGCTAACGACCTGTGATTTAGTTTCAGCGTTTAATCCCATAATTTCCTCTGTGTTTTACAAACGTTACTTACTTTTAAAAATGAGCGGCTATTTTATCGCCTTAAGTACATGAATGACAAGATAAATAACCGCTCTGGATGGATACATTGCAGATTTTAGGCGCTATTCAACAGACGCCTCGGGGCAACACGCCCATCATCCATGATATATCCCACCCCCAGAAAGACATTTTCCTCTGCAAAAAGCTTTACAAGCCCCTCTCGCGGCGCTTTTGGCACCACGACGGCCTGTCCTCGTTTCAGGAAAAAGGCCACATCCTGTGACAACCTGACCTCCGGCCAGTTAACGAGCGCTTTTTCCATCGGAAGCAGTAATTGGTCCAGTGCCTCAAAGCCCCCTTCTTCAGCGATATTCTCAAGCTGCTCCGCTGTGATCATCTTTTTACCGCTAAAAGGGCCGACACTGAGGCGCCTTAATACTGCCACATGTGCGCCGCATCCTAAGCGCTCGCCGATATCTTCTGCCAATGTTCGAATGTAGGTGCCTTTAGAGCAGTGAACATCAAGCTCGAGAAGGTCTCCTTCTGCTGCCAGTATCTCAATACTATGAATCTTAATGTTGCGAACCTTGCGCTCAACCTCAATCCCTTTACGTGCAAGCTTATAGAGGGGTTGACCATCCTTCTTCAGGGCTGAATACATCGGCGGAATCTGCTCAATATCACCCAGAAATTCAGCTAGAACCAACTCTAGCTCCGGGTTGCTATAGTGACCCACTTCGCGTGTGAGGATTGCTTCACCTTCGGTATCACCTGTCGTGGTTTTAATACCGAGCTTAATCGTGACCTGGTAACGCTTATCGGCATCCAGCAGGAAGCCGGACATTTTAGTCGCTTCACCCAGGCAAATCGGCAAGAGACCGGTGGCAAGAGGGTCGAGGCTGCCGGTATGCCCAGCTTTACG
>Ga0256830_1002655_pt1 | contig 11600 bp, 8 predicted proteins | sample 128326metaG_FD_190537 | JGI IMG/M metagenome (GOLD analysis project Ga0256830, IMG submission 190537) | Hydrothermal vent microbial communities from Lau Basin, Pacific Ocean - 128-326 | ecosystem: Environmental > Aquatic > Marine > Hydrothermal vents | place: Pacific Ocean: Lau Basin | collected...
TTACCCCACCCTACCCAAACGAAGCCACTGTAGGGTGGCGGTGAGCGAAGCGAACCCCACCGTGCAACCCTCCGTTGCGTGCCTCCGCGCGCTTCGCTTACCCCACCCTACCCAAACGAAGCCACTGTAGGGTGGCGGTGAGCGAAGCGAACCCCACCGTGCAACCCTCCGTTGCGTGCCTCCGCGCGCTTCACCTCCTTGCACTGGATTGCATACAGCCACGCCGACAGCCCCAGGTGTCATCCGTCTGACGTAAAAATTGCACCAAATTAGTGCGTGGCTTCCTGCGCCCGCACAGCCGGCCGCAACGGTCATCCGTTCTTCCCGGACGCTTTCCTCCCCCTCGCGCCGTCCACCCGTTAGACACATTAGTTCGTTTATTTTCTGTCAGTTATCAATCCGGCGGAAGAATACGCCGAAGCCGCTGTGGAAGGATCCGGAACCCGGGCCTCAAGCCACACGGTCCCCGGCCGATACCTCAGACGGATTGTCGCGTCAAGACCTTGGCGCAATCTGGCCTCAGATCTTCCTGGGAAACAGGGTTGGCCAGGCGCATCGCCAACAGCGGAGCGGCAGGGTGCGCACCACGACGGCGTTCGTTCACTAGCAACACAGGAATCGGGACTCCTTTATGAAGCTTTCTAGACTGTTCAAGGCAACCCTGCTCGGTTGCACGGCACTGGTTGCCAACACACTTCACGCCAGCGAAGCCGATATCTATGCCGTACAGTTTTCGCAGGACGGCAAATACCTCATCACGGGTGGCAACGGCGGCTACACGCTGGCCGACGGCAGGCAGCACACTGGCGGGATCAAAGTCTGGGACAGCGAGAGCGGCGCCCTGATCCAGGCCATGGGCCTGCGCGACGACCTGGACAGCATTTTCGGCGACAAGTACGGCCGCGTCGGCACGCGTCGCTGGGGCATCAGCAATTTCAAGGATGTGGTACTGACCGGTTCCTACCCGAACGGCAAGGTGCTGCTGCTGCCCAGCTCGCTGGGCCATATCGTTGGCGGCCAGTCCGTGTCGATTCCATCGTTCGTCGGCGGCTATCTGGATTTCGAGGGCAAGCAGGTCGCGCGCATCAGCATCGACACCCTGACCAAGGAGAAGGGCAACTGCGATCCCAAGACCGGCTTCCATGATTACATCGGCCCCGTGGTACCGTCGGATAATGGTCAGTATGCGGCCATCGTGGTCAACACCTGCCGCGCCGCCAGGAACGAAAGCGATACCGGTACCCGTTACGAGTACCGCTCGGCGCTGCACGTCATGGACCTGTCCAGCTTCAAGGTCACGCAGTCCTTCGACCGTATCGACGCCGGCGTGTACGCGCTGGGCATTACCGACAACGGCAAGCGCGTGGCTTTCGTCGGCCGCGACCAGTTCGCCGTCATCGACCTGGATTCCGGCAGGCATCACGTGGTAGAGACCTACTCGGACGGCCAGTTCATGATTCCGCGCCAGTTCAGCAAGCTGCAGTTCAGCAGGGACGGCAGCAAGCTGGTGTCGCTGCGCGCCATCTACGACATCGACAGCGGCAAGGAAGAGCAGCTGGACTGGACCAGCAACGATGCCAAGAAGCCGCGCCGTATCTCCAGCGTGAAGATCGCGCCGGACCTGAGTTATTTCGCCATCGTCATACCCAAGCGTTCGCTGATCACCTTCGGCGACGACGGCCTGCCGCGTTCCTATGGCAAGGCTGACAAGGTCGTGCTGATGGATACCCGTACCGGCAAGCGCACGGAGCTGGAGATCACCAATTCGCTGACCGAGGGCAAACGCTGTGTCACCGACATTTCTCCGGACAGTGAACGGGTCGCAGTCGGATGCAAGGGGGGGCTGCTGCGTGTGTACAATGCGCGCACCGGCAAGCTCATCTGGAAAAAGCACAACCTGGGCAGGAAAGCATCGGACAACAACCTTATCCAGGCCACCACGGAGCCGTTGCTGCCTTTCCTCAGCCTGGCGGACGGTTACCGCATCAATTAGGAACAGACATTGATGCCAGAAAAAAGGGCCCGCCAGGGCCCTTTCCTTTTGCGCCGGTCGTGGTTAATTAACCCCGTTTGAAACAACAACCGCCGCCGCGGTGGGGTTCGCTTCGCTCACCCCACCCTACGGTACGGCGTATCAGTCGGCGCCCACCGCCTTCATGCTCAGGCGGATGCGGCCCTGCTTGTCGACTTCCAGCACCTTGACCTTGACGGTATCGCCTTCCGACAGCTTGTCGCTGACCTTCTGCACGCGCTCTTCGGAGATCTGCGAGATGTGCACCAGGCCGTCCTTGCCGGGCAGGATGGTGACGAAGGCACCGAAGTCCATCAGCTTGACCACCTTGCCCTCGTAGATGCTGCCGACTTCCACGTCCGCCGTCAGCTGCTCGATGCGGCGGCGCGCTTCCTCGCCACCGGCGCCGTCCACCGAAGCGATCTTCACCAGGCCGCTGTCGTCGATATCGATGCTGGTGCCCGTTTCCTCGGTCAGCGCGCGGATGGTGGCGCCGCCCTTGCCGATCACGTCACGGATGCGGTCGGGATTGATCTTGAAGGTGATGTAGCGCGGCGCGAACTCCGACACCTGCTGACGCGGTTCGGGGATGGCCTCGTTCATCTTGCCCAGGATATGCAGGCGCGCCTCATGCGCCTGGGCCAGCGCCTGGTCCATGATCTCGCGCGTGATGCCGTCGATCTTGATGTCCATCTGCAGCGCCGTGACACCCTCGCTGGTGCCGGCCACCTTGAAGTCCATGTCGCCGAGGTGGTCCTCGTCACCCATGATGTCGGTCAGCACGGCGAATTGGTCGCCTTCCTTGATCAGGCCCATGGCGACGCCGGCCACCGGCGCCTTCAGCGGCACGCCGGCGTCCATCATGGCCAGGCTGCTGCCGCATACGCTGGCCATGGAGCTGGAACCGTTGGACTCGGTGATCTCCGACACCACGCGAATGCTGTAGGGGAATTCGTCCAGGGTCGGCATGACCGCCGCCACGCCGCGCTTGGCCAGACGGCCGTGGCCGATTTCGCGGCGCTTGGGACTGCCCACGCGGCCGGTTTCGCCGACGCAGTAGGGCGGGAAATTGTAATGCAGCATGAAGGGCTCGCGGCGCTCGCCCTGGATGGCGTCGATGATCTGCGCATCGCGCTCGGTGCCCAGTGTAGTGACGACCAGCGCCTGGGTCTCGCCGCGGGTGAACAGCGCCGAACCGTGCACGCGCGGCAGAACGCCGGTACGGATGGTGATGGGACGCACCGTTTTGGTGTCGCGGCCATCGATGCGCGGCTTGCCTTCCAGGATCTGGCTGCGCACCAGGGTCTTCTCCAGCTTGCTCATGGCACCGGCCACGGCATCGGGGTCGTAGGCCGGGTCGGCATCCTCACCGCACAGCCTGGCGATCACCTCTTCGCGGATGGCGTCCAGTCTGCCGTAGCGTTCCAGCTTGTCGGCGATCTGGTAGGCCTCGGTGAAGGCATCCTTCGCCACCGCGGCGACGGCATCGGCCAGCGCGGTATCGGGCTGCGGCGCTTCCCATTCCCAGGGCGTCGGATTGACCTCGGCGACCAGCTCGTTGATGACCTCGATGGCGGCCCGCATCTGCTCGTGGCCGTACACCACGGAACCCAGCATGACATCTTCCGGCAGCTCCTTGGCTTCGGACTCCACCATCAGCACGGCCGTCTCGGTACCGGCCACCACCAGGTCCAGTTTCGATTCCTTGAGCTGGCTGGCCGTCGGGTTCAGCACGTATTCGCCGTCGATGTAGCCGACGCGGGCCGCGCCGACGGGGCCGTTGAACGGCAGGCCGGAGATCGACACGGCGGCGGAGGCGCCCAGCAGGGACGGAATGTCGGGATCGATTTCGGGGTCGAGCGACATGACCGTGGCAATCACCTGCACTTCGTTGGTGAAGCCTTTCGGGAACAGCGGCCGCAGCGGGCGGTCGATCAGGCGCGAGACCAGGGTCTCGTTCTCGCTGGGCCGGCCTTCACGGCGAAAAAAACCGCCGGGTATCTTGCCGGCGGCGTAGGTGCGCTCCTGGTAATCGACGGTCAGGGGGAAGAAGTCGCGACCTTCGATCGCTTTCTTCATGCCGACGGCGGTGACCAGCACCACCGTGTCGCCCATGCTGACCATGACGGCCCCGGAGGCCTGGCGGGCGATCTCGCCCGTTTCGAATGTGACTGTATGACTGCCGTACTGGAACGATTTTCTGATCGGATTCACGGAACCTTACCTTGACTGCAATGAATAACAGCGATTGATGTGGATCGGGAGTTTCTTAACGACGCAGTCCCAGGCGGCTGATCAGCTCCTGGTAACGATTGACGTCCTTGCTTTTGAGATAGTCCAGCAGCTTGCGGCGGTTGCTGACCATGCGCAGCAGACCCTGGCGCGAATGGTGGTCGTGCTTGTGGGTCTGGAAATGTTCGGTCAGATGCTGGATGTTGGCGGACAACAGCGCCACCTGCACTTCCGGCGAACCCGTGTCGCCCGGCGCCCGCTGAAAATCCTTGACGATCTGATCCTTCTGTTCAGTACTTAATGCCATCGATGCAAAACTCCCGAAATCGTTCCGAAATTGAGCCGGGTATTTTAACGCCCAACTCTTGTTCACTCAATAGGTTATGTCCGGTTGTACGGCGTACCGGGGTGATTGACCGCGAAGGACGCGAAGGACCCGAGGGAAATTCGCAAGGCCGGTCCGGCCCTTCGTCGGATAAACCACTGTAGACAACGGTTTACATGACCCGAAGAAGATTTTCCTTTGCATCCTTCGCGGTTAATATCTTCAGGCCGACTTCATCAGCCGTTTCGGCGCCACCCGCCCGTCATCCAGGATCTGCCCCATGCCGATGAAGCGGTGGCCGCGCTCGTACAGACGCACCCAGCCGCTGGTGGGCGCGTGCGGCACCAATACCGGCTGACCCTGCTGCAGGTAGAACGAGGCATCCGCGGTCAGCTCCACGTCCGGCCACTGCACCAGCGCCGACTCCACCGGCAACAGCAGGTCATCCAGGGCATGCTTGTCCTGTTCCCGGATCTGCTCCAGCCGTTCCATGGTAACCATTTGATCCTCCCGGTAGGGACCGACTGCCGTACGGCGCAGGCCGGCGACGTGGGCGCCGCAACCCAGCGCCTCGCCGATATCCTCGGCCAGGGTACGGACGTAAGTACCCTTGGAGCAGTGCACCAGGATATCCAGCCGGTCGCCCTGCAGCGCCAGCAGCCTGAGTTCCTTGATCTCGACCTGACGCGGCTCGCGCTCCACTTCCACGCCCTGGCGCGCCAGCTTGTACAGCCGCTGACCCTCGTGCTTGAGCGCCGAGTACATGGGCGGCACCTGCTCGATGGTGCCGCGGAACCGGGCCAGCACGGCTTCCACCTGCGCCTCGTCCAGTTCGCCCACCGGCCGGGTCTCCAGCACTTCGCCCTCGGCATCGCCGGTGGTGGTGCGCTCGCCCAGCCTGCAGCGCACCCGGTAGCGCTTGTCGGCATCCAGCAGGAAGCCCGATACCTTGGTCGCCTCGCCGAGGCAGATCGGCAGCATGCCGGACGCCAGCGGGTCCAGACTGCCGGTGTGTCCCGCCTTGCGCGCGAAATACAGCCACTTGACCTTCTGCAGGGCCTCGTTGGATGTCATGCCGGAGGGCTTGTCCAGCAACAGAATGCCGTTGACCACTCTGCCTTTTACACGCCTGCGTGCCATAGAATTCTTACCTTAACCTGCTGTTCGAATACTGCGCCTTGCGGTGGGGTTCGCTTCGCGAACCGCCACCCTACGGGAAGACACGCCGTATCTCATTCCCCTGGTTCTTCCCCGTCCGACTTCGCCCGATCCGCCTTCACCGCCTGGTCGATCAGTGCACTCAGATGCGCGCCGCGCTCCAGCGACCGGTCATGCCGGAAATGCAGCTGTGGCACGCTGCGAATCACCAGCCGCTGCCCCAGCAGACGGCGCAGGTAACCGGCCGCGCCGGTCAGCGCCTCGATCGACTTCTGCGCCTCTTCGCCGCTGCCCAGCGTGGTCACGAACACCTTGGCATGCGCCAGGTCCTTCGATACCTCGACCGCCGATATGCTGACCATGCCCAGCCGCGGGTCCTGCAGCTCCTCGCGGATCAGCACGGACAGTTCGCGCTGGATCTGCTCTCCAACGCGGCGGGCTCGTGGGAATTCTCGGGGCATGGACTTCGCTGTGACCTGTCGGGAAGTTGAGGGGAAGGCTGGTACCGGTCTTCACAATATTCATCGCAAAGACGCAGAGACCATATAAAAAGATCTAAAACCCTTGTGCGCCTTGGTGCGCCTTCGTGGTCAATATCTCCCTCTGCGTCTTCGCGGTGAACGACATCATTCCACCGTACGCGCCTTCTCCACCCGTTCGAAGACTTCGATCTGGTCGCCCGGCTTGACGTCGTTGTAGCTCTTGACACCGATACCGCACTCGGTGCCGGCCCGCACTTCATTGACGTCGTCCTTGAAGCGGCGCAGCGATTCCAGCTCGCCCTCGAAGATGACCACGTTGTCGCGCAGCACGCGGATGGGCGCACTGCGCCGCACCACGCCGTCGACCACCATGCAGCCGGCGATGGCGCCCAGCTTGGGCGAGCGGAACACGTCGCGCACCTCGGCCAGGCCGATGATCTCTTCCGTGACCTCCGGCGCCAGCATGCCGCTGACCGCCGCCTTGACCTGGTCGATGGCGTCGTAGATGACACTGTAGTAGTGCAGGTCGACGCCGTGCTCCTCGATGATGCGGCGGGCGGCCGCGTCGGCGCGCACGTTGAAGCCGATGACGATGGCATTGGAGGCGACCGCCAGGTTGGCGTCGGTCTCGTTGATGCCGCCGACGCCGGCCGACACGATGTTGACCGCCACCTCGTCGGTGCCGATCTTGGTCAGGGCGTCGCGCAGCGCCTCCACGCTGCCCTGCACGTCGGCCTTGAGCACGATGTTCAGGGCCTGCTTCTCGCCCTTGCCCATCTGCGAGAACATGTCTTCCAGCCGCTGCTGCTGCTGGCGGGCCAGCTTGATCTCGCGCTGCTTCTGGCGCCGGAACTCGGCCACCTCGCGCGCCTTGCGCTCGTCGTTGATCACCAGCGCGTCCTCGCCGGCGTTGGGGGTGCCGGACAGGCCCAGCACCACCGCCGGCATGGACGGCCCGGCCGCATCGATGGACCGGCCGGACTCGTCGAACATGGCGCGCACGCGGCCGTACTCCTGGCCGCAGATGAGTATGTCGCCCTTGCGCAGGGTGCCGCCCTGCACCAGCACCGTGGCCACCGGGCCGCGGCCCTTGTCGAGGCTGGACTCGATCACCACGCCGCGGGCCGGACCCTCGGCCGGCGCCTTCAGCTCCAGCAGCTCCGACTGCAGCAGGATGGCGTCCAGCAGGTCGTCGATGCCCTCGCCGGTCTTGGCCGACACATTGACGAACTGGGTGTCGCCGCCCCAGTCCTCCGGGATCACTTCCTGCTGCGTCAGCTCGTTCTTGACCCGCTCCGGGTCGGCCTCCGGCTTGTCGATCTTGTTGATGGCCACGATCAGCGGCACGCCGGCCGCCTTGGCGTGCTGGATGGCCTCGATGGTCTGCGGCTTGACGCCGTCGTCGGCCGCCACCACCAGCACCACGATGTCGGTCACCTGGGCGCCGCGGGCACGCATGGCGGTGAAGGCCGCGTGGCCCGGGGTATCCAGGAAACTCACCGTGCCCTTGGGCGTCTCCACATGGTAGGCGCCGATATGCTGGGTGATGCCACCCGCCTCGCCGGCCGCCACGCGGGTGCGGCGGATGTGGTCGAGCAGCGAGGTCTTGCCGTGGTCGACGTGGCCCATGATGGTCACCACCGGCGGCCGCGGCACCTTCTCGCCGCTGATTTCCTGCGCCTGCAGCTGTTCGATCTCGGCTTCCACGTCCTGGGCCGCCAGCGGCTTGGCGATGTGGCCCATTTCCTCGACCACCAGCATGGCGGTGTCCTGGTCCAGCGTCTGGTTGATGGTCGCCATCACGCCCATCTTCATCAGCGCCTTGATCAGTTCCGCGCCCTTGACCGACATCTTCTGCGCCAGCTCGCCCACGGTGATGGCCTCGGGGATTTCCACCTCGTGCACCACCGGCGCCGTAGGCCGCTCGAACCCGTGCTCGCCGGAGGTGCGAATGGACACCGAGGAGCGGCGCGTCTTCTTCTTGCGGCGGCCGCTCTTGTCGGTGGCGACGTGCAGTTCCTCGCGCCCGTACTTGGTGCGCTTGCCGGCCTCCTCCTGCTGGCGCTTCTTGCGCTCGACACCGGCCTTCTGCTGTCGTGCTTCCTGTTCGGCACGCGCCTGGGCCTCGGCTTTCTTGCGCTCTTCCTCGGCCTTGCGCGCTTCTTCCTCTTCGCGTTTCCTGGCTGCTTCCTCGGCGCGCTTGCGCTCTTCCTCGGCCTTGCGCTGCGCCTGTTCCTCGGCGCGCTTCAGGGCTTCCTGTTCGGCCTTGCGCTGCGCCTCGCGTTCGGCCAGCAGGCGCGCCTTTTCCTCGGCTTCTTTCTCCAGCCGTTCCTTTTCTTCCGCCAGCAGTTCGGCACGCTTTACGTAGGTGCGTTTCTTGCGCACTTCGACACTGACCGTGCGCGCGGTGCCGGCGCGCGACGAGGTGCTGCGCAGCTCGGTGTGCGTCTTGCGCTTGAGGGTGATCTTCTTGGGCTGCGACGCTGCGGCCGGCGCTTCCTCGGCCTTGCCGTGGCTCCTGCGCAGGTAGCTCAGCAGCTGCATTTTCTCCTTGTCGCTGATGGTGTCATCCGCGTTGGAGATAGCCAGTCCCGCCTCACCAAGCTGCGCAAGCAGACGCTCGACCGGCAGGCCCACCACGTCCGCAAACTGTCGTACCGTTACTTCCGTCATTCCAAAGCGTCTCCCGGGGTCAACCCTGTTCCTGTTCCGCTTCCGCGAACCAGGGCGCGCGTGCCGTCATGATGAGCCGCCCTGCCCGTTCCTCGTCCATGCCCTCGATCTCCATCAGGTCGTCGACCGCCTGCTCGGCGAGGTCTTCCATGGTGACGATGCCGCGGCCCGCCAGTTCGTAGGCCAGCTCGCGGTCCATGCCCTCCATCTCCAGCAGGTCCTGGGCCGGCTCGGCGCTGCCGAGCTTTTCCTCGTTGACGATGGCGCGGGTCAGCAGCACGTCGCGCGCGCGGCCGCGCAGTTCCTCGACGATGGCTTCCTCGAATTCCTCGATCTGCAGCAGTTCGCTGTTGGGCACGTAGGCGATTTCCTCGACACTGGAGAAGCCTTCCTGCACCAGGATGGCCGCCACTTCCTCGTCCACGTCCAGGTCTTCCATGAACATCTTCTGCAGGCGCTGCGCCTCCTCTTCGGATTTCTGCTCGGCCTGTTCCACGTCCATGACGTTCAGCGTCCAACCGGTCAGCTGGCTGGCCAGGCGCACATTCTGGCCGCCGCGGCCGATGGCCTGCGACAGCTGGTCGGTGGCCACCGCCACGTCCATGCTGTGGTTGTCCTCGTCCACCACGATGGACACCACCTCGGCCGGCGACATGGCGTTCAGCACGAACTGGGCCGGGTTCTCGTCCCACAGAATGATGTCCACGCGCTCGCCGGCCAGCTCCGTCGACACCGTCTGCACGCGCGAGCCGCGCATGCCGACGCAGGCGCCGACCGGGTCGATGCGCGGGTCGTTGCTCTTGACAGCGATCTTGGCGCGCAGGCCCGGATCGCGCGCCGCGCCCAGGATATCGATCAGCCCCTGGCCGACTTCCGGCACTTCCAGCTTGAACAGTTCGACCAGGAATTCCGGCGCCACGCGGCTGACGAACAGCTGCGGGCCGCGCGGCTCGGAGCGCACGTCCTTGAGCCAGCCGCGCAGGCGGTCACCAGGACGTACGGCCTCGCGCGGAATCATCTCCTCGCGGTAGATGATAGCCTCGGCGTTGCCGCCCAGGTCCAGGTACACGTTGCCACGCTCAACGCGCTTGACGATGCCGGTCACCAGCTCGCCGACACGATCCTGGTAGGCTTCCACCACCATGGCACGCTCGGCTTCGCGCACCTTCTGCACGATGACCTGCTTGGCGGTCTGCGCGCCGATACGGCCGAAATCGACCGATTCCATCGGTTCCTCGATGTAATCGCCCACCTGGATGTCGGGATTGATCTTGCGCGCCTCCTCCAGCAGGATCTGCCGCGAGGGGTGGCGGTAACCGGCCTCCTCGTCTTCATCCTCGACGTCTTCCGGCTGCTCCTCGACCACTTCCCAGCGGCGGAAGGTCCTGTACTCGCCGGTTTCACGGTCGATCTCCACGCGTGCATCGATGTCTTCCGGATGACGCTTGCGGGTGGCGGACGCCAGCGCGGCTTCGATCGCGCCGAATATCACTTCCCTGTCGACACCCTTCTCGTTGGAGACGGCGTCCACGACCAGCAGAATCTCTTTACTCATCTTCCCATTACCCTCCGCACGAGGCGTTCAGTACTCCGGTACCAGGCGTGCCTGGTCAATCTGTTCCAGCGGCAGCCGGACCTCGTCGTCGTCGACGCGCAGGACTACCTGTCCTGCGTCCAGCCCCAGCAGCGTACCCTTGAACTTGCGCCGGCCACCGACCGGCGCCGCGGTCCGCACCCGCACCTGGTGACCAGCAAAACGCTCGAAATCGGCCGCTTGAAACAGCGGCCGGTCCAGGCCAGGCGACGACACTTCCAGCGAATACTGGCCCTGGATGGGGTCTTCCACATCCAGCACGCCACTCACCTGGTAACTCACGGACTGGCAGTCGTCCAGCGTGATGCCGTCGGGCCGGTCGATATAGACGCGCAGCAGGCCACGCCTGCCGCCACCGATATATTCGACACCGACCAGCTCATAACCGAGCGCCGTTACCGCCGGTTCGATCAGACTTCGCAACTCGGCCGGTTCCCGTGACATCTCGTTCCAGCACAAACAAAAAATGGGCCAAAGGCCCACTTCTCAAACCCTGGTCCGGCCGCTTGCGGCCCGACCCTCTCAGAAAGCAGGGGAATTATAACAAAGCTTCCCGGTAAAAAACAGTCCACTTTCAACAGCAAAACGGCCTCCTGAGGGCACCGCCGGGATTCGGCGCCCGGCAGCCATCGGCCGCTCCCCGCCTGGCCGCAATGGTGGTGGGAAGCGCCGTTTCAGGCCCCTGCAAACGACTCACCGGCACGTCCCCATGACTAACAGGCAGGTAAGCCAAGGAGGAAACCTTGAACGTCGGATTACACTGCAACTGCACCGTCGTTGGTTTCCCCCGACGCATCCACCAGCGAGGCTGCCCGGCTGATGCGCGCCCGCCACGTGGGCAGGCAGCACCCGCCGGGGATGTTCACCGACCGCGGCCTCGTCATCGAGGGCTTGTGCAAGCCATTGATACAGAAGGTATTTACGCCAGAAACGTCATGGGCGCCCCGGCCCCGGTGGCACGGACCCGGCCGCGTATGACAGCTCGAACGCCGATCATACAGGCCGCCTTGGCGTTAAGTGGAAGAACTCTCCTGCTGGTACTTGTTCAGGATGTCCTGAAGCTTTGCGAAGGTGTAGGGCTTCACTATAAACCCCTTGACGCCGAGTTTGATCGCCCTCTCCACG
>Ga0256830_1002656_pt1 | contig 11599 bp, 6 predicted proteins | sample 128326metaG_FD_190537 | JGI IMG/M metagenome (GOLD analysis project Ga0256830, IMG submission 190537) | Hydrothermal vent microbial communities from Lau Basin, Pacific Ocean - 128-326 | ecosystem: Environmental > Aquatic > Marine > Hydrothermal vents | place: Pacific Ocean: Lau Basin | collected...
AAAATGGAGACCTGTCATGATCAAACCGCACGGTGCGACGGCGCTCAAGCCGTTATATGTTGAAGACGAATCACGGCGTCAGGCATTGTTGGAAGCGGCGCAGACCCTGCCTTCCATCGTGCTCTCTTCGGCGGCCGCTGCCAATGCCGTGATGCTGGGAGCCGGATATTTTACGCCGCTGGAGGGGTTCATGGGCCGGCGGGACAGCCTCGAGGTCGCGCGCCGTATGCATACGGCAGCCGGTCTGTTCTGGCCGGTTCCGGTCGTCAATCTGGTGCAGGAGGCCGGCGGTATCGAGCCGGGCTCGACCCTCGCATTGCGTGACCCGAATGTTCCAGGCGAACCGGTTCTGGCCGTGCAGCAGGTCACGGCGGTCGAACAACTCAGCGACGATGACATGACCACGCTGGTTCGCGAAGTGTTCCGGACGACCGACATGCAACATCCGGGGGTGGCCGCCTTCAGTCAGCAGGGTCGTTATCTGCTTTCCGGGCCGGTGGAAGTCCTCAATTTCAGTTATTTTGCCACCGAGTTTCCGGATACCTTCCGCACGGCCGGGCAAATTCGCGCAGAAATCGAACGCCGGGGCTGGGGCAAGGTCGTGGCTTTCCAGACCCGCAATCCCATGCACCGGGCGCATGAGGAATTGTGCAAAATGGCCAAAGACGCCGTGGGCGCCGACGGCATCCTGATTCACATGCTGCTGGGCAAACTCAAACCCGGTGACATTCCGGCCCGGGTCCGGGATGCGGCAATTCGCAAAATGGTGGAGCTTTATTTTCCCGAAAATACAGTGATGATCTCGGGATATGGCTTCGACATGCTCTATGCCGGGCCGCGGGAGGCGGTATTGCATGCCGTCTTTCGGCAAAACGCCGGTTGCAGTCATCTGATTGTCGGTCGTGATCACGCCGGTGTCGGTGATTACTATGGTGCATTCGATGCCCAGGCGATTTTCGCCGAGCAGGTGCCCGAGGGAGCGCTGGAGATCAACATTTTTGCTGCGGATCATACCGCCTATTCGAAAAAACTCGGTCGTGTGGTGATGATGCGCGATGCGCCGGATCACACGCCGGACGATTTTGTCCTGTTGTCAGGAACCCGGGTCAGGGAGATGCTGGCTGCCGGAGAGCCGCTGCCGGAGGAGTTCGCCCGTCCGGAAGTTGCCGAGATCCTGCGGGAGTATTATCAGCAGCAGTCACGCGGTGCCGGTTCCTCATGAACAACCCCGGCGGTAAAATGCCAGTGAAAAAATATGATTAATTTTTAGTCGTTCCCGGCATTTCCCGTTCTCCGTGAGCTAGTATTATTCAGTGGCAGCGGTGTGCCGCAATGTGGGGTTCGGGCTTTTCACTGCTTCGTGATGTCAACGGTATCTCGTGGACGTTCTGCGCGCCATGGAGGAAACGTGTCGTTGCACCAGCGCGGAGCAACGGGGCCCGACGGCATGCCAGGGGGACCGCGGCGTCCGGCAGCCCGGTAACGGTCCCGCTCTCGTACATGAAACACCCACCTTCCCGGATCCGCTCGGGGTCCGGTTTGTTAGGTTTCGGATAATGTTTTGTGTATCATAGCTCATTGCGCGAGTACTAGGGATTATACCTAATGAGGCTAGGGAAACTGCTTATTTTTCTGCCTCCACGGCGCATCATTCCGATAATCGTCGTTTTCCTTGTTGGGATTTCGCTTTCGTCTTTTGTCGCCACCCTGGTGGCGAACAATGAGAAGCAAAGCGTCGCATCGCGGTTTGAGGATGCTGCCCGCGAACGGCTTCTGGCGATCCATCGTGGCATCGGCCAGACTCTGGGCGTTCTGGAAGCCGTGACGAGTTTCTTTCGCAGCAGTGACAGCGTTGACAACCAGGCGTTTCATGATTTTGTCAGTCCGCTTCTGCAACGCAACCCGCAGATCGCCGCGGTGGAATACATCCCCCGTGTTGCAGAATATGCCGCAACGGACTTCGAAGTCTACGCCCGGAAGTTGATCCCCGGCTACGCGATCGTCAACGAACAGCGTGAACGGCTGGAACAGGCCGTCGACGGAAGCTTTTTTCCGGTCTTCTTTCGCCAGAGCAATGGTGATCTTCCTGACAGCGCAGGTGTGGACCTCAATGCCAGTCCTTCTTTTCGCCGGGCCATGGCGCAGGCGCGGGATTCGGAGCATCTGGTCAGTTCCGAACGCTTTCAATACCCTGGCGCAGCGCCAGGTGAGTATTACATCCGGGTTTTTGAACCGTTGTACGCCACGGCTTTTTCCGAATCCAGTATCGAGGTGCGACGTCAACAGCATATCGGTTTCGTTTGTGCGGTGATACGTATCGGGGGGATCGTCGAGGACTCCCTGGAAGGTTTTTCCGAGTCGAATATCGATCTGATCATCGAAGACCTGTCTGCAGAAGTGGGCGAGCGTTTTCTCTATTCGTCCTCGAGTACTGTTGACCCCAGACAACCACTGAGTGAGCTGATGCGGGCGCATAACCACCGGGTCAGCCACAGTCAGCTCTTTTTCGTTGCAGGCCGGCAGTGGTTGCTGGTCGCCATGCCTCAGGGAAATGCCTATGCCCCTTCGCTGTGGGTTTCCCGGCTGGTATTCGGCGGGGGGGTCTTGCTGACCCTGGCAGTGGCTCTGTACATCATCGGGTTGTTACGCGTCAATGAGATTGTCCGCAAAGCGGTTCAGAGTCAGACCGCGGAACTGGCGCAGGCCAATATAAGCCTGCGGCAGGAAGTGCGTCAGCGCAAGCGTACGGCAGAGGCGTTGCGTGAAAGCGAGGAGCGGTTCAGGGCGGTATTGGTGCATTCGTCGGCCATTATTTCACTGAAGGATATCGACGGCCGCTACCGGCTGGTGAACCATCGTTTCGAAGAAGTCCATAATTGTCGCAACGAAGATGTCATCGGCAGAACCGACGAGGAGATTTTCGATGCCGAGCTGGCGCAGCGTTTCCGCCAGAACGATCTGCAGGTGCTGTCGGAGAAAAAGGCGTTCGAGTTTGACGAGTTCGTATTCGTCGACGGCGACAAGCGGATTTTTCTTTCTGTCAAATTTCCCATCTATGACCGCGAGGGAGTGATATCGGCGATCGGCAGTATTTCGACGGATATCACCGCGCGCCGGCGTGTCGAGGACCGTCTCAGAGCCAGCGAGGCGCGTATACGGCTGCTGCTGGAATCGGTGGGAGAAGGCGTCTTCGGCGTCGATATCGACGGTCGCTTCAGTTTTGTGAACCCGGCGTGTGTCAGCCTGCTCGGTTACACGCGGTCCGATGAACTGCTGGGTCGGTCTTTCAGGAGTATTCTCCATCATGAAGAGGAAGAGTCTCTCGTTGAGGATCTGCTCAATGAGCGCAAACCGATCGTTCGGGAACACGTTCGTTTCCGGCGCGCGGACGGCCAGGTGATTTTCGTCAATTTCAGGTCATACCGGCTGGTTGGTGAAGGCCACGACAGCGGGGCGGTGGTGACTTTCGACGATGTGACAGAGCAAAAGCAGGCGCAGGAAGCGCTGGCACTCAGCGAGCAGTCGATCCGGGCTTTTTACAAGATCGCGTCGTCCACCAATGACTCCTTTGTTGATCGCATTCAGGCGCTTCTGGAACTGGGTTGCGACCGTTTCGGTCTGACGAGCGGGATGCTGACGCGGCTCGACGGCGGAGATTGTCGCATTGTTCATTGTTATTCCCGCGATGGTGACTTTTGTGACAACATGCGGTTGAATCCCGACAATTCCTTCCTGCGCACCGCTGTTTCCAGCGAAGCGCCGGTCGGGTTCGAGGATGCCCGGTTTCCCGGGCTGGTCGCGGACGATCACGGCGGATCCTACGATGTTCGCAGTTACATCGGGGCACGTGTCGTGACCAACAATGAGGTCTACGGGACGTTGCACTTCACTTCGCGGGACCGCCGCTCGAGCATTTTCAGCTCGGCGGACTATGACTTCCTCAACCTCATGGCGCGCTGGGTGGGTGAAGAACTCGAACGACGTAAAGTGGACAAGGAGTTGCGTCTGGCTGCAACGGTTTTTGAAAACACCGATGAAGCAATTGTCATCGCAGACGCCCAGAACCGCATTGTTGCGGTCAACAGCGCGTTCACCCGGATCACCGGTTACACCTTCGATGACGTGGTCGGTCGTTCACCGCTGGTTCTCGAGCCCGATCCTCATCAGGACGAATCGTATCACGCGGTGATCAGCCAGGTGATTGAGTCCGGTCATTGGCACGGCGAACGGCGTAACCGGAAAAAGAATGGCGAGATTTTCGCCGGCTGGCAGAGCATCAGCGTGGTCAAGGACGACGAAGGGGTCAAAAACTTTGTCTGGGTGATCGCCGACATCAGCGCAATCAAGGAATCGGAGGAGCGGCTGAATTTTCTCGCCCACCACGATGAACTGACCGGCCTGCCGAACCGCCTGTTGTTTGCCGCGCGCCTGGAAAGTGCCGTGGTTCGTGCCAAACGCCATGGCCAGCGGGTGGCGTTGTTGTTCATCGATCTGGACCGGTTCAAGACCATCAACGACACGCTCGGTCACGCATGCGGGGATCGTCTGCTGGAGCGGGTGTCGCAGCGGCTGCTGGCCTGCGTGCGTGAGGAGGACACGGTCGCCCGTCTGGGCGGCGATGAATTTACGGTATTGCTCAGCGAGGTGACCAGGATCAATGATGCCGGCCGGGTGGCGCAGAAGATTCTCGACTCTCTCGTGGTGCCTTTCGACATTGACGATCAGCAGATCGTGACGTCGGCGAGCATCGGAATCAGTATCTACCCGGACAACGCCAAAGGCGCCGAAGATCTGGTTCGTGCCGCCGACGCGGCCATGTATCGTGCCAAGGAACAGGGACGGAACACCTATCAACTGTATACCTCTGATCTGACCGAAAAGATCGTTGAACACTGGTCGCTGGAAAACAACCTGCGCCGCGCGATCAACGAGAATGAATTTCTCCTGTATTACCAGCCGCAGGTCGCGCTGCGCACCGGTGAACTGGTGGGCGTCGAAGCGCTGATCCGCTGGCAGGTCGGTGACGGTGAATTGCTGATGCCGGACCGGTTCATCAAAGTGGCGGAGGAAACGGGTCTGATTCACCGCATCGGCGAATGGGTGATATTCGAAGCCTGTGCTCAGGCCAGCTTGTGGCGCAAGCAGGGGTTGCCGCCGCTGCGCATCGCGATCAATCTGTCGGGTCGGCAGTTGCTGCATGATCCGCAACTGTGCAACCGCATCGAAGCGGCCATTGAACAATATAAGATCCCACCGAATTATCTGGAATTCGAAATCACCGAAACGGTCCTGCAGACAGCCGAGAACAGTGTTCGTACCCTGACCGATCTGAAAGCACTGGGAGTCTCACTGGCCATCGATGATTTCGGTATTGGTTATTCGTGTCTGAGTTCCCTGAAGCGACTGCCCATCGACAAAGTCAAGGTCGACCGCTCTTTCGTGCGTGATATTCCCTTCGATCAGAACGACGAAGCCATTGCCAAAGCGATCATCGCAATGGGCCGCAGTCTGCGCCTGACGGTTGTGGGTGAAGGTGTGGAAACCGAGGCCCAGCGCCAGTTTCTGGCCCGCCACGGCTGCGAGGAAATGCAGGGGTATCTGTACAGCCGGCCCCTGTCCGCGGACCAGGTGTCCACGCTGCTGCGCGAGTCACAGCGCCAGTACGGCCCCCACTGACAAACTGTTTGAAAACTCAGAGAGCAAGGCAAGGCGAAAAATGCCGTACACGGGTGCAACCCTGAGTATTGTTCGATGCGCTTTTCAACGTCAGATCCTGTCTCTGAGGCTTTTTCAATGGTCCGCCACACCCGGATTTCTCACCAGCGATCTGCTGCGGCGGTGTCAGCGGCCGAATCTCCAGGGTGTACTCGCGTCTTACCTCTTTCTCACATACCGTCAGGTATGCCTGCGCTGCGTGCCCCCTGCATCTTCAACCGCTGACACCCCTCGCGACGATCGTGGTGAGCAATCCAGGCCAAGCTGTTGCCGCTGCGTACCGGTGTACAGCGAGCCGCTCGGAACAATCCCCCGGAAGCGACAGCCGGTTCTTGTTCAGCCGTTGAGAAGTCGTGGCAGTTCCGGAGAAGCTTTGCCATGCGCGGTCAAACCCGCCGCACCGTCGGTCGCCAGGGACGTGGACAGTGCATTGGCTGTCTGCCGGGCATCGGTTGAATTGCGTAGTACCCGGTCACTAAACGGCTGCGGGGCATTCGTACGAAGCTGTACATGCTCATTACCTGGTCCTTTCGGAGCAGCGTTCAGCGGCGTCGCTTCGTGTGAAGGTAGAGCTTCCGGCCTGGGGGGCGGCTTGGGGGACGCGGCTTCGTGTGAAGGTAGAGCTTCCGGCTTGGGGAGCGCGACTATTCTGTGATTTGTAACCGCTGATGGCGGATTATTGTGTACCGGTGTTGACATCTTCTTTCTCCTAAGTAGCGATGAATTAGGTAGCGACGAATTACTGGCGGAAATCAGGCGGGAACGATTCCCTCCATACAACTTACGCAAGCAACACGCCAGATCTCCAAAATACCATCGGCCAAATCCCCTCCAATATTAGCCACCCAAGTATTTATACGTACTTCCTGCCGAGGTTCTTATATTCCTTATTAATGTTTGTAATTTTGGGTGTCGGGTAATTTATTTGGGTGTCCGGAATTTGGGGGTGTCCAGGCCCGTTAATGGTTCTTGCGGGAGAGGTCGAAATAAATAAGAGCTGTTGCCGAGTACGCCGGGACGATTGACACTGGAGAACGCCCATGTTTATGACGCTGGAGAACGCCCACTTTTATTTGGTATTGGCTTTGTGGACTTGGACGATCAGTGGAATACTGACTGTCTGGCTTTACCGTGATGAAATAGACAGTCCGGTTTCCATTGGGAAGGTGTTATGGTTAGTGTTAGCATGGCCGTGGTGGCTGGCAAAGCGGGGATGTCATCCGGCCGCTGATCTGAAACGTATCAAAATTCGTGTGGGACAGGAGCCGAGGCGCGGTTCCGGGAGGTATTCCCGCCGATGAGCCGGCGCTGTGGAGTGACGTGACCGAAGTGGTGCTAAACGGAATTTGCCCGTGACATTGATTGGACTGCTGCATGGGGTGGCGGTGATTGCTGCCGCCTGGATTTTCGCCTATTGGCGTACGCCTTTGTGGATCTGGTCGCTGGTGGTCGTGGTCGTGCTGGTGGTGGGCACACTGCTGGCTCAGTCGGTGACCGGGGCGCTTTGGGTGGGCTGGATTCTTGCCGTTGTCATCCTGGTACCGTTGAATATCAGACCGCTGCGTCGTCTGCTGGTTTCCAATCGCCTTTTACCCTTGTTTCGTTCCGCATTACCGCCGATGTCGCAGACCGAACGCGAAGCGCTGGAGGCCGGTTCGGTATGGTGGGAGGGGGAACTGTTTCGGGGTCAGCCCCGGTGGCGGCAGTTTTTTGCCATGCCGGCACCGGGGCTGTCGGAGGAAGAACAAGCCTTCCTGGACGGGCCCGTTCGGGAACTGTGCGACATGCTGGACGACTGGGAGATTACCGCCGAGCGTTACGATCTTCCCCAGCGGGTCTGGCAGTTCATCAAGGAACATCGCTTTTTCGCCATGATCATTCCCAAGGAATACGGGGGCCTGGGGTTTTCGGCGGCGGCGCATTCGGCAGTGGTGATGAAAATCGCCAGTCGCAGCACGACGGCGGCGGTGATCGTGATGGTGCCCAACTCGCTCGGTCCCGCGGAATTGCTGCTGCGTTACGGGACGGAAGATCAGCGCCGCCATTATCTGCCGCGGCTGGCCAAGGGGCAGGAAATCCCGTGTTTTGCGCTGACCTCGCCGGAGGCCGGCAGCGATGCCGCCTCGATCACCGATCGCGGTGTGGTGTGCAAAGAGATCTTCCAGGGGAAGGAGACCCTGGGTATCAAGCTCAACTGGGAGAAACGGTACATCACCCTGGGCCCGGTGGCGACCGTGCTGGGGCTGGCGTTTCGTCTTTATGATCCGAACCGTCTGATCGGCGAGAAGGAGGATCTGGGCATCACACTGGCCCTGATCCCCACCGATACCGCCGGCATCGAAATCGGTGACCGTCATTTTCCCCTGAATATTCCTTTTCAGAACGGTCCCAACCGGGGCCGGGATGTGTTCATCCCCATGAACTGGGTGATCGGCGGCGTGGACCATGTGGGGCACGGCTGGCGGATGCTGATGGAATGCCTGGCCGCGGGACGGGCGATTTCCCTGCCGTCGCTCAGTGCGGGGACGGCGGCGCTGGTGGCCCGGGTGGGTGGAGCGTTTGCCCGGATTCGCCGTCAGTTCAAACAGCCGATCGGCCGGTTCGAAGGGGTGGAGGAAGCACTGGCCCGGATCGCCGGAAACACGTATGCCATTGTCGCTGTCCGGAATATGACCGCCGGAGCGGTGGATCAGGGCGCAGAACCGGCGGTGGCCTCGGCGATCGCCAAGTATCACCTGACGGAAAAGGCCCGCCAGGTGATCAACGACGGCATGGATGTCCTGGGTGGTTCGGGGATCATGCTGGGTCCGCGGAATCTGCTGGGGCGGTGTTATCAGGGCACGCCGATAGGGATCACCGTGGAGGGTGCCAATATCCTGACCCGCTCGCTCATTATCTTCGGTCAGGGCGCGGTGCGCTGCCATCCTTATATCCTTGAGGCCATGCGGGCGGTGAAGAACAGAGATGCCGCCGAAGGCCGTAAGCAGTTCGATCAGGCGTTATTCGGGCATATCGGGTATTCCATCAGCAACTTTGCCCGGGCCCTGTTTCTCGCGCTCAGCGGTGGCGCGCTGGTGCGTCTGCCCGAGCTGACGCCTTGCAACAGTTATTTTCGTCAACTCACGCGCATGAGCGCGGCGTTTGCGTTGACCGCCGATGTGGCCATGCTCACGCTGGGAGGCTCTCTGAAACGGCGGGAGCGGTTGTCCGGCCGGCTGGCCGATGCGCTCAGTCAGTTGTTTATTGCCTCGGCGGCATTGAAGCGGTTTACCGATCAGGGGCATCCGCTGGAGGATCTCCCCCTGGTGCGGTGGGTCTGCGAAGACGCGCTGTGGCAGTGTCAGGAGGCGTTGGACGGGCTGCTGCGTAACTTCCCCGTGCGGCCGGTGGCCTGGGTGTTGCGCGGGGTGCTGTTCCCGTTCGGCAGGCCGTTCCGCCGGCCGTCGGACTGGCTCAGCCATCAGGCGGCACAGGTGATTTTCTCGCCGGGTGCCGCGCGGGATCGTCTGACCGCCGGAATCTATTTGACCACTGACACCGCGGAACAATTGGGCCGCATTGAAGACGCTTTGCAGAAGGTGGTGGCGGCCGAAGCCGTGGAAACGAAGTTGCGGCGTGCGGTGCGTGACGGGTTGCTCGAGCGCGACCAGGAAGAGGTGATGCTCAATGCCGCGGTCAAACAGCAGATCATCACCAAAGAGGAAGCGGAGCAGGTGCGTGCCGCCCATCAGGCTCGCCGTGAGGCGGTGGCCGTGGATCAGTTTCCGCAGGATTACTGGCAGACAAGAGGGTGATCATGGCGCAAAAAAAACTTTCTGATCTGCGTGAGGTATTTATCGTCGACGGCCGGCGTACACCTTTCCTGAAGGCCAAAGGCAAGCCGGGGCCGTTTTCTGCGGTCAATCTGGCGGTGGGTGCCGGTCAGCCCTTGCTGGCGCGCCAGCCTTTCGAACCGGCGGACTTCGATGAAGTGATCATCGGCTGCGTGATGCCCGGGCCCGACGAAGCGAATATCGCCCGTGTGGCCGCCTTGCGTCTGGGATGCGGGAATCAGACGCCGGCGTGGACGGTACAACGCAATTGTGCCTCGGGCCTGCAGGCCCTGGATTGTGCAGTGCTCAACATCGCCACCGGCCGTTCGGAACTGGTGCTGGCCGGCGGCGTGGAGGCCATGAGCCATGCCCCGGTGCTGTTGAATGAGAAAATGGTCGCCTGGTTGAACGACTGGACCCGGGCCAGGACCTGGGGCGCGAAGTTCAGCGTGCTGGCCAGGCTCCGGCCGCCTTATCTGCAACCCATTATCGGCCTGTTGCGGGGTCTGACCGACCCGGTCGTGGGTTTGAGCATGGGGCAGACGGCGGAGAATCTCGCCCATCGGTTCGGCATCACCCGTGAGCAGATGGATGCCTTTGCGATGCGCAGCCATCACCGCCTGGCCAAAGCCCAGGATGAAGGCTGGCTCGATGAGATCGATACGCTTTATGACACCCAGGGCGGTTTTTATCAGGCCGATGACGGCCTGCGCCGGGATACGGATATGGACAAGCTCGCCACGCTGAAGCCGGTATTCGACCGCCCGTTCGGCAAGGTGACCGCCGGCAACAGCGCCCAGGTCACCGATGGCGCGGCGTTGTTGATCCTGGCCAGCGAAACGGCAGTGAAGAAATGGAATCTCCCGGTGCTGGGGCGGGTCGTGGATTCCCAATGGGCGGCCCTGGAGCCGTCGCAAATGGGGCTGGGGCCGGTGCATGCCGTTGCGCCGTTGCTCAAACGCCACCGTCTGAAGATCGACAAGATCGACTTCTGGGAAATCAACGAGGCGTTTGCGGCGCAGGTGCTGGCCTGCCTGGAGGCCTGGAAGGACAAAAAATATTGCAAGGAGGAACTGGGTTTGAATGCCGCCTTGGGCGAAGTCGACCAGGAACGGCTCAACGTGGACGGCGGCGGGGTCAGTATCGGTCATCCCGTGGGGGCCAGCGGCGCGCGTATTGTTCTGCACTTGCTTCGCGTCCTGCAACGTCACAACGCCAGACGCGGGGTGGCCAGTCTGTGTGTGGGGGGCGGTCAGGGCGGTGCGATGCTGGTCGAGGCGGCCTGATCGGCCGGGCGTTTCTTTGAATTGGCGAGGCCCTGAGTAATTGTCCGGGGGCGTTTCAGGGCCGGTAACGGCAGGTGGCAGGCAACGGGTCGGTGGCGCGTGTCTGCAGCCTGTTCAGGAAGCTCTGAATCAATCAGAATTTTCTTCGAGACGGTTTAACGTGTTCTTGGCGAGGAAGGACGGCGGGCAATGGCGGATGAATCGGAAGTATCCACCGGTTATTCTACGAACCAGGGGTTGGACGTCGAGATGAGCGGCGTGTCCGTGTACCAGCACTGGCGGCTGTTTCGTGATGAGGACAATATCGCCTGGCTGGAGATCGACAAGGCGGGTGCCGGGACGAACGTCTTGTCCAGCGACGTGGTGATGGAACTCGATGCCATCATCGGCGAACTGGAGCAGGACCTCCCCAAGGGGGTGGTCATCCGCTCGGCGAAGGACAACGGCTTTATTGCCGGCGCGGACATTCACGAATTTCTGCCGCTCAAGACGCGGGAGGATGCGCTGGTCATCATCGAGCGTGGTCAGCGCGTCATGGACCGGATCGCCGAACTGCGCTGTCCGACGGTGGCCGTGATTCACGGGTTCGCCCTGGGTGGCGGTTTCGAGCTGGCGCTGGCATGCCGTTATCGCATTGCCGAGGACGGCCCGAAAACCAAGGTCGGGCTGCCGGAAGTCAGGCTGGGGATTCACCCCGGTTTCGGCGGTACCCTGCGCCTGCCCAAGCTGACCGGCGCGCCCGTGGCCCTGGACATGATGCTCACCGGGCGGACGCTCAGCGCCCGT
>Ga0256830_1002657_pt1 | contig 11595 bp, 8 predicted proteins | sample 128326metaG_FD_190537 | JGI IMG/M metagenome (GOLD analysis project Ga0256830, IMG submission 190537) | Hydrothermal vent microbial communities from Lau Basin, Pacific Ocean - 128-326 | ecosystem: Environmental > Aquatic > Marine > Hydrothermal vents | place: Pacific Ocean: Lau Basin | collected...
CTTTCCGCTGTCCAGATAAGGAAATATATCCTTTTTATCCCAGACATGATTTCCCGTTGTAATCAGATTAACGCCAAGATCAAACAATTCGTCCGAAACAGTCGGGGTGATGCCGAAGCCTCCGGCAGCATTTTCTCCATTTGCAATAACAACATCAACATTATGCCTGTTTATCAGAGTCGGGACAAGCGCCTTGATAGCCCTTCTGCCGGATTTGCCTATAATATCTCCAATAAAAAGGACCTTCATCAGCTCCTACCGCGCATACTCTGTAGCCCTGGTCTCTCTTATAACATTGATTTTGATTTGCCCGGGGTATGTTAATTCTTGTTCTACTTTCCTTGAAATATCCCTTGCAATAAAGAGCATATCTTCGTCAGAAACCTTGTTCTGGTCAACAATAAGTCTAAGCTCTCTGCCGGCCTGGATTGCAAATGACTTTTCAATTCCGTCAAACGATTTGGCTATCCGCTCAAGGTCTTCAAGTCTCTTGACATATGTTTCCATCATCTCTCTTCTAACACCCGGCCTTGCAGCTGATATAGCGTCAGCCGCAGCTACCAGGCATGCCAGTACGGTTTCCGGCTTTTCCTCTTCATGATGTGCCGCTATAGCATGAACAACTCTTGGAGATTCGCCATGCTTTTTCGCAAGGTCAGCGCCTATTGATGCGTGGGAACCTTCCACTTCATGGTCTATAGCCTTGCCTAAATCGTGGAGAAGCCCGGCCCGCCTGGCCTGCTTCTGGTTAATTCCAAGTTCCGCAGCCATAATGCCGCAAAAGAAAGCGACCTCTATTGAGTGCTGAAGAACGTTTTGAGCATAGCTAGTTCTGTATTTAAGCTTGCCGAGAGTCATTATCAACTCAGGATGAATTCCATGTACCCCGACATCAAAAGTAGCCCGCTCACCTGCCTCCTTTATGGCTGCATTAACTTCAAGTTCAGACCTTTTTACTATTTCTTCAATTCTACCCGGATGAATTCTGCCGTCGGACATTAGTTTTTCGAGAGAAATTTTTGCAATCTCCCTTCTAACAGGATTAAATCCGGAAAGAATAACTGCATCAGGCGTATCATCGATGATAAGATCAATTCCTGTTGCCGCTTCAAGGGCTCTGATATTCCTCCCTTCCCTGCCGATGATTCTACCTTTCATATCATCACTCGGGAGATTGACAACCGAAACAGTTCTTTCAGCTACATACTCCCCCGCATACCTTTGAATAGCCAGGGCAATCAGATGCTTCCCTTTTTTTTCCGCAGTTTCCTTGGCCTCGTCTTCAATTGATTTAATCATTTTAGCCGATTCATGTCTGGCCTCACTTTCCATCTGGGAAATCAATTCTCTTTTTGCCTCATCAGCGCTAAGATTGGCTACCTGTTCCAGTTTTTTTCTATGTTTCTCTATACCAATTTTTAATTCTTCCTCATATTTTTGAGCGGCTTTAATGGAATTTGCAAGTTCACTCTCTTTTGAATTTAAAGTCAATTCCTTTCTATCCAAGAGCCCTGCCTTTTTATCAAGATTATCCTCTCTTTGAATCAACCTGTTTTCCAGCTTCTGAAGGTCCTTTCTCCTCTCTCTGCTCTCCTTTTCAAATTGGCTCTTCGATTGAAAAAGCAGATCTCTCGATTGCAGTTCCGCTTCTTTCCGTATATTTTCCGCTTCTTTTTTTGCATCCTTAAGTATGTTCTCTACAGATTCCTCAGCTGTCTTTATTATAGACGCAGCGGTTTTCCTTCTTATCATAAAGCCTATCAAAAGGCCGAGAAGAAGAGATATTATAGAAAAAATAACTACGATTAATGAACTATACAATTTTCAACCTCCCTTCATAGTTATTGACAACAACATTTTAATATTCTTTCCTCTGTAATAATCCATCCGACCCCGATGTCATGTCTGTCGACCGGAATCTTCTCTATCAGCTGGAATTCATAGGCCAGAGCCACGATTTTTTCTTTCGAAACATCTTTTAGAATTCTGTCATAAAAACCTTTTCCCATACCGAGCCGATTGCCGGACATATCAAAAGCAACGCCGGGAACTACAATTAAATCTATCGCTGCAATTGAAAAAGTTTCGCCCGGCGCTTGATGAAAATCACTAAAAATATCAGAAATCTTCGACAAATCATCTTCCGGCAAGAGAGAGACGAATTTCATTGAATCATTTTCCATATCAACTCTAGGCACAAGAAGATCCTTTTGATCTTTAAATGCCGATCCGATAATAGAATCTGTTCTGACTTCACCTTTAAAACTGCTGTACAGAGCGATTACACCGGCAGAGCGGTAAAACTCTTGTCCGACAAACCTCTCTTTTATCGCTTCGCTTTTCAGGCAAACTTCTTTTTCTTGCAGGGACAACCGCTTCTGAATGAAAAATTTCCGGAGTTCCTGTTTCTGCATTGATTTTTTATGAGTGTAAGAAGGGAAGGGAGAAAGATGTGGTTGAGAATATATCTGTTAAAGGGGAGTACGGGGAAGCCTGCTTACTACGGACAGATAAACAAACTCTACCGATTGCTTAAGAGGACATAATAAAACTAATTGCCGATTACATTCCTTATTCTGCACATATCAGACACTTTGGCCTATAAACAAGTTTAAGTAAGTTGTCCTTTTTATCCGACTGAAAACACACCCTTCAAACATAAAAACTGATAATTGCTTACGCGAAAAAGCCCCGCTTGTGCCGTGTGGTAATGACAAATCTGAACCTGATTCACCCAAGTGGGCGCCATATAACTGCTTTTGACATTATCCTTTAAATGAATTTTGCCAGCCACAGTCAGTGACGGCTCCCTGTTCAAATTGTATTGGTTCAAGAAACTTAACCATCACGGACACAGCAGGGTAGAAATTATCTCTTTATTCATCAACTATACTATCCGCCATACTATCTGCAAGCATGTTATACATTCTCGCAGTTATAGAACTTGCTTCCTCCTCTAACCTGGCTAACTCATCCTTTGCTCTTAAACTCTCATCGGTAATACGAAGAGCCGCAAACAACAGCAACCTGAGGGAATCAACGGCGCCGGAAGAATTTCTAACATCGTCCAGTTTCTTTTCCAGACAGGCAGCGGCCCGTTTTATCGTTTCTTCACCTTCCGTACTTTTAATTCGGAGATTCTGCCCTAATATGTGAAGCTTAACCGCTTCTTCCACAGCAAACCCTAAATATCAAAGTTTTTAAATTTGTCAAGGAGAGAATCAATCCTGCTTCTTATCTCGTCTCTCTCTGCCTTAAGCAGGTCCATGCTCTTATTCAGTTCTTCAAGCTCTCCCTTCAGGCTGTCCCTTTCCGACTTAACTAAATCAAACCTTTCTTTGAATTGAGCAAGAACATCTTCAAGTTTTTTAAGCTTATCAAGAAACATTATTATGTTTTCAGAATAGAACCGCCATGTTTAAATGTCAAGAGAAAATATTTAAAGATAATAAAGTGTCGCCGCCTGTAAATTAGAGAGCCTTTTTCAGATAATATCAATGTCATCCATCAACCACCTGTTAATCTTTTCGGCTGCCGAACGTCCGGAAGATATGGCCCGAACAACCAGCGACTGTCCCCTTTCCATATCTCCTGCGGCAAAAATCCCCGGAACATTTGTCATCATGTTACAGTCTACCTTTACATTCCCTCTCTCGGTAAGATCTATACCAAGATCTTTCAGCATGCCGTCATGTTCGGGGTGCACAAATCCCATAGCCAGAAGAACCAGATCCGCATCGATTTCAAATTCGGTGTTCGGAATCTCCCGCATCTGCCAGTGATTTTTACTGTCTTTAGTCCAGCCGACCTTAATGCAGCGAAGCTTTTTTACCGACCCGCCTTCGCCGTAAAAGCTTTTGGTAAGAACAGAATATATCCTTTCACCGCCCTCTTCGTGAGAAGTTGACGTCCGAAGAATATTCGGCCATTCAGGCCATGGATTATCTTCACGGCGTTCAAGTGGAGGTTTCGGCAATATTTCAAGCTGTTTGATTGATTCGGTTCCATGGCGAATTGAAGTGCCCACACAATCAGCGCCCGTATCACCGCCGCCAAGAACAACCACCCTCTTCCCCGTTGCGGTAATATCTGAAGCAGGGTCAAGTTTATCTCCCAGGTTTCTCCTGTTCTGCTGGAGCAGAAAATCCATTGCAAAATGAATTCCCTTAAGCTCCCGGCCGGCAACATTCAGATCACGGGGTCTGGTTGAACCGCCGGAGAGACAAACAGCATCAAAATTATTCCTAAGGTCGTCGACAGAATAATTTACTCCTACATAAGTATTCGGTTTCAAAATCACCCCTTCCTCAGCCAGTTGGTTTACACGGCGTTGGACCAGTCTCTTTTCCAGCTTAAAATCAGGTATGCCGTACATAAGCAAACCGCCGAACCTGTCTGCCCGTTCAAACAGGGTCACCTCATGGCCGGCTCTGTTAAGCTGTTGAGCCGCAGCCATCCCGGCGGGGCCTGATCCGATCACGGCAACTTTCTTTCCTGTTCTGACTCCGGGCGGCATCGGCTTTATCCATCCTTCTTCAAAAGCACGGTCAATGATTGAAACCTCGTTTAATTTGATTGAAACGGGATCACAGTTAATTCCCAGGGTACAGGCGGCTTCGCATGGCGCGGGACAGACCCTGCCTGTAAATTCCGGGAAATTATTTGTTGCATGGAGCGCTTCAACGGCATCGCGCCAAAAGCCTTTATATACCATGTCATTCCAGTCTGGAATATCATTTCCAAGCGGACAGCCCCAGTGGCAGAAAGGAACGCCGCAATCCATGCAACGCCCTCCCTGCTGTTTCAAATGCTCTTCAGGTAACGGGATATCAAACTCCCTGAAAGACTTTATCCTCTCGGCAACGGGAAGCTTCCCCCTGACCTCTCTATCATATTCCATAAAACCTGTTATCTTACCCATATCTTACAACCTTCTCTTTTTCCAGACTGTCGAGGACTCTTCTATATTCAATCGGTATAATCTTGACGATTTTACCGAGACTATCTTCCCAGTTACCCAGAATCTTTCCTGCCCTGTTACTGCCGGTATAGTCAAAATGTCTCTCAATAAGACTTCTGACAAACCTTTGCTCATTAACATCCTCAATACTCTCAAGATCAACCATGCTCAGATTACAGAGTTTTTCAAAACTGCCTTCCTCATCTAAAACATATGCGATTCCACCACTCATTCCGGCAGCAAAATTGCGGCCGACAGAACCAAGCACAACCACCCTGCCGCCTGTCATATACTCGCAGCCATGATCTCCAACACCCTCCACTACAGCGTCGGCTCCGCTGTTTCTGACACAAAATCTCTCTCCTACAATTCCATTTATAAAAACCTCGCCGCTTGTCGCGCCGTAGAGAATAACATTACCGGCTATAATATTTTCCTCAGCCTTGAATGTGGCTCCTTCAGGCCTGCGCACAACAATCCTCCCTCCTGAAAGCCCCTTGCCGAGATAATCGTTGGCATCTCCGTTAAGAATAAAAGAAATTCCCTTCGGGATAAAGGCCCCGAAACTTTGGCCGGCTGTGCCGGTAAAGTTGCACTTTATCGTATTGTCAGGGAGACCTTCGGCGCCGTAGAGTCTGGATATTTCACTTCCCAAAATAGTCCCGACAGTACGGTTTATGTTTCTAATGTCAACATCTATCTCTATCGGCTCTTTCCTGTCGATAGCAGACCTCACTCTTTCAATAATCTCATTATCAAGCGCCTTGTCAAGACCATGATCCTGACCTTCAACATTTCGCGTAGCCACAGAATCGGCCACTTGAGGTTTATGCAATACAGGTGTTAAATCAAGTCCTTCGGCCTTCCAGTGATCTATTGCCTTGGAAGTATCCAGTACATCAACCCGACCGATCATCTCATCGACTGTTCTAAAACCCAGTTGAGCCATAAGTTCCCTTACCTCTTCAGCAATGTAGGTAAAAAAATTGATTACATGCTCCGGCTTTCCCGTAAAATTCTTTCTCAATCCGGGGTCCTGGGTTGCAATACCGACGGAGCAGGTATTAAGGTGACATTTTCTAAGCATTATACAGCCCATAGTCAATAGAGCCGTAGTTGCAAAACCGAATTCATCGGCGCCCAACAGGGCGCCGATAACAACATCACGACCGGTTTTCATCTGGCCGTCAACCTGCACTCTAATGCGGCCTCTGAGATCATTGAGCACCAGAGTCTGCTGCGTCTCGGAAAGCCCCAGTTCCCACGGAAGACCGGCATGCTTTATTGAACTAACAGGTGAAGCGCCTGTTCCACCGTCGTAACCACTGATAAGGACTTTTTCCGCTTTCGCTTTTGAAACTCCGGCAGCAATTGTTCCGACGCCAACTTCCGACACAAGCTTTACCGATATATCGGCCTTGTTGTTACTGTTTTTCAGATCATGGATCAACTGCGCCAGATCTTCAATTGAATAAATGTCGTGATGGGGAGGCGGTGAGATGAGACCCACGCCAGGTGTCGAATGCCTTACTTTGGCGATAACATCGTTTACCTTATGACCCGGAAGCTGGCCGCCCTCGCCAGGCTTTGCGCCTTGGGCCATTTTAATCTGCAGTTCATCGGCGTTAACCAGATAATGGCTGGTGACACCGAAGCGGCCCGAGGCAACCTGTTTGATAGCGCTTCGCCTTAAATCTCCGTTCTCATCAATATTATAACGGGCCGAATCTTCTCCTCCCTCACCTGAGTTACTTCGTCCACCGATCCGATTCATCGCTATGGCAAGCGTTTCATGGGCCTCTTTGCTTATCGACCCGAACGACATTGCCCCCGAAGCGAAACGCTTCATTATCTCACCGGCAGGCTCCACCTCCTCAATAGGAATCGATTTTTCATGATCGATCTTGAATTCAAACAGGCCCCTCAATGTGTATAGAGTTTCACTCTGATCATTTATCAGTTTTGAGTATTTCTTGAAAACATCATACCTACCGCTTCTTACGGCATACTGAAGGTTTGCAATGGTATCGGGATTTACAGTATGGGCCTCGCCGTCTCTCCTCCATTGATACAGGCCTCCATGATCAAGCCGTAAAAGAGATTTATTATCGTTGGGATAACCCTTTTGGTGGCATTTAAGCCTCTCTTTGACCAATGAGCCGATACCAACTCCTTCAATTCTCGACGGCGTCCCGGTAAAGTAGGAATCAATTACCTCACTATCAAGCCCGACGGCCTCAAAAATCTGGGCGCCGTTGTAGCTCTGAAGCGTGGAAATTCCCATTTTTGAAAAAATCTTCAACAACCCTTTTCCAACAGCTTTTATATAGTTGGACTCAGCCTTGCGCTCCCCCTCGGCATTCCGTTCTTCTTCAAAAGATTCCGGCAGACGGTCATGCACATACAGGTCTTCTATGGTCTCAAATACGAGATAAGGATTAACAGCTCCCGCTCCATATCCGATAAGAAGGGCAAAATGATGTACCTCCCGCGGCTCACCGGACTCAACAATAATACCAACTTTCCCTCTGGTGCCGTTCTTTATAAGGTGGTGATGCACCGCTCCCGTAGCTAAAAGAGACGGCAAAGACGCCATTTCGGAGTTTACTCCCCAGTCACTAAGAACGATAATATTACAGCCATCTTTAATCGCCTCATCAGCCTGTTCGCATATCTTACGGAGCGATCGCCTGAAACCATCTTCACCTTTTGATGCAGCAAAGAGTGTGGAAATTGTTGTAGTCTTGAAATCCCCGGTATTGACGTCTCTAAGCCTTGCCATATCACGATTTGTAAGGACAGGCTGACTCAGTTCCAGTCTTTTGCAGTCATCTTGTCTTTCATCCAACAGGTTGCCTTCGGCGCCGATGTAACTAATGAGGGACATTACAAGCTCTTCCCTGATCGGATCAATAGGAGGATTCGTCACCTGCGCAAAAAGCTGTTTAAAATAGTTATAAAGCAGCTGGGGCTTGTCCGAAAGCGCCGCAAGCGGAGTGTCGTTACCCATTGCGCCGATAGGCTCCTGCCCTTTAATCAGCATGGGGATAATCATGTCGTGAATATCTTCAGTGGTAAACCCGAAAGCTGCCTGACGCTGAAGCAGTGTTTTATGATCGGGCTGGCGCGTAGATGGACTTGAAGGAAGGTCATCAAGTGTCACCCTGTTATTATCAACCCACTCTCTATACGGCTTCCTGTCAATAATACCACGCTTGACTTCCTCATCATTTATTATTCTTCCCTGCTCAAGATCCACAACAAGCATTTTACCCGGCTGCAATCGCCAGTGTTTTAATACATTTTCAGGTTTAACGGGAAGCGCCCCGGCTTCGGAACCCATTATGATCAGGTCATCTTTTGTTACCGTATACCTGGCCGGGCGAAGGCCGTTCCTGTCAAGAGTAGCTCCGATTACGGAGCCATCTGTAAATGCGAGAGCAGCCGGTCCATCCCAGGGTTCCATCTTAGCTGCGTGGAATTCATAAAACGCCCGCCTGTTATTGTCCATATTAACATTATTATCCCACGCTTCGGGGACAAGCATCATCATGGCATGAGGGAGAGACCTCCCTGCCATGACGAGAAGTTCAAGAGCGTTATCAAATCCAAAGGAATCGCTTGAGTAAGGCCTTATTATGGGAGTGATTTTTTTAATATCATCACCAAACAGAGGTGATTCAAACATCGCCTCCCTTGAGCACATCCAGTTAATATTCCCTCTTAACGTATTTATTTCACCATTGTGGGCAAGATAACGGAAAGGATGGGCAAGATCCCACGAAGGGAAGGTGTTGGTGCTGTATCGCTGATGAACAAGCGCAAGGGCGCTGGTCAGGCGGCTGTCTGACAGGTCACTGAAAAAGTCCGCCATCTGATGGGCTATAAGCTGCCCTTTATAAACAATTGTCCTGCTCGACATACTGGGGACATGAAACTGCTTGTCCTGTTCAAGCTTTAAAAACCTTATCGTAAAGCCGATCTGTTTGCGTATTACATAAAGTTTTCTCTCAAAGGCAAGTTGATCATCAATATCAGTCCCGATAAACACCTGCCTGATAAAAGGCATTACCGTACGGGCGGAATCACCTATCACATCAGGGTCGACAGGCACATCCCGCCAACCTAGACATCGTTGTCCTTCCTGCGAAATTGTTTCCTCTATTATTTTTACGCAGACATCCCTCTCCTTATCATCAGAAGGAAGAAACATCATACCGACACCATACTTTCCGGAACCGGGGAGCAATATTCCCGCTTCCGGGCATACCTTTGAAAAGAATTCATGAGGTATCTGAATAAGCAGGCCCGCGCCGTCTCCCGTTTTAGGATCCGCGCCTGTCGCGCCTCGATGGGTAAGGTTATTGAGAATTTCGAGACCTTTCCGAACTATGTCATGACTTTTCACCCCTTTAATGTGGGCGATAAAACCAACGCCGCAACTCCCTTTTTCATTTACCGGATCATATAGACCTTGCCTGGGAGGCAATCCTGAAAAAGCCTTTTTCACATCGTTGTTCTTCATATTATAATGTTTCTAGTAACTCCAAAAATGGTTAAGTTAATATTAAATTACCGTTTTATATCTGAGGTGTGAGATCTAAAGCAACCGTATTTAATCAAGAAAACTTTAAGCAGACGGAAAATCTGAGATATTCCCTGTCCTGCCTGCCCGCTTTCTCAAAAAAATATTACGGAAAAGACTTTATGGCAATTCAATTTATCTGCTGGAAAAACCAGGTGGAAATGAAGAAGTAATGCAGGTAAAAGTTAGGTTCCAGAAGGACACATTGACAAATTTTCTCTCTATTTACACCAACCTCTATATATCAAGATTCCAAACTATTCTCCTGACCGCACAACTGAGCCGTGGAACAAAAAAAAAGGCCGAGGGTACTAAAGAATCCGCATGAACTTTACCTGCTTCACTAAACTAAAAAGTCACATATATACTACCTGACTTTATATTTTGTCAAGGATATTATTTGTATACTGTATACAAGTTAAAAACAAAACTCCTCTGTAATTATGCTAAACAAATAAGAAATAGGCCGAGCTTCATTTGCCCGTCGGTATCCCTCCGCCTTCAAAAACAACTTTAAAATGGAAATATATTATTATCCCATGATATTGTTAATTACTGTTTATGTGTTGAGTGCTAGGACATTGATGACAATTTAAATGCCTTAACATAGCTGACACTCAACTAATTTATCTAAGTTTGTAATCAAATTCCTCGACCTGAGTTTTATCCAGGAAGAGTTTTATTTTTTGTTCTTTGACATCGATAGCAGCCACCACATATTCAAGTTTCAGTTCTGGTGCGACCGGGAAATGTTCACCGAAGATATTGATTCTCTGGTCGCTACGGATCAAACGAACCAGATGATAGCGGCCGGATTCCGGCTTCTTCAGGCCATGCCGTGGAGCCTGCTCCTTATCCGGGAAACACAATTAAACTTTGTGGCGGATAGGACCTTCAACGGAGTTTTCCCTCCCAGCTTGCTGTAGCGGTAGCGACTGTTGCGTCGCTGCTCAAAGGCAATGGATTCCCTCCTGAGGTCGTCCGCTGTTACCATCAGTATCTTGTCGAGAAACTTTTGTTGGTAGAGGTCGTTGAACTTCTCGATTATTCCGTTGCGCCACGGTTCGGCCATCGGGATGAACCAGGGTTCAACTCCATTATGCAGACAGATGCGAATGAGCGGCCCCATTCCGCGAGGGTACGTCGGGCTGCCAAAGAAGGTCATGGCATTGTCAACTTGAAGGTGCTCAGGTATCCCCATACGTTTCCAGATTTCCCAGAAGCTGTCGAGGATACCTTGTCCTGCCTTCATCTCAGATGGGTGTAAACCGCACCTCCCCGTGTTCAGGTCAATGACATTGAGACCGTAAAAGCGAAGAGGCCCCTTCAGTTAGCAGGGACCGACCAGATCGGCTTGCGCTCCATGCGTTGTCATCGGCACTGTAGTGCTTAACCCACTTGTAAAGCCATGCTCTTGATTGATGAAAGAAGCACAGATTGCTTCTGGTTTTTCACCATTGAAAAAATGTTGAACCGCCCTGATCCGTTCCTGCTGAATGTCTTCCTCCATGCACGTCTCCAAAAATGGTTTTTAGGTGTAGGAGCTTGACAGAGTGGCTATTCGATTGTCAGAGAACTTTGTCTACTATGTCGTGGCACATTTTTATGTCTACGATGTTATGGCATTTAACAAGTAGGTAATAAGACCGGCAAGAATCTGAACCATTAACCCGTGTTCACTCCTTGCTATGAGGTGATACACTTTGAGATGACGCTTCCACCAGCCGAAGAAGGTTTCGATATCCCGGCGCAGCTGCAGGCCTGCGCTACTTCTTCTGCGCTGAGGTTAAATTTGTTAGTGGCAATCCGGTATTTCTTGTTTCCTACTCGATAGGCAACAACACGAACTGTTTCCTCGGTCTGATTGATACCTTCGGTTCCAAGGAGAACAATGGCGTCATAGAAAATATCGCTATCGGGCCTGATATTATTGTGCTTTATGAAATAACAGAACTTGAATACCCCGTTTTGTAAATTTGTAAAGGGGGATGAAAAGTTCTCCTGCCGAAGGCAGGTATAGATTTGTTATATTAAACGCATGGAACTGAAA
>Ga0256830_1002658_pt1 | contig 11593 bp, 13 predicted proteins | sample 128326metaG_FD_190537 | JGI IMG/M metagenome (GOLD analysis project Ga0256830, IMG submission 190537) | Hydrothermal vent microbial communities from Lau Basin, Pacific Ocean - 128-326 | ecosystem: Environmental > Aquatic > Marine > Hydrothermal vents | place: Pacific Ocean: Lau Basin | collected...
GGCGGCCGGAAATGGTTTTTGCCGACTGGCGGAGTGACGAAGTAGAAATCATTCCTTCACCGGAGGGGTACATTGAACGGTTCGTCCGACATGTGAACGGGAAACGGTATGAATTCACCATTGATGAAGTGTTTTACGTCCGGTTTTTCAACCCCAATTCCTCGTTGCGGGGAGTGTCCCCTTTGCACGCTTCCACCCATGCGGCAATGCTGGATTTGTCGGCCATCGACTACAACAAGCGGTTTTTCCGGCAGGGGATGAAATTCACCGGTGTATTTACCACCGACAAACATCTATCGGAAACGGAGGCCCGGCGGCTAAAGGAACGGCTGAAAGAGATTTATTCCGGTGTCCAAAACATGTGGGATCCAGCGGTGTTGTGGGGTGGGTTGAAATTTGAACCTTTGAACTCCATGACCCTGAGGGATGCAGACTTTGCAAAACTCCGGGAAATGAATCGGCAAGAAATTGCGGTAGCCTTTGGGGTGCCGTTGGAAGTGTTGGGTATCGGAAAAGCTACCTACGAAAACCTGCGATACGCCAGAAAACTTTTCTGGGCAGAAACTCTGATCCCCATGATCCGGAAAATTTCGGAAGCGGTAACCAAATTTCTGCTTCCCCGATTCACCCCCATGGCCCGGGTGGAATTCCAGTTTGACACATCCAGTGTTCCGGCTCTGAAGGAAGACATCACTGCCAGGCGGCAGGATTTCGAGGTGGGATTCCGTATTGGAGCGGTAACTCCAAATGAGGTGCGCCAGCATGTGTTTGGATTCGATCCCATTGATTCACCGGAAATGAATATGACCTACCTCCCAGCGAATTTGATCCCGGCGGCATCCACGGAACAAAACGGAAAGGGAAAAATTATTGATACCAATTGGCCTGATCCAGAAAACGACCAGTGATCCTACCACCACCGAAGGCCGAACTGAAATCTGGAAAGCGGTGGTTCGGAAGTGGGATCGGTATGAGCGGATGTTTCTCCGGCAGGTAAGGGGTTTTTTTCGCCGCCAACAGGCGGACACCCTACGGCGGTTTCGGGAAAAACATGGGCGGAAACAAGCTCCACTTATCCGTTCCGATGTAATCTTTGATGTGGATTTTTGGACACGGGAAATGGCCGAACAGTTTTCCCCCACAGTGGAAACCATCATTTCCCAGACGGCAGTTGAATGGGCAAGTGCGGATTTCGATCCCACCCACCCGGCAGTTCGGGCAGCTATCGGGGAGCGGGTGCGCCGGTTTTCTTCAAACGTGAATGTCACCACAGTAGCAGCTATCAAGCGACAACTGGAATTGGGATATGCTGCCGGGGAATCCATCGAAGAAATCGCCAATCGCATCGAGGCGGTATTCGCTGATGCCACCCGCCGGCGGGCCAGGTTGATTGCCCGGACCGAAACCTATGGAGCGGCTAATTATGGAACGTTCTTGGGGGCACAAGCGGGTGGATTCGGGTGGAAAATGTGGATCACTTCTCGCGATGCCCGAGTAAGAGAATCCCATCGAATTGACGGCCAAGTGAAACGAATCAACGAACCGTTTGAACTTGGTGATGGACGCCGGATGATGTTCCCCCAGGATTTCAACGAACGGTGCATCCATCGGCCCATGAAACGTAATCCGTATCAGAAACCCCGCAAACCCCAGGCCAGACCTCCAACTCGGCGGCCGGTACCACCCGAGGGGTTGGATTTTTCCGACATCCCTTGGGGCCGTCCGGAAAATTTACGCCCTACACTGCCGTCGAGGGAGGTGATCCGCAATATTCCCGATACCCGCGAGCGGTTTTTGAAATATCGGGAAAAATTATATTGGGAATTTCGAAAGAAACGAGACACATTAGTGATGCAGAGGAACAATTTGCAAAGAAAAATGGAAGAATTATGGGAAAGGAGGTTGCCTGATCGGGAAATGATGCGGTTGCAATTGGAAATTGAGGATCAAATGGAGGCCATAAATGAAAAGATTTGGGATCTGCGGGATGAATATACACGAAAGTTGGTTTTGGATTTTTTGGATGCTGTCAAACCACCTCAAGGAGTCCCCCACGGAAAATTGGTCCTCGAAACTGCGGAGGCTAAAACGAAAGCTATGCGGACATTTGTGAATTTTGCAAAGGAAGTAGAGTCACGGTTGAAGTTACTCATCCCTGAGGGGGAATTTGTAAAATTGAAGATTGATATCCGTCGGGGGTTGGGACGAGCGTTTTATGACCCCAACAAGGCGGCAATAGTAGTTTATGAATCTGACAATTTAGCTTCTTTAATACATGAAATCCAACACGGACTTGAAGACAAAATAACTGGATTGCGAGATTTTGTCCGTGATTACTATTCCGAGCGGATTGCAGGTGGAAAACGTATTGCAATTCCGGGATTTTCACGAGAATATTATATTACTGGCAGCCCACCTTGGGTGAATCCCTATCAAGGCAAAGATTACAATATGGTGGCGTTTGAAGTATTGACCATGGTGTGGTCATCTATGGGTGAAAGTTTTAATGTAGTTATTAACGCGGATACACGGAGAATAATTGAAGATGATGCAGAAGTTTGGAAACTTTTCATTGCAACAATGAGGGGGTGGTGGCAATGATCCGATTCGAATTTCTCCCAACTGGGGACCGGTTTCGGGTGGAATTCCCGGGGCCGAAAGTGAGAATTGAAACCAATCCAAGTGAAAAAGTCAAGATGTATGTGAATACATGGATTCGGCTGGCCCAATTGGATGGGAATCCGGCTGTTTCAAAAACGGAACAACTGGCAAACCACATTCGATCTCATGCGTTGATGATGGTTCTGGAAACCGATACAGCGGATGAGGAGGGAGGCAATATATATTGATGCACTATTTTGAACTTTCTGTTCATGATAGTGTAATTTTTGTTTGCTTTTTCAAAATTTTGCCCATATTTTTCTTTGGGATGAAAGGAATTTGGGTAACAACAGGGATGTTGGTGGTATTTTTGACATGTTCGGATCTGGATTCACCACCGTATGGATATGGAACCCCACCCGGGCAATACCCATCTGATAGGTTTTCAGATGATGATTCCCGGAATGGGGGGGACCCTTTGCCCAAGATGCCCCCCTCACTGGTGGTGGATGTCCTTCCCGATACCACCCATATACACATTCACGGAGGGAAACCATGCAGAAAATCAAATTCTGCGATGTCACGAAAGTAAAATCCCCGGATGAGGGAATTATCACCTTCACCCTGACTCGTCGGGTGAAAGACCGAGATGGGGATATTGTGGAACCTACCGGCGCGGTTTTGGATGCCTACAGGAAGAACCCGGTGGTGTTGTGGGCTCATGACTTGCGGCGACCTCCTATTGGGAAAATCCTCCCCGATACCATCGAAATCAACCGCAATCGGATTACCGCCGATGTTCAGTTTGATCTGAATGACGAATTTGCCCGGATGGTGTTTCAGAAATATTTGGATGGGTTTTTGAAAGCCGGCTCTATCCGATTCATCCCCCTGGAATACGAAGAAATGGTAGACAAAGATGATGAATCCCGCCGGTTGCGACCAGGGTATCTGATCAAAAAGTGGGAACTTCTGGAATTCAGTGCGGTACCTGTTCCGGCGAATCCGGCAGCATTAGCTCGGGATGCGGACGATGAATTCATCCGCAAATGCCATGAAGCCATCAATCCGGTGGTAGGTGAATCCATTTCGGAATCTTGGGATGATATAGCTCTGGCATGGGCAAAATCCATCGAATCTAATGATGATGTGACATATACCTCCACTACGGCACCAGATGGGATAGTGCGGATTCCCTGGAGCAAACAGGGAGATGAACTTGGGATTACAATAGAAGATGACTTTGAAGAAATGACCATGGGTAAGGTGGTGGAACGGTTGGAAAAGCTTCAGGATATGGTGGATGAGTTGCGGGAAATGGTACAGATGATTATTGAATCCGACCAAAAATCCGTGGTAGCATTTTCAGCCACTCCAACAGCACCAGAATCCACCAACTGGGACAAAAACGTTGCCCTGACCCGGGTGCGCAAGTGGGCATCCAGTGATGGTAGTGGAGACAAAAACAAAATCAACTGGGCAAAATACCGTCGGGCATTCGCATGGTATGACCCGGCAGATGCGGAAAATTTTGGAGCTTACAAACTCCCCCACCACGATGTTCGGGATGGAGAATTGGTGGTGGTATGGGCTGGTGTTCGGGCAGCAATGGCAGCCCTTATGGGTGCCCGGGGTGGAGTGAACATTCCCGATTCCGACCGGCGAGGTGTATACAATCATCTTGCCCGGCACTACAAACAATTCGACAAAGAACCCCCAGATTTCAAGTCGGTGGAACTGCTGGACAGTCAGGACGAAATGATTCTGGATGAAATTTTGCGTGACCCGAAAACCTTCGATGTCATCGTTGAGCGGGTCATGGAAATCATTGGTGAAAACCACAAGGAGGATGATACGGATGTCTGAAGATTTGAGAACCCGTGAGCAACTGATTGAAGAAATTTCGGCAAAAATTGCCGCGCGGGTGAAACAACTCAAGAATGACGGGCAAGACCCAAATACCGATGAGGCCATCAAACGAATGATGGAACACCTGAAAGAAGAAACCAAAGCCGCTGTCCGGCAGGCGTTTGAGGAGGGAAAACTGGATGATGGAGACGATGATGTGGTGGTGACTCAGCCCACCCGTAAAGGGGATGAATTTGCTGCTGGGGATGAAGATCGGATCTTAGATAGGGGGAATTTCAACCCCTATGACATCCATACACCGGTGGCGAAAATTCTGTTGCCCAAACGGGTGTTGGCGAAGTATTACCCTGACCGCACGGTGGAAGCCATTGAGGAATTCAAGGAACTGAATGATCAGTTGTATTTGGTCGGGAAATTGTTGGCTACGGCCCGGGGTGTACCGTATGAAACGGCAGTGCGTACATCCAAAACCTATGCCGTGGTGCAAAACCGCCTGAAAACCGATGCCGAATTGCGCAAGGCTCTGTACACCACCGGAACCGGGGCCGGTGCGGAGTGGATCCCCACAGGATTCAGTTCCCAATTGTTGGAAAAGATCCGTCTGGAACTTCGGGTGGCCGGGTTGTTTGTGGTGGTCAATATGCCTACCAACCCGTACAAATTCCCGGTGCAGTCCAGCGGTGCCAACAGTTACTTGATTCCGGAAGCGACCACAGATTCTCCACCGAAATTCACAGCTACCACTCCCGGAACGGCAAACTTCGAATTCAACGCCAAAAAAATCGGGGCCCGGATTCCGTTCAGTGAAGAATTGAACGAAGATTCCATCATCAACATGTTGGATTTCACCCGAGATGAACTGGCGGTGGCCATCGCTGAAGGTGTGGAAGATGCCATCCTGAATGGGGATGATTCCACCACCCACATGGACAGTGACGTAACCGCATCCAACGACCGCCGGAAGGCATTCAAGGGGTTGCGATATTTTGCCCTGAACAATGCGGGGACATCTACATTGGATCTTGCCGGTGGTGCTCCGTCACTGGGGAATCTGCGGAATCTGCGAAAACTTCTGGGCAAGTATGGTGTGAACCCCAAAAACTTGGCTTTTGTGATCAGTGCCAGTGAGTACATCAAGTTTCTGGACATCACTGAGGTGAAAACGGCCGATGTATTCGGTGCACAGGCTACGGTGTTGAATGGTCAACTGGCGGCAATTGATGGGATTCCAATTTTTGTGTCGGAATTTGTTCGGGAAGACCTAAATGCTTCTGGTGTGTACGATGGGGTGACCACCAACCGGACGGTCATCTACTTGCTCGACAAACGGGGATTCATGATGGGACAACGTGGTGGTGTGACCATCTCCACCTACCAGGATGTGGAAACCGATCAGATCAGTGTTATCGCCAAATATCGAGTGGCCTTTAAAGATCCGTATGATGCAACGTCCAGCTCCAACATCCAAGCGGTGTTGGGGATCAATGTGGCCTACTGATCCTGACCAATGCTCCGAGCCGTTGGTGTCCACTCCATGGTGGACACCAACACCATAAAAACCATGGAGGTGAAACCGGTGAAAACCAAGTTGTTGAAATTTCGAGCTACAGACCACCACAAAACCCACACTCATCCATCCGGGTTGATATTTTTCGATGGGGATGAAATTGAAGTGGATACTGAAATTGCTGATCAGTTGTTGCGGGATTTTCCCAAAAATTTCACCGATGTGAGAGCGGAAGCGAAAAAGGTTGTAGAACGGGGAAAGAAAAAGAAGGGTTCAGTGGAGGTTGCACCCGACAAGTCTGTGGATGAATCGAAAACTAAAACTAAATGAACTTCGGGCAGGAAGTCGGGAGACACCGGTGACCCACTGGCAGGGAAGCTGGTTCCCCTACGGAAGGGGGTGGGCACCGGAAAACATGAGGAGATGATGCTATGCCAACACAAGCTGTGAATTTGTACACATCGGATGTCACCATTGCGGCTGGTGGAACCTATACCACTGATTCCCGGGAATTTGATGTGTCTGATGTGGACACAGTAGCCATTCAAATCCGGGCTACCGGGGACAATGCTGCATCCGCCGGAAAGGTGCAGGCAAAAATTGTGGCCAGGGTGAATGATGTATATTCCACTGAAATTTTTGACATTGTGGAAGTGAATTTAAATGGAACAGCACAGGTGGTATCTCCCCCATTTTTGTTGAACGTCCGGGGGGTGATGTCTTTGAAGGTGACTGAAATTGTGAACACGGATGCCACCTATGGTGTTTCCGGTGTGAATGTAGTTATCGGGAAAACCATCATCTGAGGCGGTCATGTCCAGGGGAGGACGACGATTTTTGAACAGCCGATATAACACCCGTGTAGAACTTGAGACTGTAGTAGCACCAGAATCCCGTCCGGTGAAACCTCAGACTCGCCCGGAAGTTCCCCGGATCTGTTCCCACCCTCGATCAACGTCCCGATTTATCCCCCGTTTGGGTGGAGCGTTGAAATTGCTCATCGACCCTCGTCGGGAGATTGGATTGAACCCTGTCGCGGCGAGTGAAGCGTTGGGTTCGAATGTGTTGGTGAATGGGGGTTTTCATGATTTTACCATGGAAAATGATGCCAACACGGTGGGACACTGGATTTTTGATTCGGTTTTCAATGTGGAAAATGGAGGTGGGGGGTATATTGGAGAAGATTGGTCACAGGGTGGAGCAAATTATGGGACCGAACTGGTTTCAAATGGTGATTTTTCAGCAGATTCAAATAATGATGGGCTTGCGGACAGTTGGTCCGTTGCTGGTTCGCAACCAGTTGTCACTGAAATTATTAATGGTGCGCAACGGGTTAAGGCTGGAGGTAATGTTATTCAGTCTATGGTAATAACACAAACTGTTAGTGGAAATGCAAGTGCTATTTACTGTTTGAGATTTGATTTGATTGAGTGGACTTATCCTGTTCAGGTTGCCGTAAGGGATTCAGTCGATGGCACCTATTTTGTTAATTGGGTGTCAATACCCTCGGCTGGTAGCTGGGAACTGGTGTTTTCAACTCCTGCAACTATTTCTGGTGGGTTGAAAATATTGTTTGGCAATTATGGAAATGTGTTTGATCCTGGTGATTATTTTTCGATAGACAACGTTACCTTAAAACAGTTGACAAATGGAAATCATTTAATCCATGGTGGGTGGAGTTTTGCAAACCAAGTTGATTCACAGTTGACCGGCTCGAATCCCGCTTATGAGAATGGTAATGCATTGCAGTTTGATGGTATAAATGATTATTTCTATGTTCCTGCGGCGCAGGCAACGGCATTTAATCCCGGTACGGGTGATTTCACTGTAGAGTGTTGGATTGTGATAGGTAATGTAGACGGATATCGTCATACCATTATTGCTAAAGGAGCAAATTCTGGACCAACAGCTGTAAGTTGGGCAATTTGGGTCGCCGAAACAGGAGCAATTCGGGTTTATGTGAGTGATGGAACTACAACGTGGGTTGATTTTACCACGACCCAGACTTATTCACAAGGTCAGAAGCTTTACATTGCCTTTGTTGCAGACAGGGACGGAGCACAAAAATTGTTCGTAAATGGGGTTCTGACCAATTCACAATCTGTAACTAATACTACGGATTTAACGAATACGGAAAATCTTGTGATCGGATATCCGAAGGGAGGGGAGCAGAAATATTTTAATGGTGAAATTGCTGAGATTCGTTACTCGAATGTTGCCAGAACAGACGATGAAATAAAACAAAGCTACGGCCTGGCAAACGGTTGGAAGTATTGGAACACAGCAGGAACAACTCCGGAAAATTCAAACTTTTCCCAAAAGAGCATTAGTGATGGAACCAACAACAACTTGATCTACAAGAACTTTAATGTAGAGCAAAATAAACTTTACCGGCTTGACTTAGTGGCTGAAACCAGTAACGGATTTTATGCTGATTTCGACATCGGTGTATTTACTTATGGGTGGGCTACAATTTTTAACAGGGAGAAGGTCAAAACAAAGGATGCACCGGAACGAATAACGATGTATTTCAATTCCGGTGCAAACAACACGTTAAGAATAAGGTTGGGATTCAGTGAATTTGTCAGTTGTTTTTTCAAAGTCGATTCCATCCAAATTCGTCCGGTGGTAAGTGCAAAACAACCCCCGAATTTCGTGGAGGATTTCACCTATGCGGGAGCAAAATATGTTAAAATCACTTCAGCAAACCAACAAATACAATCAACATCCCAACTATATACAAATTCCACAAAAACAACCTACTATTGGGGTGATGGTGTAAGTTTGGAGGCAGTGGGGGATTTTCGGGTGATTGGTGGGAACCATGGGTTGTTGAATGGATCAATGGAATCAACTCAACCAAAACACCCTGCGGCGTTTGAATGTGATGGAATTGATGATTACGGTGATTTGAAGGAGCAGATCCTTTTGGGAGGAAATGATTTCCTTTTGTTTTTTTGGGTGAAAACATCAGCAACAACCAGTGGTAATGGATTGATAGTATGGCGGCGAAATGATGCCAACAACTACGCTGCTGTTTTCTGGCTTCCGTATGGTGGCAGTGGGGGTGTCCAGCGGTTTGGATTTTCAAACGATGGCTCAACAGCTGTAAATTTCTATTCTGATACACCTGTAAACAATGGAAAATGGCATTTCGTTTGTGTTGTAGGAGACCAGGCGAATGGTGAAATCCGCTTTTATATCGATGGAAAACCAGATGGATCATCAACCGGGTTGACAACTTTCACACGGGAAAAATCTCTGATTGTTTTTGCTTCCGAATGGGCCGGTAGTATTGCGTCATTTTATGAAGGCGAAGCTGGGGTTGGAGGGGTGTATGTTTTCGACACCTGGCCACTGTCGAGACTCATTGGGAGTGAAGAAAAATTGATTTCGTTCATATATGGACAGACCAAAATTTTCTATGGGGATTGATATGGGTGAAAATGAAAAAATCAAACCGTCCCCAACTGGTGGGAATGGTTCCAAAAAAGATGAAGATCACGGGAAACCCAAGAAGAAGAAACGCAAGGAAGACGATGAATTTATGAATGATGTAGATTGGCTGGTGAACACCACTAATGTGATTGAGGTGGAAGAAGGCCGGGAAAAGGAATTCTGGCGGGAAATTGTCCGCAAAATTCGGGCAAAAGTGCGCAAAGTAAAACGACAAGCAAAAGATGTTCCTCCGAAATTTCGCGGGTATATTACGTATCCAAAATCGTACTACGACAAGCTTTTTCGGGGGAACGGTGAACCCAAACAAAATTTGAAAAACTGGGAGCGCAAAATTGCTGCTATTGAATGGGAGGATGTCCGGAAAAATATGGGAGGGAACAAAGGAATATTTGAAGTGTGGTTTTCAGAGGCTGAGCGGGATGAATTTCTGAATGACACCAAAGGAGACAAAAACATTGACAGCTCGTTTCGGCGGGCAACGGGAGAATCTGATGGTATCGATGAATACCGCGATGCTATCAACAGTGATCCAGACTGGAATCCACCGGAGGAATAATGCATTATGGCACTACTGAAATGGGGAGTGAATCCTTTTTTTGGCCACCACATTCTCCGGGTGATTTCCCGACTGGATTCGGTACACCAGCGGGTGGTGGGTCGAGAAATGATTATCACATCGGCAAATGATGGCAAACACGGGAGAAATTCTCTGCATTACAAAGACCGGGCAATTGACATTCGTACCCGTGATTTGCCACATGAAAAAATTACTGCCCTTGCGGCAGCTTTGCAAATGGAACTTGGGGATGATTGGGATGTGGTAGTTGAAAAAACACATATTCATGTGGAATTCGACCCGAAAATTTGAGGTGTTGAAATGAAACAGTGGTTAGGAATTTTTGTAGTGGTTTTAGTGTTGGTGGCATTGGGGATCGGTTTGTTGACCCAAACGGCCGCTCACACATACATCATTACGTGGTCTGCAAACACAGAACCGGATATGAAAGAATACCGGCTTTACATTTGGGAAGGTGCCGACACCACTCAATCCCCGTTTGAGCCCGGGATATCTGGCAACAGCTACCAACAACATTTTGTGAAAACTATTCCTCATCAATTTGGGGTAGATACCATCACTACCACATATGATGCGATTCAGAATGGTGAATGGATTCAAGCTGCAGTGGCAGCGGTTGATTCAGCAGGAAACGTCTCTGGTGTTGGGGTATCAAATTTTCTCAGGAAAGTAGATACCACTCCCCCAACACCACCCAAACAGGTCAAAGTATCGGAGGGATAGTCATGCGTATCGGTTGGCACTTTGTTTTGACGCTTTTTGGATCCGTCATTTTTGGATTGGCCTGGGCATGGGTGATTCATTCTGGCACTTTGTGTTCATTCACACCGCCCTTGGCAGCATTTGCATCGGTGGTGATGACAACACTGGTACTTTTTGCCTTGCATGGGTGGAATGAATCTCAACAGGCTATTGATCCCGATCTGGTGAAAAAATACGGGAATTGGAAAGCATTTGTGAAGGATTCCCGGGCCGATTGGCGGGAATTTTACATTGGATTGTTTTTGGGGATTTTTGTGTTTTTGATCGTGTATCTGTTCATTTGGTGAGGGTTGCAGGATGGACGCATTTCTTCAGGAATTCAGTCTCAAGTTGATTGTATCGTTGGCAACCGGAATCATTTTTATGGCGGCAACAAACACCATTGGGTTTTTCATTGCTGTAGGCCGACGGATGAAGCACATGGATAAGAACGTCCGCAAAATGCAACAACGGCTCGATGAAATTTACGGGTGGACAAATGATATGAATACCCGCATCTCCAACCCCGACCACTGGGGTCTTGGTCAATCGGAGGCAGTGGAAATCCTGAAGGAAATGAGCACCAAAATTGATGAACTCAACAAAAATATGATTCGGTTGCTCACTATTGTTGAACGGAACGGATTGAGGGTACGATGATATATTCCATCGTCACATTGGAAGAGTTGAAAGAGTGGTTGAAAATTTCAGGGAGTAGCCATGACACATTCTTGAAATCCCTTCAACAAGCGGTCACCGAAGTGGTAGAACGGTATTGCGGTCACCGTTTTATTACCCGTCGGTGGATTGAGGATTTGGATGTAATCAACCCTCAACAG
>Ga0256830_1002659_pt1 | contig 11590 bp, 10 predicted proteins | sample 128326metaG_FD_190537 | JGI IMG/M metagenome (GOLD analysis project Ga0256830, IMG submission 190537) | Hydrothermal vent microbial communities from Lau Basin, Pacific Ocean - 128-326 | ecosystem: Environmental > Aquatic > Marine > Hydrothermal vents | place: Pacific Ocean: Lau Basin | collected...
CTATTGGTTGCGCATCCTGCGCTCGGCACTAATGGCGAATGACATGTCGAGGTAGTCTTTCGCCAGGTTGTCGGGAACGTCCGGCCAGAGATTCATGTCGACAAGCCTCTTTGCCATCTCGGCAAGGTCGGTCTCGCTGGCTACCATGTTGGTGTAGCTTATCCAGTCGGGTGGCGTTGTCAGCACCTTCTCGAATATGGCCGCCGACGAGCCGGTGTATTCCTCGCCTATCACCGCGGCCTGATGCGGGTTGTTTTCTATGAACTCTCCGCTTCGTACCAGTTGGTCGACGAGCGCTTGCAGGTTTTCCGGTTGTTCGGCAATGAATGAGTTGGCCGCAAGGAACACGTGATCCATGTGGTCCTTCCAGATCTGCGGGGAGATGGTGGCCATCCATCCCACGCCCATGCTCACCGACTTGTTTGCCTCGGGCTCGCCGACCACGAAGCCGTCGATTTCGCCATTGCGCAGGGAGTTGATCATGTCCCGCGGCGGCATGCCGAGCACGGTAATATTGTCAAGCGGCACCCCGTGTTGCTCGAGCACCATGTGCAGCAACACATTGTGTTGTGAGTAGATGTGCGGTACCGCAATGATGCGTCTCGTGTCCCGAAGCGCGGCGACGGATTTGATCTTGCTCGACAGCACGAAGCCGTTGCCATTGCGGTTGGCCATCAGCACTATCCTGCCGGGGAAACCCTTGCGAATGAGGTTCATTGCGAGCGGCGACAGGATGAAGGTCCCGGCAAGCTTTCCGGACTCCATGTCGGCAATCACGTCGTTCCAGTCGTGGTTTTGTATGGTATGAAGCTGGAAGCTCTTCAGCTGATCCTGGAATCGCTTTTCGACGATGGCCAGCGGCAAGTGGCCGCCACAGATGAGGCGGCCGATGTTTATCGTCTGCAATGGCCCGGCCTTCGGACCGGCTGTGTCGTCACCGGAGAGATCGCAGGAGGCCAGTGTCGTGACAACAAGGCCAAGGAAAAGGCCAACCACGGTCCTGCGTAAAAGCGGGCGCCAGGTAAAGGATGTGTGCATGGTGACAGCCACCTTGGTTTGAAAAAACGGCCGTGCGCCGCGTTGGAGTAACAGGGTTTGTCGTGTCGACGTTCCCCGGGCCGCCGGTGCCCTTTGTCGTTTATCTTGTGCGCTTGGGGCCACCGCGCGATTTCGTCGCGGATGCCCGGCCGGGTGCCCCCCCAGGCTTGCACGTTGAATCCCAACGATGCGGACGGGCCGACACGCGAGTGCACGGTGGCCGGCGTCGCGCATTCCAGACAGTCAATGTAGCGGCCGGCGGGGCGTGTTTCTTTACCGAGCCGCAGCAAGAAATCGCCGGCTTGTCCGAGCATTGAACTGGGATTCTGCGCCGCTGGTGGCGGCGTCAGGCCAATGCCATTGAGCCGGCCATGCGATGCGCCGACAATGCAAACCGGAGCGCGATCGAGGCCCGGTGACACGACGTGACAGATTTGTGAAGCCCGGCGCGTTGTTGTCTAAAGTTCCGCCTCCCATTTGTCGCTATACGTGGTGATAGTCGAAACGAGCCTGGGAGGGGTTCCCATCAGTATCCTGTCCGTGAAATTGGTAGATGCGCTGCCGCAAATGCCGTTGATACCGCAGATCATTCGTTCCTTTGCGGGGTCCGAAGACCAGTTCGATCTGATCGGTTTCGTCGATGCCGTGGAGAAGGAGCCCAGTGTGACCGCCAGGCTGGTGGGCCATGCCAATTCAGCGTTCTACCACACCGGCCGCGAGGTGAGGTCGGTGAAGGAGGCCGCGATTCGTCTTGGCCTGGTTCAGACCAAGAGGGTGGTGCTCACGTTGCTGCTCGCCGAGCAGTTCGACGGTCGCCGCTGTGCACCCTTTTGTCCGGCCGTGTTCTGGATGAACACCATGTTACGGGCCCAGTTCACCAAGCACCTGCTGGATTATTCGCCGGCCCGGGAGCGCCTGAGCGAGGAATACATGTACTGCCTGTCATTGGTCAGCGACCTCGGCCTGTTGCTGGTGGTCAGCCAGCACCCTGAACAGCTGGCACCGGCATTCGATCGTGACGCCGACGGAATCGGGTCGCTCAATCAGGGCATCAGGGCCCTGTTCGGTGGCCGCGGTATTCACTATTTCAGCGCACAACTGTGCGAGTTCTGGGGCTTGCCGGACTGCTATATCGATTCGTACATGGGCCTCGAGGACGAGGAGCGCAGCGGCTATTGCGCCGACCAGGTCTCGCTGCTGAAGCTCGCGGACTACATGCGCAAGCGAGAGCCGAGCGGCGACGATGAAAGCACCGACATCGTGGGATACGGTTTTGCCCTGAGCAAAAAAGATGTCGAACAGGTATACCGCAGTGTCGACAAGCAGCGGCGCATGATCAAATCCCTGGCCGAATACATGTGTTGAGCGCAATGAAAGCCCCCAATGACAAACGGGACGCGACCCGTGAAAAGACCTGTTCGCTGGCCAGTGTGCCGGTGACCCAGCTGGTTCACGAACTGCGCACACCGCTGGGCGCGGTGATGGGCTACTGCCAGTTTGCGCTGGAAATGGCCGAGGCCAGGCAGGAAACGGATATCGCCAACGAGATAAAGACCTCGCTGCGCGCCGCACAGCACCTTTCGCGCCTGGTGTCCGACATGCTGGACCTGTCCAGGATCGAAAGCGGCAACGTGGAACTGTCATTGCAGGATATCAAGCTGCGCGACCTGTTCTGTGAGATTTCGGTGGTCATGGACCCGCAGATCGAGGCTAACGACAACCGGCTGGTCTTTGTCGGCCAGGACGACGACACCAGGCTGGTGTCCGACTCGTTGCGGCTGACCCAGATCCTGGTCAACCTGGTGAGCAATGCGAACAATCATACCAAGGGTGGCGTGATCACCGTGCGGCATGAATTCGGGGAGTCCGGCGGTGTCACCGGGGACGTGTTCAGCGTATCCGATACAGGCTGCGGCATGCGCCCGGCAAAACTCGCCACCATCTTCGAACCCTTCGAGCAGGACGTGGATGCGCGCGTGCGTTCCAACCCTGGCTCCGGTCTGGGGCTGACCATCACTCGCGCACTGTGCGACTTGCTGGGGGGCAACATCACTGTCACCTCCATCCATGGCGAAGGCTCCACGTTCACCGTGGTGCTACCCAGCGCCCAACTCGTTCCCGACAGCGACTGACCCGCTTCCCCGCCGGCCGCTTGTACGGCGCGGCTTTAGTGTATATCGTGGCCCCCGGCACACGCTGAACAGCGAACGGAGGCGATCATGAGTGTGGTACCAGGGAACCCGCGCACGGTGCTGGTGGTACATGGCGTGCAGACCGGCAACAACGACGATCAGCAACAGCAGGAACAGATCGACGCACTGATCAGAAACCGGCTAGGTAGCATCCCGCTGGAATTCCAGGCCGAGATGTTTCGCTACGAGGATATCAACGACGAGGCGCAGGCGCTGTACAGCAGGCTGGTGAGCCTGCTGGCGGCCACCCCGGCCGGCTCCTACGTGGCACGGCAGGCGCTGGACCTGGTCGGCGACGTGGTGAGCGCCTATCTCGATACCAGCACCGCATCGGAGATTCGCGACAGCCTGCGCGAACACATCCTCGATATCTTCGATATCGGCAACCCCTGTTACCTGGTGGCCCACAGCCTGGGCAGCATCTACGCATTCGACGTGGTGAATGACCTGATGCGTGATCGCGCGTTTTTCGATCGCCAGTCGAGGCGCAGCTGGCCGGTGCAGGGCCTGGTGACCCTGGGTTCGCCGCTGGGGCTGGAGATGTTCCAGTCACCGCGGCGCGCGCAGGTGACCAGCCTGGGAGCGGGCGACAAGTGGTTCCGCTGGCTGAATTTCTGGGACCGCACGGACCCGGTGGTATCCGGCAAGATCTTCGGCGCCGGGCAGCCGGGCTTCGATATCGTGGAGCATTACCAGTCGGACTCACCGATGCAGGGCTGGGTGATCCGCGATCGCGTGGTGGATACCGGCAAGGTCTGGTTGCTGGCGCACGTGGCCTACTGGGACCATCCGATGGTGGGTGACGGCATCGTCGACATGATCACGAACTGATGACGGCAGGGACGACCAACCATGAATAGATATACACGGACAGTACTCCCGCTCCTGATGCTCGGCCTGCTCAGCGGCTGTGCCACCTACGTGTACCAGGGTGCCATCACCGCGCCGGATTCCGACGGCGTACCACGTAAGGCAGTGCTGTACTGGAGCAAGACCGATCCGCTGCTGGGAGCCCCCAAGGCCGACATGGCCCACCTGCGCATCGCCTGCGGTGCGCTGATGGTCTATGAGAACCGCGAAGACGGCGTGGTATTCCGGGGGCAGGCAGGGCGCGACAGGCGGATGTCCGGCGAGCCGGCGAGCGTGGACGGTTTCGAGTGCGGGCGCCTGCTCGGCAAGCGCTCACTGCTGGAGGTCGGAGCGGGGCCGCTGGAACTCACCCTGCACTGCGCGCCAGTGAGCAACGAGTTCAGCGTGCAGAAACTGCGCTACCTGAAGGCACGGGAGCAGCCGTACCGGTTCGATATCCGCGAATCGAAGACATGGAGCCTGTTCGGGGCCGTGCCCGAGCTGCCACCGCCGCCGCCCTGTGAAACGCCGGCCGGGAAACGATGACCAGAAGGCTCAGATCCAGTTGCCGGACCAGCGCCTGCTGAGGCGCTGCCATAGCGTATCGATATCGTCGTCGAACAGGATCGACGGGTCCGTATGCACCACCAGCCAGTCACCGCGGGCTATCTCACCCTGTAGCTGCGACGGCGCCCAGCCGGCGTAACCGGCGAAGGTGCGGGTGCTGCCGGCAATGGCCTGGTCGAAGGCGACCTTCGCGGTGGCGAAATACACGTTGCTGGCGATATGGTGCATGCCCCGTGTCGGCGTCTGGGTGCGTGCGAGCACGAAGATCGCATTGGTGCCCACCGGCCCGCCGAGAAACAGCGGGCTGGCCTGCTGCGGGCGCTGTTTCAACTGGGGAAACAGTTTCTTTACCGGGATATCCGTTGGGCGGTTCACCGCCAGGCCGGTCGCGCCCCGATTGCTGTAGTGGGTGAGCAGGATCACCGTCTGCTCGAAACTGGTGCCGTGAAGCTGGTCGGTCGCCACCAGAAAGACGCCGGATTTCTGATCGGAAGGGCCATGGGGAGGGGCGTCGGGACTACCGTGGGGGGAGCGGAACGGAACGGCGTCGGCCCCGGCTGCCAATGGCCAGCCCCACAATGAAAGCACCAGCAGGAGCAGCAGCCACGGCGCCCTGCCGGCGTGGCTGGCCGGTTTAGTGCTGGTGCCTGAACCTTCCTTGTTCCGCATGTGTCGCTCCCGCCGGTTCGATCCGCGGCCCGGGCTGGAACGCGGTGTATGGACAGTATAGCGGAGTTGGTGCGGACCGCTACGCAGCCTCGATGTTGTAGGTTTCGCCGTCGCGGGCCGCCGTCGCCGCCTCGACGGAGCGATTCAGCAGCAGCCGCGCGTCGTCCCCCCGGCTCCACGAGCTGACGCCGAAACAGGCCTCGGCGCGCCGGGTCTCGCTGTCGTCTACCTGTACCTGGAGGTCGTGCAATATGCTGCCGATCTTGCGCGACAGGGCCACGGCCGCGTCGCGGTCGGTCTCGGGCAGAACCAGCACGAACTGGCCGGAGTCGATGCGTCCGACCAGGTCGGCCCAGCGCAGCTGGTCGCGCAGCAGCTGGCTGACCGCGACCACCATCTTGTCGGCGGATACCTGGCCAAAGTCCTGCTTGATGCGATCGAGGTTGGTGACTTCCATGGTCACCACCGACAGCGGATTCTGGTAACGCCGGCTGCGGGTCACCAGCGGCTCCAGGCTGCCGATGATCGCGTGCTGGTTCAGCAGCCCGCTGATGGGCTCCACGGTATTGTGGGTCTCCAGTTGCTGGGCGAGATAATTGCGTTCCTTGCGCAGACCCTCTTCCTCGGTGACATCCAGGTAGCATACGGCCTGGCGGCCATCGATCAGATTCTGCGGGCAGCGCATCACCAAGCGGCCGGGCGCGATCGGGTAGGGGCCGGGGCCGGTGGGCGCGCAGGACGGATCCTCGCAGTTCAGCAGTGCCGCCTCAGGACGCCCCAGCAATTCACGGCCGGAGCCGTTGCCCGCCCAGTTGGCCAGGGTCTCGTTGCACCAGAGCAGCAGGCCCTCGTCGTCGATGATCGCGATGCCAATGGGCGCGTCGGTGAGTATGCGTCGCTGGGTCTCGGGGCTGGGGGTGTACATGTGGCTGTTCTCCTTTGAGGCCGCCTGCGTTTGACCGGGCCAGGCAATGACGACGGCCGAGTGGGTTCCCTGAATGGCGCCGGGGTTTCGGCAGGGGTCGCTGGGGAAGCTAACCGGCTGTTTTTCCGGGTTTTTACTGTTCCGTTGGCGACTTGTCCGATGGGTCATGCACCTATCAGCGGTAGCATGGAGGGAAACTTTAGGACCTTCAACCCTGCCTTGCAGGCTCAACAAATCGCCGCCGCTGCCGAAGCATTATTGGGCGGTTGTGGCGCGTTGGTTCGGTTTCTCGCGGTGGCGCCGGCCAGGGGATCCCGGGCGTGGAACCGGGGCCGGAAATCAATAACGAAAACAGGCAGACCGACGGCGCGGTATCGATGACGGCAAACGACAAGTACGACGCAGAGGACGGACAGCTGGACGTGCGGGCAGCGCGCAAGCGCTTCCTCGCGATCAACCGTGACCGGCTGCGCCGAACCGCGGAGGCGCTGCGCTACCGCACCCGGGACTTCCTGGACCTGCTGCCGCTGCTGTTCCACATCAATCACGCGATGCTTCCCGGCTTCGTCAGCAAGCAGACCCCGGCCGGCATCGCAGACTGGTCGCCGACCAAGAAAAGCCTGGAGGCCGGCAAGCGCATCGCGAAGAGTTTCGACTACAAGAAACGCGCACTGCGCACCTACGACATCCAGTCGATCTTCCTGATGGGCAGCGTCGGCACCATCGCCCATTCCGAACGCAGCGACTTCGACATCTGGATCTGCCATCGCCCGGATCTGTCCACGGAGCAGCTCGAACAGCTGCAACAGAAATGTTTAGGCATCGAGCAATGGGCGGATTCCGTCGGACTGGAGGCGCATTTCTTTCTGATGGACGCGGAAAAATTCCGCGCCGGCACCGTGGTGGAACTCAGCAGCGAGAGCAGCGGCAGCACCCAGCATCATCTGCTGCTGGAGGAGTTCTACCGCACCAGCCTGCTGGTGGCCGGATGTTACCCGATCTGGTGGCTAGTGCCGCCCCACGAGGAGGCCAACTACGGCGCCTACGTGGAGCGGCTGCTGCGCCAGCGATTCATCCCGGCCAGCGAGGTCATAGACTTTGGCGGCCTCAGCGAGATACCGGCGGAGGAGTTCTTCGGCGCCGCGTTGTGGCAGGTGTACAAGGGCATCGACTCGCCGTACAAGTCGGTGCTGAAGATGCTGCTGATGGAAGCGTATGCCGCCGAGTACCCCCATAGCGACCTGCTGAGCCTGCGCTTCAAGCGCGCAATATACAATGGCGTCACCGATCTCGATGCGCTGGACCCCTACGCGATACTGATGGAAAAACTGGAGCAGTATCTCGAATCGCGAAAAGAGACCGAGCGCCTGGAACTGGTGCGGCGCTGTTTCTATTTCAAGGTAGCGCTGCCGCTGAGTCGGCGCGCGCGGGTCAACGAGAGCTGGCGCGGTGAGCGCATGAAGGAGATTACAGATAGCTGGGGTTGGAGCGATGCCCAGTTGCAGACGCTGGATTCGCGTGCCGCGTGGAACGTGCACCGCGTGCTGAAGGAGCGTCGCATCCTGGTGGACGAGATAACGCACAGTTATATGTCGTTATCCCGATTTGCACGCAGCCAGTCCAGCGTGGCGCGCATCGAACAGAAGGATCTCAATGTGCTTGGGCGCAAGCTGTATGCGGCGTTCGAACGCAAGGCCGGCAAGATCGAACTCATCAATCACGGCATATCGGACAACATCGTCGAAAGCCACATCACCATCATCCAGGGCAAGAGCCAGGCCGAGGAGTCGTGGAACTTCTATCCCGGCCTGGTGGATGACAAGGAGCCCGGCAGTGCGCTGAAACGCGCACGCAGCGTGGTGGAGTTGCTGGCGTGGTGCCATTTCAATCGCCTGATCGGCGTACGCACCATCATCTCGCTGGTGGCCTCCGAGGGCATTCTTTCGCTGAAGGAGATACGCGAGATCCTGTCGGCGATGCAGTCCGAGTTCCCCCGGGGCGAGCTACCGGCGCCCAGTATCGAAAAATTCGCGCGTCCGCCGAAGGTATTCCGCAGCTGCATCTTTGCCAACGTCGGCGTGGACCCGATGCCCGCCCACTCGCGTCGCGGGAGTGACCTGGTGAGCAATCAGGCCGACATCATGAACTACAGCGGTTTTGCGCTGAATCTCGCCATTACCTTCGATTTGCTGGTGGTAACCTCGTGGCAGGAGATCATCACCTACAAGTACACCGGCATCGAAGGCATGCTGGACTGCATAGGACAGTACCTGCGCTGGGACCGCGCCGAGGCCGCTGTGCCGCCGCCGCCTATCAAGGCGTATTGTTTCTCTTCCAGTCACAGCAACGCGATAGCACGCCGAATCGAAGAACTTTTTGCAGACGTGGCGCGGGTGTTTTTCGATCCCGCCAATGCCGATGGCGCGCGTTACATCCTGCAGGTGGAGAACGCCTACTACCTGTTAGCCTCGGGAAGTGGAGGCTTCAGTTACGAGCGGCAGGAGACCGCCGACGAACTGCTGGAGACGCTGGCGCGTCCGCAGGAGGTGTTCAAGCCCATCGTGGTGGACAAGTATGCGCTGCGCGATACACCGTTGCCGTCGATACTGGCGCGCAATCGAATCGGCTTCATCCAGATGTTCTATCATGCCAATGTCAGTGACACCGACGTGTACGTGCTTGATGAACAGGGCTCGCTGTTTCACCAGCGCCTGCCGAATACCGAAGAGGACGCGCTGGTCAGTCACTACAGCCGCTTCTTCGACGCGGTGCTGAACCGGCAGAGCTACCTGTTTCAGGATGAGAACGCCAGCCTGATGCTGGACGCGCTGGAAATCCACAAGGTGGTGAAGCGTCGTGCGCAGCACTACGCCTTCGAGCGCAAGCCGGTGGCGGAGGACAGTGCGGCAAACTACTTCAACGTGCAGGTCATCGGCGACGTGGTGAACAGGAATGCGGCGTTCACCGTATATTGCAACGATCAGGAATTTTCATCGCTGGACTACGGCAATGGTCTGTTCCGCGAGGTGGCGCGTTACGTGCTGGGCCAGCGCGGCAGTTCACAGCGTTATCCCATTTACATCACGGATGTGGATTTGTCGCCCAGCCTGCTGGGGGCGCGCAGCGCGGACCGTGTGCAGGCCATCGATTATCTGAAATACAAGAAACGTATCGAGGAAAAGCTCAATCGCGAGCTGGCTCGTCTGTAACGACATCCGTGCGTGACAGACAGTCACCCAGCCAGTGTGCGATGTCGCGTATCTCATCCATGCACACGCTGTGTTCCATGTCGTAAGCATGCCACTGCACCGCATATCCCAGCTCCTGCAACAGGTCGCGGGATCTTTCGCCCAGTACGAAACCAACCACCGGGTCTTGCCTGCCGTGGGCCATGAAGATCGGCGTGTGTCGGTTGGCGCTGGCGCGTTCCGTCGCGGTGCTGTCGCGTAACGGCAAATAGCATGACAGCGCGCCGATACCGGCCAGTGGCTGCGGGTGACGCAGGCCGCTGTACAGGGCCACCGCGCCGCCCTGCGAAAACCCCATCAGTACGATGTTGTCGGCGCTGATGCCCTGCCGCTGCTGGTCGTCGATCAGTGTATCGATGCGCTGCCGGGCCTCGATGAAGCCGGCCTCGTCTTCCCGCTCGAAATGTTCCAGCGAAAAGATGTCGTACCAGGCGCGCATCTCGTAACCGCCGTTGCAGGTCACAGGGCGCACCGGCGCGTGGGGAAAAATGAAACGCACATGGCGGTGCTCGGGCAGCGACAGCAACGGCGTCAGCTCGGCAACCACCGGCACGAAGTCGTTGCCGTCGGCACCCAGCCCGTGCAACCAGATGACTGCCGCGGTGGGGTTGGGGCCGGTACAGATCTCGATGCTGTTGGCGGGCATGGTGGCAGTCAGCGTGCGGGAGCGAGTTGCACGGTCTCGCCGCTTTGCTCGCTGAGCACGCGCTCGAGCAGGGCGAACAGTTCCAGCCCGTTCTGTTGCCAGGTGTTGCGGTCCGGGTCGAAACCGAACTGGTAGCCGCCGCTGCGGGCCGCGACCCAGATCTGCCGGGTCGGCGCCTGCCGGTTGACGATGACCTGCGAGCCGTTGTCGCACTCGATGGTCAGGATGCCGCCCACCAGGTCCCAGTCCAGGTCGGTGTCGCAGTCTTCCAGCGCGTCCTCGATGGCGGCCAGGGTGGCGTCCACGTGTTGGTTGAATTCGGTTTCTTCCACCGGCTGACTCCTCTGATGGCGTGGGCGGGGAGGTGGGTTTCCTGACGACGGCGGTCTATAATCGCCGCCACGGTTTTTCGGCAACGGTTTTCGTGGCCACGGATCGCGGCGACGACGTCGGGCAATTATCTATGAAATTCTGCTGGGCACAATATCTACTTTGGTTGGTGATCGCATTGTTGGGCCTGGGCTCGATGATGACCGCCTGCGGGCAGAAGGGCGACCTGTACCGGCCCGCGGAGACCGCCGCGCCATCGTCGGCCACGCGCTGATTCGCGCCCGCCGTTTTTTTTCCACTGGATCAAACAGAACCCAACACCATGAATCATTTTGAATATCGCGATGGCCGCCTGTTTGCGGAAGACGTCGATGTGAGTCGTATCGCCGCCGAGGTGGGCACGCCCTGTTACGTGTACTCGCGCGCGACGCTGGAGCGCCATTGGCGGGCCTTCGACTCGGTGTTCGACAGCCACCCGCATCTGATCTGCTACGCGGTGAAGGCCAACTCCACACTGGCAGTGCTGAACGTGCTGGCCCGGCTGGGTTCGGGTTTCGACATCGTGTCCGGCGGCGAGCTGGAACGGGTGGTGGCCGCCGGCGGCGACCCGGCCCGGGTGGTGTTCTCCGGCGTGGGCAAGACCGCGGCGGAGATGCGTCGTGCGCTGGAACTGGGCATACGCTGTTTCAACGTGGAGTCCATGGCCGAGCTGGCCCGGCTCAACGAGGTGGCCGGCGAGCTGGGTGCGCGCGCCCCGGTGTCGCTGCGCGTGAACCCGGACGTGGACGCGCAGACCCACCCGTATATCTCCACCGGCCTGAAGGAAAACAAGTTCGGCATCGACATCGCCGACGCCGAGGAAGCATTCGCGCAGGCCGCCTCGTTGCCGCACCTGGAGGTGGTCGGCGTGGACTGCCACATCGGCTCGCAGCTCTGCGATGTCAGCCCGTTCGTGGACGCGCTGCAGCGCCTGCTGGGGCTGATCGACCGGCTCGCCGCGCGCGGCATCACGCTGTGTCACGTGGACGTGGGCGGCGGCCTGGGCATACCGTATCACGACGAGACCCCGCCGAGCCCGGCGCAGTATGCGCAGGCCATCCTCGAACCACTGCGCGACAGCGGCCTG
>Ga0256830_1002660_pt1 | contig 11590 bp, 7 predicted proteins | sample 128326metaG_FD_190537 | JGI IMG/M metagenome (GOLD analysis project Ga0256830, IMG submission 190537) | Hydrothermal vent microbial communities from Lau Basin, Pacific Ocean - 128-326 | ecosystem: Environmental > Aquatic > Marine > Hydrothermal vents | place: Pacific Ocean: Lau Basin | collected...
CCCCGGAGGCCGAACGTACGGACCCTAGCAGACCCCCGCACCCCCGGGCAAGATCAACCGGCCAGAAGCAGCAGGCCCGCCTGCACCCCTCCCACCGCAGCCCCCAGCACCCCGCCCCACCAGGTGATGGCCCGCAGCTCCCGCCGGGCCACCTGCAGGATGACCCGCTCGGCCTCGGCCGGAGAGAAGGCCTGGATCTGGCGTTCCACCAGCCCCCTCACGTCCACGATCGACAGCACCGCAGGCACCTGCTCGGCGATCACCGGCATGACCCGCTGGAACGCCACCCCCACCAGGTCCCGAACCACCTCCCGGGGCGGAGGCGGGATCCGTCCGCTGGCCAGGGCCTGCTCCACCGCCCGGCGGATCCGGGGGGCCTCCCTCTCGGCCAGCCGGGCCAGCCCGCCGTCCCGGGCCCAGCCCACGAGCGACTCGACCCAACGTTGCGGCGCGGCCGGGTCCGCCACGGCCACGGCCCGCCCCAGCGGCTCCCCGTACCACCGGTCCAGCTCCCGCTCCACCCACCCCACCAGGGCCTCGGCCGTGTCGGGCCGACGCAGCCGGCCAGCCGCCCACGCGGACACCTGGTCGAACACCCGGTCCAAGGCCTCGGCAGGCACCCCCGCCAGGATCTCGCCCGGGGTCCGCCCCAAAAACCCGTCCACCGCCTCCAGGATCCCCTCCCGGATCCTCTCCCGATGCTCCTCCTGGCGTACCAGCTCCCGGAGCCGGAACAAGTTCGCGTCGACCAGCTCGTCCGCCTCCCGGAAGATCCGGTCCCGGGCCAGGAGCGCGGCGCGGCGGATGGCGTTCTTGACCAGGCCGCCCCTCAGCTCGGCCAGGTACCCCACGATGCCCGCCCGAACCGCGGCCTTGATCCGCTCCACATTGGCCGGCGACAGCACCGCCTCCTCGAATCGGTGGAGCAGGGGATCCACCAGGGGCTCCACGGCCGCCCGGATCGCCCCGCGCACCTCGGGGGGCAGCAGCTCGCCCACCGGCCGCTCCACGCCGGCCAACCGCACGGCAAACCGGCTCACGGCCTGCCGAACCCGCTTCTCCAGGCCGGGCGAGGCCAGCAGCTCCGCAGCCTTGCCGGCCGCGAACCGCCGCAGGAGCCCTTGCTCCCCAGGCAGCACCTCCGCCGGCGAGCGCTCGAGCAGGCTCGCCAGAATCCCCGCCGTCGCCCGCCGTCCCTCCGGTCCCGACAGCCACTCGGCCAAGCCGGCCGCTCCTTCCGGCACCGCCCTCTCCACCGCGCGGGCCAGGGCCCGCCGGGGCTCGGGCCGGGTCACCCACGACCCCGCCCCCGGCGTCAGGTACCGGACGGCCAGATCCGTGGCCAGGCCCTCGAGGGCCTCGCGCACCTCGGGGCCGGCCAGGCGCTCGGCCACCCGGTCCTCCCGCAGGAGCTCGGTGGTCACCACCTCGGCCACGGTCCGAGCGATATCCTGCTTACGACGGGGAATCATCCCTTGGAACCGCAGTCCCAACACCCGCCTTTCCTTGTATGGCCGGAACAGCATCCGGATCGCCAGGGCGTTGGTGGCGTACCCGATCCCGAACCCGAACACCGGGGCCGCCAACGCGGTCCAAAGTTGAGCATTCACGGGAGATCTCCCAGTGACTTGGGGCCTTCGGCCCGCTTGAAGGCTGGAAAGCTAGAAAGCTGGTCGGTCGTTGCTCGAAAGCTCGGCTCGGCTTCGGAGTCGGGCCCCGCACACTCCCCCTATTTTGTTGCCCAGCCGACAATGATACAAACGAAAACCCGGGAACCGGCGGCGGTGGCCGCGCGACTCCCGGGTCGGATCCGGTGGGCAGTTTTGCGTCATGCCCAGGACCGACTAGGGCAGCCCTCGCTGCAGTGGGCCACGCGGGGTACCATGAACCGCTTCATCTTCATTGCGCTCACCTCCCTTCGCGTGAGGATGATGGGATGGAAGCCAGAGTAGAGCCGGCGTTCCGGGCTGTCAAGGAGCCCCCCGTGATCACCCTGACCACGGACTTCGGCGGTCAGGACCCGTTCGTGGGCATCATGAAGGGGGTGATCCTCGGGATCTGCCCCCGGGCCCGGCTGGTCGACCTGGTGCACGAGCTGCCGCCCCAGGACGTGCTGGCCGGATGCCTCGCGCTGGAGTCGGCCGCGCCGTTCTTTCCGCCGGGCACGGTACACCTGGCCGTGGTGGACCCGGGGGTGGGCACGGACCGGCCGGCCGTGGCCGTGGCCACCCAGGCCGCCTGGTTCGTGGCCCCGGACAACGGCCTGCTGTCGTTCCTGGACCCCGCGGAGATCCGGGAGGTGCGCCGGATCGAGAACCCCGCCCTGTGGCTCCACCCGGTCAGCTTCACCTTCCACGGCCGGGACGTGTTCGCGCCGGTGGCGGCGCACCTGGCTGCAGGGGAAAGCCCGGAGCGCATCGGTCCCCGGCTCGAAGGCATCCGGCGTCTGCCCTGCCCCGAACCCCACCCCACCGCCGAGGGCGTGGCGGGCCAGGTCCTCACCTTCGACCGGTTCGGCAACGCCGTCACGAACCTGCGCCGGCACCACGGCCCGGGCCGAAGCGTCCGGGTGGCCGGCCGGGAGATCCCGTTGGTGCGGACCTACGCAGAGGTGGGGCCGGGACAGGCCCTGGCCCTCTGGGGCTCGACCGACCGCCTGGAGATCAGCGTTCGCGAGGGCAGCGCCCGAGGGCTGCTGGGGCTCACCCGGGGCATGCCGGTCCTCCTCGTCCCTTGATCGACCCGGCGGGTCCGGGTATAAGTAGAGTTCCTTTTTTGCGCCATTTTGCGCCGTTGCACCCGTGTTCCGCCACACCGAAACGAGGGAGGTCAAAACCGCCATGGCACAGGAGACGACCGCGTTCGCCCGGCTCCCCGGCGACGACACCCTGCCCCAACGGGTCCGACAGATGTGGGTGGCCCTCCAGGCCGAGCTCCTCCGGGCCGGCGCCTACTGGGAGGAGAGCCTCGCGATCCTGCGTGAGATGGTCAGCCACCGCCGAGCGTTTCCCTCGGCGGCCGAGGCCCTGGCCTGGTACCGGCAGTCCGCTTACCACCCCCCCATCTGACCGAAGGGGTCGTGCATCCTGCTTCGCGAGAAACGCTCACGAGTTGAGGCATTGACCCGGTGGTAAAATGGAAGCGGGGCTTTGTCACGGCCTGGAGGCCGGTCCCACAGAAGGTGAGCGCGGAGGCGTCGCCGTCGAGACTCAAGGGGCGGGAGGTCCTCCACCTCGCGAGCCGGGCCGAAGACCCCGGACCGACGACCCCAGACCGAAGACCGTAGACCGACGACCGTAGACCGGTAGACCGTAGTCACTGACCCCCAGGAGCAGATGCGATGCCCCTTTCGTTGTCCCAGACCGCTCCCGTGGCCGACCCCCGAACCCTGGCGCTGGTGCGCACCCGGTTCGTGCGGGCGGTGTATCAATGGATGGCCGGGGGCCTCGTGCTCACCGCGGCGAGCGCCCTGCTGGTGGTCCGGAGCCCGGCCCTCATGGCGGCCCTGGTGCTGAACCGGGGGGCGTTCCTGTTCCTGATCCTGGCGGAGCTGGGGCTGGTGGTGGCCCTGTCCGGCTGGATCGGCCGCATGAGCGTCACAGCGGCGAGCTGGGCGTTCCTGGGTTACTCGGTCCTGAACGGGGTCACCCTGTCGGTGATCTTTCTTGTGTACACCGGCACGAGCATCGTGTTGACCCTGGGGGTGGCCGCGGCCACGTTCGGGGCCGCGGCCCTCTACGGCACCGTGACCCGCCGGGATCTCACCAGCGCGGGATCGTTCGCGTTCATGGGGCTGGTGGGGGTGCTGGTAGCCAGCATCGCCAACTGGTTCCTCCGGAGCCCGGCCTTGGACTGGGCCCTGAGCTACATGGGGGTGCTGGTGTTCACCGTGCTCGCCGCCTACGACGCCCAGAAGGTCCAGCGGATCGGGGTGGCGGCCGCGGCGGGCGGCGAGGCGGCCCTGTCGCGCCAGGCCATCCTGGGGGCGCTGGCCCTGTACCTGGACTTCGTGAACCTGTTCCTGTTCCTCCTGAGGATCTTCGGCCGCGGCCGGGACTAGCCCAACCCACCGAGCCGGAGCGAGCACCGGACTGCGGGGGCCCCACCCTTGGTCGTGAGGACCGGGCCCCTTTCGTTTTTCCGCCTATCCCCTAAGGACGAAAGGAGACACCCATGTCCCAGCGGAGACGGATGACCATCGACGGGAACGAGGCCGCCGCCTCGGTGGCCCACCGGCTGAGCGAGGTGATCGCGATCTACCCGATCACCCCCTCCTCGCCCATGGGCGAGTTCGCGGACGAGTGGTCTGCCGTGGGCAAGAAGAACATCTGGGGCACCGTGCCCCACGTGGTGGAGATGCAGAGCGAGGGCGGCGCGGCCGGCGCGGTCCACGGCGCCCTGCAGGCCGGCGCCCTGACCACCACGTTCACGGCGAGCCAGGGGCTGCTGCTGATGATCCCCAACATGTACAAGATCGCGGGGGAACTCACCAGCTACACCATGCACGTCTCCGCCCGCACGGTGGCGGCCCAGGCCCTGTCCATCTTCGGCGACCACTCGGACGTGATGGCCTGCCGCCAGACCGGGTTCGCCCTGCTCGCGTCCAACGGGGTCCAGGAGGCCCACGACCTGGCCGCCATCGCCCACGCGGCCGGGCTCAAGGCCCGGGTCCCGTTCCTCCACTTCTTCGACGGGTTCCGCACCTCCCACGAGGTGGCCAAGATCGAGGAGCTCACCGACGACGACCTGCGCTCCCTGGTGGACGAGGACGCCGTGCGGGCCCACCGGGAGCGGGCCCTGTCGCCCGACCGGCCCAAGATCCGGGGCACGGCCCAGAACCCGGACGTGTTCTTCCAGGCCCGGGAGGCGTGCAACCCCTACTACCTGGCCTGCCCGGGCATCGTGGCCGAGGTGATGGAGCAGTTCGCCCGGCTCACCGGCCGGCGGTACCGGCTGTTCGACTACGTCGGCCATCCCGAGGCCGAGCGGGTCATCGTGATGATGGGCTCGGGCGCCGACGTGGCCCACGAGACCGTGGAGCACCTGGTGGCCCGGGGCGAGAAGGTGGGCCTGGTCAAGGTGCGGCTGTACCGTCCGTTCAGCCTGGAGCACTTCGCGGCCGCCCTGCCCGCCACGGTGCGGGGCATCGCGGTGCTCGACCGGACCAAGGAGGCCGGGGCGGTGGGCGAGCCCCTGTACACCGACGTGGTGGCGGCCCTGGACGAGGCCGAGGCCACCGGCGCCGCGCCCTACCCCGACCGGCCCCGGGTGGTGGGAGGCCGGTACGGCCTGTCCTCCAAGGACTTCACGCCCGCCATGGTCAAGGCGGTGTTCGACAACCTGACGGCCGACCGGCCCAAGAACCACTTTACCGTGGGCATCCACGACGACGTGACCCACACCTCCCTGGAGTTTGACCCCGGGTTCGACATCGAGCCCGAGGACGTGGTGCGGGCCGTGTTCTGGGGCCTGGGGGCCGACGGAACCGTGGGCGCCAACAAGAACTCCATCAAGATCATCGGGGAGGAGACGGACAACTACGCCCAGGGCTACTTCGTGTACGACTCGAAGAAGTCCGGGGGCGTCACGGTGTCCCACCTGCGGTTCGGCCCGCGGCACATCCGGTCGGCCTACCAGATCCGCCGGGCCAGCTTCGTGGCCTGCCACCAGTTCACCTTCGTGGACAAGTACGACGTGCTCGAGTTCGCGGCGCCCGGGGCCGTGTTCCTGCTGAACTCGCCCTACGGCCCGGACGAGGTGTGGGAGCACCTGCCCCGGGAGATGCAGGAGCAGATCCTGCAGAAAAAGCTCCGGTTCTACGTGATCGACGCCTACGAGGTGGCCAAGCACACCGGCATGGGCGTGCGGATCAACACCATCATGCAGACCTGCTTCTTCGCCATCTCGGGCGTGCTGCCCCGGGACGAAGCCATCGCCAAGATCAAGGGCGCCATCCAGAAGACCTACGGCAAGAAGGGTGAGGAGATCGTCCAGAAGAACTTCCGGGCCGTGGACGAGACCCTGGCCAACCTCCACGAGGTCGAGGTGCCCCACGCGGTCACGGCTACCCGCACCCGCCCGCCCATCGTGCCCGACGGGGCGCCCGAGTTCGTGAAGCGGGTGGAGGCGCCCATGATGGCCCTGAAGGGCGACCAGATCCCGGTGAGCCTGCTGCCGGTGGACGGCACCTTCCCCACGGGCACCACCCAGTGGGAGAAGCGCAACATCGCCCTGGAGATCCCGGTGTGGGACCCGGACACCTGCATCCAGTGCACCAAGTGCTCGTTCGTGTGCCCCCACGCCACGATCCGGCCCAAGATCTACGATCCCGCGGTCCTCGAGGGCGCGCCGGCCGCGTTCAAGTCGGCCGACGCCAAGGGCAAGGACTGGGCCGGCAAGAAGTTCACCATCCAGGTGGCCCCGGAGGACTGCACCGGGTGCGGCCTGTGCGTCCAGACCTGCCCGGCCAAGAACAAGGCCGACCCCAAGCGAAAGGCCATCAACCTGGAGCCCCAGCTGCCCCTGCGGGACCAGGAGCGGGAGAACTGGGCGTTCTTCCTGTCGATCCCGGACCTGGATCCGGCGCTCCTCAAGACCGACGTGAAGGGCAGCCAACTCCGGCGGCCCCTGTTCGAGTTCTCGGGGTGCTGCGCCGGGTGTGGCGAGACCCCCTATGTGAAGCTGATGACTCAGCTGTTCGGGGACCGGATGCTGATCGCCAACGCCACCGGCTGCTCCTCGATCTATGGGGGCAACCTGCCCACCACCCCCTACACCACCAACGACCAGGGGCTCGGGCCCACCTGGTCCAACTCGCTGTTCGAGGACAACGCGGAGTTCGGCCTGGGCATGCGGCTGGCCATCGACAAGCAAAGGGAGATGGCCGAGGAGCTGCTCCGAGCCCTGGCGCCCCGGATCGGCGACGACTTGGTGAGCGCCCTGCTCACGGCGGACCAGTCGTTGGAGGCGGGCATCCGGGAGCAACGCGAGCGGGTGGCCGCCCTCAAGGAGAAGCTCGCGAGCCTGGGCGACGATCCGCAGGCCCGCCGGCTGGCGTCCCTGGCCGACTACCTGGTGCGCAAGAGCGTGTGGATCCTGGGCGGCGACGGCTGGGCCTACGACATCGGCTACGGCGGCCTGGACCACGTGCTGTCCATGGGCCGGGACGTGAACATCCTCGTGATGGACACCGAGGTGTACTCGAACACCGGCGGCCAGATGTCCAAGGCCACCCCCATGGGGGCGGCCGCCAAGTTCGCCGCGGCCGGAAAGTCCAAGCCCAAGAAGGACCTGGGGCTCATGGCCATGGCCTACGGCGACGTGTACGTGGCCCGGGTGGCGTTCGGCGCCAAGGACCAGCACACCGTGAAGGCCTTTGCCGAGGCGGAGTCCTACCCCGGCACCTCCCTGATCATCGCCTACAGCCACTGCATCGCCCACGGCTACGACCTGCGCTACGGGTGCGAGCAGCAGAAGCGGGCGGTGGAGTCGGGCCACTGGCCCCTGTACCGGTTCGATCCCCGGCGGCGGGAGGAGGGGCTCAACCCGTTCCAACTCGACTCGAACCCGCCCAAGATCCGGCTGGAGGAGTACGTGTACCAGGAGACCCGGTACCGGATGCTCCAACAGATGGACCCCGATCGGGCCAAGACCCTGCTGGAGGCCGCCGAGGCCGAGGTGCGGCGCCACTACGCCCTGTACGAGCAGTTGGCCCACCTCAAGATGGGCCCGGCCCACAAGGACGCCTAGCGTGGCGTTCCGCAAGGCCGTAATACCGAGTTGCCATCCATCGGATACGTATCCGGGGGCGGGCAAGGGACCTGCCCGGCCGCCCAGTGTCATGATTCGCAAGTTCGTGCATTCCCCGAGGGGGTGGGGCTGGGGGCCCCTCCTTCGCGGAACGGAACACTAGCAGCCTGAACGTCCGAAAAAGGCCCGTTGGTTGACGGGCCTTTTTTTGGGGCTACGGTGGTTCCGTTGGCCGAACCGGTCTCCCTTCTGCCCCAACGTTGGAGGCTGTCATGAACCTGAGCGCGCCCCATCCCGAGCTACCCTCTCCCCCCGGGGGGAGGACCGACCGCGCCCAGGGGCTGTGATGCGTCGCCTGACGGGATTTGCCATCCTGGCGGCGGTCCTGCTGATGCCCCTGGCCGTGGGGGCCGAGGTGCTGTGGGTCGAGGACTTCGGGGGGGGGCTGGGCAAGGGCTGGCAGGAGAAGCGGTTTTCCGGGCAGACCTCGTACGAGGTGGTCACCGAGCCGGACGGCAACCGGGCCCTGCGGGCCGAGAGCCGGGGAGCCGCCTCCGGCCTGGTGTTCGAGATCCGGTTCGACCCCTGCCGCTACCCGATCCTCTCCTGGCGCTGGAAGGTGGACCGGGTGGTGGAGGCGAGCGACCCGAGCCGCAAGCAGGGCGACGACTACGCCGCCCGGGTGTACGTGGTGTTCCCCCACTGGTTTCCCCCCAAGACGAAGAGCCTCAACTACATCTGGGCCACCCGTCTGCCCCCGGAGACCGCGGTGCCCAACCCGTTCTTCTCCAACGCGGTCATGATCGCGGCCGAGTCCGGTCCCGACCGGGTGGGCCGGTGGGTGGAGGAGCGGCGGAACCTGGTGGAGGACTACCGTCGCGCCTTCGGCCGCGACCCCCCAAAGGCCGGGGCCGTGGCGGTCATGACCGACACCGACCAGACCGGAGAGTCCGTCACGGCCTGGTACGACGACCTCCGCATTGAGTCCCTGGAGGCCCCGGCCTGCTCGCAGTAGACACGGGACCCCGGCATCGGGTACCGTCTCGGGCCGTTTCCGACGACCGACACCCCCATCCCATCGAGCCGCCCGCCGTGTCCCGCCCCATCGCCCGCTTGTCCCGGTCCCTGTCCTCCCGGCTCCTGTCCGCCTCCCTGCGGGGATGCGAGATCCCGTGGATCCGGGCCCTGGCCGAGCGGTACGGCCTGAACCGGACCCGCTACCGCAGGCAGGAGGCGGTCGAGGCCGTGGTGGAGGCCGTGACGGCCCACTACGCCGAGCACCGGTTCGAAGCGGCCCTGGCGGCCCGGCAGGCCCGGGTGTACCAGAAGGTGTACTTCCGGCACCGGCTGCGCCGCCTGGGCCCCTCCGATCCTCGCGCCGCCAAGTACCGGCGCCGGGTGGCCGAGCTCGGCGGCCTGGGCGACTCGATGGCGATCATCCGCCACCTCGCCCGGTACTACGCCGAGGACATGGTGGCCGAGCTCAACCCAGCCTTCTTCCTGCTGTTTCGGGCCGTGGCCCGACGGATCTTCCCCCACTTCGTGAGGAGCATCCGGGTGCTCGAGGAGCGCGATGGGGTGCTCGACCGGGTGCGACGGGCCGTGGAGCACGGCCCCGTGTTCCTCCTGCCCAACCACGTGTCCAACGCCGACCACGTGCCCTTGTGCTTCGCCCTGAACGCGGCCGGCATCCCCCAGCCCCGGATCGCAGCCGGGGCCAACCTGTTCCGGGGGGTGTCCACGGTGGTGCTCCCGGCCATGAACGCTTACAAGATCCGGCGGGAGCAGATCGGGGCAGAGAAACGGTGGCCCCACACCGTGCGCTGGTTCCAGAACCCGGTGTACCGAAGGGTCCACACCGCCTACCTGCGGTTCGGGTGGGACCGCAACGAGCCGTTCCTGTTCTACCTGGAGGGCACCCGCTCCCGGGACGGCCGGCTCGGCAAGCCCAAGCGGGGCATCGTGGCCGACATCCTGGGGTACCTGGAGCACACCGGCCGCCGGGCCTGGGCCGTGCCGATCTCGCTGTCCTACACCCTGGTGCCCGAGGACGAGGAGATCGAGGCGGCCCGCAGGGGGGCCGAGATCTCCCGGCAGGACCTGGTGAGCCAGCTGACCCGGCTGGACCGCCGGTACCGACAGCTCGGCGACCCCCCGATCCACCTGCGGTTCTCCGAGCCCCTGGAGCTCGTTCCGGGCGAGCCCGCCGACCGGGTGGCGGCCCGGATCCTCGAACGCATCGCGGCGGGGATCGTGCCGGCGTCCACCTCGCTCCTGGCCCGCGCCGTGCTGAGGGTGGCCCGCCGGAAGGGCGGAACCTCCTGGTTTCGGCCGGAGGAGGCCGAGGCCGCATTTCGGGCCGGCCCGGAAGCGGAGCGGTGGGACGAGTTCGGGGACGCCCTGGCCCTGTTCCAGCGCAGGGGGTTCGTGGACCCCGACCCGGCCCGCTCCCGGTACGTCGTGCAAAACGAGCCCCTGCTCGTTCAGTACGCCAACCGGATCGCACACCTGCCAGAATCGTTAGGACGGTAGGACGTTGGGACGTTGGGACGAGGGGGGATAGCAACGCCGTGCGCCGCCTCCCCGTCACCCGTCACCGATCACGCGTCACGGAAGTACTACTGTTCGTCGGAGGCCCCCGACAGGTCCCTTGCCCCTCAGCTTGCCCCTCAGCTCAGGGGTCCAATGGCTTTAAACGCACCTTGGTACTAAGGCCTACGAAGGTATTGCCGGACGCGGGTGGGGGACTGGCTCCGGCCGGGCGCGAGTGCGGCACCCTTTTCGCCGCGCCTTCGCATGCCGTTGTCAGCCCGGTAGGCCGGGGCGCCGGTGGCGGAAGTTCCTGAACTTACAAAGCGATCCAAGCCGGGTGAGGGCGCGGCGACGTAAGGGGCCGCGCCCGGCTCTCCACCAGCCCCCCACCCGCTGGTTCCCTTGTGAACGCCGGGGATCTGACAATAGTTCCGTTGGTATTAGTATCAAGGCCCTGCCGGCACGAACCGCACGGCGTCGGCCGAGGCCTGGCCGTTCTCGCCCGAGAGCTCCACCCACTCGCTGCCGTCGGCCCGGAACTCGAACGTGCCCAGCAGGTTCCACCGCCCCCCGTCCCGGCGCTGGTTCACGAGCGTCTCGAACTCGCCGCCGGCGTGGCGCACCCGCACCGGCACCCGTGGGCTCCGGCCCTGGCTGGCGGTCCACCACAGGTATACCCGGTAGGGGCCCGGCGCCGGCAGGTCCGGGGTCCACCGAAACCGGTCCCGGGACAGCCCGAGGCAGTACAGGCTGTCTCCCTGGTACCCCCCGGCGATCCTGGACGGCCGCCACAACCCCACGGTCTGAGCGGCCGCGGCGTCCTCGTCGAGAACCAGCTCGACGGCCGGTGAGGGCGCGTCCGCCGGGGGCGGCGGATCCACCCGCACCGTGACCCGGGCCTCCGCCGTGCCCCCCCGACCGTCGCCCGCCGTGTACGAGAACGCGTCGTTCCCCGCAAAACCCGGGTCGGGGGTGTACTCCACCACACCGTCGGCCCCCACCTCGGCCCGGCCGTGGGCGGCCGGGCCGACCGCCACCACGGTCAACGGGTCCCCGTCCGGGTCGGTGTCGTTCGCCAGGACCCGAATCCCCACGGTCTCGCCGCTTCGGGCCACCGCCTCGTCGTCCCGCGGCTGGGGCGACCGGTTCGCCGCGGCAGGGGGATCGGCGGGCTCCCCGGTCGCCGGCACGAACCGCACGGCGTCGGCCGAGGCCTGGCCGTTCTCGCCCGAGAGCTCCACCCACTCGCTGCCGTCGGCCCGGAACTCGAACGTGCCCAGCAGGTTCCACCGCCCCCCGTCCCGGCGCT
>Ga0256830_1002661_pt1 | contig 11587 bp, 10 predicted proteins | sample 128326metaG_FD_190537 | JGI IMG/M metagenome (GOLD analysis project Ga0256830, IMG submission 190537) | Hydrothermal vent microbial communities from Lau Basin, Pacific Ocean - 128-326 | ecosystem: Environmental > Aquatic > Marine > Hydrothermal vents | place: Pacific Ocean: Lau Basin | collected...
CCAATGCCGCTGGCATTTCTCAACATCTCTAACAATATGGCGGGATTTTATCTTGCTCAGAGCCTGAAGTTGCACAGTTCAAACCTGACCATCGCTCACCACTCATTCCCTTTTGAAACCGCATTAGATCTGGCCATGTTCAATATAGCCAACAGCTACCGGGCGACCCCTAGTGCACTGGTAGGGGGTGTAGAAGAGTGCGCCTACCCCCTGTCGCAACATCGCCAACGGATGAACCTGGCTACTGACACACCGTTAGCAGAAGGTAGTAGCTGGTTGCATATTGGTGCGGGATATCCACAGCATGCGTTAGCCTGCTGCGAGTGGGTTAAATTCTTCGCCGATGAAATGGGACTCTTATCTTTTCTGAAACAGGCAGCACTCCCCCCTCTCACCTACCTGGCTGGAGGAGATAACATGAGTGATGAGGCCGCTGTGAACTTCGCAGCTGATCTTAATATTTGCGGGATTTATAAGTGCGCTAACCGTGTCCCGTTTCACACAACGCACTGCGCCTATACCGTGGCATCATTTATTAGCGAGAAACGGGGCCACTCTTTAATACATATCAATCGAGATAAGCGCGGCCACCGTTATGCGGCACTCTCTCTCTCAGTGATATAAGAGGATGGCTTAAAAGCGAATGGCTCTTAGCAGGCGGAATGCGTTCGCTTCGTAATCGGCACAAACTAACAGCGCATCGGCTAGCTGTTCCAGCGTGACATCAGGCTTCTTTTTACAGAAGCGGGCTCCCAGCAGTGCAAATTCTCGCCACGCATCGCCGGAAGAGGTCATCAACTCTGACGCCTCCTGCAGACGCGGTTCACCAATTTTTTCTGCCGCCTCCTGAAGGAATGAGGCGTAAATAAACCTGAACCCTCCACCACCAGTACCAATCTCCTCCTGCATCCTCACGATCGTCGCAATAAAAAGTAGCGCATAGCGGCCATCGCCTGATTTAAGAGCTAGCCCTCTAATCCGTTTTGCAAGATAGCGTATCCCTCTCACGCCAACAAATGGCAGCGGAGTATTGAGCATGACAAATGTTGTCTTTTTAATCGCGCGCGCCACTGCCTTGCCAAGATCCACCTCACTCGGTGTGTCAAGCGGGTAGTAAAGTAACCCCTTAGGTGCAAACATCCCCTTTACAAAACGCGCTTTCTGCAAGTCTGCGGCAGGGCAGGTAACAGGGTGTTCTGCAATAGGATCGCTAATCAGATAGTCATCGCCCTCTCTCCCGTAAGCCACCATATTATGAGCATTAAAATGAAAACGCATATTGGGTGGAAAATAGGGAAGCCAGTATACCGAGGCCTGCATACCTACTACTCGCCCCTGCGCCAGCAACTCGTTCAGCCGCGCTGTACCAGCCTGCGGATCACGAAAACGCTCCCGGTGCATACGAACTCCCATCGATCTGGCAGTAGATTTCACGATTGCGCCTGGCATTGCCCGGTATGCGGTCAGTGGGAAGCCTTCAACCTTTACAAAAGGAAAATGTGCGAAGATCAGGGCAGACGATAAACCAAAGGTCATCGCTTCACTCATATCGAGCCCGTAATGTCGTAACAGAGAGGATACGGCACCACTTTCACAGTGCGCTGCATGGCGGTGCACATAGTCACTATTCACGGTAATAGAAGATTCAGCGGTAATCATAAGTAAACCAGATATGAATAGTTATGGTAGCTGGGCCAGTGGATGGTACTAGCCTGTTAAGGAAGCCGCGATAGATCAGAGAGCTCCATCCCTAGCGCTTCAGCATATCGGCGCACTGTTTTTGGCGATAGCTGATCTATCGGCTTTTTCAAATGGCGTTTGACCAGCCATTGAAATTTCCCGGTCGCCTGCGCTAACGTAACGACATTTAAACGGCGTGTAAACATGTGGTATTCAAGCGGAGAGCTCTCGCCGCGTCTGGCACGGAGTAACGCCTCCTGTGCCAGGTGGGTGTAATGGTCGACAGCCATGGAGGTTACCACCTCTTCCACCGCCCACCCTGTCGTCGCGACTGCATTATATTTACCATCTTCATCAACGGCATAGACCACCTTGCGCGCGCCGTCTAAGGTGGCATTACTATCCTGTGGGACATCCTTTTTTTCCATTGCTACGCAACCGTTAGCAGCATAAATGAGCTGATGAACCGCCCACTCTCTGGTACAAAACACAAAATCCTCTCCCCTCTTTTTAATCGACCACTATTAAATAACTCTTCCAGCATAATATAGATGGATGCCGCGCCGGTGTTGCCTTTGGTAGTGAGGTTTGTGAACCATTTCTCCTGGGAAAGTGGAAAACCGATATTCTCTAGCCCCTGAGCCAGCTTTTCTCGAAAGTACTCAGAGGATATATGAGGCAGAAAGTAATCAATGTCATCAACAGAGAGGGGATGCTTTTCTCTGACCATCGTTAAACCGCGCTCAAGAGTCAACGGTACAATATGCTGATTGAGTAACTTAACATCCTGCTTGAGTGCCAGGAGATCTTTATCTACCATCTCCTGCAGTGAAAATTCACGCCATCCGACCAGCTGACCGGAGGCATCTTTCATCGCACCCGCATACATGCAGGACTCTAGTTCATTTGCAAAAGAGATCACTTCAAGCCAGTCGATTTGTAGCGACAGCCGGCCATCGCGGGGGTGCGACTCTAACAACACGGCACCCGCTCCATCTGACAACATCCAGCGTAAAAAGTCCTTCTCAAACGCCAGCTCAGGTCTGCGTCTGATATCCTCCGCAGGTCGCTCATCCTTTAAACTGGCATAAGCATTAGCACGTAGTGTGAGTGACGCCACCTCAGACCCCGTCGCAACAGCATTCGAACTACAACCGCTCATTACATTCATATAGGCATATTTCAGTGATGACATGCTGGACGAGCAGACACCGATCGTTGTCACTGTTTCACAGGGCGGGATGCCAAGCTCACCATGAACCATCACCGCATGCCCTGGCACCAGCTGATCTGCAATCGTCGTCCCACAGCTTAAACACTCAACATCATTAATAGAGAAGTCATCATCGTTGAGCCCCTTGACGGCCATAGCAGTTAACTGCGCGTTATTAAATTGCGGTTGACCTGTCTGTTTATCAAGCACGTAATGGCGTGACTTGATTCCATTGTTCCTTAATACAATCTTAAGCGCTCGAGATTTTTTGTTGTTGACCACCCCCAGCACATCTTCTATTTCATCATTACTAACCGCTTCATTAGGTAGATATGCAGCAATTCTGGTAATAAACACTTTATTACTCATGCAAAAAATCCTTCATGCGATTATTTGATGAGCCTGATGGGGCTTCAAAATATTCGCGCTCTCGCTCTAGCCCTTTTTTAAGCAGTGGTTTAAATAAAAATTTAAGCGCCATTGTAATAGGGACCACCGTGATAATCATACACACGAGGAACAGAGCATAAATGGCCAGCACAAACTGCCGAAGGGGCGCACCCTGAGGACCTATTGCGCGTAATAATTTCCCCCAGATCAGAAAACTTCGATGGCCTATTTTCTCACTGGCAATCAAACGGGTGTCTACTTTTACTGCCTCCAGCCCTGTCAGCAAAGGCTGCCCTGTTTTCTCTAAATCATTCTCCAGGGCTGAAGCCAGCGCGCTACCAAAACGAGCAGCGCTGGCAACATCACTCTCGGCCACACCCGCCGGCGGTAATACTCCCCCCTGGGTCCCTTTATTACCCGTTAGCAGCCAGCGAGGGGTGGTTAAAAATGTAACCAGTGCAGACTGGCTATCAACTAGCGCCACGTTATCCAGTAACCTGGCCCCTGCATCGCTGAGCATCTTTTTCATTTTTTCCTGGGCCATTAGCCACATGTTGCGACAAGCGATGACGGTAACGACCGGGCGACCCGCCAGAATTTTTTGTCCCGCTGTGGATTTAATAAAGGCGGTCATCGGTAGTGATGGTGATAAATACCAGACCTGATAGGCAAGTATAATCAGGTCATAATCATCATCAGGGGAGACTGAAAGCGGCATCAGCGCAGGGGGATCGAGATAGACCGATTCAGGAAAAACATCCAGAAAACGAAAAAAGGGCCAAGGGAAGGGGTACGCCTGCTCAGTACGCAAACATTCTCGACTCACGCTTATCCCTTCGGACTGCATGGCCTCGCATATAGAGTCCACAACTGAAGTTATCTGGCCTGTCTGAGAATAGTAGACCACAAGTACTTTTTTCATACACAACACAATCTAGTTCATTAAACCAACGCAGTTTAGTGCACACTACTGCCCCACCCCCTTAATATAAGGTAATTAAAACATCTTTCTCTATATAAGCGCCACTATTAGCTTATACCTGGCAAAAAAGGAATTAGTTCAGTAAAATCATCTGAAGTGGTTACTGCAGTCAGGTTTAATGGGCCATCATTCAAATCAGTTAAATAGTTTAAAAGCACCAACGGATGTGAGGGGCTCTGTTTTAAGAAAACGACCTGGCACTTCTCCAGGGCACAGACAATATCCGAGCCTTCTTCAAATGAGCCAGCGCAACAGCAACATTTGCAAAGAGTAACCCTTATGAATCATCGCCGTGTCGCCGTTACTGGCCTGGGATTAGTCAATCCTTACGGGGGAAAACCAGAGGATTTCTTCTCTCACCTCTTACAGGGTCAGTCGGCAATCTCCCTGTTAACCAATGATGACCCGGCCGGTCCACTCAGCATGCCGGCGCTTCAGTGCCACCACTTTGATCCAGTGAGCTCACTGGGAAAACCACTCTCCCACACCATGGATCGATTCAGCCAGCTAGGGGCCACGGCAGCCTTTTCCGCCTGGCAGGATGCCGGCTTAGCGCTCGAAGCTAATAACGGAGAGGCGGACTATGGGTTAACGTGGGGAACCGCGGTTGGTGGGGTCACCACTTATGAGCGCGGTTATCAGGACCTATACCGAGGCAATAAAAAATTATTTTCACCCATTGCCGTGGTAATGGGGATGAATAATGCTGCCGCTGCACATATCGCCATAAAACTGGGCCTTGCGGGTAGTTGCCTCACATACTCTGTCGCCTGCGCCTCTTCTACCGTTGCGATTGGCGAGGCCTTCCACGCTATTCGCAGTGGCCGCTCTTCATTGATGGTTGCCGGAGGGTCAGAGGCTCCACTCGCATATGGAGTGCTACGCGCCTGGGCAGCATTACGAATTCTAGCACCAGCAGATGCCGCTACGGCCCATGAAGCGAGTCGTCCCTTTAGCAAAGATAGAGCCGGCCTCGTGCTGGGTGAAGGGGCTGGCGCACTGGTGCTGGAGGCGTGGGACCATGCCCAGGCTCGTGGCGCAAAGATTTATGCTGAAATGGTTGGCTATGGTACAACCTGTGATCACAGCCATCTTGTACGCCCAAACGTGGCCGGTGAAGTCGCTGCTATTCAACAAGCGCTCACGGTCGGCAATCTCGATGTTAATGATATTGATTATGTCAATGCACACGCCACGGCGACCCTGGAGGGGGATCGCACAGAAATTTCAGCGCTCAAAACCGTGTTCGGGAAAAGCGCTGCCAGCCTACCGGTTAGCTCAACCAAGTCGATGCATGGACATCTCCTCGGCGCAGCTGGAGCGATAGAAGCGATCGCGACGGTGATGGCACTGGAGAAAAATGCGATCCCCCCCACTGCTCACCTAAAAGAGGTCGATCCCGCCTGCGAAGGTGTTCACCACATCATGGAGCAGCCGCTAACAGAGAGGCCATTGCGCGCAGCCATCTCTAACTCTTTCGCCTTTGGAGGGGTTAATGCCGTTCTGGCCTTCCGATCAAGCTAGCGCCTGACTCACGCTCAGCCAATTTGACTTTAATAGCTGAGCCATGCGACCTTTAGAGTAACTAGGAAACAGACGCAAGCCCATACCATGATGGTAGAGAAAAGCATCATCTTTATTAATCCGCCTTACGAGCGGATTGCGCGCGGCTATGAGTTTGTCAAACATATCACTAACAACTCCCCCTCTTTAGGGCTGCTTCACCTCGCAGCAGAGGTACGCCTACGCGGCTACACGCCATCGATTATAGAGAGCGACATCGCCAATTTATCTATTGAGGAGGTGGCCGACCAGGTGATCGCGGCCAGGCCGACTTATGTTGGCATCACACTGTTTACTGTCGGGATCTGGTCTGCCGCTGCCATTGCGCGAAAGATTAAAGCAGCTCTTCCCCACACCACCATTATCGTTGGTGGCCCCCACATCTCCTCCATGGGAGAAGAGACGATCAAACGCTTCAAGGAGTTTGACGTTGCTGTTGTCGGAGAGGGCGAAAAAATTCTCATCGAACTACTCGATGCACTCGATAACCAGAAACCACTCTCGGAGGTAGCGGGCATTATTTTCCGCGACGGCATCTTTACCCGCAAGACATCGGGATGGCCTGCAAATAAGGTGTTAGATGAACTCCCCTTCCCCGCCTGGGATCTGCTACCAGGCTTCCCTCACGCTTATAAACCCGCTATTTATGACTTTCCACGCGGGCCGGTGGCGACGATAGCGGCATCACGTGGCTGCCCATTTTTTTGCAAATTTTGCGACACCTCGACTTTTGGTTCCAAAGTACGCCACTACTCGCCACAAAAAGTTTTTGAAATGATGAAGCACCTGCATGACAACTACGGCATACGCCACATCATGTTTGTTGACGATCTCTTTCTGGCCAGCAAAGTCCGCACTACCGAGCTTTGCAACATGTTACTAGCCAGCGATATAAAGATGACCTGGACCTGCACTGCGCGGGTCGATACTGTCAAACCTGATGTGCTGGCACTGATGAAAAAGGCCGGCTGCTGGGAGATCAGTTTTGGACTTGAAACAGGCTCCAATGCGCTTCTGAAAAAAATGGATAAAGCCGCTGAAGTGGAAAAGTCTGAACAGGCCATCAAATGGACTGCTGCTGCCGGCATCCGCACCAAGGGGCTTTTTATGCTCGGTTTTCCCGGTGAAGATAGCGAAACAATCGCACAAACGAAGGCGTTTATTCGCCGTATCCCGATGACAATTATGAACCTGACTAAATTCACCCCCTACCCCGGCTCTCCAATCTACCGCGATATCTACGGCACCAATATCCGTGAGGACCACTGGGAAAAGATGAATGGGATGAATTTTGTCTGGTCACCCGACGGTATATCAGTTGAAGAGCTAGATAGACAATATCAGAGCATTCTTACCGCCTTCTACAAACGCCCACGTGTCGGCTGGTACTACACCAAATTGACTATTCACTACCCCAATCACCTGCTGCGGCTACTGCGCTTTGGAGTCGGCTTCCTAAAAGCAAAAATCAGTAGTATCGCCAGCGGTCGTGGTGGTCTGCTAGTCAAACCGGGTAATGCCCACTTGAACAATGAAAAAAAACCGGCGCCATGATGCTGACTCATCGGAAACCAGGAGCACTGCCCCCTTACCACCACATCAACTAAATTGTGGAATAACTGCTCCTGGTCATGTCTCATGACCACTCGATCGCGGCACCTGTCCAGAGGTAGCAAACTGGATATAAGTTGAATGAAGACCCTTTCTACCATAGAATATGCAGCAATTATTTTCGATTATTAGCCCAATATTATTAAGGCATATAGAGTGCCTGACTATACCAACTAAAACCTGATAACCTAATGCCAAATCAAAACCAGACACCCGCAACTGATGACACCCTTCTGATAGAAATTGCAGAACTGATCGTAACAGCAGTCAACCTGGAGATCCCCCCAACTGACATTGAACCCGACGCCCCGCTGTTTGGCGAAGGGCTGGGGCTGGACTCCATCGACATCCTCGAAATATCACTGGTGCTATCAAAACAGTACGGGATTCAGCTGCGCTCTGACAGCAATGACAACATTAGCATCTTTGGTTCGTTACGCAGCCTGACGGCTCATGTTGCTGAGCATCGAACAAAATAGAGTCGCGCCTCTAATGCTGCAACTGGCTGCATGAAACTGGCAATAGAGGCTTTGAGTAGCTTGACTGAGTTGATGATAGCCGTGCGTAAATTTGAGAGAAGAGCCGCTACTGGCACCACCAATGGTCACCCGCTATGACCACCACCACTCACTTTCCTCTGATTACCCATAGCAGCCTCGACGCCGCAGTCGCATACCGTAACGGCAGCGTAATCACAGCCAGGCAGTTTCTTCACGATACAGACAAGGTCGCCTCAACACTGCCTGAGAAAAGGCATATCCTCAACACCTGTCAGGATCGTTACCATTTTGCGCTCGGTTTTGCAGCAACACTGATTGCTGACTGTATCAGCCTGATGCCATCCTCCCTCACCGCCGAAACATTGCGCTCATTACAGGGCCTTGCACCCAATTACATCACCCTGGATGACGATGAGATCAACAAACGCCTTCAGGCAGATCCCCCCCTCCATCAGCATAAGATAACTAAGATCCCGCAGGTGAAAGCGTCACAACTAGCTGCGTGGGTTTTCACCTCAGGCTCAACAGGCTCACCCGTACCCCATGCAAAGCGATGGGGATCGCTGGTAAAAAATGTCCGTATCGAAGGAGAACGGCTGGGATTACTGGATGGCGCCAACCATACTATTATTGGCACTGTGCCGCCTCAGCATATGTACGGCTTCGAATCGACTGTGCTGGTCGCATTACAGAGCGGCAACGCCTTCGATGCGGGTCGCCCTTTCTACCCGGCCGACATTCACAACGCCATCACAGCGACACCTCAGCCTCGCCTGCTGGTCACAACGCCTTACCACTTGCACTCATTTCTCGCCTCAGAAATAGAGGTCGCAGCGGTCAACCTGATCGTATCGGCGACCGCGCCACTCCCAAAGGAACTGGCAGTGGAGGCGGAGAGTCGTTTGCAGTCTCGCCTGCTTGAGATCTATGGCTGCACCGAAACGGGCCAGCTCGCCACTCGGCGCCCTGCCGAGAGTGCTGAGTGGCAGCTATTTGATGGCATTCAACTCACTATGGAGGGGGATAAAGTCACGGCATCAGGTGGACATATCGAGCGACCGATCACCATCTCAGACAGGTTAGAGATCACCCGGCATAACCACTTTCTACTCCATGGTCGGTCGGAAGATATGATCAACATCGCGGGAAAGCGCAGCTCTCTCTCCTACCTCAACCATCAGGCCATAGCGGTCGAAGGGGTTGAGGATGCCGTTTTCTTTATGCCGAATAGTAAAACAGAGAACCCGATATCACGTCTCACCCTTTTTGTGGTTGCACCCACCCTGGATAGCCGCTCATTAATGCAGGCGCTGCGCGATCGAATTGACCCAGTATTTCTACCTCGACCGATTATTTTCGTCGACACACTTCCTCGTAGTAAGACAGGTAAACTCCCACAGGCAGCACTAATGGCACTGGTAGAGGCGAATGCAGGAAAATCGTAGCGCATCCGAACAGCAGCAAGTGACAAACTGGGCTGAGAAACCAGAACGCGGCAGTACGTTTATGTTGCGCGTCATGAGCTGGATTTCACTCCATCTTGGGCGAAATGTCAGCCGCCTGGTGCTGCATCTAATCACCACCTATTTTCTGATTTTTTCCCGCTCATCGCGACACGCTTCACGCAACTACCTACAGCGGGTCTTAGGGCGAAAGGCCACCCTGCGCGACCTTTACAGACACCTTTTCACCTTTGCCGCCACCATTCACGACCGGGTTTATCTTATCAATGATCGCTATGATCTCTTTGAGATCACCACACATAACGAGCAGCTCATACAGAACACCCTCTCTCAGGGACGCGGTGCCTTTCTTCTCGGCGGCCATCTGGGTAGTTTTGAAGCCGCACACTCGATGGGAAGACGCCATCCCGGTCTTCAGGTCATCATGGTGATGTTTGAAAAGAATGCGCGAAAAATAAACACAATGCTTGCTGCGATCAACCCTGAGATTCAGCAGGATATCATTCCACTGGGGCATGTTGACACCATGTTAAAAGTCCACGAAAAACTCGATGAGGGTGCGGTGCTAAGCATACTCGCAGATCGAACTTTTGGTGACGATACCACGTTAGCCGTACCGTTCATGGGCACGCTGGCAACCTTTCCGACCGGACCATTTCGTATGGCCGCCCTGATGCGCCGCCCGGTAATCTTTATGACTGCACTCTATTTAGGCAAAAACCGCTACAGTATTCATTTTGAACCACTCGCCGATTTCTCCGGCGTTTCTGCAGATAGTAGTGATGTGGCAATTAAAATAGCGATTGAACAATACGCATCGCTACTAGAAAAATATTGCCGAAAAGCCCCCTATAACTGGTTTAATTTCTTCGACTTCTGGCAAGCAGCCCGCCAATCCAGATCATAGTAAGCTCGACAACATGAGTTGCCCCATATGCCATTCTCCCTTCAATTTGTGATAACCAGATTCTGCACCCTTTGGATGCTAATGATCATGATGGCGACACCATCGATGGCTCAACCATCAACGTGGGGGATCACCTCTTTAATGACGGCATTAGCTAAAAATAGCGGGGGGGTTACAACCTTCACCGAGAAAAAATTTATCGCCATGCTCGATGCACCGCTCGAATCATCCGGCGAACTTCACTACACCGCGCCAAATTATCTGGAGAAAAGAACGCTCAAACCGAAGCCTGAAAGCTTCGTGCTTAACGATGGCATCATTACAATCCAGCGAGGTAAAAAGCGACACACGCTGAAACTAAAACGGCACCCCAGAATTGCCATATTTATCGAGAGCATCCGCGGTACGCTTGCTGGAGATATTTCAGCACTGGAACGCTCATACCAACTGGCCCTTACAGGTAACGCGGAGCATTGGAAATTAACACTCTCACCAATCGACAAACGCATGGATGATATTCTCAATCAGATCGTGATCCTCGGTAAACAGGAGAGAATCAACACAATCGAGATTCACCAGGCAGATGGGGACTACTCCATCATGAAGATTGAGGAAGTGGCTACACCATGAGGTCAACCCGAGCAGTATCCATTACACTGTGGCTGCTGCTTCTGCTCGCCTGCGCCCTTATCATAGAGCGCACCCAGTTTAGCGCTGACTTAACGGCCTTCATGCCCAGTGAACCCACTAAAAATCAGAAGGTTTTTATCGATCAACTAAAAAGCGGTGCCGCCTCGCGGCTCATCCTGGTCGGTATCGAGGGTGCTGACACAGAAACGCTCGTATCGATCTCCAGAGAGATGTCACGCCAGCTTCGTCTGCAGCAGGCCTTTACCCTGGTCAATAACGGGGAGGCTGTTGATGATGAAGAGAAACGGGAATTTATTTACACCCATCGCTATCTTTTAAGCCCTGCGGTCGATGCTGAGCGCTTCACCAGTGCGGGTCTACACGATGCCATCAGCGAGAGCATCGCACTACTTGCATCACCTGCCGGGCTACTCGTTAAACCCCTTCTGACACGCGACCCTACCGGTGAAACGGTGCAGCTGCTTAACAGTTTTAATCATGATGCTGGCCCTCAAATGTACGACGGGGTGTGGGTCTCACCGCAGGGTGAGCGCGCAATACTGCTGCTGCAGACCCAGGCGGAGGGATCCGATATTGATGGGCAGCAACATGCCATGGCGATTATTCAAACGACATTTGAGCAGATAA